>Ga0268266_10000122_pt1 | contig 154684 bp, 124 predicted proteins | sample KBSS13metaG_FD_190356 | JGI IMG/M metagenome (GOLD analysis project Ga0268266, IMG submission 190356) | Switchgrass rhizosphere microbial communities from Kellogg Biological Station, Michigan, USA - KBS S1-3 metaG (SPAdes) (version 2) | ecosystem: Host-associated > Plants > Roots >...
CATGACAACTTCGGGTTCGCAGAATCCGAAGTTGTCATGAGGGATGGCATCATCTGGCGGCCGGAGTGGGAAAACATTTCCAACGCGAAGTACGACGACTTCTGGATCGCAATTCCGCTTTGGATGTTTGCGATTCCGACGTTGGCCGGAGGAGCACTCGGCTATTGGCGCGCGAAGCTGACGATTCCCCATTCGATCTGCCGGGGCTGCTGGTATTCGCTGAAAGGACTTCCGGCGACGGCGACGTGTCCCGAATGCGGGCGCTCGCGATCGGAATGAAGCGCACCTTTGCGGGCCAGCTGCCAAGCCGCACCAAGGTGCTGGAGGCCAGCGACGTCAGCGCCAACTGACCCGGAAGAACCTGCGCGTGTCGTCTGTCGCTTCGGCGGTGACGATGCTCGCGTTCTCGAAGGAGACTGCCGCCTGGACCGCAGCGCCAACGTTTTCCCGTGGAACGTCGTTCGTTGAACCGCCCGCGTTTGCAGGAGATTTGTTGTCTGAGCCGCCCGCGCCCTGCAAACTCTTCTTGGGCGACGCCTTTTCCGCACTCTTCGCTTTTTTCTTTGCCATTGATCGTCCCTGGTTCGTCGCTGTTCGGGTGAATGGGTTTCAGTGCGTGACAATGCCAAGGTCACGCATCATGCGACGCCGCTCCACTTCCCACTCTGGTTTCGAAAGGAAATCAACAGTCGACGGCCTCGGCAGATCGGGTGATGTAAATCGGCTCTGCATCCATTCATTGATGCGCTTCACGCGGACCTGTTCATCCGCTGTGTACCAGGCCGTGATAAGGCCGGTGGTATTCAGGATCGGAGTGATCGCGATCGATTCCCCGGTGAGCCGCTGGTACGTCGGCATCGGTGCGGAAAGCACACCACCCGAGAGGATGCGGCAGTCGTACGCGAGATACCCGATGACCATCGGCTCATTGAATTCCTCTTCGAGCAGTATGGAGCGGCGTGAGGCGTTGACGATGCGGACCTTGCCGCCCAGCTGCGTGAGGAGCGAGGCATTGAGCCCTTTGGCCAGTTCGTCGTATTGCTCGGCCGCGGGCCTGGTCGCGCTCGGTGCCCCGGGCTCGGGTTTCGGCAGTTCGATTCCCGCCGCGAGTTCGGCGCCGGAGCCCGATGAATCGTTGAGCTGAATAGAGACCTTCTGCACGCGGTAGATGCGCGCAACGAGTCGGACGTACACGGGGTGCGCGGACTTGTCGCTCGGATCGGAGCCATACGCCGCGAGCAACCACGCGTTTTCCTTTTCCCATGTTTTCAAGAAAGGCCAAAGGGTCGACACATCGAGGCCCATGGTCTGGGCTTCATCGAGAGAGACGGTGCCGGTGGCCGCGGCAGAACCGAGGAGATTGAAACCGACCGGGACGCCCTGGACCGGAATTGCGAGATTGAGACCGCCGCCACGAGAAATTTCGAAGGAGTAAGTCGGGAATGCCGCAGCAGGAAGGTCATCCCACTCCGTGACGCTGCGCGGGAAATTGTCGCCATCGCCCAGGTGCGACGCGTAGTACTTCTCGACCGCAGCGCCCAGGGGGAGCCGGACGAGGTGCACGTCGAGCGGCAGAAATCCCTTCTCTTCAAAGAGCGCGACTTCTTCGCCGATGGCGGTTGTCGTGAGGAAGACATCGCCAGGCTGGAGATCACGCGTGAGCGGGTAAACCGGCATGACCTGCGACGCGCGGATGGTGAGACACCAGTCCTTGGCGACGCGGGAAAGTTCTTTGGATTTGTCCTTGGCAGTGACGCAGCCGCCAAGAAGCATCGCAAACGTCAGGATCAAACCGGCAGACAGGAAACGTTGCAGTCGCATGGATGCTCCATCGCGAAGAGCGTTCGAACGATTTTCTCGGTCACGCATTCCGGCGAGTCATCAGAGACTACGACGGCTCCACGCAGCGCCGCCTTTCCGGAAGGATTCTCAGTTCTCGCGCCAACGGCATCCCGCCCACTTCCTCCCCCGCCGGTAAACCGGGGGCCCAGATTGGTTGAACAATCCGGTCGGTGGAAAAGGGGCCGACCACCGATTTGCGCATCAGCCAATACGCTGCAAAGCCATAAAAAATAGACACTTACGCATATTTTTACTTTCCTGTTGCCAAAGTGTTAGGTATCCGTTAAACTACCCGTTCACCCCGTATCAAAGGAAACCTACATGTGCTATCTCCCCAACCCGTCAACTCCCTCCGCCGCCTCGGAATGCTCGCCTTCGCCCGATGCCGCTCCGGCAATGTCAAGTGAGTGCAACCCAAACACCCCGAACCCCGCTCCGCACTCTGAGTCCCAATCCCAGTCCCCAGCTCCGAGTTCCTTCCACCCCGATTCCCCCGAGCGCATGGTCGAGATCGCCCGCGAGCTCGCGGCAGAGCTCGGCCGCAAACCCACCGCCTCCCAACTCCGCGCCAAAGGCGTCCGCTGCACGCCCTGCCAAATCCACTTCGGTGGCACCAACGGGCTTCTCCGCTCCATCGGTTTCGCCACGCCCGTCCGCGGCACGCGCGCCCGCGCTCAACTCCGCAAATCCCTTCTGAAGGATTTCGCCTGCGCAGTCGAACGTCTCGGACGCCTCCCCTCTCGTGATGAATATCTCGAGCACGCCCGCTTCACCTCGAACGCCTTCACCGCCGAGTTCGGCAATTGGAGAAGCGTTCTCGCCGCGTACCAGAAGGCCCAGGGCAAAATCACGCCCCTCAAGCCCAAGCGCTCCGCTGTGCTCGAAAGCCCTCCCGTCCCGCCCACTCCCGACCTCACTCTTTCGCTCGCTCCCCCACCCGCACCCACCCCCGACTCGAGCGCAACCGTCTACGGCCGCCCGCTCGGCTACCGCGCCATGCTCCACGAGCCGACCAACGAGCAAGGCGTCGTCCTCCTCTTCGGCATGATGGCCGAGAAGCTCGGATTTGCCATCGAAAACGTCCGCACCGCCTTCCCCGATTGCGAAGCCAAGCGCCAGATCACCCCCGAGATCTGGCAACGCGTCCGCATCGAATTCGAATTCGCCTCCAGCCGCTTCAATCACAAGTCCTCCGGCTGCGACCTCGTCGTCTGCTGGAAACACGACGACCCCCTCTGCCCCGTCCCAGTCCTCGATCTCGAATCACACATCGACTGACAACATCACTACGTGACACCGCCCTCGCCGGCGGTGTCGCCTTGCTCCTCCGCCCTTCTTCACTCGTTTCGCTTCCTGCACGAGCGCCCAAAGCGCTCGACACCATGCCATACGAACCCGAGCGCAGCGAAGGGCGCCCAAGCAACCAGCCCGCAGCATGTCGAGAACGATGTCCCGATACACCTGAACGAATTGTGCTTTCTTTGACAAGTAAATAGCAGTCACGGGGCCCGCAGCCGAATCAGCATGCGCTTCTCCCGCCGCGGCGGCCCAGAAGCATCAATCCTTCCGCGCATCCTGCCAATTCGTAAATTCCCGCCCCCGCCACGTCATCTTCGCCGGCTCGTAATCCGCAAACGTCCCCGCGTGCACATCCATGAACAGCAGATTCGTCTTCCCGTTCTGCGCCTCCGGCCTCTTGATCCCGTGTGCCAGTCTCTGCCCTTCGAAGAACACAACCGGCTGATTCGCATCATCCGGGTCGCAGTCCGGCTTCAGATCCGAGTTGCCGTAGGGCTTCGAATACAGATTCATCTGGTTGCTGTCGCCGACGAAGACAAACGCCGAGGTGAACTGCACCTGCGATTCGTTCAAGCTGGTGTACATCGCCTTCTTGTAAATCGCCGAGGTGTAGCGCGACTGGAGGAAGTAGCAGAACGGCGCAAGATCCTTCGGGCGAGTGGGATCGGAATAGATGTCTTTGTTCCCGGCGTACGGAGTGAGTTGCTCCGTCCAGCCCGGTCCCTTGTCGTCGCCGTTCTTGCCATCATCCGGCGTTCCGTACGCACCATCAAAGTGCCAGCCCGACCAATACGGGAACGTGCCCTTGTTGTTGTCGGCGTAAAGCGTGAGCGAGGTGCCGATGCTCTTGAGATTCGACATGCACTTGGTCGTGCGCGCCGATTCCCGGGCTGCGCCGAGGGCAGGCAGCAAAATCCCGATCAGCGTCGCGATGATCGCGATGACGATCAGCAGTTCGATGAGGGTGAAAGCAGGGCGGGAACTGGTGGGCGGGTTACGCATGAGAAACTCCGGGAAGCGGGAACTCTGAACACGGAGTGCGGAGTTGTATCGGCGAGCGTACTGGAGCGGGTGCTCAATCGGAGCGTGGAATGGCGAACTGCGAGTAGATTCCGTTTCACGGGCGCGCAAATTCATGTAACATCGCGTTTGGAAACGCTTGCTGAAAGTGTTTCAGGGTTTCTTGCCGTGTTTCAGCCGCGCATTTGCGAATAAAGTCGCGCTGGTACACCCGGATTCAGTATGGAGCGCGCGCGTTCGTCCAGTCTGTGAATTCACGCCCGCGCCACGTCATGAGGGCGGGCTCAAACCGGGTGAAAGTGGCGGCGTGGATGTCCATGAACAGGACGTTGCTCTTGCCGCTCGGCGAATCCGGTCGCTTCACGCCGTGCGCGAAAATCTCGCCATCAAAGAAAACGCCTTCCATGTTTTCATCGTCGGGGTCGCAGTCCGGCTCGCGGGTGGTGACGCCGTACGGCGCGGCATACAGCCGGGGCTGATTGCAATCAGCCGTCAGCACAAACTGCTGCGTGAACAGCACCGACGATTCGTTGAGGCTCGTGTACATCACCCGCTTGTTCAGCGAGGACGTGTAGCGCGATTGCAGGAAGTAGCAAAAGGGCGCGAGATCCTTCGGACGCGCCGGATCGCTGTACGCGTCTTTGCTCCCGACGTAACTCAAAAGAAGTTCGGTCCACGCCGGTCCGGGCGCATCATCGCCTGTGCCGTCACCTCCCCAGGTGTGCCAGCCGGACCAGTGCGGCAGATTCCCTTTGTTCGCGTCGGCGTATTGCGAGAGAGCCTGCCCAATAGTCCGCACATTCGCGAGGCACTTGGTCGTCCGCGCGCTATTGCGGGCGGCCCCGAGCGCGGGAAGCAAAATACCGATCAGAGTCGCGATGAGCGCAATGACCACGAGGAGCTCGATGAGCGTGAACGCGCCGCTTCGTCGCACGCCAGTTCTTCGCATGGTGGTCCTCCGATGGAGAGCGTACAGGACAATCGGTCCGCGCGGAAGAAGAAGTTTGGTTGTGGTTTGTTCGTTGACCCGAATTGGCGTGAGGACGCTAGCGAGCTTTGCTGAAGATGCCCCGGGCTCTCGATTTCGCGGGTGCACCGGCGTCGACCGAGCCTGTGCGTAACACTCCCGCTCTCCCGGTGCTGAAGAAATCGGATTCGCCTCCGACATCAGAAAAGAGAGAAACCGAGAACATGTGGTCGGTGTCGTAGTGGTATTCGTTGGAGCCGGAGTGGCCCTGCGCTGCGGCGCCGATTCCGGGAGATGTGTCTGCGCCTCCGGCGGCCTGATACTTGTCGTTGCCGGCGAGATCGAAGAAGAGAGAGAGGGCTTGCTGCGCGGCGGCGCTTTGGCAGAGTTCGTCGGCGGTGTAGATATCGTCGCCGGCGCGATCGATGAGGAGCGTGATGGATTGATCCCAGGCGCCGGACTGGCACGCGGCGGTTTTGGCGTTGTAGCGGTCGTTGCCGGCGTCATCGATGAGGACCCCCACCGCCTGATGTGCCGCGGCAGCCTGGCTATATCGATTCCCGTCGTAGATGTCATCGCCCTTCGCGTCATGGAGAATTCCAAGAGCAAAGAAGTAGCCGCAGCCCTGGCTGAACTCTCCGGCGTCGTAGTGGTCGTTGCCTTCAAAGTCGTAAATCGCGCCGATGCCGCCGGAGGCGTAGCCGCGAATGCCCATGGCAAAACCCTGTGACATCGATAGAAATGTGCCGGGCGTGTTGTACGCGGATGGGAAGGAAGAGCCATTGGCCGTGTACGTGTCGTTGCCTTTCGCGTCGATGATCGCGCCGATCGCGAACGGCCCCGAAGCGCCCTCGCTCAATTTTTCCGCGCTGTACACATCATCCCCCGCGAGATCGATCACGAGCCCCGCACCGTAGATTCCCGCTCCGATCGACCACCCTGATTTCGGCCCCAGGTTTTCGTATCGGTCGTTCCCCGCGCGATCGACGATGATGCCGACGCCGAAAAGCCCGGACGCAATCGCGAACTGCGACATGGAGCGATAGACATCGTCGCCGCTGCGATCGTCGATGAAAGAAAAGCCGTTGACTGCAACGCCCGGACCGTGGAAATCGGATTCGGACAAATACTCATCGTTACCAGAGAGATCGGTGATGATGTGATTGATCGTGTTGGATGAGGAGTTCGTGGAAGCGCCGAAGTAGTACGTGTCGTTTCCCCCGATGTCATAGACGATCTCGATGACATCCATGTTGTACGAGTTCATGCCATCCGCGCCGATCACGGCATACCTCCCGTTCTCGAGGCGCTCAAAGAAAAGGATGTCCCCCGTGAACGAATCCCGAAGATCTTGCGGAAAGTCGGTGCGTGGAGTCGTTGCACCCGCGAGCCGAAGACGGTTTTGCCAGAATTCGACCGCACGCCAGTGCCTGTCGCTCAGGACGTATTCCGCCACGCCGGCCGGAGCAGCGTTGATGGTGGCGATGAGCGCCTTGGCGTCGGGGCCTTCGATTGTGACCGAGTCGCGGAGGTAGCTCGCAAGTGTGATTGCTTCGGATGCGGACGGCACGCGGCCGCTCGCGATCGGTGCCTTTGGCTTCATGAGCGCGTCGACGAACTCACGGATGTGCTTCTCGTCCGGATGCTGCACGAGTTTTCCGGCCGCCCGATCGAACTCCGCGGCGGCGGCATCAACGCTGAGCGGCTGGGCGAAACATTCAGCGATCGCCGGAAGCACGAAGGCATCGCGAGCATTGCGCTGCACGTTCGTCAGGTACGGCAACAGCGATTCGAGTTGCGGCCCGTCGGACGCATCGTGCCACGACTTGGATTCGATGGCAAGCTCGCGAGCTCGCTTCTCGAATTCACCCGGAGAGCTTTCGACGATCGCAACACCCTCCAAGCGACCGAGCGTGCCGGTATAAGCGTCAGCGCTTTCGAGCTTGACCGTGATTAGGAGTTCTTCGCCCGATGGGTCACCGACTGGGAGTGCCACGAGCGGATCAGCGGGCTTGCCGCGTCGGAGAATGAGAGCGAGTTCGTCGCCGGGGTGAAGCGACGCAACAAGCTCTTCGAACTTGGCGCTCGAAACCGGGCGCCCATTTGCGGAAACGAGGAGATCGTTCCGGCGCAGCAGCGCGTGCTCGGCATCCGAAGGCATGAAAGGGCCCGGCCGCACACGCGAGATGACAGCGCCTTCGGGATTGTCGCGAAGAGTGACACCCGCGTACGGCCGCTGAGCGAGCGGCTGCGCGAACGCACAGGAAGCCAACAAAGCAAGCACGCCGCAGGCCGAAATGATTCGGAACATGCGCGCAGCCTAACCGAAGTCACGACGAGTGCGTCGCCTCTACTTCTTGATGCAGCCAAACCCGTTGCGGATGTTCAGGTACTTCCGCCCGACTTCCTTCGAGAAGTGGAACATCGCCGGATTCGCGAAGATGTCGTCCGACAAAATGAACCCGCCGTCCTTCACGTGAGGCCAGGCCGTGCGGTATTCAAAGGTCATGTGGTCGTAGGTGTGCAGCGAATCGTGGAAGAAGACGTCGATGCTCGGATAGTCCTTCATCGCCTTCGGCAAAAGCTCGCGGGCATCACCGAAGCGGATGTCGTACCGGTGACGCAGACGCTCCGGCACGCACCAGCCGGGGTTGTGTCCCGGGGGCAAAGTCGTCTCGGGCATGTAGTCGGTTGCGCCCTTGATGGTTTCAGAAGCAGGCAAGTCGATCGAAACCAGCTTGCCCTTGCCGTTGTCTTCCATCGCCTGCAGAATCACCGAGCTCGAAACGCCATCAAACACGCCGGTCTCAACATACACATCCGGCTTGAGCGCACGAACCAGCATGTACTGGAACTCGAGCCAAGGCTCCCACTGAGCGCGCCGCCGACGCTGCGAAAGAATGTTGTGATCGACATCAAGAAAGAGCTGATCGTTCTTGTGATACTCGTACCGAAGCTGCTCGATCTCCTTGGTCGACATGCTCGGCCAAAGTTTGGCGATCGCTTCCTGCGAATAAAGACGCTCGGGCTGCGCCAAAACCGCGGGCATGCGGCGGGCGAAGTTGACGACACGGCCAAAGGTGATCGGGCGTTTCATGAAATCGAGACTCCGGCGTTTTGCCCCGAAATTGGGGCAGGGGAATGCTGTGGGTTGTGTATCGGACACGTGCCGCGGGCGCACGCATCGCGATCGTCTGAAGTGCTGTGAAAGAGCGGCGAAATCGCCGCGGGACCCTTCCACTCTCCGCAGGAATCATACCCGCCGGCAGGTTATCGGAAGTTCATTTAGGGGTGAGTGCCGCGGGCTCAACATGCCCGGGAGTAAACCCGCCGTCCGTCGCGATTCGTTCGTAAAAAATTCCTCGGACCGAAACGGCGACCAAAAGAGTGGCGAGCGCGAGCGGACCCGCGATCGCAAGCCGACCCGGCTTCGCCGCGGCCCCTCCCCACACCGCGAGCGACGAGGCGAGGATGAGCCACATCAAAATAAAGGGTTCGTGGTAGCGCTGCCAGAGTTGTGGGTTGGCGCTGTTCGCAATCGAGAATCCGACGAACGCCCCGAGCATCACCCAGCGGGCGCGGGGGTTCATAGCGCGAAGGAACGAGAAAAGAATGACCGCGCCAAGCGCCGAAAGCGGCGCGATCAAGATTGAAATGTGACCTGCAAAAACCGGAAGCGCTTTCACGGCATGAAAGATTCCAGTCACTCGACCCGCCGACGGGTCTTCGGTCGTATTCGGAACGATCCCAAAAACAAGCCCTCCCGCTCCGACCGCGAGGAGCAGAAGGAATTGCTCGCGAGCGAGTTTTTGGAATGAGGAGCGCCAGAACTCGATGTAAAAAACACCGCCGATTGCCAGAAGCGAGAGATCGAACGCGGGACCCGCCCACTGAATTCGCGCCCCATGCATGTTGTTGAAGGAGGGAGGAGTCAATCCGCCCCATGTTTTGTAGAAGTAATAGAGAATTCCAAAAGCCGGAAGAGTGAACAGAATCGCGAGGGTTGTACGGGTGATGCGCGGAATCGTGCGCCCGCCAATATCGTGCCGGCTGAACAGCGGCGATTCCGAACGCGCCGCGCCCGCTCCGAGCCACGCGCCGATCCAAATGACTCCCGCCGCCCAGATGTGAATCTGCCTCGTCAAAACCAGAATCATCATCAACACGCCGGCGGCAACCCAGGTCCCAAAGTGCTGGCTCCTCCGAAGCGCGAGCAGCAAAACACCAAGCAGCGCGAACCACGCAGCATTGTCGGGAAGAAGCCAGACACCCGAACTCAGTACATAGATCGAACAGATGAACGGGAGGCAGACCGCAAGCACGCCAAAGGAAGACATCGCCCGACGCATCCGCCAAGCACAAGCCGAAGCGAGCGTTGCGATCAAAAGCGCCGTGAGCGCAGCGGAAGCGAGTTGCAGATGCAGATGTTGATCGCTCGCGTATCTGGCAAACGCGCTCAGCAGAAGGTGATAACCCGGAGTGGTTGCGGAGAGGTAGTCGGAAAGGTCCGGATGCGGCAACTGCTTCGCGAAAGTCCGGATGGCTTTTTCGTGGTAGTTCAGCGAGTCCGACGCACCGCGGCCCCGATTGATCCCCATGAAAATCAGCGGGAGAGCCAGAGCGAGGAACGCAGCAGGCGCAAGGAACGTCGCGGCGAAGATGCTCCGCCGGTATCGTCCTGTTGAAAATCCGGTCGCGTGGTCCATGAAGTGCTGAAATTTCCCCTGCCTGATGCTATCGAAGCATTTGAATCATCGGTTGGCCGGACGCGCAAGAACCGCATGTGACCGACCTTCAGAGCCGATAAGGTCGTATGGGGGATGGCGGATTTGAACGCATGAACGTGAGCGAGGCCATTTCGGAGAGCGAAGAACGCGCGAGCGGGATGAGCGATTACGTGCGCCTGCTGCGGCCGGTGCAGTGGGCCAAGAGCGTGTTTTTGCTCATCGGCCCGGCGTACGGCTATGCGAATCACGATTGGGATCCGTGGGGTTCGACCAATGGGCGCCCGAGCTGGTTGTTGCTGGTGCTCGCACTCATCGCGTTTTCGCTGGCGAGCAGCGCTTGCTACATCGTGAACGACATTCTGGATGCCCCGGCCGATCGGCATCATCCGCGGAAAAAGAACCGGCCGATTGCTTCGGGTCGCGTGAGTGTGGGCGCGGCGATCGGGGTGGCGGCGGGGATGGTGGTCGCGACTGCCGCGGCTTTGCTGCTCATGGGCGGGAGTGCCGCACTTTGGACGGCGGGCATCATCGCGATTTACGTGCTGAATGTGAATCTCTACTCGGCGATCCTGAAGCACATCGTGATTGCGGACGTGATCAGTCTTTCCATGGGGTTTGTGCTTCGCGTACTCGCGGGCTGCGCGGCGGTCTCGGTGGCCCCCACCACTTGGCTGCTCAACACAACCTTCTTTCTCGCGATGTTTCTCGCGTTCGGAAAGCGACTCGGTGAACGTCGAAGCTTGGGAAGCGAAGCCGCCGCCGCGGCGCGCGGCGTGCAGGCCGGATACACGGATGAACTTCTTCGTCAGGCGGTCGTCGTGACCGCGGTCGTGACGCTGATGACGTATGCGATCTATGTGCAGGCCCAGGATGCGAAGTACATGCTGGGGTTCAATCTGCTCTGGTTGACGATTCTGCCCGCGACATACGCGATGCTGCGGGCGATTGTTCTCTTGGAACGCGGGCAGTACGACGATCCGACGCAGCTGGCATCAAAGGATCGGCCGTTTCAATTGGGGGCCGTGGCTTTCGGGCTTTTGACGCTGGGGCTGATGGCGGCTCGGCATTGGCACTGGATTGGAATCGCCGCTCCCAATTCGGCGGGTTGACGCAACTCTTTGGGCTGCCGCGGCATACAAGGTTGACTTGCAAGAATGAGGGCCCTGCCGGAAAGGTGGGGCCGGTTCATCTTTTGATTCGTCGTTTGATTTGGGGGCATGTTTTCTTTGTTCTTTCACGCCGCGAGCGGCAATACCTGGGAGCCATCCATGCTTCGTGATTCTGCTACCTCTGAGATTCGGTTGTTCGCGTTGGCGTTGTGCTTGGCGGCGGGTGCCGCGGCTTCGGTCAGCCCGCACGCGGGTGCGCAGCCTGCGACTCCTCCCGCTTCTGCTCCGGCTGCGCCGGATGCCGCGAAGCCGAAGGACGATTCGGGGCTGCGGCCGTTTGATGAAGTGTCGAAGGGTTACGAGAAAGTCATCAGCACGGCCGATGGGAAGGGAAGCCTGTACACGCTGTGGAAGAAAGAGAAGGACGGCGGGCTGCTGGCGGAGTTGCCATCCGGTTGGGCGGGACAGAAGCACTTTGTTGCGATGACGATCGCGACGGGCGAGACGTTTGCCGGACTTCAGTCGGGCCAGTTGTACGTGTACTGGAAGAAGCTCGACAATCGGATGCTGCTGATCGCGCCGGAAACCGGCAATCGCTCAACGGGTGATGCCGAGAGCAAGGCGGGTGTGAAGCAGATCTTCACGGATCGCGTACTACTCGATGTGCCGATCGTCGCGACGGGGCCGGGCGGACAGCCGGTGATTGATCTCAAGGAAATGCTGGCGGGTCGCGTGAAGGAAATGTTCGCGGCGGGCGGCGGAGTTGGCGGATTCCTCGGCGCCGGCTTGTCGGGCGCGAACTCGCGGCTCGCTGGACTCAAAAGTGCGAAGGCATTTCCCGAGAACATCGAGATCAGCTACGAGATGCCGACGACTGGCGGCCGGATGCAGGAGTTCCACTATTCGATCAGCCGCATTCCGGACAGCACCGGGTACACGCCTCGCGTGGCGGATGAGCGCATCGGATACTTCACGACGGTCTATCGCGACCTTGGCAAGTTCACGGAAGAGGACAAGTGGGTTCGGTACATCAACCGCTGGAACCTGGAGAAGGCCGATCCGCGGCTGAAAATCAGCCCGCCGAAGGAACCGATCATTTTCTACATCGAGCACACGACGCCGGTGCGCTACCGCCGCTATGTACGCGAGGGCGTGCAGCGGTGGAACCGGGCGTTTGAGAAGATCGGGATTGCGGACGCGATCCAGGTGTATCAGCAGGATGCCGCGAGCGGCGCGCACATGGACAAGGATCCGGAAGATGTGCGGTACAACTTTGTGCGCTGGGTGAGCAACGACATCGGCACGGCGATCGGACCGAGCCGCGTGCACCCGCTGACGGGACAGATCCTCGATGCGGACATCATCCTGACGGATGGTTGGATCCGCTACTTCGCACAGAACTACAGCGAGATTCTGCCCGAGATCGCGATGCAGGGGATGACCGCGGAGACGGTGGATTGGCTCGACAAGCATCCGCAGATCGATCCGCGGGTGCGCCTGGCGAATCCGGGCGAGCGCGATCAGGTGATCGAGCGGCTGAAGCAGGAGAAGAGCGATCCTGCCGCGGCGGCGCGGCGAGGCGTGATCGGATTCGGCGGGATGCCGATGCCGAGCTCGGTTGAGATGGCTTCCAATCCCGAGTTGCTGCAGCAGAGACTGAATTTGTCTGCGGCAATGTGCTCGGCAGCGATGGGCAAGGGCTTTGATATGGCGATGATGCGGATGCATCTCGACATCATCGGGCTCAGCGCCGACAGCAACGGGATTACGGGCGCTGCGAATGTTGGCGGAGCCGGCGGTGCGAGCGTGAACATGCTCGACGGGATTCCGGAATGGTTCATCGGGCCGCTGCTGGTGGATCTGGTTGCACACGAGTGCGGCCACACGCTCGGCCTGCGGCACAATTTTAAGGGCTCGAGCGTTTACACACTCGCGCAGATCAACAGCCCCGAGGTGAAGGGCAAGAAGAGCTTTAGTGGGTCGGTGATGGACTATGTGCCCATCAATATGAACGTGCCGGATGCCAAGCGGCTTGAGGAATACCTCAAGAAGGAAACCGACGCGAAGAAGGAAAGCGACGGCAAGGCCGAGGGAAAGAAAGAGGGCGAAGCAAAGAAGGCTGATGCCTCTGCGAACCCGCTGGGCGGACCGGAGAAACCGCAGGACTTGGGCGATTATGCACAGGTCGACAACGGGCCGTATGACTTCTGGGCGATCGAGTACGGATACGGGTTCGACGATCCGAAGAAAGTGCTGGCACGCTGCAACGAGCCGGACCTTGCGTACGGAACGGACTGGGATCTCACCGGTCCGGATCCGCTCGTGCGTCAGTACGACTTCACGGCGAATCCGATCGATTACGCGAACAGCCTCATGGAACTGGCGCGGTACCACCGCTCGCGGCTGACCGAGCACTTTGTCAAGGATGGCGACAGCTGGGCGAAAGCGCGGCGCGGTTACAACCTGACGCTCTCTTTCCAGACGCGTGCCGTCTCGATGATGGCCAAGCAGATCGGCGGCTCCAACGTTTCGTACAGCAAGAAGGGCGACCCGAACGGCAAGGACCCGATCACGCCGTTCGCTTCCGACAAGCAGCGCGAGGCGCTCAAGTGGGTGATCGACAACACGTTCACCGATTCGGCGTGGGACCTTTCGCCGGAACTGCTGGCGAAATTTACGAACGCGCGTTGGTATGACCAAGGCGGGTTCAGCGAAGCGTTGGAAGATCCGGCGTATCCGATCCATGATCGCATCGCGGGAATCCAGACAACCGCGCTCGTGCTGATATTGAACCCCACCACTCTCCGGCGCGTGTTCGACAACGAGATGCGCTCGCCGGGGACGCAGGATGTGCTGACGCTTCCGGAACTGATGGAGACGGTGAGCAAGAGCGTGTGGACTGAGATTGACAAGGCGCCGGGTCAGCAGTACACGGCGCGGCTGCCGATGGCGTCGAGCTTGCGACGCAACTTGCAGAGGCAACACCTGGAATTCCTGGTGTTCCTGACTGAGCCGAACGCGTTCTTTGGTGAGGCGAGCAAGCCGATCAGCAATCTCGCGCTCTATCAGCTGCGGACGATTCAGGACAAGATCAAGACGATCCTGGAGAGCAAGTCGGCTTCGGCGCGGCTGGATGCGTACACGATCTCGCATCTGACCGAGGCGAACGAGCGGATCAAGGGCGTGCTGAACTCGACGTATATCTACAACAAGTGAGTTGTGGAGAAATCAGATGGGACCCATGGGTCGTACAGGACCTATGGGTCCTATTTCTTTTGTAGGAACGAGAAAAGATCTGCCACCGAGAGCAGAGAGAACACGGAGGAACCAAGAGGCAGAGGGGCGATATGCAGAATCTTGTGCGTTGGTGCGAGAGGAGAGTGTGCGATGTGAATCCTGCAACTTGCGTCGGGGTTCGCGATACCACGGGGTTATGGCGTACAAAGCAATGGCGGTTGGATTGGCTGCGGTGGGATGCTTGCGTGCGGGAGCGCAGACGCTGAGTGTGCCGCCGGATTCGGACCGGTGGGAGCTGCAAGGAAAAGCGGAGATTTCGGAGTTCCAGGGGAGACAATGCCTGCGCATCGAAGGCGGCGGCGCGGTTCTGAAAGACTTTGAACTCAAGGACGGCGTGATCGATGTTGATATTGCGACCGTCGGGGCGACCGTGGGGGGAATGGCGGGGAAGCGCGGGTTCGTCGGTATTCAGTTTCGGATTGATGGAGAGAAGGGAAGCGGGGAGTGGGTGTATGTGCGGCCCCACAAATCCGGATTGGCGGATGCGCAGCAGTACACGCCGTTTTTCAACGGCGGCGCGGCGTGGCAGATCTACAGCGGGCCGGGGTTTATTGCTCCGGTCGAGTTGCCGAACGGAGCGTGGTATCACCTTCGACTGGAAGTGACGGGCGCGCAGGCGAAGATGTTTGTGGGGGACATGAACGCACCTTCGCTTGTGATCGATGATCTCAAGAGTGGGAATCGGAGCGGGCTGCTCGCGCTCTCGGTCTTGACCGGCACGACGTACTTCTCAAACTTTGAGGTGCGGGAGACACCTCCGGTGACATGGGAGCGACATGAGCCGGCGATGGCGCCGAACACGCTGACGAGATGGAGATTGTCGCCACCGATGGATGCGCTCGATCGCGATCTGGAAAAGCCGCTGTCGGCGTCGGAGCTTGAATCGATCGCGTGGGAGAAGGTATCCGCGGAAGCGCCGGGCTTTGTCGTCATCAACCGATACTTTGCGAGCCCGAGTGTGAACGCGACGTTCGGGAAAGACTGGACGAAGCGGCTCTCGCCTCAGAAGGGAACGAAGGTTGTGTACGCGCGAACGACGATCGAGTCGGAGCGGGATGAGGTGCGGAAGCTCTCGATTGGATACAGCGATGAGGTGAGCGTGTTCCTGAACGGGGAGATTCTGTTTCGGGGGCGGAGCGCGCAGTACTTTCGTGATCCGGGGTTCTTGGGGATCGTCAGCGCGGAGAATGATGCGGTGTATCTGAAGCTGAAGAAAGGGCAGAACGAGCTTGTGCTTGCTGTCAGCGAGTTAGGCGGTGGGTGGGGGTTTGTGTGCCGGGTGGAGGATGGGAAGTGAGAGGGGTGGAGCGCGGAGTTCGGAACTCGGAGTGCGGAGTGCGGAATGCGGAATGCGGAATGCGGAATGCGGAATGAAGCATCGCGCTCATTGAGTCTTGACGTGGGATTGCCAAATTGAGCGCAGCGTGGCATCCATTCGCTTCGCGAAATCGGGGCCGTTGCAAAGTTGTGACGCGATGATCCTTTCGCGGAGAACTTTCTTTGCTTGCGTGCGGGAGGGGGCATCGCGCGGAGCGACATCGGCGGCGCGATTTGCGGCGATTGTTGCAAACTCTTGTGGGGAGTTTGCGATGCAATCGGACAAGCCCGCGGCGGTGAGGAGGCTGGCGCCGACTCTTGACACGTGCGAATTGCCCGCCAGCGTGATGACGGGGAGGCCCATGTGGAGGGCTTCGCAGGTGGTGGTTGTGCCGCAGTATGGGTGGGTGTCAAGGGCGATGTCGGCGCGGTTGTATTCGGCGAGGTGGGATTTGTAATCGGGGGCGTGTGGGGCGAGGTCGATTCTGGATGGATCGATGGATCGCGCGGCGAAGGCGGCGATGAGGATTTCGCGGGTGCGCGGATCGGTGAGCGTGCGGGATTTCAGGAGAAGCTTTGAATGTGGGACGGCGCGAAGGGCGCTCGACCAGAGATCGAGAGTGGTGTCGGTGATTTTCTGTTGAGCGTTGAAGGAGCAGAAGGTGATGGAGTCTTTTTGTGCGCTGCTGGTGGGTTCGGGTGCGCGTGGATCTGGAGAGAAGCAGAGGAAGCAGGCGGCGGTTGGTTCAATTGCGACTGCTTCGGATGAAGACTCTCCCTTCCCCCAACCCCCTCCCTCATGGAAGGGGCTTCGGAGGCGCAGCAACTTCTCGGTGCTCAGTGATTCCGCGCCCGCAGGGTCGGTGATTGCGTCGACGATGCGGAAGTCCATTGCGGGGATTCCGGTTGTTCCGGCGTAGGCGAGGTAGGTGGCTTGAATTGGGGCGAGTCGTTTCGCGAAGAGTGCGGGGTGGGCGGTGACGTGGAGGCCGGCGAGGTCGATGGCGATGTCTGGTTGTGCCGCGCGGATTTGTGTGGCGATCTGGTCGTCGGGTTTGTTGGTGGCGTCGATCCAGTGATCGAAGAGGGGTTTGAGTTTGGCGGTCATCGCGTCGTCGGGGCCTCGGAGAGTGACGGCGGTGTATTCGAACTGCGTGCGGTCTCGATGCGTGAGCCAGGGTTCGAGGAACCGGGCGACGGCGTGGTCGCGGAAATCGCTGGAAATCAGGGCTATTTTGATGCGGCGATCGGGTGTGAACTCCCAGTTTTGAGGCTGCCATTGCGGGCCGACGGAGTTGGCGAGTGCCTGACCAGCGCGGCGGTGAATCCCGGTGAGCTGCGCGGGCTCGATGCCATCGCAGTAATGCAACATGGTCGCGGCTGGGATGAGGGCACGCGGATCGGCGGGCGCGAGTGAGAGGGCGCGAAGCAGCGCGGTGCGGGCTTGAGTTTGGCGGAGGCTGTCGCCGAGTGCGCCGGCGCCGATGAGGTGAAGAAGAAGATCGTTTGGGAAATCGGCGAGAGCTCGGAGGGCTTCATCACCGGCTTCACCGGATTGGTTGCTCGCGCGAAGCGCGTTGATCAGGCCTGCACGAAGGGTGCTGAGTGCTGGAAAGCGGGAAGCACCCTCGCGGAAGATGCGGATGGCTTCTTTGGGCTTGCCGCAGTCTTGGATGAGCTCGCCGACGACGACGCGGAGTTGGGGTTCGTGTTGAGAGTTCAGCGAGCCGGTGAGGGCGCGGGAGGCCTGGTATGCCGCGGGCTCTTTTTCGCCGAGAATGTGGAGAACGCGGGCGTAGGCGAGGAGAAGTTGGGGATCGCTCGACGTGCGAGCGGCGCGCTCGAGAAGCGGCTTCGCGGCGGAGAACTCGCCTCGTGACAGGTGCTGCTGAATCTGGTCCTGAAGGGACATTCAGGCGGAGGGTACGACAATTGCGATCGGCGTCGCGAAACGGCGATCGCGATGGAATTCAGACGATGTTGGTCGTCACGTTGATGTTGCCGTGCGTGGCGCGAGAATACGGACAGATGGTGTGGGCGAGTTTCACAAGTTCCTGCGCCTTCTGCTTATCCATTCCGGGGATGCTGACGTTCAGCCGGGCCTGGATGGTGTACGCGCCGGCAACCGTGCCGAGGTCGATCTCGGCATCGACCGCAACTTCGGGGGAGAGTGCGATTTTCATTTGGGCGGCGCCGGCTTTCATCGCGCCGATGAAGCAGGCGGACCAGCCGACGGCGAAGAGCTGCTCGGGGTTTGTGCCGCCACCTTTGCCGGGGGAGGTGAGCTTGACATCGAGCTGGCCATCGTCGGTGCGGGATTTGCCATCGCGGCCGCCGGTGGTGTGGGCTTTGGCGGTGTAGAGAACTTTGTCGAGGGTGGGCATTAGTAAATCCTTTTGAGTGAAGGGAGGTATGTGCTGCCAATTGCGGGCGACACTTCAGATGCGCCTTCAGCGTATCCGGATACGGAAGTCGAGATTGGGGAATAGCCGTTCAGCCCTGCTTCACGGGAAGTTGAAGCTCAATCTCGAAGTGCGTCATTCCGTGCGTAAATGGCTTGCCGATCCATGCTTCGAAGCCGGGTTGATCGTCGGGGACGTAGCCGCTGCGGGGAAGCCAGACACCGTAGAGCCATTGGAGGGCGCGGATTTCAAGATTGATGTCGCCTCGCATTTCGATTTGAGCGACGGTCATGGCGGGGAAGCGGTAGCGGCCGATTTCACCCTTTGGCGTGAATGATGGTTTGCCGGAGACGACGGGCACTTCCACAGCAACGTGATATCGGCAATCTTCGAGCGCGGTGATCTCGGGATTGTCCCACTGATAGCCGAGGTACTGCGCATCGGTGAGGTTGCGTTGCTCGGCCCAAGCAATAAGTCGATTCATCGCGGCGATGACGCCCTCACCTTGATAGGGCTTGTCGACGCGGATGTACGCGACGGTGCGAGCGGGAAGATCGCGGATGCGGACTTTGAAGGCATCGGGGTTGGTGCGGGGTGGAAGCTTTGCGAGGTGGGGGTTTGCGAACTGGGGCTGAGCGGTGCTGAGAGTTTCGCCTCGCTTGGTACGCCAAGCACCGACATCGAACGCGCGGGGCGCGACGCCATAGCGCTGTTTGAAGGAGCGTGAGAAATCGGAAGAAGAGGTAAAGCCACAGGAGAAAGCAATCGCTGTGAGCGAGGACTTGCGCGAATGAGCCATCATGCCGATGGCCTTTTCAAGGCGCAGCCGCTTGGCGAAGTCGGCGGGGGTTTCGCCGATGACAGCCTGAAAGACACGGTGAAAGTGGAAGGGCGAGAGCATCGCGATCTTCGCGAGGCGGTTCAGGCGAACGGGCTCGCGGAGGTGCGAGACGATGTGATCGACGGCGAGGTTGACGCGCTCGAGATATGCCGCGGCGGTTGGAGATGAGCGTTTGGTTGAGATTCGCAAGATCTGTCAAGACCTCCGGAGGCGTACTTGTACGATATCAGCCGTGGATTGAATTCTGGATTGATCGGAGGACGGATGTCAATGCGAACTTATGGCGCGGCGTTTGTGACGGCGGCGTTTGCCCTTTGCGCGATTGCGAGCGAGGTTTCGCAGGAACCCGCGCCGAAGGCGGCTCCAAAGGCGCCCTCCCCCACTGCAAAGGCGCTCGAAGTGCTGAAATCGGATGAGGGAACGTGGAACGCGGAGGTCTCGTTCTGGGTCAAGCCGGGCAGCGACGCGATCAAGAGCCGCGCCGTGCTCAATGCCAAGATGGATATCGGGGGAATGTTTCTTGAACAGCGGTTTGAAGGGAAGTTCGGGCCGGAGATGGGGAACAAGGCGTGGACCAGCGTTTCGTACACGGGGTTCAATGGTTCGACGAGCGAGTACGAGGCGGTTCGAATGGCGTCGTCGAGTTCGACGATGATCAACGTGCGCGGGAAGGCGAAACCGGATGGCACGATCGAGTTGTCGGGCAACTACGTGATGATGGGCATGAAGGGGACCGAGCGCGATGTGATCCGGCATGAGGGCGCGGATAAGTGCGTGATCGAAACGTGGATGTCATTCGATGGCTTGCCGGAGTTCAAGGGCGCGGAGATGGTGCTGACGCGGGTGAAGAAACAAGCCGACAAGGCGAAAGAGGAAAACATGGAACTTGGAAACTTCTCGGTGAGCCTGGCGGTCAAGGACATCGCAGCGTCGCGTGCGTTCTACGAGAAACTCGGTTTCAAGCAGGTCGCCGGGGTTCAGGCCCAGAACTGGCTGATCATGCAGAACGAGACGAGCACGATCGGGCTGTTTCAGGGCGTGATACCGAAGAACACGCTGACGTACAACCCGGGCTGGGACCGAACGTGCGCAACGCTGCCCGCGTTTCAGGATGTTCGAGAGATCCAAAAAGCGCTGAAAGGCAAGGGGCTTGAGTTGACGCTGGCGGCGGACGAGTCGACGACGGGTCCGGCAAGTCTGATGCTGTCCGATCCGGATGGGAATCCGATTCTGATCGAACAGCATGCGCAGGGACCGGCCAAATAGCGGTATTTGCCCCGGACACCGAGAGTCACTCAGCCCGTAGACTGTTGCCAAGGACGGTTTCGGTGTTGATCCGGGAAACACGCAATGGCGAGTGGTGATTCGACCTTTTCGGCTGGACCGACGATCGACGGGCCGCAGAACACTGCGGCGGCTGCGATCATGGCGGCGCACCTTTCGGAAGGACCGGGCTCGAACATCGGACCGTTTCGGATTTTACAGTTGATCGGCGAGGGTGGATTCGGGTCGGTTTTCCTGGCGCAGCAGGATCAGCCGGTGCAGCGGCGGGTGGCGCTCAAGATCATCAAACTGGGAATGGACACGCGTCAGGTGGTTGCGCGCTTTGAACAGGAGCGGCAGGCGCTGGCGATGATGGATCATCCGAATATCGCGCGGGTGCTGGACGCCGGGGCGACGCAGACGGGGCGGCCGTACTTCGTGATGGAGCTCGTGAAGGGTGACCCGATTGTCGAGTACTGCGACAAGCACAATTTGAGCATCCGCGAGAGGCTCGAGTTGTTTGCGCAGGTTTGCGCTGCCGTGCAGCACGCGCACACGAAGGGAATCATCCATCGGGATCTCAAGCCAAGCAACATTCTGGTCTCGATGCAGGATGGAGTGCCGAGCGCGAAGGTGATCGACTTTGGCATCGCGAAGGCGACGGGCGCTCAGTTGACGGACAAGACGATTTATACCGAGCAAAGGCAATTGATCGGCACGCCGGAGTACATGAGCCCGGAGCAGGCCGAAGGCTCGATGGATATCGATACGCGGACGGATGTGTATTCGCTGGGGGTGCTGCTGTACGAATTGCTGACCGGAACGACACCGTTCACGACGAAGGAACTGCGCTCGGTCGCGCAGATGGAGATTCAGCGGATTATCCGCGAGGTCGACCCGCCGATTCCAAGTACGCGCATCTCGCGGAACAGCGACACGATCGTGGCGGTCGCGGCGAAGCGGCAGATGGAGCCCCGCAGGCTCGGCACGGTGATCCGGGGCGAGCTCGACTGGATCGTCATGAAGGCGATGGAAAAGGATCGCCAGCGCCGGTACGAGACGGCGAACGGGCTTGCGGCGGATATCCGCAGGTATTTGGCGGGCGAAGCGGTCGTTGCGGCACCGGCGAGCGCTGCGTATCGCGTGCAGAAGTTTGTCAAGCGGCATCGGGTGATGGTGTTCGCCGGAGGAGTGGTTGCGGCGGCGCTCGTGCTCGGAGTGGTCGGGACGACCGCCGGGCTTTGGGAAGCCAACAAGCAGCGGCGGCTTGCGGAAGCCAGTGCGACACTCGCGAATGAGGAGGCGACTCGCGCGACCAGGGCTGAGAGCGTGGCGCAGTCTCGACTGGCCGAATCGGAAGCGACGGTGACGTTTCTTGATGAGATGCTCGGTGCGGCGGACCCGACTGCGCAGGGCAAGGACGTCAGTGTGCGCGCGGTGCTCGACAATGCTTCGAAGACGGTGGGTGAGAAATTTGCTGATCGGCCTCTGATCGCGGCACGCCTGCATGGAACCATCGGGCGGACGTACACGAGTTTGGGCGCGTACGAAGCGGCGGAGAAGCACCTGCGGGAGCAGGTGCGGATCAGGCGCGAGAAGCTCGGGGCAGAACACGAAGACACCGCACGCGCGGTAAACGATCTGGGCGCGTTCCTCACGAAGAATGGAAAGAGCGCGGACGCGGAGAATCTTCTGAAGACCGCCCTTTCGGATCACACCCGCTTGTTCGGACGCAAGCACGCGATCGCGCTCCAAACCATGGATGCACTGGCGACGCTGTATGTCGAGCAGATGCGTTCGAAGGATGCGGAGCCGCTGCTGCGGGAACTCATCGAGATTCGCAAGGTGTCGCCGGGATCGGAGAACACCGAAGCGGCGTCGTCGATGAACAGCCTGGCGACGCTGTATGCGGATACGGGGCGGTTTGCAGAGGCGGAGACGTTGTTCGAGGATGTGATACGGATTCAGGAGCGGTTGAACGGGCGCGATCATCCGTTCACGCTCGAGGTGCGGGGCAATCTCGCGTGGCTGGAATACTGGGCGGCAATGCAGGAGCGACAATCGCAGCCCGAGAAATTTGGGCCGCGGGTCGCCCGGGCGCGATTGATGGGCGAGGAGGTCCTCGAAGCCAAGAAGCGTGTGCTGGGCGAGGAGCATCAGAGCACGCTGGCGACGATGAGCAATCTTGCGATGGCGTATACGCAGCTTGGGATGCTTGATGAGGCGGAAGCGCTCTCGCGCAAGGAATTGGAGATCGTCTCGCGCGTGCTGGGGGAGGATCATCCGGACACGCTGGTCTCGCTGGCGAACCTCGGCTCGCGACTGCGGATGAGAGGCCGGTGCGCCGAGGCATTGCCGTTTCTGGAGCGGGCGATCAAGGGATCGCGGAAGTCGCTGCCGCCGGATCATGACGGGACGGCGTTCACGCTCGGGTGGTATGGGAGTTGTCTCAGCACGCTGGGGCGGTTTGCGGAGGCGGAAGCCGCGATGCTGGAAGGGCGTGGGATTGTTTCGAAGAAACTGGGCGAAAGCAACGATGTCTCGACCTCGATGACGCGGGATCTGATCAAGATGTATGAGTTGTGGGAGAAGGCGGAGCCGGATCACGGGCACGGCGCGAAGGCGGCGGAGTGGAAGGCGAAGCTGGAAGGGATTGAGGCTTCCAACAAGGTGCCGAAACCGTAAAGCGTCTGGAGAGAACGCGGAGCGCGCGGAGAGGGCGGAGTTTCGCGGAGTGGAAACGCGAAATTGGATGAATGGGGAGTGGAGAGTTACGCGCGGACGACGGCGCGGCGGAGCGTCTCGCGGACGTGAGCACGGGCGCTTCGGTCGGCGTTGAGAACATCATCGAGCGTGCGCATCGGGGAGGATGCGACCGCGTCCATTGCTTCGATGACAAGTTCGCCGATGCGGCCGAAGAGGATTTCGCTGCGGAGGAAAGCCAGCACGGCTTCTTCGTTCGCGGCGTTAAAGATCGCTCCCGAAGTGCCTTCGGCTCGAATCACGGTGTACGCGAGATCGAGCAATGGAAACTTGTCACGATCGGGGGGCTCGAACTGGAGGGCGGTGGCGATCTCGGCAAGGTCGAGCGGCCTCACGAGCGACGCAACACGCGCGGGGAAGGCGAGAGCCTGCTGGATCGGGCCACGCATGTCGGGGTGCGCGAGCTGCGCGATGACGCTGGCGTCATCGAACTCGACCAGCGCGTGCGCGATCGATTGCGGGTGAACGACGGCGTCGATCCTTTCCGCAGGAAGTGCGAAGAGCCAGTGTGCCTCGATGATCTCGAGGGCCTTGTTCATGAGGCTTGCGCTATCGACCGTGACTTTTTCACCCATCGTCCAGGTTGGGTGCTTCAGGGCTTCTGCCTTGGTCGCGTTTTGGACGCGGGATTTCTCCCACGTGCGGAAAGGGCCCCCGCTCGCGGTGAGAGTCACTTTCTTCACAGACTTCGGGGCGTGCTGCAGGGCGGGGAAGATCGGGCAATCCGCGGCATCCGGGCCGGATTGCAGACACTGCCAGACCGCGGCGTGCTCGCTGTCCACCGGGAGAAGCTTCGCGCCGGACTTGTGTGCCGCGGGAACGACGATTGACCCTGCGGCGACCAGAGTTTCCTTGTTCGCAAGCGCGACGTCGCGACCGAGTTCAACTGCTGCAAGGGCTGCGGGAAGCCCCGCCGATCCGACGATGGCGGCAAGCACGACATCGCAGTCGACTTCTCGAACGAGTCGCTCGGCGGCGTCGGGCCCGGTGAGTGCGCCCTTCGGCGTGTCTCCATTTGCATCGCAAAGCGCGATGTTCTTGACGTTGAATCGCTTGGCCTGTTCGGCGAGGAGAGTTGCACCTTTGCCGGCAGCAAGTCCAACGACTTCGAACTTCCTTGAGAACAGCCCTTTCGCGTGGAGCGCGTTCAGGTGCGTGACGACTTCAAGAGTCTGCGTGCCGATCGAGCCGGTGGAGCCGAGGATGAGGAGGCGGGTGTTCACGTGGTCGGGTGATTTACCACAAAGGGCACAGAGAGCACAAAAGACACGGAGAGAGAGAGAGAGAGAGAGAGAGAGAGAGAGAACGGAATCGTAACGGGAATGGAGCGAACCGCGCGCACGATCGCCCACCCCCTGCCCCCTCCCTCGGGGAGGGGGTTTTTGAGTTGCGCGATTGGTGCTCTACTCCGGCTTCGGGCGTTTGTTCAGTTCGGCCGGTGTGAGTTTGCGGCGCGAGCTGTACAACAGCTTGGGTTTCGGACCAGTTGGTACGGGCTGTGTTGGAGCAGCGGATTCGCGGGACTGTTGACGCTGATTGCCGCCGCCGCTGTTTCCGCCGGGTGCGTAGCCGGAGTAATCGCGGTTGCCGCGGATGGGCTGCTGGGCCCCACTATTCGGTGTTGCGGCGGTAGTCGGAGCTCCGCCGCCCTGGCCACCACTTTGGCCACCACTCTGGCCATTGCCTGGCCCACCTTGGCCACCCCGTCCGCCCCGACCACGACGGCCGCGGCGGCGGCGACGGCCGCCTCGCTGTTCGCCGTCGGCTCCGGGTTGACCGTTGCCTTCGGACTGACTGGAATCGCCGTGATCACCTTGGTTGGCTTGATCACCGGCTTCGGAGTCAGCACCTTCGTGCGCGGGCTCGCGGTGTTCGTTCACGGGGTGCGGTGCGCCGGCTTCGTGGGGCTGGCCGTTCTGCTGTTGGCCTGGCTGACCCTGCTGCTGCATTCCGGGCGCGCCATCGCGTCCACGACCACCGCGACGGCCTCGGCGACGCCGACGGCGCCGTCCGCCCTGGCCATCGCCCTGCTGGCCATCTTGCGGATGACCTTGCGAGTCCGGGTTCCCTTCGCCACCTTGCTGATCGAACTGTTCCTGATTGTCATGGCCCTGATCGTCACCGGCGTGATTGTCCTGGCCGTGATCGCCGTGCGATGCCGCGGCGCCTTGGACTGGCAACGGAGGCGGCATGGTGCCGTCCTCGTCGCCGTGGTCACCCATCAGGATCACTCCTCGCTCGGTCTCGACGCGTCGAACATCGGCCACGCGAGACGGTTCGGGGAGCGCTCGCTGCTGTTGCTGCTGGCGGGGGGGCTGATCCTGGCGATTTTGATCACGAGGCGGACCACCTCGACCACGATCGTTCCGACCAGGCTCACCTCGACCCTGATCGCTTCTGCCCTGCGGCGCACGACCATCATCACGGCCACGCCCGCCTCGGCGGCCTCGGCCACCACGGCGGCGGCGTCCGCCGCCTTGCGATTCGGCCTCAGCGGTTGCTGCCGCGGCTTCCTGCGCGTCGGAGCGGATCTGCTGATCGAGTTCTTCGTCAGAAAGCAGAATCGGCTCATCACCCAGTTCAACGACTTCTTCGGTCGGATCGCCCGCGGCGACATCGGCCTCGTGAGCTTCGTCCCGCTCGGCTGATGAGTCGGCTGTAAAACCATCGTCTTCGGAAACTTCGGCCGGCTCTTCGACGACAATGAGTTCCGCGGGGCGCTTACGGGGCAAGGGCTGCGTGAGGTCGATGTCGGCGCCGAGCGTGTCGTAGGCGTAGAACGTGACGCGATCGACCGGAACCGCTTCGCTGACGCGAACGTCGACTCGCTTGCCGCTGGAACGTTCGATGCGGCTGAGCAGGTGACGTTTGGCGCTGAGAAGTTCGCCGGCAACGCGCGGGCTGACGACGAGTTCGACACGACCGACCTTGTCGACGTCAAGCAGTGCGGCGAGTTCGCGGAGTGCATCGCCGGTGACGCTCTCTGGCTTCTGAACGAGGCCGCGGCCACGGCAGACCGGGCAGTCGGCGAAGTGCAGGCTTTCAGAGCTGGCACGCATGCGCTGACGCGTCATCTCGAGGATGCCGAACTGCGAGATCGTGGTGATCGTGGTGCGGGCGCGATCGCGCTTGAGGCGTTCGCGGAACCGGCCTTCCACTTCCTTGCGGTGCGCCATCGAGCGCATATCGATCAAGTCGTTGACGACAATGCCGCCCTGATCGCGGAGGCGCAACTGGCGGCAGATCTCGTCCACCGCCTCGAGATTGGTCTGATACGCATTTTCCTCGGCATCGCGTGAATCACGGCTCTTGCCGCTGTTCACGTCGATGGCGACGAGGGCTTCGGTCTGATCGATGACCAGCCGGCCACCCGAGGGCAGCGGCACTTCACGTGCGTGGATGTGCGCGATCTGCTCTTCCACCGCGAATGCGTGATAGATCGGTGTGCGACCGGGATAATGCAGCAGCTTGGTGCTCGTACGCGGGGCGACAATTTTCAAGAAGCGGCTGGCACGCTGGAGCGCCTGCTCGTTGTCGATGACGATTTCGTCGACGTCGGTCGTGAGCTGATCACGCAGCGCGCGGACGAGCAGATCGCTCTCGGCGTACAGGAGTCGTGGCTTATCGCCCTGCGCACGCCGGCGTTCCATGTCCTTGTACAAGCGGACGAGGTACGCGAGATCTCGCTTGAGCTCCATCTTGGTGCGCTCAAGGCCCGCCGTCCGGAGAATGAATCCGAAGCCTTCCGGCAGATCGAGCTGATCGAGGATCTCACGCATCTTGCGGCGCTGTTCCTCATCTTCCACCTTGCGGGAGACGCCCACCTTGTCCATCTGCGGCATCATCACCAGGAAGCGGCCGGGAATGGAGAGATAGCTCGTCAGCGTCGGACCTTTGGTGCCGACGCCTTCTTTCAGAACCTGCACGAAAACTTCGTCGCCGCGGCGGAGCGCAGCCTGGATCGGCGGGCGCTCGCGACGCGGAGTCTTGTGACCGACCTGTTCGGTCGCGTCGTCGTTCTCGCCGGGGAAATAACGCGGGTGCAGATCGCTGACGTGCAGGAATCCATTGTCACCGACGCCGAAATCAACGAACGCGGCCTGGATTGCAGGCTCCACGTTGATGACCTTGCCGACGTAGATGTTGCCGACCCGGCTCTGTGCCGCGAATTTTTCACTGGTGAACTCTTCCAGCTTGCCGTTTTCCACGATCGCAATCCGGCATTCCTCGCCGGGGACGTAGTTGATCAGCATCTGGGTTTTGGACTTGTCTTTACTTTCACGAACCATTCCGAACTCCGAACTGGCGCGAGGGCAGAACGCCCAGAACGCCGTGCGCGGCAAATGCCGCGGGCAATAAAGTGCTCGCGCGTCGTAGTTGCTTCAGAGAAAGTCCGAGAGACCCGCACCGGCAGAGGGGCAACGCCCGCTGCGCCTTCTGCGACCGACTTGGCGCCTCCCGAGTGAGTGGCGCACACGCGTCGATCGCGGGACCGAGACCGGGCAACGCCCGGAGTGGCGGAAAACCGCCTTCGATCCGCCGGATGACTTTCAACTCGAAAGCCGGACCCGGTCTTTTGCTCCCCGCGCCTTGCTCGCCGCGTGAGCGGCAGAATGCAAGGGGGAAGCGATGCTCGTCATTCGGACTTGCCCGGCTGGACGCCGACAAGCCCTCGATTGTCTTTTGCCTGCCCTATTCGCCGGTACGCCCGTCGAATAAGTCAGGCACGATCTTGCGAGCCCGGTCCCTCAAGTACGAGGAAACCTGGGTCTCTGAATCGAACGAGAGCGCCTGTCGGGCAATCTGTTCGCACTGTTTGAGGCTCACCGAGCGGATCAGCCGCTTGAGCTGCGGGATGGAACCCGCCGACACGCTAAGGGTACGCAGCCCGAGCCCTACTAGAAGAAGGGCATATTCCACGTCACCGGCGGCCTCGCCGCAGCAGGAAACCGGGGTGTCGTGGCGCCGGGCGGCCCGGACGACATCGCGGATCAGCCGGATGACGGCCGGATGGGCCGGGTTGTACATGCTGGCGATCGTTTCGTTGGAGCGGTCGACGGCGAGCGTGTACTGGGTCAGGTCGTTGGTTCCGATGGAAAAGAAGTCGACTTCGCGAGCGAAGGTGTCGGCCATGATCGCGGCGGAGGGGACCTCCACCATCATGCCCACCTTGAGGTTTCGGTCGAATTTGATGCCTTCTTCGTCCAAATCCTCCATCACGTCGTTCACGAGGTACTTCGCCTGGCGGAATTCGCCCGTACTGGTCACCAGGGGGAACATTATTTTAATGGGACCCTTGGCGCTGACCCGGAGAAGGGCGCGAAGCTGACGTTTGAACATCGGCTGGTTCTTGAGGCAGTAGCGGATGCTGCGGCAGCCCAGGAATGGGTTGCGCTCGGGGAACTCGGCTCGCTCTTGTGTGTACTTGTCCGCACCCAAGTCCATCGTGCGGATCGTGAGCGGCTTTCCTTTCATGATCTCAACGCAGCGGAGGTAGCTCTGGTAGTGATCTTCTTCGCTTGGTTCGGTTTTGCTGGTGAGGTAAAGGAACTCGGTGCGGTAGAGGCCGACGCCTTCACCGCCAAGTTCGAGAACGTGCTGTGCTTCATCGGCAAATTCGATGTTGCCGACGAGCTCGACACGCTCGCCATCTGTTGTTACGGACGGCAGGTCGCGGAGTTCGCCCAGTGAGAGCTGGAATGTCTCGCGCTGCTTGATGAGGCCGTGGTATTCCTCGAGCCGTTCCGCATCGGGATTGAGGATGATGATGCCGCGATCGCCGTCGAGAATGATGCTCGATCCATCGGTCGCGGCAGCGGTCAATTGGCGGCAGCCAACAACGGCAGGAATTCCAAGCGCGCGGGCGACGATGGCGGTGTGCCCCGTTCGGCCGCCGAGATCGGTCGCGAAACCCACGACGCGTGTGCGATCGAAACTTGCGGCCTGCGAAGGCGTCAGATCGCGAGCGAGCAGGATTGATCCGGGAGGTAGCTTGGCCATCCTGCTTTCGGCGCGGCCGAGCAGGTGATTGAGCAGGCGCGAGGCCAGGTCGTCGATGTCGTTGACTTTGGTCGTGAAAACCGAATCGGGATTTGAGCGAAACTTGTCGGCAAGTTGACCCAGCACATGACTCACGGCAGATTCCGCGCCGACGTGCTCGGTCTCGATCATCTTCTGCATCGGGACGATGAGCGACTTGTCCTTCAGCATCCCGGCGTGGAAGAGGAAGATCTTCGCGGCCTCGTCGCCCATTTCCTTCTTGGCGCGCGTGTGGACATCAGTGAGTTCGTTGATGGAGGCTTCGATCGCTTCGTCGAGTTTCTTTCGCTCCGATGCGACAACAGAATCGGCGATCGGCCGGCGGGGCAAACGACGGTGATCATCTCCCAAAAGCGCGACGTGACCGATCGTGATGCCGGGCGAGACCGCGATCCCCTTGATGATCTGCATCCTCGCCGCGCCATCCGGCGCTGCGGGGCGGTTGTCATCCATCGGGGGCTGGCTCTTGCTCGTCACGGGGCGGAGTCTAGAGCAAGATTGAATTGAGCGGGTCGCGGATGGCTCAGGGGCAGATCAGATTGTTGTACGCGACCACAAATTGGGTGAAGTCCGAGTCATCAACCAGGGAATCGGTGTTGAAATCGGCCGGGCAACCCACGGGCATGGCCGGATCGGTGCAGTCGAGGATGTTGTAGGCCTTCACGAACTGAATGAAATCGCTGTCGTCGACGACCGAGTCGTGATTGAGGTCGCAGGGGCAACCCCCGCAAATCGCTATGTGGAAGACGTTCGAGGTGAGCGGACCGCACCCCGAAGTGACCCGGGCAATGTAATCACCGGCGTCACTCGGCGCCACCGAATCGATGGTGAGCGAGTCGGTGTTGGCACCGATGATTGTTGAGCCGCTGGGCGTCAGCCCATTGCTCAGGATGACTTCGTTGCCGCCCACAATTTTGTACCACTGGGTGCTGCCGTGCGGAAGGCCGCAAGAGGCCTGAAGATCAAGGCTCGCGCCGTCGTGGTGGCAGAATACTCCCACATCGGCCAGAGAATACCAATCAGCGTGAACAGGTCGGATGGTCGACGCGAACGTTCCATCCCTCAGGGGAAGTTTCTGAAAGATCGCGTTGGGCAAGTCACCCATGTACCCATCGAGGTGAAATGAAGTCGCGTCGTAGAGCGTGAAGCCTGAAGTCTCTTCGAATCCCCAGCCTCCCACCAATCCGCCCGTGTCCGCGACGACACCCACCTTGTGGTATCCCCAGATTTGCTCCGGCGTGCGAGCGACGCTCCAGATCCGCACCTCGTCGATTCCGCCGTCGAAATTGAGAATTGCCGTGCCGCCTGCGTACGCGGCGCCGATTCGGACCGGATCGTTTGACACGAACAGGCTCGGCGCGCCGGGGACTGTTCCCGTCGCGACCTGCTGACCATCTGTGTAGAGGCGAATCGTGCCGGCTGTGTAGGTGGCGGCAACGTGATGCCACGATCCGCTCGGCAGGACGTTCGGGCTGATCAGTTGCGGGAAGTTGACTCCGTTCGAGGAAAGCGTAAACGTGAGATGGCCGTTCACCAGCCAGAGCAGATATTGGCGTTTGTTCAGGCCGTTGAGATCATTCCATTTGGCAACCAAACCCGCGGTTTGATTGGTGGTCTTGGCATTGACCCAACACTCGACCGTGATGGCTGTTGTCGGGCTCAACTGAGGAGCGTCTGGCACCGTGGCGATCTGTGGCGGCTTGAACGTGAGCGAGCCGTTAGTCGCATCCGGGCAGAACTGCGCGAACACCGCGTGCCCAAACAGAATCGACGACAACATGGCAACCGTTCGGGCTTCTTTGGTGATGAACATGGGATGTCCTTTTGGCCGCGTCTCTTGCAGGTCCAAACACCAGTGCGCCGGAATGGCCTCCGCCGGAGATTGCGACGGAAAAATATTTCGGCGCGAAATGAGAAACGGGCGACATTCGACAGCGCTAACGCAGGGCGCCGAGCAAATAGCTTTCGAGTCGTTCCGTGAGGCGGGCGACGGTGAGATCCGGCCCGACGCTTGCCGCGGCGGCGCGGGCGTCCGACATCCAGCGATCATCGAGAATCTTGCCCATCGCGGCGAGCCAGCCCTCGCGGGTGTCGTCGCGGATGATTTCGCCGGGCTTGTGCATGCCGCTGTCAACGAGATCGCTTCCCGGGGCGTGCTGTGCCGCGAGAAGCGGAACTCCGGCGCGAATCGCTTCGCACGCAAAGCGGCCCGTTCCGAGGCCGAGTTGGCCGAACGCGGCGATTGCGATGTCGGACGCCGCGAGAAGTCGGGGGATGCTGACGCGTGTTCCGGCGAACACGAGCGAATGCGCGCAGTTGGCGTCGCGCGCGAGCGAATTCAGCATGTGCGGGTAGCGACCGGTGACAATGAGACGTAGCCGAGGCTGGGCAGGCTGAGCCGTGTCGTGTGACGAAATGATGCGGCTGGGAGTGGCCACTCGCTCGAGCATGGCGAGGGCTTGCAGCAAATTGGCGGCCGTGACGTCGGTGGCGTGCGTGCCACTAAGCAGGAAGACCCGATCGGTTTCGCTCAGCCCCAGCGCGCAACGGACTTCGCGCCGTGCGGTTTCGCGCTCTGCGCCACGGAGCGGCTGAGTCCGAGCGGCGTAGCCGAGCGAGCGCAGGCTCGATTTCTCCGCGTGCGGTCCGATCGTGAGCGGTTGCACACGCCGGCGCGGTGTGTCTTTCGAGGCCCGGCGCTCCGCGAGCAACTCATGCAGCAGCCACGGGTGATGGACGAGCTCCATCGCGGCAGAGACCGGACTGCTCTCCGCGAGAATGCGTGCAACAACTTCGTTCGCACGTGCTCCGAGCGGGAGCCAGACGTCGCCACAGATGAGAGGCGTCAGACTCAGACAAACACTGTCGGGACGGGCTTTGAGCAGACTGCGCGCCCAGTAGCGGAACAAGAATGGTTCCGCCCCGAATTGGCGGCGGTTCGGACGATGCACAATCAGCGGCAGCCCGGCAAAGAGCGTCGGGTCATCACAACCATCAGCGGCGACTTCGACTTTGTGGCCTCGTGCGGCCAAGGCGTGCGCAAGATCGGCGGCCCAGAGCGTTTCAGACCAGTCGATACTGCGAACAAACCCGGCGAGGATGAGGATGCTGAGTTTGCGGGGAGATCGCGCAGCCGCGCGAGTACCGCCGGAAACAGTTTCGGAATTGGCTACTGCCGGTGAAGTCATGAGTTGGCGGGCGCTCGACAACTCGTGCGAACGCACGAAGTTCAATCACGCTTCAGGACGCATGAGCGGGAAGAGCATGACGTCGCGAATCGTGCGTTGGTTCGTGAGAATCATGACGAGACGATCGACGCCGAGACCCATGCCACCGGCGGGAGGCATTCCAACTTTCAGCGCCCGCAGGAAATCGTGATCCATCGTGCGGAACGTGTTTTCCTCGGTGTTCTTTTCAGCATCAAGACCCTTCAACTGCTCTTTGAAGCGGTCTTCCTGGATGTCGGGGTCGTTCAGTTCGGTGTAGTGCGGAGCGACTTCCATGCCCGCGATGAAGAGATCGGCGCGGTCAGAGAGCGCGGGGTTCGCTGGCTTCGGGCGCGTGAGGGGCGAGATCGCGCTCGGGTAGTCGGTGATGAAGGTCGGACGCGCCGGGTCCAACTGATCCTCGCCCTTCATCTCGAAGAGTTCGTTCACGACGAGCCATGGGTCCATGCTGCCGATCGCGCCAGCGTGCTGGGGCATACGCGTCGCAAGGTCCTTGCGGGTTCGCTCGGTGTCGGTCATCGCGTAGCCGTAGGCCTTTTCGAACAGCTGCCCGTATGAAACACGCTCGAACGGCTTGGTGTAATTGATCTGCAAATCGCCGAACGGCAGGATCACGTCGCCGGTTCCGCCCGAGTTGCGATGCACCATCGTCGCGGCATCGCGGATCGCGCTCTCGGTCAGTTCCATCACCGTTTCAACATCGCCGAAGGCGTGATACGCCTCGAGCATCGTGAACTCGGGGTTGTGCTGCTTATCCAATCCCTCGTTGCGGAAGTTGCGATTGATCTCGAATACTTTCGGCATGCCGCCGACGAGCAACCGCTTCAAGTAAAGCTCGGGCGCGATGCGCATGAAGAGATTGATATCAAGCGCGTTCATCTTCGTGACGAACGGACGTGCCGCGGCACCACCCGCGAGCGATTGCAGCATCGGCGTCTCGACTTCGAGATACCCGCGGCTCTCAAGGAATTTTCGGAGCTGCCCCACGATCTTCGATCGCAGCTCGAACACCTTCATCGTTTCCGGGTTCGACCAGAGATCCGTATAACGCTGGCGATAGCGAATCTCGACGTCGCTCAATCCTGCATGCTTCTCCGGGGGCTGCACCAGACTCTTCGTGCCGGGCTTCACGTCATCCGCCCACACCGTCACTTCGCCGGTCTTGGTTTTCATGACCTTGCCGCTGACGACGATGATGTCGGCAAGATCGGTGAGCTTTGCAAGCTTGAACCCCGGTTCTGCACAATCCTTCTGGCTGATCGCGACCTGCAAATCCCCCGTCGCGTCGCGCAGGTTGATCCACAGGAGCTTGCCGTTGTCCCGCAAGAGCATGATGCGGCCCGCGACCGTCACACGCGGGCGCTGGTCCTGAAATCCGGGTTCCTTGCCCTTGGCGTTGTATTCGGTGTTCGCTGTTTCGTCGTACTTCGCGCGGGCCTCACCCAGCGTCAGCAGATTTTCCGTGCGGGTGCCGTAGGGGTTCATCCCGAGTTTGCGCACTTCATCACGATTCGTGCGGCGTTGCTGCTCAAGCACGTGCGTAGGAATGGCAGCGGGTTCGACGGATCCCGATGCCGGAACTGGGGGAACTGCAGCGGGTTGAGTTGGATTTGGGGTCTGGCTCATGGTTGACATAGGTGATTGGTGGCAACTCTAGATGCAGGAAGTGAAGGAACGGGTGCGAGCCCGGATAGAAGAATGAATCGGAGAGCCGCCGGGAGGCTGAATCCGGCTGGTTTGATTCCGAAGAACTACTGTCAGAGTTCCCGATGCCCGAGACAGGTACCCCTCCAATGCCGCCCGCCACTTCGTCGAGTCTGCCGGAAACACTTCCGACCGCCTCCGGCGCTCCGAAGCCAGATGCGCAGGCCGCGAAGGCACATCGCAAAGAAGTGATCCGGCAGCTCGGACCCACCGCAGTGCTCGGAGCGGTCTGGGCCATCGCGCCGGCCGTGCTGGGCGGGCTGCTGCTTTGGAATCTCGACCCAATTTCCGAATGGCTGCGGTCGATGGAGCCCTGGGGCTGGCTGATCTACGTCGTGGTATTCATCTTCAGCGCAGGTGTGGGCTTCCTGCCGACCTACGGCCAATCGCTGCTTGGCGGCTGGGTTTTCGGATTTCGCCTGGGATTCCCGGGCGCGATGATCGGCTTTGTCGGCGGCAGCGTGGTTGGCTACTTCATTGCTCAAACCGTCAGCAAACACAAGGTCGAGGAGATGCTCAACTCCAACGCCAAGGCCCGAGCGATCCGCGATGCGCTGATCGGGCACGGTTTCTGGCGGACGCTTTGGGTCGTCACGCTCATCCGCCTTCCGCCAAATTCTCCTTTCGCGCTCACAAATCTTGCCTTGGCGAGTTCGGGTGTGCGATTTCTGCCTTATCTCTTGGGAACGGCAATCGGCCTTGCACCCCGGACCGGGATCGTCGCGTTTGCTGCGGCACTCGGCGCAAAGCGGGCGAAAAACATCCAGGAATTCATCCTGACGCAGCCCCCGTGGGTTTCGATTGTCGGCATCGCGATGACGGTGCTCGCAATGGCAATTCTGGCATTCATCGCGGAACGGGCACTCAAGGCCGTTTCCCGCAGCATGCCAAAACCAGCCGAAACGCCACCCGCCCCTTAAGCGATTTGAATGGCCGAAGCCCGTGTCACGCATGCAGCGGCTTGCCGCATTCGGGACACACTCCGTCTTTCAATCCGTAGATTTCATATCCACAGCGAGGGCACCGTCCTTCGCTCAGAGCCCGCTCGCCTCGACGTTTGCGCCAATCGCGTGCCATCTGCGGCACCCATCCCAGCGAAAGAACGAACAACGGCCAACCGATCAGGGCGATTGCTGAATTTGCAATTCCCGACCAATTGAGGATCATCCGCTTCGGAGCGACATCGGAGAGTGCATCCGCGACCCCCGGCATGTCCCCGCCTCGCTTGGAGCCGATCCAGCCGACAAACGCCGCACGAGCACGGGCAGCCTCCTCGGTCGGCAAATTCCTTCTGCTCAACGGGCGCAGCTCGATGGTGTATTCGTCTTCGAATGAGGTGACGTCGTAAAGCCCGTCCGCGTGGCGTTCGTATTTGAGGATTGCCCGGATGATGTCGTCGGGATCCTTGCTCAGGGCGCTCGTCAGGCCGTCGGTGCTGGCTCGGTCGAGGTCTTCAACACGAAATCCCATGCCATCGCGGACCAGAAAAACAGACGCGGGCGAAAAAGGTTCGGCTTTCCCAACCTTGAGTCCGGGCAGGGTCCATCCGAGTACCGAACAGGTGCTTGTGTCCACGCTGGGGACGCGCCACAACGAGTAGAGGAGGATCGCGAGCAGAAACGCCGAGACCGCCGGGCGCGTCAAGATTGAACGGACTCGCTGCACCTGCAACTGTAATCGCCACTACGGTTGACAGCCCGGCGGGCGGGCGGTACGTTTGGCCCCTTGCCGTTTCTTTCGGCGGCTCCCGACGGGGCGTTCTGTCGGGCCGGGGTCGATTCACTTAGACGCGCGAGGTCAAGTTGTGAGCACGCCGATTGGATCCGGCCTGACATCGCACGCAGAAACAAACCGGCACGGCGCGGCTCCACCCGCGTCGCCACTCCCGGCCCCGACCAACCATCTGTCCCGCGTGTCGGAAGTTTCTCGTCGTTCCGAACCAGCACCCGTCCGCCGCAGCACGTCCATGGCACGCCGCCCCACTCCCACCATCAGCCCGGATCGCCAGCTTTGGCAAGACATGCTGGGGCATCTGCGCAAAGCGCACCCGACAATCTGCCGCGCCTGGTTTGAGGAGCTGGAAGTAGCAGGCCTCGCAACCGGGACTCTCCACCTCCGGGCACAATCCGAGATTCATCGCAATTACCTCCAGCGGACCTGCGCCGATGCGTTCAACGACGCGGTACGCACCGTTTCGCAGCGACTCATCTCGATCCGGTTCCTCGGCCCGGAAGAAGATTTCTCTGAACCGCGGGGCGGATCGATGAGTGACGGGACATCAACCGTCGCGAACGGCGGCGTTGATGGAACCGGCACCACAAATGCCAACGCGATCGACGGGGGCGGCGTGGACTCAAATGCCGCGCTTCCTGATCCGTACGCGCCGGCCGACCTGCCCCCCACCCCTGCGGAGCCTGATAGCGCGGCACGCGCCGAGCCCCCGGTCGTCGAAGTCCGGCACATCGCCCAACCCCCTTCCTCTCCTTCCCTGCAGGGTCCAAGCCGGGTCGTGATCGAAACAGGTGAGCGCCGCGAGGATTCGCTCGTCATCGACCCGGATTACTCGTTCGAGAATTTCGTGGTCGGTCCGGGCAACCGGCTCGCGCAGGCCGCGGCAGTCGCAGTTGGCGAGAGCCAGGGGCGGCAATACAACCCGCTCTTTATCCACGGAGGCGTCGGCCTCGGCAAGACTCACCTGTTGCAGGCGGCGTGCCTGCGCATCCTGAGTCGCAAGCCGCAGGCGCGTGTTTATTACGTCTCCTGCGAAGGCTTCATGACGCAGTTCATGGAGTCGGTGCAGTCGGGCAAGATGGCCCAATTCCGCCATCGATTCCGCGATGTTGATGTGCTCGTCGTTGACGACATCCACTTCCTCGCGAAGCGCGATCGCACGCAGGAAGAGTTCTTCCACACGTTCAACACGCTCTACCACGAGGGCAAGCAGATCCTGCTGTCGTCCGACGCGGCACCGGAAGAAATTCCCTCGCTTGAAGAGCGGCTCATCAGCCGGTTCAAGTGGGGCCTGGTCGCGAAGATCGATCCACCCTGCTACGAGACGCGCGTCGCCATTTTGAAGACCAAGGCGAAGGATCGCGGGCTGGCCATGCCCGACGACTGCGCCTGCTTCATCGCCGCGCGCATCGACACCAACATCCGCGAGCTCGAAGGCGCGATCACCAACATCCAGATGTACATGTCGGTGCACCAGCGTGCGCTCGACCTCAGCCTTGTCAAAATCGCGATGAACGATCGCGAGCCGGAAGTTCTGCCGGAGCCGAGCATCCAGCAGATCATCACGGCCGTGACCGACTTCTTCCGCATCCGCCTTGCCGACCTTCAGAGCAAGAAACGCCCTCGAAGCGTCACCGTGCCCCGCCAGGTGTGCATGTACTTCGCCCGCAAGATGACGCGGCTTTCGCTCGAAGAAATCGGCGGCTATTTCGGTGGGCGCGACCACACCACGGTCATGCACGCAGTGCGGGCAGTGGAAAACCGCCGGGACACCGAGAGCGACTTCGGTGGGCAGCTAAAGGCCATTGAGGACAAGATCCGGGCGAGTGGATGACCGGTGGCAACGAGCGCGCGACAACACCGGGCTTCAACCCGGCGTGAATCGCTGTGCGTGTGTGCGAAGCGTCCTGCCTGAATTGCTACTGAATAGTTCGTCGGCGCCGAGCCACGACCAGGCCTGCCATGGCGAGTGCCGCGGCGCCGCCTGGCGACGGAATCGATACGGTGCCGAGGCGCGGTTGCCAAACCGACGAAACCACGACATCTATTTTCGAGGCGGGCTATCGGCGCACCATCCCAAGGTCGAAAATCCGGACAAATGAACCGACCCGAAACCCCGCGATGTAGCGAGCACGCGCACTTCGTTCCCATGCGAAAGCGACGACGCCCGTCGATCGAATCGAGAGGTGCGTACGTTTCTTCCAGAGCTTGTTGCGTACAAGCTCTCGCAAGATAGATGGATGCAGCGTTCGTTCATTGCTCATCCACAGCACGAAATCCCACGCATCACCCAACGAGTCGCCCGACGGCGGGGACTGAGCCGATTGAAAATAACGCGTCACAAGTGGCTCGAACAGCTCGCCCAGAGAAACGAGACTCGGCCATGCTTTCAACATCGATGCAGTGCGCTTGCGACGCAGGCTCGCGCCGGCCACTTCTAGACGCGATGCATCCGACCCGGCCACACTCGGTCGTTCCAACCCCAGGAGCCGCCGCAGAAAATCTCCCTGCTCGCGGCCAAGTGCTGTACGGGCGTCATCCGGCATGCACCGATTCATTTCTGAGGGGGCTTCCCGCACGCGCGATCGCATCGAGCTCCGCGTTCAGGATTTCAGGCTTAGGAAACTTGTCATCGCGTTCGAGCATGACTCCGCAAAGTTCTGTCTGCCGGCGCAGCTCTGCAAGAAGCTCGAGCACGCCCGACGGAATCGGATGAAAGTGCGTGTCGTGATAGACCCCGTCCCGCTCCTCTCCGCCGGCGACATGCACGTACGCGATTCGCTCGAGCGGAATGCGCCGGAGGTACTCGATCGCGTCGAACCCGTGATTGCGGGAATTTGCGTACAAGTTTTCCACGTCGAGCAGCAGCAGCGCACCGGTTGCCTAGACCACCTCGGAAAGGAATGACGCCTCATCCATTTCCGCATCCGGCCACTCAACCAGTGAGGCGATATTTTCGAGTGCCAGCGGCACGGGCAACTGCTCCATCGCTATACGGACGTTTTCGATTAGTACATCGAGCATCCGCCTCGTCCGGGGTATCGGCATCAGATGTCCGGCTTCAATCCCGTCCGCTCGGACAAATGCGATGTGTTCGCTGACGAGCGGCGCCGCCACCCGCTCCGCCTGCCTCGCAAGGCTGCGAAGACTCCGCGGATCAGGCCTCTCCGCGCCGCCCAGGTTCAGTCCGAGCCCGTGCGGCACAATCCGCACTCCGCGCGCTCCAAGCGCGAGCACCGGTTCCGGCAGCTCATGATCCAGCGAAAAATTCTCGTGCACGATCTCGACAAACCCCAAATCGCGCCTTCGCTCGATCGTCAGCGCGATCTCCGGGCGCCAGCCAATTCCCAGCCCGAGCGCGGGAACACAATTCGGCTTCTCGATCGCAACTCGTTGTATTGCGCCGTGCATTGCTTCACCTCCCTGATTCAATCGAAACTCACGAACCTCCACATCCCCCGCATCCCCCTCCTCCTCCACATCCGCTACCGCCGCAACTGCTGCTGCCGCCACAACCGCTCGAACCGCCGCAGCCGGATACGCCGCCGCTGGAGATGCTTTCCTGAGTGCGGGTGTAATCGTTCATCGCTTTTCGGAGTTCGAACATTTCAGGGGCGCTCACGGCTCCGAGACCGAAGAGGCCGAGCGCGAGGCCCATATCCGAAGGAGAGAGAGTTTCGCCGTAGCGCGTGCTCGCGTACTTGAGCGCGCTGTTTTCCGTCTGAAGCTGCCTCAGCGCCTTGTCCCCTTTTCGCGAGCGGAAGATCGGAATGCTGGAAATCACCACGGCCGCAACCAGTGTGATTGCCACAAGAATCAGGAGAAAGACGATCGGCTTGCCTCGAGAGATGCCGAGTACCACTTTCGCCAGACCGAAAAGCAGAAGCAGCAGTAAGGGAACGGCCGCCACGAATCGGGCAAGCTTTCCGCCACTGGATTCCGTCAGGCCATGTTGATCGAGACGCTCCGCAACCGCGTCAGCGTGCTCGCGAAGTTCCTTCCGCAAATATCCGTGCTTCCGGCCGATCGCGGTCGTTTCGAGCACTTGCCGCTCGACCTCGGGGAGCGGCTCGGTCGCATCAGGTTTGGCTCCGACAAGAAGATGCGGCTCACGAATCGCAAGACGTTTTGCTTTGTAGAGCTTTGCGACCGCGGAGTCGATCACGCGGTCCGGCCCCCCCGCGAGATAGGCGGCTTCGTATTCATTCAATTTGCGGACATCGATATCCAGCTCGCCTTCGGGATAGCGCATCAATCTGCGAACAACAATTCCGAGTACGACACAGATCAGAAAGAGCGAACCGTACAAGAGCAGGAAGTTCGGGCCAGTCCAATTCAGTGGATTGGTCAATCTTCTCTCCTTTCAGAATTTACTTCGCCGGCAATGTTGGCGGCTCGGATCAGATCCTGCACGATTTTCTGAACGACGAGGTTGAGGCCTTCTCTCGGAACGGGATTCGCCCTCAGTGCGGCGAGTTGAGCAAAGGCATCCGAATCGAGGCCGAATTCCCGGGCGGCGGCATCGAAGATCGCCGCGGTGCGGTCCTCGGATGGGACCTTCCTTCCTGTCGCCTTCAGCAAGGACAGAAGCGAGATGGCGATTGAGCGGGCGCAATCGGAGAGCGTAAACGCAATTGCATCGGCGTCTCCCGCTTCGCGGACGGCACGAAGCCTCAGACGGATCGCGCTGTTGCGGAGTTCCTGCTCGATCTGCCAGAGAACCCGCGCGGTTGAAATGTTGAGCCCAACAAAGACGTCAACTCCTGCGAGCACAATGTGATTGGACTGAATGTCGAGGAGCTTGACCGGGAAGCTCCGCGCCGCGCCGGAGAGCTCGCTGCGAGAAAGAATCATGGGATGGACGCGGAGCGATCGCCAGCCGGATCGCACGGCGGGTGCGATGGCAGCCAGGTCGGTCGCATCTGTCCTTTCAAGGACCAGGATGATGTTGATATCGCTGCGCCCGGCCCGATACCGGCCGCGGGCAACTCCGCCAAAGACCGAGAGACAAACGAGATTTCCTCCCGCGCTGGAAACAACCTCTGAAACAAACCTCGCGAGGTTGTTGGGCAAGTTCTCGGCCGCATCGCGGAAGAGATCATTGAGTTTTTCAAAGTGGGTGGCGGGAAGGGTCGTGGAAGACGATTTGCCGGTCGGTCGATCACTTGTCACGCTCATAGCAACCTTTTCCTCCGAATTCCGTTACCGGGATCAGGGACAGACTACCCGAGGCGATGGCGAAGTTTTTTCTGTTGAACCGACTCCTTCCGCAGAATTCTTCGGAGGATCGCGCGTGAAATCAGAGAATGACATTCCGAATCGACACAGAATTTGCGATCGCCGGGTCGGTTTTTGAATGAGGAACAAGCCGCATCTGTTCCTCGCGCAGGACGAGGCACTAGTCAGTGCTCACTGCATCGATCAAAAGAAAGAGCCGCATTTGCGGCTCCTTTTCGTTTCACTCTGAATTGTCCTTGTTCGCTCGAAACTCGCTCACTCAACGCCGAGCAGCTTCTTGGTTTCCTTCAGAATGTCCTGCGCCGTCAGCCCGCACATCTTGAGCATCTCATCGGGAGTCTTCGCGCTCTTGGGAATACGCGTGACGTGCATCTGCTTCAAACGGAAGGCGTCGCCGCTCTCCGTCAGAGCGTCGGCGATCGCCGAACCCAATCCGCCGCCGTAGTTGTCCTCGAGCGTGATCACGTTGCCATTCGCAGCGTTGATCAGGTCGAGCACGGCATCGGTATCGAACGGGATGCTGTACATATCGAGGAGCGTCGCGCTGATGCCGGCTTTGTCGAGCAGTTCGATCGCCTTGTTCGCCTCGTGCACCATGTAGCCCGCAGCAGCGATGACCAGGTCCTTGCCTTCGGTCAGCGTCTGGAAGCCGCCGAGGTTGAAGACGTCCTTATCGCTGTACAGGAACTCGGTGTCGGCGCGGAGCGTCCGCATGTAGACGCAGCCTTCGTACTCGGCCATGACGCCGACAAGGGCGTACGCGGCATACGCGTCGCTGGGCTGCAGAATGTAGAAGCCCGGGTTGCCTCGGTGGTCCTTCATCGTGGTGAACGCGCGGAACCACGAGACATCGGGGAGCGACATCTGGCTAGGGCCGTCGGAGGCGAGTGTGATGCCGCTGTGGCTGCCGACCAGCTTGAGGTTCGCGCCGGAGTACAGGCCCATCTCGATCTGGTCGTACGCACGGTTGAAGAACTTGCTGAATGTCGCCATGAACGGGATCTTGCCACCGGCGGAAAGGCCGGTACCGACGCCCACCATGTTCTGTTCAGCAATCTTGCACTCAAAGAAGCGATCGGCCGAGCCTGAATCCTTCTTGAACATGTCCGTGAACGTTGAGTTCTGCACGTCGGCGTCGAGAACGACGACCTTCTTGTTCACGCGGCCGAGCGCACGCAGGCCGATGCCGAACGCGCGACGCGTCGCGATGACGCCCGACTGGAAAAGGCTTTCCATGTCGAACGACTTCATCGCCTCCGACAACGTCGGCATGTCGCCGGTGGCCAGATCGGGCGTGCTGATCTCCGGCGGCGGCTCGATCGTGAACGAATCGCTCTGCGCGAGGCTGCTGGTCAGTTCCATCCGCTTCTGGTCGAGTTCGCCGAGCGCCTTCTTGAGCGCGTCGCCCGTCGCGACCTTGCCGTGCCAGCCCGCGCCCTGCATCGACTCGGCGCCCCAGCCCTTGACAGTCTTCGCGACGACCGCCATCGGCTTGGTCGCCTTCTCGAACGCATCGAATGCGTTCTTGATGGCCGTGGGATTGTGTCCGTCGATCACCTTGACGTCAAAGCCGTAGGCAACCAGCTTGTCTTCCATCCGCTGGGCGCTCTGCTGGCCGCTGACGCGATCGGACTGGCCGAACTCGTTGCAATTGAAGATCGGGAGCACGCGGTTGAGCTTGTGATCGATGATGTAATCAAGAGCTTCGTTGATCTGGCCTTCGCGTGCTTCGCCGTCGCCGATGATGCAATAAATGTGCTTGTCGATGCCGTCCAGACGCGCCGCTTCGGAGAGGCCGGCAGCAACGCTCAGGCCCTGGCCGAGCGAGCCCGTCGCAGAATCAAAGAATGGAAACCCTTCCATCGGATTCGGATGCCCGTCGAGATCGCTGTTGGCCGAGCGGAGCGTCTTGAGATCATCGATGGTGAGGCGCTTGCGGTTGTTGGGGTCTTTGCCGAACATCACGCCGAGCTTGGCGCACGCCGCGTAGACCGCGGGGACCGCGTGACCTTCCGAAAGCACGAGTCGATCGCTGGTCGGGTAATCGGGGTAATCGGGGCTCCACCGCATTGTGTGGAACATGAGCACCGTGACAAGGTGGCCGATGCCCATCGAAGAGCTCGGATGTCCGCTGCCTGCGGCGGCGGTCATCTCGAGCGCGAGTCGATCAATCTCAATGGCTTGTGCATGAACAGCGGCTTCGAATGACATCGGGGGAACCTCCGCGGACGAGTTTGCTCGGTCCCACTGCAAGCCTGAAGACACCGACACCCTGCCGCCCGACACGCGTCGGCGGTGGGACAAGCACCTACGTCGAGTCGGACAACGTTGCTTGGACCTCGCGTCGGAAGCCAGAAGCGGCCCCCGCAAAGTCCTATAAGCCCGCGCTCCTACAGCGCGGCCCGCAGAACGGACGGGTGAGTATCCGCAAACTATCGCGGGTTGACAACTCTGGAGCGAGCAGTTTTGGGACGAAATCTGTCCAAAGGCCGTCGGTAAGGCGGTGTTTGGAGGACTTTGGAAGGGTGGACCCGAACCACCGCGGACGGACCCAACCTGTTCGGGAGGCTGTTTCGCTCTATCTATTCCTAGTGTGCCGCGCAGGATCGGCGGGTGGTACACTCCCGACCCAGTACCGGCCTGTCTGGGCGGTGCGGAACCAGAATTTGTTTGGAGAAGACGATGAAAGTCATCTGTGATCGCGGCGCGCTCCTCGACGCCATTAATTTGATCTCCGGCGCCGTCGCTGCCCGCACACCCAAGATTCAGTTGACGTGCGTGAAGCTCACGGCATCGAAGAACGGCAACGCGGGTGAAGTCACCCTTGTTGCAACCGATGCGGAGATCTCGCTGCGTCTTCGCCTCGCGCAGGTTGATGTGCAGCAGCCCGGTGAAGCGCTCATCCCCGCCGACAAGCTCCGACAGATCATCTCCGCCGAAGATTCCGAACCCACGCTCACCCTCGAGACCGAAGCCGAGATGATCCATATCAAGGGTCAGGACGCTCACTTCAAGGTCTTCGGCTATCAGGTGGCGGACTACCCGCCCGTCCCGGATATCGCGAGCGTGATCTCCGGCAGCGACGGCACCAAGGCCAAAGCCGTCTTCACGCACAACGCCGGCCTGCTCTCAACGACCGTCGCCCGCACACTCTTCGCGACGGCCCGTGAAAACAGCCGCTACGCGATCAACGGCGTTCTCATGAAGCGCGACGGTAAGAAGCTCGAAATGGTCGCGACCGACGGCCGCCGCCTCGCGCTCTGCCGCTCCACGCTCTCCGGAGGCGGCGATAAGGACGCCAAGACCATCTCCTGCATCGTTCCCACCAAGGCGCTCACCATGCTCCAGCGCCTCCTCGGCAACGTTGACGAGAACGTGCAGATCGCCATCACCGACAACCAGGTTTTCTTCGCCGTTGGCGGCGGCGCGAAAAACGAACCCGCCCATTCCGTCCTCAGTTCGACACTCGTCGAGGGTGCGTTCCCCCCGTACGAAGACGTGATTCCGAAAGACCAGGACAAGAAGGTCACATTCGATCGCGACGTGCTGTCCAGCGCGGTCCGTCGCGCGGCTCTCCTGACCAACGAGGAATCCCGAGGCGTGCGCATGAACTTCTCGGCCAAGAAGAAGCACCTCGAACTCTCCAGCCGCGCACCTGAAATGGGTGAGGCCAAGGTCGATATTGATCTGGCCGGATACGAAGGCGAAGATATCGAGATCGGTTTCAACCCGACCTTTATCACCGACGCCCTCAAGGTCATCAGCGATCCGCAGGTCATCATGGAGCTCAAGGCGCCGAACAAACCCGGCGTCGTAAAGAGTGGTGGCGACTTCGTCTACGTCGTGATGCCCGTGAACCTGCAGTAATCACGAACCGATCGCGGATTTGCAATTTGGGCTATTCAGCCCAGCCCCTTCACACACGCGCCGAGCGGCGGTGTCGATGGATCGAGCGATCCGCGTGAATGCTGCGCCCGGCGGGCGAAAGGCGGCCGACCGTCGAAATGAGCGCCGGCTGCTCCGGAGCGGGATTTGCAACCACAATCTGTTCTGCCTGAACGATGGGCGAGCTGGCCGCCGGCGTCGGCACGGCCTGTTTGACGACACGAACAACCCTCGGACGGGGACGCGGAACGTGTGCCGCGGCCTGCCGATCCGCCTGCCATGCCGCGAGGCAAAGGACAGGAAGCACAATCGCGCCGAGAATCGCTGCAAGCTGCCAGGTCGAGAGCAGAGGAAGAGTTTCGGGCTGGACGAAGAACCAGACGAGCGCAAGGCCCGAAAGCAGGGTCAGGCACGCCGCGGCGACGATGCCGGCGAGACGGATTGAACGAACCAGGCGATGCATCAAGAACCCCACTGGAATTTCCAACGTGCCGCGGCTGCGCCGGCGGGAGGCAAATCTACACCAGGACCGGCGCGAGTTCTAGCGATCGCCCTGTGGAGCGGTTCAACTTCAGAAAGTTTTGGAATTGGTGCGAGTTGTTCGGCGCTGGCGGATTTGTGAAGAGAGGCAAGAGGGTGTATCGTCCCCACCACGTGAGAGCGCGATCCGGTCAATTGCTCCGAAGCCGCGCGGCATTGCCGCTGCTGTTGTGCTGCGCATTGGCGACAAACGCGCTCGGCCAGGCGCAGCCGACACCCAAACCTGAGCGCCCGGTCGGTTCGCCTCCGATCGACGGACCCATGCCGCGTGAAGAACCCAGGCCCGGCACGCCCGACAAGCAACTCGAAGTCCTGGAAGGACGTCCGGTGCGCGAAATCCGGCTGGTGAAGCCCGTTCGCCCCAAGGCGGATGGCGAAGCGGTCACGTACGAGCCGGTGGATGAAGACACCGCGAGGATCGTGCGGAACCAGCTGCGCCTGCGCGAAGGCGCCGCATACGACCAAACGGTGGTCTCGGGCGACATCACCCGCCTGAATCGCCTGGGCCGCTTCAAACAGGTCGAAACGCGCGCTCAGCCGTACGACGATGGAAGTGTCGCGCTGATCTACATCCTGCAGTTGCAGCCGATCGTGCAGGATGTCCAGAGCGTCGGAAACCGCAAGTTCAGCGATCAGCAGATCAACAAGGAAGTGGACATCCTGCGGGGAACGCCAGTCGATCCGCTTCAGCTCGAACGCGCCAGCCGACGCATCGAGGCGATGTACCGCAAGAAGGGCTTTTATCTGGCTCGCGTGTCCGTCGATGAAGAGCAGCTTGAAAAGAGCGGCATCGTCATCTTCAACATCCGCGAAGGTGAGCGGCTGAAGGTCGTCGATATCCGCTTCGAGGGCAACCGCAGCTTCGGCGCCGCGGAAATCCAGCCCAACATCAAGACCAAGACGGCCTGGCTGTTTAATCGCGGCCCGCTCGACGACGACGTCCTGGATGATGACGTCGGGAGCATCATCCGCTTCTATAAGGATCGTGGATTCCTGGACGTACGCGTCGATCGGAGCGTCCGACCGGCGCCGACGGGCAAAGAAGCCATCGTCACCTTCCTCATCGATGAAGGTCCGGTCTACACGCTGCGAAACGTCGACACCTTTTACATGGAGTTCGCCCGAGGCTTCGCCACGATTGCCGAAGCGAAGGCGGACATGAAGCCCGGCGAAAAGATGCTGGTGCTCGGACCGGAATCTCGCCCCAATGAGCCTTCGCGAAATATTTTCATATCGCGCGACGGGCAGATCTCTTCCGACCAGGCCAAGGGTCTAATGCTCATCAAGCCGGGCGACGTCTACAGCGTGGACAAGCTGGACAAGTCGATCAAGGCGATCGCCAATGCCTTGGGGATGATGGGATACGTCGATGCGCAGGTGACACGGCGCGAGCGACGCGATACCGAGCAGCCTCAGGTCGATATCGTGGTCTTTATCACGCAGGGCAAGGAATATAAGACCGGCGAAGTCATCATCCAGGGCAACGACATCACCCAGCAGAAGGTGGTCCGCCGCCAGATTGAACTCCAGCCCGATCGACCGCTCGACACCGTCGCTCTTGAAAACAGCGGTCGCCGGATCAAGCAGACAAACACGTTCGATAATTCGCGCGTGCGCCTGACAGCTCAGAAGCCCGAAGAGGCCGACCCCGAGCATCGCGATGTCTTGGTCGAGGTCGCCGAAACCAATACCGGCGAATTCAACATCGGCGCCGCCGTGAGCAGCGACGGCGGCGTGCTGGGACGCATCTCGATCACGCAGCGCAACTTCGACATCGCCGACCCGCCCGATACCGCGGGCGAGTTGTTCAGCGGACGCGCTTTCCGAGGTGGCGGCCAGACCTTCAATATCACGGCCCTGCCCGGCGACAAAGTGCAGAGCTACGGCATCTCGCTCGCCGAACCGTACCTTTTTGAAACCAACTTCGCCGGTTCCGCGGCATTCGCCTACAACCAGCGCGAATACGACCAGTACAGCGAGCAACGCGTCGGCCCTCGCTTTTCGCTCAGTCGGCGCTTCGGCACCCGCTGGGTCGCGTCGATGCCAATCAGCTTCGAAAAGGCCGTCATCTACGGCATCTCGCCGACTTCCGCCGTCGACATCTACGAATCCCAGGGCTCGGCCAATATCTACCGCGCCGGGCTGGTCCTCTCCCGCTCCACGTTCGACGATCCGATCGCCCCGACCAAGGGCACCAAGGTCGAGATCTCGGCCGATCAGGTCTACGGCACGTACAACTACAACATCCTCAAGCTTGAGCACCAGATCTTTATCCCGCTCAGCGAGGACTATCTCGGCCGGACCACCACGCTTTCATTCCACACCCGGATGGGATACATCCCGCAGGGTCGCTCATCGGTTCCGGTCTACGACCGCTTCTATCTGGGCGGTTCGGACCTTCGCGGCTTCCAGTTCCGCACCGTTTCGCCCCGCACTACTCAGTTCTTTCCGCCCGGCGTGCCCAGCCCCGAACCCATCGGCGGTACGTGGATGTTCAGCTTCAACCCCGAGATCAAGGTCCCGATTTACGACGACATTCTCGCGATGGTCTTCTTTGTCGATACCGGCACGGTGCTTTTCGAGCCCGGTTTCGATCAGTATCGCATTTCAGTCGGCACCGGTTTCCGTGTCAGCATTCCCGCTCTTTCGGGCGCGCCGCTCGCCTTCGACTTTGGCTTCCCGATCAAGAAGCAGCCCGAAGACAGCAAGCGGCTGTTTACTTTCAGCGTTGATGTGCCGTTCTGAGTGTCCGGGCGGGGTTTTACGCGAGGTTTCCCTCGCGGTCAGTGCTGATCCACCCGGCCCCTGATTCTCCCGTATCATGCCTTCCCGCGTCACCGGGTGGCGTGCCCCGCGTGACCGTGTTTGTCCGCGCACGCCTTGGATACATCCTTCATGAAAACTGGTCGTAGGTCCTTCGGTCGTTTGGCGGGTTGGATCGGTGCGGGCATCGTCGCGGCCGGCATCGCCGGGTTCGGTGCGATGTCCGTCAACGCGCAGAACGCAAACGCGAATGCGTCGTCCAGGATTGCCCTGATCAACATCGAAAAGGTCATCAACGACCTTCAGGAAGTGAAGATCGGCCAGACCAAGATCGCGGCCAAGGCCGAAGCCCGTCAGAAAGAGCTGAACGACCTCGCCAAGCAGATCGAGGAGGGCCAGAAGAAGCTCGAACTCATCGATCTCAAGGACATCTCCCGGCGCGAAGAAGCGGTCAAGCTGATGGAAATGACCGCGACGGCGAACGCGAAGCAGCAAGCCTTCCAGGCGATCATCAACATCGAGAAGGGTGACCTCTTCAAGGCCGTCCACGCCCACATCATGGAAGCGTGCGCCAGCTACGCCCAGAAGAATGAAATCGACCTCGTTATGGTCGACGACCGCGTTCTGGCCTTTCAGGAAAACGACGACGTGAGCAAGGTGACGGCGCTGATCTCCCAGAAGCGCATCATCTACGGCGCGCCCTCGCTCGATATCACCGACGCGATCATCAAGATGATGGACCTCGGCTTCCAGGCCAATCCCGCCGGTAAGAAGCCCGCTCCCAAGAAGCCCTGATCAACGACAGTCAATCCACATGCAAGCCACCGCAACCCCAAGCTCGACTCCTACACCCAACACGTCCGCCGCAGACGGCGCTGCGCACGACTCGCCTGCGCCGTCCCCGGCTGCGACATCTGGCCCCGCATCCGAAGGTGCCATGACTGCGGGAAAACTCGCGGCGCTTCTTGGCGGTGAACTTGTCGGCACGGCCGACGTCGCGATCACCGGTATCGGCGCCATCGATCAGGCACGGCCCGGAGATCTCACATTTATCCGCAGCCCCAAGTTTGCGCAGATGTGGGACAAGAGCAAGGCGTCGGTCGCGATCGTGGTTCGTGAAGTCGGCCCGCCCCGCGCGGTTGCCGAGGGCCGGGCTGTGATCATGGTCAGTGATGCCGATGTGGCGCAATTGACCATTCTTTCCGCGCTCGCGCCTGCTGCAACGGCCGTCACTCCCGGGGTGGACTCGACGGCCAAAGTGGATCCGTCCGCTTCGATCGATCCGACCGCTCGTGTCGGGCCCATGTGCGTTGTCGGCCCGCGCGCGAAGATCGGGGCTCGTTCCAATCTCGTTTCCGGCGTGTATGTTGGAGAAGACGCGACACTCGGCCAGGACAGCGAAGTCGGCCCCGGATCTTCGGTTTTGGACCGCTGCGTTGTCGGTAACAACTGCCACATCGCCGGCTGCGTGGTGATCGGCGCGGAGGGCTTTGGCTACACAATGCAGGCCCACCCGAGCGGGAGGGGCAAGTTCCTGGTGCACATCCCCCACATCGGCAACGTCACGATCGGTGATCATGTCGATATCGGCGCGAACACCTGTATCGATCGCGCCAAATTCGGCAGCACCAGCATCGGAAGCGGCACCAAGATCGACAACCTCGTGCAGATCGGACACAACTGCCGCATCGGGCGTTCGTGCATCATCTGCGGCCAGGTCGGGCTTTCCGGTTCGGTGACTCTTGGCGACGGCGTGCAGCTCGCCGGCCGCGTGGGCGTGACCGACAACATCCACATCGGCGCGATGGCACGAGTGGGTGCGAGCGCCGGCGTGATGAACGACATCCCGGCCGGGCAAACTTGGCTCGGCGCGCCGGCCATGCCCGTGAAGGAAGCGGCCCGCAACATGGCTCTCTTCCGTCGTCTCTCGCAGATCATGAAGAAGGTCAAGCTCGACGGCCCGTAATCGCAGCGGGTGCATCGCGTTGATGAGTACGCAGCCAGAAATTGCTGTCTCCGGTCTTGGGCTGTTTTCAGCACGCCCCGCGCGAGTTGAAGTCCGCCAGTCGAGCGGCGCGAGTGGCATCCGTTTTTTCCACTCCTCCACGTCGCACGTCGTTCCGGCTCTCATCTCTCATCTTCAGCCGGCACGCGGCCCGCTCGGCGGACGGAACACAGTCATCGGTGATGATGTGTTCTCAGTCGCGACGGTTGAACACCTGCTCTCGGCGCTCGCGGGCATGGGGCTCTGGCACGCCGATATCGTGATCGATGCGGACGAATTGCCGATTCTCGATGGGTCTGCCGCGGAGTTCGTGAAAATGCTTCACGGCAGCGCATTTCGCGCTCCAGCGGCACAAGAGATTCGCCTCACCCAAACAGTCCGCGTGGACGACGCCTCATCGGGCGCCTGGATCGAAGCACGCCCATCTATTCGCCTTCGTTATCGATACGAACTGCGCTACCCGGCAGGCGCGGGCATTCCCGAGCAGCATTACGAGTGGGATGGCGACCCTCTTCGCTATGCAAGTGAGATCGCTCCGGCCCGCACCTTCTCGCTCGAGCGCGAAGCGCTGGCAATGAAGGCCGCGGGACTTTTTCCCCATCTCACACCCCGCGACATGCTGGTGATCGCGCCCGACGGAAGGGCGATCGAGAACTCGTTTCGCTTCCCAGATGAACCGGCCCGGCACAAGCTGCTCGACTTGATCGGCGACTTGGCGCTCCTGGGCGGGCCGCTGATCGCGGAAGTGACAGCGCACAAATCGAGCCACGCGCTCACGCACGAACTCTGCCGCCGTATCGCGGCACTCCAACCCTGATCGGTCTCAGCGATCCTCTTCCCGCTTACACTCGGTGCATGAGTCACGAGTCGCTCTCGCCAGACTATGTCCGCCGCATCGCGAAACTCTCGCGTTTGTCGCTCACCGATGAACAAGTCGAGCAGTACGGCTCTCGCATGTCCGCTGTACTCGGGTACATGGATCGCCTGCGCGAACTGAAACTCGATGATGTTGAACCGATGGCCAATGTCGGCGGCACAACCAACCGCCTCGACGAAGATACTCCCGGTCTCACGCTGAGCAACGAAGCCCTGATGAAGATCGCACCGGACAAGATGCCGCCGTTTGTGAAAGTGCCGAAGGTGCTCGGCGAAGGGGGCGGGGCGTGAACACGCCTTCTGCTTCAGCAATCGCATCACAGGTACGTTCTCGTCAGGCGACTGCCGAGTCTTCAGCGCGCACATCGCTCGATTGCCTCTCCAAAACCGACGGCGCGCTGAAGTCGTTCGTTTCGGTTTTCAACGGCGACGCCCCAAACGGCGCGCTTGCTCAAGCCCGCGCTATCGACTCCGGAAGCAACAATTCGAACAACGCTCTCGCCGGCGTCCCCGTCGCCCTGAAAGACAACCTCTGCCTCTCGTGGGGCAAGACCACCTGCGCAAGCAACATCCTCCGAAATTACGAATCTCCCTACACAGCCACCGCAGTCCAGAAACTCATCGACGCCGGCGCGATCATCATCGGCAAGACCAATCTCGACGAATTCGCGATGGGCTCAAGCTGCGAGCATTCCTGCTTCGGCCCGACGTTCAACCCGTGGGATATTTCTCGCGTCCCCGGTGGCAGCAGCGGAGGCAGCGCCGCGGCAGTCGCCGCCGGTGTCGTCCCACTCGCGCTCGGCTCCGATACCGGTGGCTCGGTTCGCCAGCCCGCATCGCACTGCGGCATCGTCGGCGTGAAACCCACATACGGGCGTATCAGCCGATACGGCCTTGTCGCGTACGCCAGTAGCCTCGATCAGATCGGCACGCTAACGCGAACGGTCGAAGATGCCGCGCTCGCGCTCTCCGTCATCTGTGGCCACGATCCTCTCGACACAACTTCGTCACAAGAACCGCTGCCGGATCTCCTCGGCTCGCTGAACACGCCGCTCGGGGGCCTCCGCCTCGCGGTTCCCCGCCAGGCACGCAGCGATGCGAACCATCCCGAAGTGGCACGCATCTTCGACGAAACCATCGCAACATATAAGAAGCTCGGCGCGACCATCATCGATGTCGAACTGCCCCTGCTCGACCACGGAATCGCGGCGTACTACATCGTCGCGCCCGCCGAAGCCTCCAGCAACCTCGCCCGCTTCGACGGCATCCGCTATGGCCATCGCGCCAAACTCGAACCCGGTGACGATCTCTTCGATCTTTATTGCAAGAGCCGCTCGGAAGGCTTCGGCCCCGAAGTGCAGCGCCGCATCATGCTCGGTACCCACGTCCTGAGCAGCGGCTACTACGACGCGTACTACAACACCGCGCTCAAGGTCCGCCGCAAGATCAAGCAGGATTTCGACCGCGTCTTCGCCAACTGCCACGCCGTGCTCATGCCCGCAAGCCCCTCGCCCGCATGGAAAATCGGCGAGAAAACCAGCGACCCACTCGCGATGTACCTCGAAGACGTGTACACCGTGACCATCAACCTCGCCGGACTCCCCGCGATGTCGATCCCCGCTGGCTTTGCGGCGGTCGAAGGCAAGCAGTTGCCCGTGGGCGTCCAGATCGTCTCGCCCGCATTCGACGAAGCCCGCATGCTCCGCATCGCGCGGCAGTTCGAGAAGGCGACCGACTGGCACACGCGCACGCCAACTCTCTGATCCTCACCCCGCAGCATTCAGGATCAGGAACACAATCGCCAGAATCGTCGCGTTGTTCAGAAAGTGCGCGACCATCGGCCCCACGATGCTCCCCCGCCACTCCCGAATCAGCGCAAACACAAATCCGATCGCGATGACCGGCCCAAGCAACTGCACCGGATAGCCGTGCATGAACCCGAAGACAAACGCACTGGCGATCGCCGCGAGCACAAATCCCATGTGCGCCCGCATCGCCCGGAAGACGCCGCCCCGGAAGACCGTCTCTTCCACGATCGGCGCCCAGATCGTCGCGAGCGTAAAGAGCAATACAAGCAGAATCGTGTCGCCCCGCCCCGCGATCTCAAGAATCGGATTCTCCGGCGGCTCCACATCCTTGCCGCTCCAGAAGTGCAACAAGAAATTCAGCAGCAGCGAGAACATCAGCGCGCCAAAGACAATCGGCAGCCCCGCGAGGTACCCGAAGATTCCCGCGCCGATCTCGCGGAAGAGCCCGCGCTCCGCCGTCCAGCCCACAAGCTTGCGATAGTGCGCGAACGGCACGCCCCGGAGCATCGGAAAGAAGATCGCCAGTGCGACCATCCACTGTCCGCCCAGCACGACATACGCGAACCAGCTTGGCGTGGCCCCCGCATTTGAGACCACCACCGATAGAAGCGATGCCGCAAATTTGAACCCAAGAAACGCCAGCAGAAAAACCGCCAGCATTTCCCAGCCCATGCTCCCGCCCGGCGCCGGCGCAACAAATCGCCGCCGGATCTTCCCGGTCGCGATCAGCACCACCATCGCGATCGAACATCCGACCCCACCCATCGTCGCCGCCAGTCCCGCGGCAGCAATCAGCACAATTCCGCCGATCAGCGCGCCGCCACCCGCAAGCAGCTTCGCCCGCTCCGCGTCTTGATCGGGCAACCCGTATGTCATCGCGACCTTCGCAAACCACCCGTGCCGATCGATCAATCTCTGACGCTGCTCCTCGCTGAGCGAGTTCTTTTCGCCAGCGTAAATCTGCCGCAGCCCGGCAATATCAAACTTCGCCGCCTGGATGCGCGCCTCTTCATCCTCTTCCAGCTTTCGCGCCAGCCGATCGGGCCGATCCGCAAACTCCTTTTCCATCTCCTGAAAGAGCCGCTCCGCCTCCTTCACGCCGTCCTCGCCCTTCAGAATCTCCGCGTGCACGATCGCTTCGCGCACCCGCTCGATTTCCGGCCGCTTCGTCGGATCCGTCACCGGGCTCTGTGCCTGCTGCAGCCACATCTCGCGCGACGCCTTGTCCTTGCTTTCAAACAAGTGCGCAAGCTTCACAACCATCTTCGACGCCAGCGTCATCGGATCGGAAATGTCCACCGTCTCATGCGTCGAGACCGCCTTCGCCGCTTTCTGGGTGGAACTCGAAGCCGTCGACGCCTGATTGAGATACACCACCGTCGCAAAGCAGATCATCGCGATCAGCCCCGCCAACCAAGCCATTCCGGGAGTTCCTGGGTCCGGAACTCCAGGGTGAAGCGGCGTCACGACAGGTCCCGGCTCGGGCGGAAAGCGGCTAAATGGGTTCTGTGTCATGGTTTGAGGCTGCTTCTTAGCACATTCCCTGTTTTCGAGATGCCGATTCCGGGCCGCACCCCGCCAATTCTGTCTTTCGGGCCCCTCCCCTCGATATTCCCCGCTCCCTTCCCCATCGACCGGCAACAGGGTGCCGGCTATACTCCTCCGTCCCATTTGGGAAATTCTGCCGCGTCGCCCTCCTCAGGACGCCTCGGCCCGCCCCACCCGGTAGGTGGCGAGACTGTTTCGGACGCCCTGTCGTCCCGTTGCATTGGCACCTGTCGCCTTTAGGCTGGGCCGCTGTTTCGGAACGCCAGACTGACTTGCGGAGGTTCGCTATGCATCGTCGGCAAACAACCAACCTGAAGCCCGGCTCGGGCTCCAACACCTGGCGCGTCGTCGACGCCGCCGGGATTCCCCTCGGCCGCCTCGCCAGCGAGGTCGCCATCGTCCTCATGGGCAAGCACCGCCCGGATTACACCGCTCACGTCCACTGCGGCGAAAACGTCGTCGTGACCAACGCCGAGAAGGTGGAGCTCACCGGTCGTAAGGCCATTCACCGCCTCAAGATGCGGTACACCGAATACCCCGGTGGGCTCAAGACCCAGACCTACGGTCAGGTCCGCGAGAGCGACCCCGAAACCCTCGTGAAGGATGCCGTTCGCCGCATGCTTCCCAAGAACCGCCTCAGCCGCATCATGCTCCAGAGCCTGCACGTTGTGAAGGGCTCGGCTCACCCGCACGCCAACCACAAGCCCAAGGAACTCAAGGTTTCGTAAACCAATTCACGCCTTGAGACTCAGCGAGAAACACACATGACGACCATGCAGTCTGGATTGAACATTCCCGCGGGCCTGAGCGCCACCGCTGTCGCCCCCGTCGTTGCTCCGATCGTTCGCCCTGTCCGCGCTGCCAAGCCTGCCGATCGGCACGGCTGGTGGTGGGGAACCGGCCGTCGCAAGACCGCCGTTGCCCGCGTCCGCATCAAGCCCTCCAAGGGCGCTGAAGTGGGCGTGCTCTTCGAAGTCGACCGCGAAAGCCGCGCCGGCAAGAAGGACCCGAAGAACGCCAAGCGCATCACCAAGACGGTCGAAGAATACTTCGCCGAAATGCGTGACCGCAACGACGTGCTCGAGCCCCTCAAGGCCGCCAGCCTTCAGGACAAGGTCACCGTTATCTTCCGCTGCCACGGTGGCGGCACGATGGGCCAGGCCCAGGCCTGCAAGCTCGCCGTCGCCCGCGCCCTCCTCGGCTACGACCCGACCCTCGAAGCCCGCTTCCGCGAGATGGGCGTCCTGACCCGCGACAGCCGCGAAGTCGAGCGTAAGAAGTACGGCCAAGCCGGTGCCCGCCGTCGCTTCCAGTTCAGCAAGCGTTAATCAAAGGCTCGTTCGACAAACCAAGGTTTCTACCAAGCCCGCGATCAATCGCGGGCTTTTTCTTTGTCTGCGTTCGCGACGAGTCCCGAAAAAGGTTCGGCATGTGCCGCGACGGCCGACGACTGAACTGCAAATTCGAATGCGGCACCGCATGCAGCGGCAAGGACTTCATTCAACCTCATCCCTCGGACAACCCGCTCAAGCGCTGATCCGTTTCCGATCGCGGGGCCCAAACCGACTTGCAAATCCGGTCGATTCGAGGTACCTTACATCCACCGTATGGACATTTCCTCCCCCACTTTCGCCCTCCTGCGCCTCACACTTGTCGACGGCCTAGGCCCCGCCACCATCGGCAAGTTCGTTTCTCTCGCCGGCTCACCCGAAGCCGCGCTCGAACTCACTCCTTCGCAGATCGGCATGTGCAAAGTCGGCGCGCAGCGGGCCGCACGAATGGCAGCGGACATTCGCGAATCCAAAGCCGCTGCGGAAGACGAGATCGCGCTCGCGGAAACGCTTGGTGCTAAGTTCGTTTCCACTTCCGACGATCACTATCCGTCACTGCTCAAGCAAGTACCCGACGCGCCGCCCATCCTTTATTACAAAGGAACGCTCCGGCCCGAAACCGACCGCTTCGCCGCGGCGATCGTCGGCAGCCGGCGCTGCACGGCGTACGGACTCGAACAAACCACACGCTTTGCCGGCACTCTTGCGCGAGCGGGAATCACCATCGTTTCCGGCGGCGCGCGAGGCATTGACACCGCCGCACATCGCGCCGTGCTGATGAGCAAGGGCCGCACAATCGCCGTACTCGGCTGCGGGCTCGCACACTCCTATCCGCCGGAAAACGCCGAACTCTTCGAGCAGATCAGCGAGATCGATGAGCACGGAAACTCTGCCGGCGCAGTCGTTTCTGAACTTCCACTGCAAACCGCGCCCGACAAGCAGAACTTCCCCCGCCGCAACCGCATCATCTCCGGCATGTCGCTCGGCGTACTGGTGATCGAGGCAGCGAAAGGCTCGGGTGCACTGATTACGGCCGAGCAAGCAACCGAAGAACACGGCCGCGAAGTCTTCGCGATTCCCGGTCGCGTCGATTCCGCGGCATCCGAAGGTTCGAACTTGCTCATCAAGTCCGGAGGCGCCGCCATGGTGACCGAACCCGGAGATGTGGTAGCGCTGCTCGAATCACCGGCGCGACATCTGGCACGGGGCACGCACGAGGCACGCTTCGCCCCGCTTCCCGTGGTAGCGCTACCGCAAACCCCGATCGCGCCGGATCAACAACGGATCCTCTCGGCGCTCGAGACCGAACGCTCGGCGGATGAACTCGTTGAACTCACCGGCCTCGCGCCGGCCAGCTTGCGATCACATCTGACGCTGCTCGAGATTTCAAAAAGAGTGACCCGCGTCGGCCCGCGCTTCGCGCGGCGGGCCCCCGCCTAGCTTTCGTCTAGGGTGGACACCCTAACAAACCGGGCAAAAAACGGGGTTTGGACGCTCCAGACCGCACCCAAACGCGTTTTCGGAAAAAATTTGGTGTTTGAGGCGGAAATCCGGTTCTGACAAGGGAATAACACTTGACAGGGGGCGTTCTTTACCTTATCTTCTACCGAACAGACCGAGCGAAATCTGATTGGATGCCCGCGCGAATACCGATCAGATCAGCCATGATGACCGCCCTTTCTGCCGTTTTGCGGTTCGGTCCTGGAGGCGAATTCGTCGCCGACTATCAGCCCCGTCGTTCGGGCTCGACCAGTCTGAGACGAGTTCAGCGCGGCGTGCGAACCGGCCCCGAGTCATGGGCCATCCGCACGAGCGATTCGGAGGAGTCGGACCAGATTGCCCCGCTCGTCGCGGAGAGTCAGGCCGGCGAATCGGATGTCCTGCGGCTGGTCCAGTGGTGCCTTGCCGCGAGACTGGTGACGGAAGTGCGTCGGGCGCTCGATTGTCTGATGGGCAACGGCCTGATTGCAGCAGTCGGAACCGGACCGGAATGCTCCGTTGCTCCCTCCATCGGGCGGGCGGGCGGAGCGGAAGATCGAATCTGGACCAATCGAACCTCGACGGAACGAACGTCGTCGGAACGAACCGGATCAGATGGAAACTGGGGAGTAACGCAACATGAATCTCAATCTGACACCCAAACAGCTTCGGATCCTTCAGCTCATCCGCGACTGGCGCGTCCGTCGTGGCTATTCCCCGACCATGCAGGAACTTGCCGACGAAATCGGCGTCAGCAAGGTCACGGTGTTCGAACACGTCGAAGCGCTTATCAAGAAGGGCGCACTGGTACGCGAACCGAACAAGGCTCGCTCTTTGTCGATCGCTGACGGAATCTCCGTCCCCGACGAATCCCGCCCCCTCCGCTTCCCCTTGGTCGGCCGCATTGCCGCCGGACACCCGATCGAGCGCGTGGAGAACGCCGACGAGATCGACCTCGCCGACATGCTGGTCGCCAAGACGCAGAAGGGCCAGGAATCGACCTTCGCCCTCAAGGTCGAAGGCGATTCGATGCGGGATGAAGGCATCCTCGACGGCGACTTCGTCCTGATCGAACGCACCCAACTCGCCCAGAACGGCGATCGCGTGGTTGCCCTCCTCCCGGACGGCTCGACCACCTTGAAGACCTTCTTCAAGGAAGACGACCACATCCGCCTTCAGCCCGCCAACCCCGCGTTCGAACCAATTCGCGTCCGCTTCTGCCAGGTGCAGGGCGTCGTGAAGGCCGTCGTTCGCCGGTACGGCCGCTGAGAGGACGAAGAGAATTCACCTGAAGGTGCTGGCTGACTGAAGGCTCTGGCTGAAAACGCACGCCGTCGCTGACCGTGTACCTTTCTGTTGGTGGAATCTCAACGTGCCGATTCAAAGCCGGGCCTGACGGTTGCGCGCTTGCAGCGTCTGGCGCGGGCGCTCCAGACGGCCGTGAACTCGGACCTCGCAACGGACTTTCTGAACGCCACCAGCGCGCTGCCGTGGATTCAACCCCGCAAGCTCTATCAGGATCCGGAATCCAAGGAGCTGTATCCCTCATCGCAAATCGCCTCGATCAGCGCGGAGCGGCGCTGGAAATTGGTCAGCCGATCGTTCGACGAGCACGATTGCTACGAGGGGCGATATGGCATGCCTCTTTCCTATGTCGTGCTCCTTGATGCGCTTTCGGATTTTGGCGTTCGCTCGCTCTCGGGAAAGCGGGTGCTCGATCTTGGCTTTGCTTCCATCCTGCCGCTCCGGCTGATGGCATGCCTTGGCGCCTCCGTCATCGGACTCGAAACCGACAAACTCGTTGCTGCGCTTTACGCCTTCGACGGCGATACCGGACCGGTCCGCACTGTTCGCGGGCGCACGATCGACCGCTCGCACCAGGGAAGCATCGCCATCAAGCGCGGCAGGCTCGGAGTCGACTGGACACCTGACCCTGGTTCATTCGATTTCGTTCTGAGCCGCAACACGCTCAAGCAGGGCTATGTCCATCCTCGTCCCGAGCATGCGCACGAGCCGAACGTCAAACTGAAACTCACCGATGAAGCGTTTCTCAAATCCGTGCGAGCGGCGCTCGCCGGCGGCGGTCTCTTTGCGATCTACAACACGTTTGATTCTGCCGACAGCGGTCCTGGTGCGGACGGGCGTTGTCCGTTCACGCGTGAGCAGCTGACTTCCGCTCGCTTCGAAGTCATTGCGCACGATCAATCTGATGATCAACGCGCGCTCGCGCTCTTTGCCGCGGCGGACGCTGCGGGCGCCGACCTTGCCGGCCCGCTGGGCAAATTAGCCCCGCGTGCACTGCTGACCATCGCGCGGGCGGTCTGACCGTTTCATTCGGACTGGTCGCGCGTCCGAAAATGCTCTCGACATCATGCGGTTACGCCGAGCGGTCGATGTTCCGTGGGCAATCTTTTGCAGTTTGCAACCGGAGTTGGCTCCTCGGGAATTGGGGGTTCGGCCATGCGATTATCTGTCATCCATCTCTTGAGCGCGAGTGTCGTGTGCGTCCTCTTTTCCTGCGGCAGGGACACCGCTCAGGCTCCCGATCCGCCCAAGTTCGTGCAGGAGCAGCAGAAGAAGGTTGCTGAATTCAAGACCAAACGCGGGCTGGATGAGAAAGCCGAGCCCGCTTCGGTCAATGAGCGTCTCACTGCAGAACTTCGGCGCGTGCGCGCGGCGGTGACGCAGTATTCTGAATCATCAAAGTCATTGCCGTGGCGAGCGGGGCAGGTTCCGACCGATCAGTGGAATCCCTTTGCATTCTCGAAACTTCCTGCCAATCCGCTCTCGCCCGATCGCAACCGGACCAAAATTGTCGAAGTGACGCGGAAGGGCGCGACCGGATCGGAAGCCGATCCGAATGAGGCGGGCTGGGTGTGGAACAGCGCGGACGGGAAGCTGTTTGCCGCGGGAAGCGACGAGTAGATCGCGATTCAGAATCGCTTGTGTGCTGGACGCTCTTCGGGCCCGCGCAGGCCCATAATGGAACGCGCGAGCGCGAGATCGCCGGCGCGGGTGATCTTGATGTTGCGTGAATCGCCGGGTGCGATCACGACCTTGCGGCCTTTGCCCTCGGATGCGAACAACTTCTCGACCAGCGAGGCATCGTCGGTGCTCGACAGATCCGGCTGCGCGTACGCGGCGCGGATCACGCCGATCTCGAATGTCTGAGGTGTCTGCACGGCAAAGAGGCCGGCGCGATCCACGGTTCCTTCGACCACGATCGTCTTCTCTTCGGTCGTCGAAGCGCCGAGAATTGCCGCGAGGGGATCGGAAGGTCGTGCGGGCGCATCCGATTTGCTGACACGCTTGAGCGTGTCGCCGACTTCGAAACCGGGAACAACTGCGGGGTGATGGCGTGCCAGCTCGAAAACGCGGTCGATGAGTTCGACCGGTGCTGCGGGACGCGCGGCATCGTGCACGGCGACGTGCGTGATCGCATCTTCGCCTGTTCCGGTCGGGATTGCGTCGAGCGCGGCCTTCACGGTCTGCCAGCGATGATCCTTTCCGCCTTTCACGATCGCGGCGCCGAGCAGACCGAGCCGATCGGAATGGTGCATCTTGAACTCGGCGAACTCGGCGTCGTCTCCGGGGCCGGCAACGACGATGAACTTCACATCGTCGTGCTTGCTGAAGAGTTCGACGCTGCGCTGCAGCACCGGCTTGCCACCGAGGTCTTCATCGAGTTTGGAGCGAAGGCCGCCCGATTCGGAATAGCGACGGGATGCGCCCGCCGCGGCAATGATCACCGCGATATTCATGGGCAGAATCTAGCACTCCGCCGCTCGCTCGGTTTTGGTGTGTCCCACTTCGGCTACTTGGAGGGTTTCGCCGCGGGAGCTCGATCCGGCGTGCCGAACTCGACCAGCACGGGGACGCGCAGGCGGGGCGACCACTGGCTCGCCGGCTTCTTCCACCAGAGGATGTCCAACGCAGAATCCGGCGTGGGTTCGGTCTGCGGCCGTTCGGCGAATGAGGCCAGCGCATCGACACGCTCGAAGATCACGACGCCGGCGAGCGACTGCTCGAGATCGGTTCGAGCGGCTTCGATCGCATCGGTCGTGGGCCGTAGTGTCAGCCCGAAACTCGCGAGCGTGGCGGTGTCGGGATGCTTGTTCGCTGCGAAACCTACTTCTCCGCTGTCCGCCAGCCCGGTGTTGATGGGCCAGGGCCGAGTCGGGACTGCGGCAATTCCGGAAGGGGCCGACGTCGAAAGTGTCCAGCGCGCTGTCCGGCTGGCATGCTGAGCGAAACTGTCGAGTCGCTCGCGATCACGCAGCGGTGAATCGGTCGTGATGCGCACTGCAAGCACGCCGCGCTTTGCCCACGCCAGGGCCGTCGCAGCGTCACGTGTGTATGTCGGCTCGAGCGCTGGAACTGCGTCCGAAGGAAGCACCAGCGGGCCGGGACCTTTGGAAATCACCTGATCATTCTGGTTCGTCGGGCGTACCGGGAGCGTGGCCCAACTCGGAAGCTCGCGTGGGCCCTTGTTCGCCCCGGAAGCGAGAGTGCCGGTCGGAGAAGTTGGCCGCTGCATTGCAAGCCACGCGACTCCGCCAACCAGCGCGAGCGTTGCGGCAATCGCCATGAGGCGCGTCGAGCGCCAGGAGTCGGAGCGCGAAGCCCACATCTCCCGCGAGTGCCGACGTGCGGGTTTCACCATCGAGACTGGCAAGTGATCTTGAAGCGGTGCGCCGGTGGAGAGATCTGCGAGCAGCCCGCGATCAATCTCATCCCGCACGATCTGCGAGAACTGAGCAGCGCGACGGGCCGGCATCGGAATTTCGAGGTCTGCTCTCAGAGCCGACTGCAACGCGGCACGATCTCGACGCATCGATCCAACCGAATCGCTTTCGCCGGTGCCGACCTGGGCGGTCTCCAACTCCACCGCGCGCAGCCACCGCTCGATCTCCTGATCGGAGTGCTGACGCGAGGAGTTGTTGCCGCTGGTGTTCACCGATTCGCCTTGGTCTTACCTTCCGTCTGGTCGTCCGACTTGCTTTCCGTCTTGCCTTCCATTGCTTCCCTCAGCGCGACGCGTGCCCGGAACAAACGGCTCTTCACCGTTCCGATTGCAACGCCGAGCATCTCTGCGATCTGTTCGTACTCCAGATCGTGCCCGTCGCGCAAGAGCAGGATGGCCCGGGCCTCCACGTCGAGGCTGGCCAGCGCCGCCAGCACGCGGGCCCGATCCTCTCCCTGTTCGACGCGCAGGCCGGGGGTTTGTTCCCCACCGGAACGCGAATCCCCGATGGTTGGGCTCTGATCGGACGAGGCCGAGAAACCGGGGTTTGGAGCGTCCAGGCTGATGTGCCGCCGGAGTTTCTCGGAGCGTGCCCGGGAGAGGCAAGCATTGATCGCGATCCGAGTGATCCAGGTTGAAAACTGAGCCCGTTCGTCGAAAGTCGCGATCGCCCGAACCGTTCTGAGTAACGCATCCTGCGTTGCCTCCGCCGCGGCTTCTTCGTTGCCGGTGACTCGAAGGCACATGCGATAGACGCGGATCTGATGGCGCTCGATGAGTGATGCGAGCGACTTGGTATCGCCTCGGCGCGCAGCTTGGGCCAGGCGCGCATCAAGCGCACGCTCGCGGTCCGCGGCATCGTCCGGGCGCATCATGTACTGATGCTATCGAGTTGCGGCTAACAAGCAGCGACAATGGCGAGCAAGAGTTCGCACTGCCTGCAAAAGTACGTCGGCGGAGAAGTCCTTCCAGTTTTGGCGGAAAGCTGCCGGGGCAAATCTCGTCGAAGTCTCCGGCCTACGGACAAACCATTGCGTCGTATGCGGCCACGAACACGAGAAAGTCCTTGTCATCCGTCACTTGGTTCGAGTCGTCGAGTCTGCAGAGGGGTTTGTCGTCGGGCGGATAGTACATGTCGTAGCACTCGGCAAACAGGGTGAAGTCGGCGTCATCAACGACCGAGTCTCCGTTGAGGTCGCCGCGGCATGTCGCGAAGAGCCGGATTGGACTAGTCACGTAGCTATCGCAGCCGGTGGTGATGAGACAGTCGAGCGTCGCGTCGGTACCGGCTTTCAATCCGGTGATCGAGATCGTCGGCTTGGCCCAACCCGACACGACGTTGCCATTGACAGTCGGCGAGGCCGTAATGGGCATTCCATTGACGCGCCATGAATAGGTCACCCCACCGACCCCACCACGGAATTCAAACGAGGCGGCGATATTGCGACCGGCGTAACCGATTGCGTCGGTTGGCTGACGCACGAATCGTTCACCGGTGAGCGGGACGAGTTCCCAGATGTCGCTGCGGGGCGTACCGCCATACGAGAACCACTTGCCGGATTGCTGATCCTGCCAGATGTAACCGGCGTCGGCGGGGTGAGCGCCGCCGTCGTTGATGATCTGCCAGGAAGTGCCGTCCCATTTGGCGAGGCGATGGTCTGAGTTCGTAGGAAATCCGAGCGGCATGGCGTCGAGCGGCTGAGAAGCAGAAACAGCACGACCGTTCTGGTAATTCAGCTGAACAACCGATCGCAGCAGCGGGTTCCAGTTCTTGGCGTAGTTGCGCTGATTGCTGGTCAGGGAAAAAGGTGATGTCGCAGAGGCACGGACCCACGATGTCCCGTCAAATTCGTGGACCGAAATGGTCGCGGAAGTGGAGCGACGCTCCACGAGCACAGCGCGATTGCGAGATTCATCAAAGTACGCTTCGAAACCAGAATGATTGATCGCGATCGCGGCAGTGGATCTCTGAACCCAGGTATTGCCATCCGCGCCACCCAACTCGAAGATGCCGGGTTGCTCCCCCGAGTTCACCAGCCAAACCTTCCCCTCAATTGCATTTGTCACGATTCGCCAATAGGTCAAGTCTGTGCGGTCGGAGCCGATCTGCGTCCAAGATACTCCGTCGAATGCAAATGTGCGAAACAACGTGCTGTGTGTCACGCTGTTCTGGAGCTGCGTCACCGCGATCATTCTGCTTCCCGCCGGATCCCAAGTCATCCGAAAGTCGGCTTCAAGGGAAAAAGGCAGCGCACTGAGACTTGTCGCACCCGAGTGCCAACGCACGCCATCCCATTCCGATTGGCTGAACAAGCGTTGACCCGATTCCGCGACCAAGCCAGCGACAACCATGCGTCCTGTGCGACGGTCGTGTTGTGACATCAGAGGAACCGACCAAGCGCCCGGCGGAGGTTTCGTTAGGCCGCTCCAAATCCCGTTGCTGAACTGCCAGACCTCACCCGTGCGGTGGCTAATCGGTGGCGATCCCAGCTCATATGACGAGGCTCTCCCGCCAAACAGCAGCCCACGCGAATTCACCAGATCAAAGCACGCAACGCCACCACTACTCGTCGGAGAGTTTTCGTTCAATACCTGCCATTCTGAACCGTTCCAAACCGCAGTTGTCCGATTCACATTGTCAAACGGAAATTCGACACTCGGCTGATTGGAATACCAAACACCGGACACTCCACCAACCTGAACGATGCCGTTGTGAAGAGGTGAGTAGTAACTCGACATCCCCCACATTCGATCGCCCGGATCCCACAGCGATGAAGAAAATGAACCCGCTGGCCCTAGGGGAAAGGGAGGAACGGCGGAGAGCGCGCTGCCGTTTGTTTCATTGACGAAACCCGGCTCCCCGGCCCAAGCCGCAGCAAAGAGAACCCGCTTCCGCACGGGGTCCGCTGATACCTGGTTGTACAAAGTCCAATACGCGTCGGGCGAAAACGCCACCGGCTCAAACGCGCTCCCATCGAAGAACCAACCCGTCTTGGGCCGCAGGAAGGATTCATCACCCGAAGCCAGAGCATTCAGTACGAGAAGTTTTCCCTCGCTCGAATCAAAAATCAGATGAATGCGCGAATAGAAGAAGTTGGATTGAAATTCCTCCGGCAGAGCTGCCTTGAACTGCCAGGTTCCACCTTCCCATTCATACATCTCGCCTCGGGCCGCACGATCACCCAACCGAGCATAATTTAGTGCGAGACACATCTTGTGCCGGCGCTCGTCGTACGCCATGGAAGCCCGAGGCCAGATTTCCGTCCCTCCGATGCTTCCGAGTTGCCGGGGTGTCTTGAAGTCCAGACGTATCCACTTCTGTCCATCAAATTCCCAGGTTTCGGGAGACCAGCCAGTCATGCGTCCGCCATACACCATGAAGCGGCCACTTTCGGGATTCCACGCGCCCGCGGGTTCGCTTCCTGCGGCACTCGCGGTGACGTGCTTCCACTCGTAGTCACATAGATTGAGAGGTTGAGCAGCGCTGAAATGTGCGGTGAAACCCACCGCTCCGAGTGCGCATGCGCATCCCAATTTTTTGAACTGCTCAACTGTTTGCATCGCGCACGGCATCACCGCACTCCCTGAATTGGGAACTAGTGTACTGGAGCGCGCGAAGTCTTCCGAGTTACAAACTATGAAATCGATTCGCGTTATTGGACGCTTCACGGCGGGACGGTGCTTCTACCGATCCAACTCCGCCGCCACGATGTTGATCGACCCCAAGATCGCCACGATGTCCGACAACACATGCCCCTCGGTCATCTTCGCGACCGTCGAGTAATTGATGAAGCTCGGTGGCCGAGTCTTCACGCGCCATGGGCGAGGGCCGCCGTCGCTGACGATGTAGTAGCCGAGCTCGCCGTTTGCTGTCTCGTTCGCGCCGTAGATCTCGGCGACCGGCGGCTTCCAGCCTCGGTTGGTCATGATCAGTTCAAAGTGCTGAATCAAGCCTTCGATGCTGCCGTACACATCTTTCTTGTCCGGCTTCACCATCTTTGAATCGGCGAAGGTGTCCATCGGGCCGCCGGGAATCTTGTCGATGAGCTGCTCAATGATGCTCGCGGCCTGCTTCATTTCTTCCACTCGCACGAGGTATCGCGCGTAGCAGTCGCCGTCATCACACACCGGCACCTGGAATTTGACTTTCTCCGCGCCCTGGCCATCCCAGTTGTCGGCGTAGCAGAGATATGGATCGTCCTTGCGGAGGTCTCGCTTTACGCCGCTGGCGCGGGCGAGCGGGCCGGTCAGGCTGAACGCGTTCGCCTCGTCCTTGGTCATCACGCCGATGCCCTTGGTGCGATCCCAGAAGATGCGGTTGCGGTTCAAGAGCCCCTCAACTTCATTGAGCGCCTTGGGCAGCTCCTTATGGATGAAGTTCTTGATCAGGGTCTTGAACATCTCCTCGTCGGGCAAGTCCGCCATCGCGCCGCCCACGCGTGTCCAATCCGGGTGGAAGCGCTGGCCGCTGATGAAGTCGCAGATGTCGTAAATCTTCTCGCGGAGGTTGAAGCAATAGAGGAAGCCCGTGATCGCGTTCAGATCGAGCCCCGCGGCGCCCACGCAAAGCAAATGGTCTTGGATGCGTGCCAGCTCCGCCATGATCGTGCGGACAGCCTTGCACCGTGGCGTGATATCGATCCCAAACAGCCGCTCCACCGCGTGATGCCAGCAGATGTCGTTCGCGATCGGCGACAGATAGTTCATCCGCGACACGATCGTCACGTACTGGTTGTAATCGAGCACCTCGCCGAGCTTCTCGAACCCCGAATGCAGGTATCCGATGTGAGGCGTGATCCGCGCGATCCGCTCGCCATCCAGCTCCATGACGATCCGCAGCGTGGTGTGCGTCGCCGGATGCTGGGGGCCAAAGTTCAGCACCCACCGGTCGCCGGTGTCGACGTGCTTTTTAATGTAGTCGATGTTGTCGGTATCGACGTCGAGGGATTCGATTGGCTTGAGCGTGTAGGGCATGGGTTTCTCGTCTGGGGACGACTATAGAACGCGCCGGCAATTCGTGGTCTGTACGTACCTGCGGCTGGACACGAATTAGTCTTGAAACTTCCGGGGGATTGCGGTACAAGTCTGCTTTGACGCGCGGAACGAAAAATTGGCCGCGAAATGCGGTCGGAGAGTGAGACCCTCATGCTTCTCAAAAGCGGAGTCGCGCTGGCGGGTGTTGTCATCCTCTGCTCGGGCCTTGCCGCCCGGGCCGACGTCGTCACGGAGTGGAACGAGACCTACAACGCTCTCACGCGCCTGAGAGGTGGAGCGCCCTGCCCGATCAGCCGCGCCGGGCCCATGCTCAACCTCTCGATGTACGACGCCGTCAACTCCATTGACCGGGTCGAGAATTTTTCAGCTTCCTTCAAACCGTACATGTTCGGTTTGCCGGTGCCCGCGGCGGGCACGTCGCGCGAGGCGGCCGCGGCAGCAGCGGCGCATCTTGTGATGGCGACGCTCTTTGCCGAGCAAGCGGCGGAGAATCCGCAGATCGGGCTGTTGATCGAAAACCGATACGCCGATCAGCTGGCCTCCATTCCCGACGGACCATCCAAAGCCAACGGGGTTGCGTTTGGAGAGGCGGTCGGGGGCGTCATGATCCTTCTGCGCGTCGCCGATGGTGCTGATGCCGATGCTTCCTACACGCTCGGCGGACACCCGGGCGATTGGCGCATCACGCCCGACGGCCCGTTCGTGCAGCCGTTTACTCCGCACTGGGGCAACGTCATGCCTTGGGGGCTTGAGGACGGACACATGTTCCGGCCCACTCGCCTGATGGATCTGGGCAACATGGACGACCTGATGCACGGACCCGAATACGCCGAGCAGATCAACGGCAGCGTTGATGTGCCGGGTGTCAAGCCGCTCGGCTCCCGCAATAGCGCAGACCGCACCGCCGATCAGACCGAAGCGGCGTGGTTCTGGGCCAACGACCGCGACGGCACGAGCAAGCCGCCGGGTCAGCTCCTCGATATCACACGCATCGTTTCCGATGCGCACGCCCTGACACTCTCGCAGAATGCCCGCCTGTTCGGCCTCGTAACGCTCGCCATGGGCGATGCCTGCATCGCGGCATGGGACGCCAAGTACAACACGCCCATCGACCTCTGGCGACCCATTGATGCCGTGCGGGAAACCATGGACGACGGCAACGCGGCCACCACTCCCGACCCCGAGTGGCTCCCGCTCAATGACTTCACGCCCCCGTTCCCGGCGTATGTCTCAGGGCACGCCACCTTCGGCGCTGTGCACGCCTCAATCATGGAGCAGTATTTCGGCACCGACAACATCACCTTCACGCTTGAATCCGACGAGTTCAAGGTGCACACCTCGCTCGGTTATCCGCCGAATCTGGCACGCACGTTCACGAGTTTTTCGCAGGCCGGCTGGGAGAATGCCATGAGCCGCGTCTGGCTGGGCGTGCACTACTACTGGGACGCGCTCGACGGTAACACGCTCGGATACAAAGTCGGCGAATACGACTTTGCGCACCGGCTCCGACCCGTGCCGAGCGGTCCGTGCCCGGCCGATCTTGTCAGCGATGGCATGGTCGAAGATGAAGATTTCATACGCTTCGCGCAGCAATACGACGCGTTTGACTGCACGACGCTCGCCATGCCGTATCAGTGCTCGGCCGACCTCAACGGCGACAATCTTGTCGACGATTCGGACTTTGTGATCTTTTCCCGGGCATACGACGCGCGGCTCTGCCCAAACTAGCTTCGACAACGACTCCGCACTTCCATGCCATTGGCTGCGAGCGGATGCAATTCCCGGCTCGAGGTGCCGGCGACTTTGACTGCGCGAAGATACTCTGCCGATGATTTCGGGCAGCGCCTTTCTCTTCGGCAAAGATCTCGTAGACCTGCGGGACGGCTCGCACGGGCGAACAACAGAACCGGCCACAATCTGACGACTCATCCAATCGACAATTCCGCCATGTGCCTGCGCTGCGGCTACGACCTTTACGGCCTTACGCCTTCCGGCGTCTGCCCCGAATGCGGGCTCTCCATCGCCGAATCTCTCGAACGCCGCCGCCTGGGCCTCTCATCTCCTTCGTACCTCTCTACGCTGCGCAGTGGTGCCCTGCTCACGATGGCGGCACTTGCCTGCTTCATTCTCTCCGGCTTTGTCCGGTGGCAATTGCTCAGTTCGCTCTTCACGATCGGCACGCAAAAATTTTTCGTCGGGATCGACGCCGCTGCCGGCGCGTTGCTTGTCGCCGGCATTTGGATGCTCACGATCGACGACCCCGGTCTGCACCAGAAGGATCAGGCAAGGTCGAACAAACGCGCCATGCGGTTTGCCGCGGCGGGCCTGCTCGGGATTTCGATCCTCGAATTCTTCGTTGCCGTCCGCATTCCCTTGCCCGTTCCCGCCCCCGGCACGCCAACCGCAAACTCGCTCTTCGCGTTTGCCCTCCACATGGGGATCGCGCTCGGGAGCTTGGCTTGCTGGCTCATTCTGGCAACGGGCCTCGTGAACTACACCCGATGGCTTGCGGTGCGCGTTCCAGATCGCCGACTGCTCGCGATGACCAGGACCATGAGCTGGATGCTCCCGGTCGTCTTCGTGGTTGCATTTGGAGCGTCGCTGTTTTTCGGGACGGCGTCGAGGCTTTTCCCGCTGGGGATGATGGCGTGGCTGCTGGGCGCGGCGAGAGAGCGGATGCGATTGGACCCGGCGTGAGATGGGGTTGGGACGAGGGGTCGGGTTTGCAAGACACCCAGAATCGCAGGGCTGTGAGGCACGGGTGAGATTCTGGATCCGCCGGGCAATTGCGCCGCCACGCTTCAACAAATCGAAACCGTTTATTTGACAATACGAAAGTCTGCTTCATAATCCGAAAGAATGGCTTTCAATTTCCCCAATGGCGTGCCCAAGTTTCCCGCGGGTGTGAAGACTGGAGTGAAGCCTTTGACCGGCGGGCAGAGTCCCAGCGGCCACACCGATCTAGCCAACTGGATTTCGCCCCGCGAGAGCCACCCGCTTGCCGCACTCCCCCGCGAAGATCAGGACCTCGTCACCCAGCTCGTGCTTCACTCGGGGTCGCTCAAAGAACTGGCCTCGGTGTACGAGGTCAGCTACCCCACGATCCGGATTCGCGTCGATCGAGTCATCGAACGACTCCGAGTGATCATCGCGGGTCGGAAGCCGGATGGCGTTGGTGAACTGCTAGCCCAGATGGTCGAACGACGCGAGATCGCACCCGCTGCGGCAAACACAATCCGCGAAGCCGTGCGTATGCAACACGAGAATGGAAACTCTTAAGACATTGCTGATTCGCACGCCGGAATGCTGGTCACGAAGAAGCGGCAAAGCGGTCGCTATTCTCAAAGGATGGCAGACGCCCAATCCGCCGCGGCAAATCTGGACCAATGCTTCGGCTGCGGGTACAACATCACCGGTTTAGCTGCATCGGCGTGCTGCCCAGAATGCGCAACACCGGTTGCGCGATCATTTGCGGATGCGCATCTCATTCGCCCTCGATCTCGCTTTCGGGTCCAGCTCCTCTGGGGAAGCGGAATCATCGCCGTGGGAGTTGGCGCGGAGTTGCTCGGACCGACAATCAACAAACTCATCACCCGGGAATGGACGGACGACGCAAGGGATTCGCTGCGAATCACCATGATGGTTGTAGCCCAGTTGGTCTGGTACGCGGGCGGCACGCTCTTTTCTTCTCGCGATCAATCCTCGTTTGAACCGACTCGTGAAAAGGTTTTGCGCCGCATTGTTCAGTTCGCATTCTTGGCTGCCGCGATCTGCACGATACTGCGCGGAATCTATTGGGCTCGAATACTCGCGACACCACTGGTGCCACTATCTCAATTTTCCAACTCGATCGACCGGTTCGAACTATTTGGCACGCTGCTCCGAATCGGAACGGTGGCGAGTCTGATTTCAATCGCGCTCTTTGCAACAACAATGTTCTACACTCGGCAACTTGCGCAACGACTTCCGAGTACTCGAATCGAAAAGCTCGCGGGCTTCCTCGGAATCGCCGGACCCGCGCTCTTGACCGCTCAACTCTTTCGCGGCATCCCGGAGTACATTCACATGGCGAGCTTCGCCGCGCATGTGGCTTACCTCATTTTGTTCTGCTGGATCTTTTGTTTACTTCTGCTTATCCGTGGCGCACGGCCAAAGACCGCCGCGCCTTCGCCCGACGTTCCGACTTCGCCAACTACAAACTAACTCTTACGAATCCACGAGTTCCGCCAACAACCGCGTCCCCCATCCCGTCGGCCCATCCACAAACGCGCCCTTGTTGCTGTCTGCAACATGCACGCCCGCGATATCGAGGTGGCACCACGGGATGTTCTCATCGACGAAGTAGGAAAGGAACGCGGCGCCCTGGATCGGATGCGCCTTGCGGTTCGCGTTGCTGTTGAGAATGTCCGCCACGGGGCTCTTCATGAGGTCGCGGTATTCCTGGTGCATCGGCAAGCGCCAGACGCGCTCGCCGCTCGCGGCACTCGCCGCTTCCACCTTCGTACGCAGCCCATCGTTCTCGCAGAACATGCCCGCGTAGGTGCTGCCGAGCGCGACCACCACGCCGCCGGTCAGCGTTGCAAGATCGATAATCGCGCTCGGGTCTTCCTTCTCGCACGCCCAGCAGAGCGCATCGGCGAGCACAAGCCGGCCTTCCGCATCCGTGTTCGTCACTTCCACCGTCACACCGTTGCGATACGTGATGACATCGTCGGGCCGATATGCCTCTTCATTGATGCTGTTCTCGGCGATCGAGAGCAGCGCCACCACCGGCCGGTTCGGCTTGATCACCGTCGCGATCGCGTGCATCGCGCCCAGCACGGCGCAGCCGCCATCCTTATCTCGCTTCATCCCCACCATGCCGTTGTTGATCTTGAGCGAAAGCCCGCCGGTGTCATACGTCATCGTCTTTCCGATGAGCACGAGCGGCTTTGCACCCTTTTTTCCACCCTTCGGCGAATACTCGAGCCGCACCAGGCACGGCTTGTACTTGCTCCCCTTTCCGACATTGATCAGCCCTTCCATCTTCTCGCGCTCGAGCGCCGCGCCTTCCATGACGCTGAACTTCAGACCGACCTTCTTCGCCATCGACCGCGCCTGCTGCGCCATGTACGACGTCGTCGCGATGTTCGGTGGCGTCTGGCTCAGCGTGCGGCAGAAGTTCGTCGAAACCGCCAAGCCCAATCCGCGCTCCACACCATCGCCAAACTTCGAATCGCTCGACGCCACTTCCAGCTTCGTGCGCTGGCTGACTTCTTTCCCCTTGCCGTCCTTCTTCTTCGTCACGCTCCCCTTGAACTCGTCGCACACCCAGCCGATCAGTCCGAGCCCCTCGCCCACGGCGCTTCCCGCTTCGGACGCGCCGATGCCCGCACCCGACGCCTTGACGGCCGAAGCGAGTTCGATCACCGCACCTTCGGACTTTGCTGCCGCGAGCTTGCGGCCGATCACGCCGCCGACAAACCGAAGCGTCTCGGTCGTGAGCTTGTCGGCCTTGCCCAGCCCAACCACGATCACGCGAGTCTTGCCTGCAAACGCCTCAACCGCCGACCCCATCGCGCCCTCAAACTCCGGCCGCGAGATCGCGGCCTTCGCCACGTCGCTCGCATCCGCTGCCGAAAGAATCCGGCCGGTCGCGGCATCGAATGTCGGCTTGCCGTCGGACTTCGAGTCAGAGGCGAACACGCCGACAACCAGCGTTGCGGTTTTGGACGACTTGGGCGAGTAGCGGATCGAATCGAACATTGAGCTTCCCTTTCCAGATGGCGTTGCATTGCCAATCGAGCAACTGATTTCGAGCCGAAAGTCTACGTTGCCGGTGTACCCGGTCCAGTTACACTCGTTGCAATGCCCGCGCCACAGCCACCCGGAAATTCGCCTTTGAATCCGGCCTCCAATCCCGCCTCTTTGCACGCCCCCTGGCGTCAGGAATACATCGAATCCATCGACGACACCAAGCCCGCCCCCGGATCGGTCTCGTTTCTGCACGACTACTGGCAGCACCCCGAACGCGACGAGGCCAACCACGTCGTGGTCCGCACCGACGTCGGCATGATCCTCCTCAATATGTACCCCTACGCCGGGGGTCATCTGCTCGTGGCCCTCGGCGATCCGCGTCCCGCTCTGCTTGACTACTCGCCCGAGCAGCGTGCCGCGCTCTGGAAACTGACCGACCTCGGCGCCGAACTCATGAAGCTTGCAATCAATCCGCAAGGCATCAACATCGGCGTGAATCAGGGCCGTGCCGCGGGTGCCGGCTTACCGAATCACCTTCATGTCCACCTGGTCCCGCGCTGGAGCGGCGACGTGAACTTCCTCAACATCGTCGGCAATGTTCGTGTGATCAATACATCACTCGCGGTGATGGCCGCCCGCTACCGCGCCGCATGGAAACAGGTGCAAGCCGCACCCTGACGCACCCTGACGCACCGTGCCCGTCGCACCCGCTTACCAGCGGGCGCTCCAGCCTCAAGTGGTGCCGCATGTTTTCGCATGTCCGATGCAAGTTACGGGCAGAGCAACTCTGCGTACGCCGCCACAAACTGAACGAAGTCTTGATCATCCACGACAAGGTCTGCGGTCAGATCGCACCACGGATTCGCCGATGGAATCTCGAGGATGTTGTACGCTCCGACGAAGATCACAAAGTCGGCATCGTCCACCTGCCCATCGCCATTGAAGTCCGCCGGACATCCGCCGGCAAGCGCGGTGCCCATGCCAAGCTCGTACTCCACCGGCGCGCCCCCGGGCTGTGTGCCGATGACGCGATAGCGATACTGCACGCCGGGAACCACATCGCTGTCCGAAATCGAGATCGCGCTCGTCGTCCCGAGAGAGACCTCGGCGCCCGCGGGCGAAACCGGTGCGCGATAAACGTCGTAGCTCGCACCCGTCAGCGCGGTCGGCCAGCTGACGTCGATCTGCCGCACGATGTTCGCGCTCGCGGTCACATTCGCGCGGATGGCGGTACCTCCGAAGCTGTAGAGCTGCGAACCGTTGTCGAATCCGTGCGGGATGATGGAGTAGATCTTGACAAGGTAGTCACCGGGAGGGATGAGTTTGCGCGCCAGCGTCGTCGACGCGGTGCCGGTCGATGTGCCAAGAAGCGTCTGGTTGCTTTGCAAAAGCTGGAATTCCAACCGCTGGATCTGGGCCGAGTTGAAACTGGTCCCGCTGCTGCACGAACCATCACCATTTTGTGTGCCGCTCGCGTAGGTCGTTCCAAGAGGGGTCACCGTGGCCACCAGTAGAGTCGGCACCGAGACGGACACCCTGAAGTAGTCGACATCGCTGTCGACGCTGATTCCCATGGTTGACCCGTTGGTGACGGCCGGGCCCGGGGGTGTGCCGAACAAGAACGCTCCCGGCGCAATTGCTCCGAGGTCCGCCGCCATCGCCGGAGTGTCGTTTATCTCGTAGAAATCTCCGTAGTTCACCTGCACGGCCCGGATTTCGTCGTGGCGCACTCCGTCGAACGCGGTCGTGGAAGTCGGCTCCATCAACTTTGTCGTGTTCTGCGGACATGCGTGGGCGAGTCCGATCGCGTGCCCTAATTCGTGCTGAAGAACATTGCGAAAGCGTCGGTAGTCGTTGGCCGGGTTGGTAAAGGTGATGATGTCGTTCGAGTCGATCACCACGTTACCGTTCGGCGGGCCATAGGCGTACGCAAGAGGTTGAGGGCCGACCGGATGCATGCCGATTCGGATGCTGCCGCGGGTCGCGGATCCCGGCGCAAAGAATGTCTCGCCGTCGTCCCAGTCATTCCCTTCGCTTTGGATGCGGGTGAATTTGATGCCGCAGACCTCGCCCCAACGATCGAAACTCGATTGAACCAGGCCGATCCAGAGCTCGCGGCTGGGAAAGTTGGCATCCATGGTCGCAAAGAGCGTGCTGGGTGAGTCGGTTTCGCCGCTGATCCCGACGCTGGGAATAACCAAGCCGTCCGGAATGAGGCTCCAGGTCACGACGGTGGGTGCACCATAGGCCCACGATCCACCGATGTTGTAGCGGTCCTCGAACGGCCCGCGCCCCATCGCGCGATCAAACGACGCGAGCATCTCGGGTGTCAGTGCCATGCCTTCCGGGAAGCACGCCGCGACTCGCGGCACCATCAGCGGCCCGAGAGCCGTTGGCAGTCCCGCCGACGCCAGCGCCGCCTGCGCCGCTTGCACACGCGCGTTCGTCGCATCGTGCATGGACTTGAGTTGACTCACGGCAATCAGATTCACGGCGAGCGCTGCCGAAACTGTGAACATGTGAAGACCCTTTCAACCCCCTGATCCGCCGCGCGAATGGCCCAGCACTGAGTGAGGAATGACCAAAAGCGACGTCGATCCACCATACACGAAGGTTTTCGTAAATACAATACGAAATGACGAACATTTTCGTCAAATGAAAAGCGCGTCGCTTGCCTCGCTCGCCGTGACGCCCGTTTTCGCGGCATGGGATCAATTGCGTTCCAAGCCGCGGAACGCTTTGCGGCAATTGGTTTCCACGCGCCGGGTACGAACCGGCTGATCAATAAAGGCGCAGCGAATCTCACCGCGACGTGCGAGCTTCGAGCAACCGCCAAGGCTCATCCCGACTACGACAGTGCCTCACGGAAGCGGAACCGTCTGGCAGAACAACTCGTTGTAGTGCGAGCTGAAGATCGCAAAGTCCGCGCCATCCACCATGCCGTCGTTGTTCAGATCCGACGGACATCCCTCGGGCATGTTGGAGTCGTTGCAGTCGAGGATGTCGTACGCCACAAGGAAAATGACAAAGTCGGCATCATCCACGACCGTGTCCGCGTTCAGATCGCCCGGGCAATACCCCTGACTCGAAACGACCGCGAGAGCATCGACCGGAATTCCGTCAATCGGTTCCTGATAAAGAGAATCCTCGTCGTAATCGACGACGATGTCGTATCCCTGGTCCGGACTGCCGTTGGGTGAATACGAAGACCAGGCCGACCCGGACAACTTGCCGTCGCTGTCCGACACCAGCACAGAGGTTGACACGACGGAACCTCCCGGAATCGGATCGCCCGTGAGCCACGTGCGATGCGGAACGACGAACACCGTGTACGGCGTATTCGCCCGGAACTCGCTGCCCGTGACCGTGAGCTCTTTCCCGGGCTTTGCGGGCGCAGGAGCCGGCGCTACCGCTCGCGGGAAATTCAGAACAAAGACGTTGTCGGTCTTCTCGACCGACGCCCCCGTCTTCGATCCGATCCCAAACGCCTTCACTGTCACAACGTACTTGCCATCGGGGAATTGCGCCTTGCCGTTGTTCGGCGCATCATCCGCCGGACTCTTGATGTTGTTCCACGCCTCGCCCTGCTTCACCTTCGTGTGCCAGAAGCTCTTGGCGTCATCAAGCTCGATGTCGCTGTTGTCGTTCTTGTTGGTCAGTATGTAAAAGAACTTTGCGTCCGCTGAAGAAACTCCCCCGGCGCCGCCGCTGTTTCCCACGCTCTTTGCCGTGTCGTCCACCTCATAGATGACCTGCGCGCGGTTGGCCTGCCGGAACTTCGCAAAGGTGTTCCGATCCTTGTCCGGGGCATCCTTTGACAGGAAAAGTCCTTTGAATTCCGTTAGCGTCTGCTCGGCGACCGCGGCGCCGCCCTTGGCATCGTCGACCTTGAAGGTCAACTTGCGCGCGTGCATGTTGAAATCGTTGTCTTTGTCGTTGCTGATGAACTTGTTCGAGATGTTCGCGACGATGTCGATGTTGTCCTTGAGGATCCGGTTCTTGTCCTTGTCTTCCTTATCCATGTACACCGCGGCCTTCTTGCCCTCATCTTCGCCCTTGCGGTACAGGAAGTGACTGGCAGTCTGCTCGATCACCGGCTCCGCTGTGTTTGTGTTGGGCGAAAGCAGATCGAGCGGGTCGCCGTTCAGATCCGCCGCCGTTGCTCCCGTCGCCGACCAGCCGGGTTTGGCCGAATCGTTGTCGAATTCAAAGTGGAGATGGTCCATCAGACCCGTGTGATCATGCACGCGCCCGATCCGATCACCGTCCGTGACGTCATCGCCGACCTTCCACTCGGCGCCAGTCCCGAGGTTCACCACCATGTCAACGTGAACATAACCAAAGCCCTCTTTGGCGTTCCCGTTCCGCTGCACCGTGATGAAGATGTCGTTCCCGGCGCCACCCTTCTCGACAAGCTTTCCCTTTTCGACAGCGAGCACGTCGGGCTGCTGCCCATCAGCCACCGCCATATCGCACCCTTCGTGATAGTGCGCGCCGCCGATGTCGGTAAAGGTGCTGTACCCGTGCCAGAGCCGGTGCGATTTGCCCTGATTCGCCAGCGGCCAGGGAACAGCCAACGCATAGGAAATCAATGCCATCGCCGCGGCGCCCGCGCCGAATCGCAGTACGGTCTTCATGGCTCACCTCCCGCCAGCGTGTACATGCGGCGCTCATGGTCGAATTCAAACTGAATCGTGTCTCCCGCTCCGCCAAATCGAACCAGTGAGCGAAGAGAGTCGATTGGGCCCGGCGATCCAGCGGATCGGAACATCAACCTTCCTTGCGAATCGAACACCTGCAGATCGGCGCGTATCGCCCGCGCATCCTTATTCGCCGGTGGAATCAAAATCGCCAGCGCCACCGAACCGTCCACGCCTGATCGGTCCGCCGCGAGCGGGCCGCCAGTGATGTTCGGAATTCGGATCAGCGGTTGCCCCGGTGCTGCCAGATCAATCACATCAACAGTGCAGACCGGCGGACCGATCTGGGTGTTCCGTCTCAAAAACGCGTACCGATTGTCCGACGAAACAGCGAAATACTCTGGCCCCGCCGTCCGTGGATCGGTGGTTGTCAGAATGACGGCACCGGTTTGGGCCGAGCGCAACTCGGCGCGCATCGTGTCGCCCGCCTTATCCCACCGTTGTGTCGCGAGGAACTGTTCACCAGGCAACGCGATCACCTCGTCAACTGCAAACGGCACATTCCACAGAACGTTGCCGCCGTTTGCCATGTCATAGATGCGCACCGCGTCGTCCGTCGCAACGATCGACCGACCATCGGAAAGAACGTGCAGGCGACCGATCGCTCCCGTTTGCGCCACCCGCGCGATGACGCGTCCCTTGGAATCAAACGCAGTCAGACCGTCGTACGTGTCTTTGCCGCATGTGATCGAGCCGGGGAACCGCCTCTTGTCCGCCACGACGATCACATCCGCGGCCCCGGCCACCTCGATCCGATCCGATGAGACCGGGACCGACACTGAATCCCCGGACGCCGTGATCGCCAACATGAGATTCTCACGGCTCTCCGAGTAGCTAACGCGAAGGCCGATTGCGGGATTGACGGTGCGCATCTCGTACGCGGTCGATGCGACCTGCGGCGCCATCAGGGGCGTCCGCTGCTGCTGATCCAACTGCCAGCGCGGTGCCGCGAGGACCAGTGAACAGCAGGCAAATGCAAGACCAAGTGCAGGCACACGTCCCATGCTCACCATGATCAGGCTCCAGATTGTGCGGAGTTGCGCGTCGGAAACAGCGCATCACTCCCGACCCATCGCCGGAGTCTACCGATCTATTTCGTGCTCACAAGCGAACAAAGGCCGATCGCACAAGGAAATTGCGATTAGTCCATTCTGTTGCTTGTACGGACCATTTCATTTTGTTCCTGCCTCAGCAGCCAGAGCATCCAGCTTCCGCTTCCACTCCGCCGCCTTCGCAGTGATTCCGATCGGGCAGCTCAATCAGAATCTGGCGCGGATGGGAATCGGCTTTCAGACTGCAGACAGCCTGACCTTCGGCGTTGGTGTGAGCAAGATGCTGACTGTGCAGCGCGTGGTGTGTGATGGCGATTTCAACGGCGACAACCTGGTGGACGACGCCGACTTCTCCATCTTTGTTGTCGGGTACAACATTCTGGACTGCGCCGACGCGACTATGCCCGCTGGTTGCCCGGCGGACATCAACCTGGACCACTTCGTCGACGACGCAGACTTCACGAAGTTTGTGGTGGCGTATGACTCGCTGGTGTGTCCGTGAAATAGCCAAGGGCCGAAGCGTTCCATTCGAGCGCGGCAATCACGGACGCATTCGCCCAATTTCCCACCGCGTCGTCAGACAGTTCCTTCGATCAAGCGGTAGCCGACTCCCGCTTCGGTCAGGAGGAAGGCGGGTTGAGCCGGGTCGGCTTCGAGCTTGTGACGGAGTTGCCCGGCATAGACGCGGAGGTACTGGACGTCGGTGGCGTGTGTCGGCCCCCAGACTTCTTTAAGGATCATCTGGTGGGTCAAAACTTTTCCGGCGTGCTTCACGAGCAGCGCCAGGAGTTTGAACTCGGTCGGGGTCAGACGGACGTCTTCTGTGCTCGTTGCGTTTGAGATTTTCACGGTGCGAGAGCCGAGATCTATACGCAGTGTTCGATCCGCGGCGACGGCTTCATAGATCGACGCATCGGGAGCAGCGCCGGTGCGGCGACCGCTGTGGCGCAATGCGGTTCGGATCCGAGCGGCGAGCTCGGCAATACCGAAGGGCTTGGTGAGATAGTCGTCTGCGCCTGCATCGAGTGCGGCGACCTTGTCCTGCTCCTGGTCGCGTGCGGAAAGGATGAGAATCGGAACGGTAGATTCGGCGCGGATCGTTCGGGTGACTGCGACGCCATCACCGTCGGGAAGACCAAGATCAAGAAGAATCAAGTCGGGACGCTGGGTACGCGCCTGGATCAGACCTTCGTTTGCGGTTGCGGCTTCCTTGACGCGGTAATTCTGACTTTCGAGCGTGACACGCAGGAAGCGGCGGATCGCTTCCTCGTCGTCGATGACGAGAACGAGCGGCGGATGTGGCGCTGGGCCAGTGATCTTGGATGCCTGCGCGGCTTGCTCGCTCATGCCGCCTCCACATCGGCGGAGCGACGTTCGGCATCATCCGTTTCGGGCTTCACGATCGGCTGCGGGCGTTCGATCGGAAGAGTAAAGACGAAGGCTGTACCACGTGGATCATTGGGTTCGGCCCAGATGCGGCCACCGTGCGCCTTGATGATGCCTTCGCAGATGGTGAGGCCCAAGCCCATGCCGGAGCGGTGCTCAGATTCGTTCTCGCCTGTTGCGTCGGCGGAAGTGCGATTGGGGTGCTTGGCCGGGCCGCGATAGAAGCGATCGAAGATCTTGGTGTGTTCCTGATTTGGAAGGCCCGCTCCTTCATCGGAGATGCGGATCACGGCCTGGGAATCGGTCGTCCACGCGGCGATCTCGATCGGAGTGCCGGGTGCGGTGTAGCGAAGAGCGTTGTCGATGAGATTGTGTACGACTTGCGGCAACATGGCATTATCGACGCGAAGCAATGGGAAATCACTGGGCAGATGGATCTTGCAGGGGCGGGTTGCGAGCGATTCGCGGTGACGGGCGAGGCCGGCGCCGATGATCTCTTCGAGTGAGGTCCACTCGCGGCGGAGCGTGACCCCTGCTTCCAGGCGAGTCGCGAACATCAGGTTGGCTATGAGTTCGTTGAGGCGATCGGCTTCCCGAACAATGCTCTGTGTGAGTTCGGTGCGCGTCGTCGATTCAAGATTTGAAGCGAGAAGTGTGCCTGCCGCACCGGAGATGGTGGCGAGGGGAGTGCGCAAGTCGTGTGAGACGGAGCGGAGGAGGCTGCCCCGCAGGCGCTCGGATTCGGCTTCGAGTTTGGCGGCTTGCTGATCTTCGATCAGGCCGACGCGTTCGAGGGCGAGGGCAATCTGGTTGGCGAAAGTGTCGAGCAGAAGAAGTTGGGTTGGGGAGGTGATGTCCGCAGAATCGCTCGCGCGGATGGCGAGGACGCCGAGCTTGCCTCGGGGGGTGGCGAGGGGTGTGTAGCGACCGGAAGATGCGGGGAGAGCGCGGGTGCCGGAACCTGCCGGTTTGCCGTGATCGAAGGACCAGCGGGCCACACCCTTTTCTCGATCGTCGAGCCAATCGGGAGAGCCTGCGCTCGCGAGCGATTCGAGTGCGTCGATTGGGTGCTTTGCGCGGACGAGGAGTGAGGCATCGCAGTTGAATGTGTCGTGGATGTGCTTCACGGCGACGGTCGCGACTTGCTCGCGATTGGAGGCGACGGCCAAGCCACGCACCATGTCGTATGAAAGAGATGTGCGACGCTCGCGCGTACGGGAGCTGTCGACGAGATCGCGGAGGCGGGTGGTGAGATTTGCGATGAGAAGACCCACACCGAGCATGACAGCGAAGGTGACGATGTATTGCGCGTCGGTGATTCGAAAGGTCAATGTCGGTGGAACGAAGAAGAAGTCGAAGGCTGCAACGCCGAGGATTGCCGCGGCAACGGCGGGGCCACGCCCGAGCCAGACGGCGGCGATGACAACGCCGGCGAGATAGATCATCGAGAGATTCGCGGCATCGAAACTGGCCGGAAGAAGGCGGCCGGCAAGGGTTGCAAGGAGTACGAGGGCAAGAGCGCCGGCGTATGCGAGCGGGTGTGAATGCCTTGGAGCAGGATGGAACGATGGGCCGTCCTCTTCGCGGGCGTCGGCGTCACCCCGGATGACGTAGACATCGATATCGCCACTGGTGCGGATGAGATTGCCGACGAAGGAGCCGAAGAGAGCTTCTCGCCACATGGGCCGCCAGGTTTTTCCGACGACGATTTTGCTGACGTTGCGAGCGCGGGCGAAGGAGACAAGTTCAGTCGCGGCGTTGTCGGCGCTGAGAGTTGTAGTGCTGGCCCCGAGGCTTTCGGCGAGGCGAAGAGTTTCGGTGACGCGATCCTGATCGCGGGGGGAAAGGCGAGCGGAGCGGGGTGTTTCGACGTATGCCGCAATGAGATCGGCGTGAAGACCCGCGGCCATGCGCTTGGCGGCGCGGACAATTTTGGTTGAGGCAGGACTGGGACTGACGGCGACGAGGATTCGCTCGGTGGCGGGCCAGATCGCACGGATGCTGTTGCCTTCGCGATAGTGCCGCATCTGGCCGTCGACCCACTCGGCAGTGCGGCGGAGGGAGAGTTCTCGCAGGGCAGTGAGATTCCCCCTCCGGAAGAAGGAGTCCATCGCAGGTGCGATGCTGTCGGGGACGTAGACCTTGCCGGCTTTCAGTCGTTCGAGCAGGACATCCGGCGGCAGGTCGATCAGTTCGATCTCGTCGGCCTTCTCGATGGTGGAATCGGGAACGGTCTCGCGGACCTTCACCCCGGTGATCTGCGAGATGACATCGTTCAGACTTTCGATGTGCTGGACATTGAGTGAGGTGTAGACGCTGATCCCGGCGCTCAGGAGCTCTTCGACATCCTGCCAGCGTTTCTCGAAGCGGGAACCGGGCGCGTTTGTGTGAGCGAACTCGTCGAGGATGAGAATCTCGGGCCTTCGTGCCAGCGCGGCATCGAGATCGAACTCGGCGAGAGTTGTTCCTTTGTACTCGACGGACCGGCGCGGGAGAATGTCAAGACCGAGAAGTTGCTGCTCGGTTTCGGCGCGGCCGTGTGTTTCGACGAGACCGACAACGACATCAACGCCTTCGCGGGCGAGACGCTGCGCGGCGTTGAGCATGGCGAAGGTTTTGCCGACGCCGGGCGCGGCACCGAAGAAGATTTTCAGTCGGCCGCGGCCGGCGCGGGCTTCTTCTTCCCGGGCTCGGGCTAGAAGTTCGTTGGGATTCGCGCGACCGGGCATGGGTGATTATTCGGTGACTCGCGGAGGGAACCGCGAATCGAGGTCGAGGTTCAGTTCGAGGACGTTGATTACGGGTTCGCCGAAGAGGCCGAACTGGCGGGATTGCGTATGGGCCTGCACGAGCTCGCGGAGCTGAGATTCGGAGAGATGCCGGGCTTTGGCGACTCGTGGGAGTTGATATTCCGCCGCGGCGGGGCTGATGTGCGGATCGAGGCCGCTGGCGGAACTAGTGACGAGATCGACAGGAATTCCTGATGTCGGATGTGGGATGTCGGATGTGGGATGGGAAAGACGCTGATAGCCGACGGCTCTGTCGGCGGCGTTGAGTGCTTCGATGCGGGCTTTGACGTTGCCGATCAGCGCGGGATTGGTCGGAGCGAGGTTCGAGCCGGAGGAGCCGGTGAGTTTGTCGGCATTGAAGGAGGTGTAGGGAACGGGAGAAGTTGCGGAGGGGCGTGACCAGAAATAGAGCGGGGCGCACGGACCGCTTGCGAACTCCTGGCCGATGAGAGATGAGCCGACGGGCTTTTCATTCCGGATGAGAACCGAGCCGTTGGCCTTTGCGGTGAACGCGAGCTGCGCGACGGCGGTGATCGCGAGGGGATACGCGATACCGGTGAGCAACGTGAAGAGGACGAAGAGCGTGAGTGCCGGGCGGATGAGCGTTTTCATGGGAGGATGGGTTCGATGATGGCGAGTGAAACAAGGCATCGATGCATCAAGGCATCGAGTGGACATGCCTAGAGAATGTTGAGCGCAGCGTCGATCAGCTTGATTCCGATGAAGGGAACGACGAGTCCTCCCAGTCCATAGACGAGAAGGTTGTTGCGAAGCAGGACGGAGGCTTCGACGGGCTTGTACTTCACGCCACGTAGTGCAAGCGGGATGAGGGCGACGATGATGAGGGCGTTGAAAATGACTGCTGAGAGGATGCCGGTCGCGGGGTTGAGCCGCATGATGTTGAGGGCATTGAGCTGCGGGTAGGTCGCGGCGAACGCGACGGGGATGATGGCAAAGTACTTGGCGACGTCGTTGGCGATAGAAAAGGTGGTGAGGCTGCCTCGGGTCATGAGGAGTTGCTTGCCGATCTGAACGACTTCGATCAGCTTGGTCGGGTTGCTGTCGAGATCGACCATGTTTCCGGCTTCTTTTGCTGCTTGCGTGCCGGTGTTCATGGCGACGGCGACGTCGGCTTGCGCAAGCGCGGGAGCGTCGTTGGTTCCGTCGCCGGTCATGGCGACCAGGCGGCCGCCCTGCTGGTACTTGCGGATGAGATCGAGTTTGTTTTCGGGAGTTGCCTGAGCGAGGAAGTCGTCCACGCCCGCTTCGGCAGCGATTGCCGCGGCTGTGACGGGGTTGTCGCCGGTGATCATGACGGTCTTGATGCCCATGCGGCGCATCTCGGCGAAGCGTTCGGCGATGCCGCCTTTGACAATGTCTTTGAGCTCGATGACGCCGAGCGTGCGGCCCTTGCCGTCGGCGACAACGAGCGGCGTGCTGCCTCGCTTGGAGACTTCGTTGACGATCACGCGGGCTTGTTCGCTCGGACGTGCGCCCATGCGCGTGACGTAGGAGTCGATCGCGTCGGCAGCGCCTTTGCGGATTTCGCGACCGTTCACGCTGACGCCGCTCATGCGGGTCTGGGCGGAGAAGGGAGTGAAAGACGCGCCGAGATCGTGGATGTTGCGTTCGCGGAGGCCATACTTCTTCGCGAGAACGACGATGCTGCGGCCTTCGGGAGTTTCATCAGCAAGCGAGGCGAGCTGCGCAGCATCGGCAAGTTCTTCCGGAGTTGCGCCGTCGACAGGAAGGAACTGACTCGCCTGGCGATTACCGAGCGTAATTGTGCCGGTCTTGTCGAGAAGAAGGACATCGACATCGCCCGCGGCCTCTACAGCTCTGCCGCTGGTGGCAATGACGTTGGCCTGAACGAGGCGGTCCATCCCGGCGATGCGGATGGCGGAGAGAAGACCGCCGATGGTGGTCGGAATCAGGCAAACGAGGAGCGCGACGAGAACGGTGACTGTGACGGGAGTGGCGCTCGAGTTCGGATCAGCGGCCTTTGCCTGTGCAACTGCGTAGATGGAATACGGAAGCAACGTGACGCAGGCGAGAAGGAAGATGATGGTGAGCTTGGCGAGGAGAATGTCGAGGGCGATCTCGTTCGGAGTTTTCTGGCGCTTTGCCCCTTCGACGAGCGCGATCATGCGATCGAGGAAAGTCTGGCCCGGGTTTGCCGCGATTCGAACGATGATCCAGTCGGAGAGAACAGTGGTTCCTCCAGTCACGGCCGAACGATCGCCTCCGGCCTCGCGGATGACCGGAGCGGACTCGCCGGTGATGGCGGATTCGTTCACCGATGCGACGCCTTCGATGATCTCGCCGTCGCCGGGAATGACTTCGCCGGCTTCGATAAGGACAATGTCGCCCTTGCGTAGAGCGGAGCCTTCGACTGTCTCCGACCGTCCATCGCGTCGAGGCTCGTGCAGCCTCCGAGCTTTGACATCGCGACGGGCTTTACGAAGGCTTGCAGCCTGCGCTTTGCCACGCCCTTCCGCCATGGCCTCGGCGAAGTTGGCGAAGAGCACAGTGAACCAGAGCCAGAGGGCGACCCAGCCGACGAAGGAAGCTCCTTCGCCTGGGGATTCGCCGCCACGGAGGAGCGCGTGCATCCACAGCAAAGTTGTGAGCAGGCTGACGACGAAGACGACGAACATGACCGGATTGCGGATCTGTTCGCGCGGGTTGAGCTTGATGAGTGATGAGAGGATGGCGCCGCGCACGATCGCGGGATCGAAGAGCGAGCGGGATGCGGTGCTGCTGGTTGTGGCGGTGGAAGTATTCATGGAATTAGTGCCCCTGGAGTTGGAGTTGCTCGACGATGGGGCCAAGAGCGAGCGCGGGGACGAACGTGAGCGCGCCGACGATGATCACGACGCAGATGAGCATCGCGATGAAGACGGGCGTGTGGGTTGGGAGTGTGCCGGCGGTGGTGGGCACGGAGTGTTTGGCGGCAAGCGAGCCGGCGATAGCGAGTACCGGCACGATCAGCCAGAAGCGCGAGAGGAACATGCAGATGCCCAGGGCCGCGTTGTAGAAAGGGTTGTTCGCGGAAAGTCCTGCGAAGGCAGAGCCGTTGTTGTTGGAGGCAGACGAGAAGGCATAGAGGATCTGGCTGAAGCCGTGGGCGCCGGGATTGCTCGTGGTTGCGCCTTGGGGCACGATGACAGCGACGGCTGTGCCAAGAAGAACGAGAGCACAGGGCATGAGCACCGCGAGCGCCGCCATCTTCATTTCGAAGGGCTCGATCTTCTTGCCGAGATACTCCGGCGTGCGCCCGACCATGAGGCCCGCGACGAACACGGCAACGATCACGAACATCAGCATGCCGTAGAGCCCGCAGCCGACGCCTCCAAAGACGACTTCTCCGAGCTGCATCAACCACATCGGAATCAGGCCGCCGAGAGGCGTGAACGAATCGTGCATGGAGTTGACGCTGCCGTTGCTCGCGGCGGTAGTGACAGTCGCCCAGAGCGCGGAATTCGCGATGCCGAACCGAGTCTCCTTGCCTTCCATGTTGCCGGCGGCGCCGAATGTGGAATCGACGCCCAAGGCGGATATTTTCGGATTGGACGCGGATTCAGAGCAGACGCACACGCCGAGCAGCACAACGAGAATCGCTGTCATCGCGGCGAGTACCGCCCAGCCTTGGCGTCGATCTCCGACCATTTCGCCAAAGGTCCAGCACAGCGCCGCAGGAATCAGGAGGATCGCGAGCATCTCCATGAAGTTGGTGAAGGGTGTCGGATTCTCGAATGGGTGTGCGGAGTTGGCGTTGAAAAAGCCGCCACCGTTTGTGCCGAGCTGTTTGATCGCGATTTGGGACGCGGCGGGGCCGAGGGGGAGGAGTTGCTCGGTAACCTGCACGGCTTTTGTGACCGGCTTTGCGTCGGTGCCAATTACAGCGTTTCCGGCGGCATCGGTTGTCGGTTCGTCGTATGAAAGAGGCTGTGTCAGCGTGACCGACTGGTACGGTTTGAAGGTCTGGACGACTCCTTGCGAGACGAGCGCGAGTGCGAGCACGATCGAGAGCGGCAGAAGGATGTAGAGCGTCGAGCGGGTGAGATCGACCCAGAAATTGCCGATGGTGCTTGCGGAGCGGCGTGAAAGACCGCGGATGAGCGCAATGAGCACCGCCATGCCAGTCGCGGCAGAGACAAAGTTCTGCGTCCCGAGGGCGAGCATCTGCGAGAGGTACGACATGGTCGTCTCGCCGCCGTAGCCCTGCCAGTTGGTGTTGGTGACGAACGAAACCGACGTGTTGAAGGACGAGTCGGCGGTCACGGCACCGAGACCTTGCGGATTAAAAGGAAGCACCGACTGCGCTCGTTGAAGTCCGTAGACAATGAGAAGGCCGACGCCGCTAAAGGTCAGCACTGCCGCTGCGTATCCCTTCCAATCCATCTCAACTTTCGCGTCGACGCCCCCGAGGCGGTAAAAGAGCCGTTCGATCGGGCCAAGCACGCGATCCAGACCGCACGATTTTTCGGTGTAGACCCGCGCCATGAACCAGCCCAGCGGTTTCACGAGCGCAAGAAGAACGGCGAGATAGAGAACAACCTGAACGAGACCGGACGATGTCATTGAAACCACTCCGGCTTGAGCAAGGCGCACAGCAAGTACACAAAGAGTGCCGCGGCGACCACGGCCCCAAGCAGATAGATCCAGCTCATTTGATGCTCCGTTGCTCACGCGGCGCGAGCAGATCGCAGATGCGGATGAAGCCGACCGTCGCCAGAAGCAGCGCGAGGATCAGCAGGATGAAAACGATGTCTGTCATTGATGCACCCCGGCAAGGAAGCGACGAATCAAGCATCGCCATGAATACGTGCCGGGTCGATACGGAGCGCATAAGGGAACTGCCTCTGCGCATAAAGGCGGCATAAAGGCGGCATAAAGGCGGCAACAGCTCTTTAGCGTCCTTATGTGGGCTTTATGTCCACAAGGCCTTTTCTGATGCGCCATTGATCGACGCGGGCGCTCGGGATGTCGATTCTCTCGTCATGCAAAACGAGAGAACACGCATGAACCCCATCGAATCTCACCCAATTCTCACGAACGTTCTTTCAACCGCATCCGTCGTGGCTGCGGTCGCCGTGGAGTTCAGTTTGCTGCGCATGTTTCTGGCGGATTGGCGTGACGACACTCGCCAAGCGGGGCGGCGGATCCGACGCCCTCGGTCCGGTCGATTGTGGTTGGCTGCCGCGGCATGCGGGCTTCTCGATCATGGCGCGCCCGCCGATGAACCGGTGCAAGCTGAGCAGCCCGCTCCGGTGCTGAATTCTGCGCTCGCGGGTGCCTCGCCAGATGCAAAGCCGCTCGTCATCTCGACGGATCGCCCAAGTTTGTGCGATACCTCCGGCATCGTTCCCAAAGGACACTTCCAACTCGAGACCGGCTACACGTTCACACTGAACAACCACAGCGGCGTCAACACCCAGACGCAAAACGCCCCAGAGATTCTGGCGCGATACACGCTCATCGAAGATCGGCTCGAGCTTCGAATCAGCACATCCGGGTACGTGTGGTCGCGGACCAGCGCAGATGGAACCGTCGATCACAACGATGGCTTCAGCGATGTTCTTCCGGGCCTGAAACTAAAGGTCACCGATCAGGATGGGCTGCTGCCGCGGCTGGTGCTGGAGGCAGCAACGACGGCGAGCGTGGGTACCGACGGAATCAGCAACCAGGACATCGAGCCGATCTTCAAATTGATCTGGTCCTACGACCTCGGAAAAGGGTGGGGAGTTTACGGAAACTTCAATGTCGCGTACCCCAGCACGAGCGGCGAGCGGTTTGTGCAGGGTCAGGGCGGCGTCTGCGTCACCTACGCAGCGACCGACAAGCTCTCGTTCTACGGCGAGTATTTCCTGTTCGGCCCGAATGCGAAAGGCACCGACTCGGCTCAGTATCTCGATTTCGGCGCCGCGTATCTCCTGACAAACCGCGTGCAGTTGGACGTTCGCGCGGGATTCGGCTTGAACCGGCAGTCGAATAACTTCTTTACCGGCGCGGGAATCAGTTTCTTGTTTTGATGAAATCGCAAAACAGGGGCATGATTTCGGTTTCGTCGCTGGCTTCGAGAATTCCTTTCCCGAGGCTCCACCCGCGTGGCCCGGCGCGGAGTTTTTGGCCTTGCGGCATTGGTGGGGTTCCGGCTACTCTTGAGGGCCGTGTGCCTCTTCTTTTTCCGTTCCCGACCGATCGGCGAGGTCGCGCAGCGCATGCGTGATGAACACAGCGCGTGGCTCACCGAAGCACTGCGGCGGGGGGCCTTTGATTTGCCTCGGATCCCGCTGAAGCGAGCGGATGAGGGCGGGTTTCGCGAATTCACCGAAACAGCCCGGGGCCGCGAGGTCTGCGAACGCTGGTGGCGGCGGGCGCTGCGAGCGATCTTTCTATAGATAGATGCCGCCAGACCCGATTATGCCGCGGAACGTTCGTCCGGAATCGGGCGGATACGCTGGTCGGCAACGGCCGATACAGACGAGAGCCAGTTTGGCCCTTCCCCTTTCCCCCACCCCCCACTTCGCGACAGGCACTTTCCATGGCTGACGAGTTACTCAGAACCAAGGCTTCTCCCAAGTGGCTCGGCAAGCAGATGATCTTCATCCTGCTCGTCACGGGCTTTGCGATCTGGGCGCTCGTTGATGCGACGATCGTTTACCCCAAGCGGGGCGAACAGGCAGCCGACTTCCTGAAGAAGCAGTATCTCAAGGCGGCGCTCGCGCCGGGGGTGCTCGAGCGGACGTCGGTCGACGATCCGGCCGCGGATCTCGCTGCGCTTATCGAGAAGGAAAAGGCAGCGCCGCTTTCGCCGGTCGAAAAAGCACGGCTCGAATGGCTTGGTGCACTGCGGAATGCTTCGCGGCTCGATGCGGAACGGACCAGGATCGGTGAGCCGCGCGACACGCTGGCGGCACTGGAGAAGCGATTCAACAAGACGGATCAGGCGCCCAAGGCGCTTTCGCAGTACGACATCCCGGTGCAGTGGGCGTTCTTCGTTGTCTGCGGTGCAATCGCGCTCGGGATGATTTTCGTGCTCATCCGCACGGTGGGAACGGTTTTCCGTTTCGACCCGGTGGGCAAGGTACTGACGCTGCCGAGCGGCCAGTCGATTGCCGCGACGGATGTCATGGTGTTCGACAAGCGCAAGTGGGACAAGTTCCTGATCTTCCTGAAGGTCCGCGAGGGCGCGCCGGCCTTGGGCGGACAGGAAGTGCGGCTCGACCTGCTCCGTCATGTGCCCTTGGAAGACTGGGTTCTGGATATGGAAAAGACGGCATTCCCGCCTGCCCACGAACCCGAGCAGCCAGGGTCGCCATCAGCAATGTTGATGACGCAGCCTTCGGTCGAAATGCCGAATGCGTAGTCCAAGACCGCCGAGGGGAAGTCGAAGGCGCGAACCACTCGCAAGTCGCTACCGTACATGGATTTGGCAGAATTGCCGATCCATCTCCTCTCTCCTCGGTGTGCCGTCTGACTTTCGGACGGTACACTTATTTTTGGCCCGCGCGCACTCGCGTTGAGGCCTTGGAGCCCGTGGTTCATCGTGTGCACGCAACCCAATCCTCGCCCCCGTTCGCACTTGGTACGGGCGATTTTGGTCTGCGGCGCCGTTGCCTTGCTCTCCGGGTTGATTGGCTGCCAATCGCCTCTCCTGAGCCCGGATGAGCCGCGCAGTCAATACGACCGTTACGACGCCGTGCGCGACCAGCGGGCAGCAACCAACTACACAGATGAGTTTGGGTATAAGCGTCCGAATTTGCGGGGTCGCCTGCTACCCAAGGAATGACAAATTGAGCTTCTCGGGCCGCGTTCTTCGCAGCGCAACCACAGAGGCTTGTGGTGCGGGTTTGGTGCGGCACCTGCGATTGATTTTGACGCAGAACTTTGCTCGACAAAGTCGAACCTGCTGGAAAAAAAGTCTAAAGTTGCACGTTGTGCCTTCATGTTTCGCTGAATTGCGTGAGTGCGGCGCGACGATGAATATGCTGTGTAACTGCCGCGGAACCTTGCAGGTCGCTCGCGGCGAGGGCAGAGTGAATACGGCGTTTGCAGCGCCCGTGACGAGGAAGGGTGGATGTCGCGAAGCTCGAAGTCGAATGCCGGCAGGGATGTGTTGAGCGCCCGCTCCCGCAACGTGTGGGGTGCGCTGGTCGCCACCATGACTGTGATGGGCGGCGCGCTCTACGCGATGGATGGCAAGGCCAGCCCGCGTGTCGACGGCGTCAATCTCCCGGCCCTCATCGCCCCTGCAACGGCGACGAGCGTCGAGGTCGTTTTCAATACCAAGGCTCCCCTCGAAAAAGCCAAGTGGCAGGCGATCGTGATCCACCACACCGGCTCGCCCTACGCAACGCCGCAAAGCCTTGAAACCGAGGCGAAAGCCAACGGCCTGACTGGTCTTGGCTATCACTTCGTGATCGGCAATGGCAATGGTCTGGACGATGGCGAACTGCATGTGGGCTCGCGCTGGCTCCGCCAGCAGCCGGGCGCGCACGCCAGCGGCCCGAAGGCGGATTGGTACAACCGAAATTCGATCGGAATCTGCCTCGTCGGCAACGGCGATCGTGGTCGCTTTACGGATGCACAAATGCGCCGGTTGTCGCAGCTTGTGGATGCCTTGTGCCGCGAACTGAATATCCCGCGCGATCGCATCGTCCTCCAGGATGAACTGGTCAAGGGCGCTGGTCCGGGCCGCTTCTTCCCGGGCGCGGCCTTCCGCGAACAGCTCGCGCTGCGTTAACTCTTCTTTATGCCTCAGAAGAATGAATTGACGCCCGGCGGGGGCGTCGGCTCCCGCGGCAGCCCAAATAACGCTTGAACTGGCCTTCGGCACTGGAACCGGCACGGGTTTTTTGCCAATAGACGCAACGTGAGCCCAGCGGCAGCGTTGGTGCGGGCACGGGCAAGTGCGCTACACTGAGGCACTGAAGTTCGGGTTCGGTCTGGACGAAGAAGGAAGCCCGCGTACGGGCTGAAAACGGGTGCGGGTGGGGCGTTTGCCCGGTTCTCGGGCAACGGACGGTTGCTGGACGAAAGATGGGTAAACGACACCGGGATCGGGCGATTCCGGGGGAGTGTTTGCAGTAGGTTGGGCGGGCGGGCTGCTGTCGGAGACGTGCTTGGAATGAGTCGCGCGGTTACCGAGTTCAAGAAGGGCGAGACGGTCGAGGGCTTCAAGGTCCTGTCGGACTTGGGTCGCGGCGCGGCATCCGAGATTTACCTCGTCAAGGACAAAGAAAGCCACATCTGGGCCCTCAAGCACGTTGAGAAACTGGAACCCAAGGACCAGCGGTTCCTCGATCAGGCCGAGGCGGAATATCACGTCGCGCAGGCCATGGACCATCCGTCGATCCGCAAGATCACCCGGATGATCAAGCGGGGCCGGAGCATGCTCAGCCTCGAGACAATCCACCTCTACCTGGTGATGGAGCTGGTGGACGGCGTCTCGATGGAAGTGAAGCCTCCGAAGACCTTCGAAGACGCCGTTCACATCTTCGAGCAGACCGCCGAAGCTCTCCACCACATGCACACGCGTGGGTTTGTCCACGCGGACATGAAGCCCAACAACATCGTTGTGACAGCCGACGGGACCGCAAAGATTATCGATCTCGGCCAGTCGTGCCGCATCGACACGGTGAAAGAACGAATTCAGGGCACGCCCGATTACATCGCGCCGGAGCAGGTGCACTGCCGTCCGATCACGGCGAAGACCGACGTCTACAACCTCGGCGCATCGATGTACTGGATCCTGACGCGGAAGCACATTCCGACGGCGCTCGGCAAGAGCGACAGCCTGCTCGGCAAGATCGACGACAAGCTGATGGCCAAGCCAACGCCGGCCCACCAGCTCAACCCGCGCATCCCGACAATGCTGGGCGAATTGATCATGAATTGCCTGGAGATCGATCCGGAAAAGCGTCCGGCGGATATGAAGGTCGTGGCCGACCGACTGAATCTGATCCGGGCGAAGATGGTGGCGCAGCGGGCCGGGCCTGCGGCGGAAACCGGTGAGAGTCAGGAAGATTCGGCGGCATAGTGCCGGCAGCGGCCAGTGCCCCGAATTCGCTTCTGAAGGATTCGGCATTTGCCGATGTCCTTTTGTCCGGACGGCTTTGAGCCGTAAACCAATGGCTTGAGGTCAGTCAGGGACGACACGAATTGGAACCCGCGGCGATCGGACATCTCGGGCTTCAGGATTCGGCGCAGGTCGTCGAACTGTTTCGCGCTGGGGCAAAGGCGTGCCGCGAGGCCAAGTGCCGCAAGGGATCGATCGATGTGATCCGCGCGCCGGGACGATTGATCGCCACCGGCGATCTGCATGATCATCCGATCAACTTCAAGAAGTTGGTGGAAATTGCGGGCCTCGGAGGCGAGAATCCGGCGCACCTGACGCTGCACGAAATCATCCATCCGCCCAACCTGCTCAACGGCGTTGACTATTCGTATCGCGCTCTCGCCCGGGTCGCTTCGCTGAAAGCAGAGTTCCCGGAGTTTGTGCACGTGCTGCTCGGGAACCACGAACTCTCGCAGATCATGGGCGCGGGGATCGTCAAGGACGGCGTCAAAGTAGTGGACGCCTTCAACGCCGGGCTCGAGAATGTCTTCGGCGATGATTCGTTGAGCGTGCACGAGGCGATCCGCGAGTTTGTGCTGGCGATGCCCCTGGCGATGCGGTGTGAGTGCAACAAGCCCGATGGCTCGCGGGGCGTCGACATCCTCTGTGCGCACTCGCTGCCGGGACTGGCGATGATGCAGCGGTTTGATCCGTCGGTTCTCGCACGCGAACTGACGAAAGAGGATTACGAGCCCCGAACCGGCGCAGCGCACATCATGATCTGGGGCCGCGGCTACGACTCCGAACAACTCGAAGACCTCGTCGAACGCTGGGGAATCAACCTCTTCATCCTCGGCCACGAGAAGGCACCGGAAGGCGCAACGCTTGTGCCTCCGAACGCGGTCGTGCTGAATACCGATCACGAGCGCGGTGTCTATTTGCCCATCGATCTATCCGATCCCCCCACGCCGGTGCAGGCGATGCAGAGGGTGGTACAGATGAATGACTTCTTGAATTCGGAGTTGTGAGCCTGACCAGCGCTCCGAAAACTCGCCGTGTGTGGGTTTCCGATGCACAAACAATGCAACAACGGGTCGGAGTTCATCGCGATGACGATTCGGCGACCGGCAAACTCGACCGGCGTCGAGATTCTGAACATCGAAGTGAATGCGCGGTGGGAGCACGCTTCCGCTCGCAACTGCAAGACGAACTTTTGAACCCGGAGCTCTTCGCGGGCGCGCTTGAGCCAGCGCGTTAGCGGCGCGGTGAAGGAACCAGTACAACCGCCAGCGGCCGCACATCCAACGATCAGAAAACGGTGAAGTATGCGGGTGCAGCGCTAACAGGTACGCTTCTGGAGCTCACCGTCCTGCCGTATCCCTTGGGTTATCCACTCGCGAGCCCGTTGCGCAAGGCGAGGAGAGGCGGGTTTGTAAACTAGGTCGGCAAGCCAAGGAGTGTTGACCTTATGGTCCAATTCGCAGCGTGGAAGCTTGCGTGCCTAACTGCATTCGGCTGCAGCCTCTTACTTTGCGCGCCTCCCGCGGAAATACCGCTTGAAGAATCGCCCAAGCCAATTGTCCCTATTCCGGCAACGGTTCCGCCTGGCTTTCCTTCAACCGATTCTCTCGCCAGCATTTGTCGTTGGATTAAAGCACGGCAGCGCGAACTCTCCCCAAACCAAGGAGATGACGTCTCGGTTGTAGCCCCCGTCGCGAGCGTATTACCCGAAAGCGAGTGGTTGCACCTTCTTGAACGTGCGGATGTCGACCTTGGCTCAAACGAGGCGGACAAGGTCGCCGGTGCACTAAGAATGTGTCACATACTGATTGATGCATCGAGACATTTACCTGCCCTCAACGCGCCCCTCGCACTTCGGATATTTCCGACGGCGTCGGCTCAACTCGACAAGGCCCGTCCCGAACACGCTCGAATGCTGGCAGGAGTAGTTTCTGCGTTAGTTCCCGTTGCTGATCCAGAAAAGATAATACCGACGCTGATAGAAATGAGTCGTTCCGAGAATCCGCTCCTGCGGCGCCAGGGCATCGGGGGATTTGAACGAGCGATAGATAGCGGACACGCCGGAGTCTTGCTGACTGACGCTCAACGAACCCAGATCGCCAACGCGTTGGTCGATCGTTTCTCTGACACGGAAGTTGATATCCGGGAAATGTCAATAGCCTTGATAGGCCATACGGGAACAGCGGCAAGCATCTACGTGCCGCCGCTAACGCTCATTTTGTCATCAAACGAGTCCACTGATCGAATGCGAATGGCTGCGCTGCGTGCGATCGCCGACTTCGGTGCCGCGGCGTCGCAAGCGACTCCGTCGCTCATCGAATTGCTGAAGTTTCCGAACCGCAGAGTCCAACGGCAAGCGTGCGTCGCGATTGCCGCAATCGGCGTCCCAGCAAGGGATGCAGTTCCCGGCCTAGTTCAACTTCTCTCCGGGGACGATATTGAACTCCAAGTTGCGTCTGCCAAAGCACTGGGGGTTATGAAAGAGAGTGCCGCTGCCGCGCTACCAAAACTGGACGCCCTGGCGAAGCAAGACCTTTCTCCATCTGCTACCAACGCCTTCGCGATCGCTGCGCAACAAATTCGACAGGCGCACAAATGCGGCGATTAAGGCAACCAGGATTTCGCGCTCCCCTTTACCTAGTTGTGGTTATCGCATTGGGGGTGGTGACCAATGTTGGGGTTTGCTTTGCAATCGCAATCGGTTATTACCGCCTCCCGCGTTCCGCTACGTCCGTGACAATTTCGAGCGGGTACGTCGACTTTGCGGAAGAGTCGTTTACGCGAAAGTGGACCAGCGTCGAGAACTACTTCGACATAGACGTAAGGACTGAGGCGAGGCCAAAGGCTGAACGGAGCGAACCGGCCCAATCCGCTATAGCCCCTACTCGACCTCCTCGATGGGTGGCAATTTGGGAGGTGTGGAAGGACATTCCACCAACGAACCAACTCGGTTATCCGGATCTGCAATTTGCTGATGTCGCGATTGGCTTTCCTTTCAAAGCAATGGCGGTACGCGTGCGCGGCACTCCCCCGGGCATGACGGCGAACGCCGTTCCCTCAAATTTCCTCCCAGCCATGACAGAAAGCGGTCTCAGGTTGGACGAAACCGTGGTCGCCGGAATTTACATTGGCCACGAGCTGCGAGAGATATTTCCGAAGCTGTTTAAGGAAGTTGTCGGCCTGAAAGCCCTGCCTTCAAGAATACTCTGGCCGGGCACAATTGGAAACGTGATCGTTTACTCAGGTTTGTTTTGGGTTGCGGGACTCGGAATAGCTAGCTTTCGGCGCGGAGTTGCTCGCCGTGAAAATTGTCCGGCCTGCGGGTACTCGCGACAAGGACTGACGAAGTCGACGAGATGCCCTGAATGCGGCAGAGTCGCGGAAGTGCTTTTCAAATCGGAAGCACAGTGAGCCGAACCCGCAATTTCACGTCGATCGGAGGGGCTCCTGGAAAACTCGATTGCATTTTCCAGTCCTTGGCGCAAGTTGCCTGCCCGCCCAAATCCTGATCCAGGCCTATGAGAGACTTACACGACCCAAATAGGGTCGATGAGACTCTGGAAGATGAAGCGGACGAGACATTCGGCGGAATAGTTTGTGCCGTAGTTGCACACCGCCCTTTCACTTCTTGCAATGCCTGATTTCGGGATAAATCCGCTGCGGGGAGAATCGCGGATTGTTCCAAAACAACGCCTCACTCAAACCACACGTCATCCAGAAAGAAAGTCACCGGCTTCCCCTGCCCCGCCAGCGACCAGACCATGCCGGTCTTGATCACGCTCAGGTCTTTCCCCGCAAGATCCACTTCGTACTTCTTCCAGTCCTTGGTGAGCGTGAACGACTTGGTAACGACAGCGGTGTCGTGATACTTCTTGTCCTTGCCGATCGTGCCGACCTTGATGTCAACCTTTTCGCCGCCGGCATCGCCACGCGCCCAGAATGAGAGACGCTTCGCGCCGGTGAGGTCATAACCGCCCGGCTGATCGCCCCAGTCGTTTGCGGGGCTCTGATACGCGATGCCGCCCCAGTTGTCGGGCGCGTTGTACTGAATCTTGAGGCACGTCGCGCCGCTGTGCGGGTTGTCCGTACATGCGGGGTCATTCGAGATCGCGCCGGTGTTGCCCATCCAGCCTGAAGGGGAGAACGCGCCAGTCGACCCGTCGGCGTAAATCACAAGCGGGAGCTTGGCCTTGGGGGCCGCGCTCGTCTTGGGTCCGTTCACATGCAGCGGCACGTTGGCCACTGCTCCGCCGCCGTGATTGTCCGTCACGAACGCGTAAAGGCGATAGACGCCGCCGTCTTTGGGCATCTTGAGCGTCACATCGGAGTTCGAGGGTTGCACGATCGCATCGGGATGCGAAGGACGCTCCGAAACCGGATCGCCACCTTCGCTCGGATCAAGCTCCGACTTCAGCACCCAAGTCACCTTGATCGGGTCGTTCTCTGGGTCGGATGCCTTGAACGAGGCCTTCACCGTGTCGCCCGGGTTGACGTTGTCGCTGCCCGCGATCTTGATCGGCTCGACAACCGGCACGCGATTGGCCGGAGGCTTGCCCGTCCAGACTTCCTGGAGCGCATCGATTCCTGCCGTGCGTTCTCTTCCCGGAGCGGGCAGGAACAGGCCGAACCACGTCAGCGTTGCCTCGCGTTTGTCGTCCCAGATGAACGCGTACGAACCGAGGCAGACTGGGCTCTTCTCATACGCCTGCGCCGCTTCGCGATAGACGCTGGCCTTTTCAGTGCTCGTCTTCTCCGGCGTCACGCCGTACGCGTTCTTCTGTGTCTCCCACGTACCTGCCGGGCCGTACTCGCAGATGATGAGCGGCTTGGTCATTCCCGCCGCGACATAGCGCTCTGGAACACTCTTAGCGCCGCCATACGAGTTGACGCCCACGATGTCGATGTCGGGGCAGAACTTCTTGATGCTGGGAAGTTTCTCACCCCCCATTTCCGCGATGACGGTCATCGTCGGATGGTTCGGATCGAGTTCCTTGATCATCTTGGCGATGTCATTCACGGCCTTCCAGATCTTCGGGTTGTCGCCCTTGGCGTACCCCTCCATCTCGTTGCCGACGCCCCAGACCAATACGGCCGGATGATCCTTGTATTTCATCACCGCAGCCTTGGCCTTTTCGAACTGCGCCTTCACGGCCTTCTCGTCGCCGTAATCAAAGCCGTGGCGCTCGTGCTCGAGCCAGATGCCGACCGCAACAGTCACACCGGCTTTCTGTGCCTCATCCAGCTGCTTGTCGATGTTGTCCGAGCCCCACATGCGCTTGGAGTTGCCGCCGATTGCAGTCAGAGTCTGCAGGCTGCCTTCACCACCACCACCTCGGATGAAGTAGGGCTTGCCTTCGCGCATCAGTTGCCACTTGCCGTCCTTCTGAACGAGTTCGACCTTGACCGGGGCAGCGAATGCGCCCGAGACACACGCAGAAAGCAGGGCGGCAGCGAGGACGCACGACGAGCGGCGGGACAATGCCATGGGAAGCGACTCCGTTTGCGGCAGCGCATTCGCGCCAACCGATGCAGGAGCGTACCTCTGTGTGCTGCACGGTTGTTCATGTAACACGGGCGAATTCCGATGAAACTGACTCCGATCGGGATTGTCGACGTGTTCCACGTTTCAAGATTCGGCGTCAAATGAAACAACCAGGCGTCGGTTTGCATGCGGAATGTGCCAACGCTGGTTGAAAGCGGCCTGCATTCGCAAACACGCGACCATCTCTGCATTTCCGCTCGAGGCCAGCAGGCAGTTATCCGGATGTCGGGGCTCCCCCCTGCCCCAAAATCCGCATCGCACGAATCCCAACAAACAGGCATGGAGCTTCTCGCGGCAGTCTGTATCGGGCTCGGGCTATCGGCCGCCGGCGGGCTGCGTGTCTTTGTGCCGCTGCTGATCGCAGGGATCGCACAAAGGCTCGATCTCGTGCATCTGGCGCCCGCGCTCGCGTGGACTTCGAGCTGGACGGCTCTTGCTGTGCTCGGTGCGCTCAGCATCATGGAAGGTGTTGGCTACTGCGTGCCGATCGTTGATCACGCGCTCGATGCGGTCAGCGCGCCTGCGGGATGGCTGGCGGGTGCACTGCTTTCAATCGGACTGGTCGCGCCGGAATTACACTCGACGCTTGCGTCGGGTGATCACTTGAGCGGACTTGTCGGTCACACGCTCTACGCGACCGGCCTTGGCGCGGCGGGAGCTTCCGGCGCAGCCGCGGCCGGCATCGCACAGGTCACCAGCGCGAGTGGACGCGTGATCTCGACCGCGACGACCGGCGGCATCGCGAATCCGTTCTATGCCGCTGCGGAGTCCGTACTCGCGACCGTCGCCAGCGTGCTCGCCGTGCTCACGCCGATCGTGCTCGCACTCGGTGCAGTGTTCACGATTGGCGCGCTGTACCTGCTGTTCCGCAAACGCCGCACGCCAACACTTGCCTGAATGTCAAATTGAGAATCACAGCGGACCAGGGGGCGGCGTCGAAGGAGGCGTCGGCTGATTGCCCGGGTTCGCTTTCGTGGGCTTTTCGATCTTCGCGTCTGGTGTTGATTCCGACGTGTCGGCATCGAGGTGGTCTTGGATCTGATTCGTCGCGTCTTCCTGATCCTGGCCAAGGATTTTCGGAAGCTGGTGGATCGGCATCTGGGCGTACGCGCGCTCGACCAGCAGCGACATCCGCTTGGCGCGAGACACATCTTTCGGAACACTCAGGCCGCTGGCGAATTCCGCAGGTCCAAGCTTGTCGGCGAAACCGGGAGTGCGGGCCGTGAGCCGCATCGATGCGCTGTGAATCTTGCCTCCGAACGTGCTGTCGCCGGCAGTTCCGCTGGGGAGAAGAAAACCGCCACCGGAGTACATGCCCATCTGCCCCTGGGAGAAGACGATCTGGCGGACAGTCGCCGAAGTCGCGGAAAATGCGATCGGAGTGGAACCGGCCTTGGGCGCCAGGAACATGTGTATTTGGATCAGGCTGCCCGAGAACTGGCTGAGGTCGGCGTTGTCGGCGAACGCGTCGGCGGGAAGGTCCGAGAGAAAGAAGTCCGCCGTATTGATATCGGCCGAGAGGTACGCCTGGTACTTGGGCGTCATGTTGAGAACAAAGCCGGTTTCCGCCGAAGCAAGGGAGGCTTCACGGGTCAGGCCGCCTCCGAAAACGCCGCAGGACGCCGAAAAACACGCAGTCGCGGCTGCCAGCGCAAGCGGCAAGGTGCGTGAGATGAAGGAAGATTTCAGTTGACCGCGTTTGGGCATGATCGGATAGACTTGTACCGTATCGTGGCGGGCGGGGTCGGGGATGGGGTTTTCCGTGCGGGGCCAGGAGCCACGGCAATGGATAGGGCGAACAGAGTATCGCGGTTGAAGGTTGGGTCGAAGGCCGGATTGATGGCGGGCGCCGCAGTTGTTTTGGGCTGCGCTTGGCAGTCCGTTGCAGCGGCTCCCGCGGCAACGATGTCGGCGCCGATGACCTCGCCGATGTCGGGCTTCCGGGGTGGCGCTTCCTTTGGAGGCGCCGGCATGCGGATGGCACCGACCATGCCGAGCAACGGAGGCTTGGGAACCGCCGGCTTTGGTAACGGCGGGTTCGGTTCGATCGGCAACCACGCGACACCGATGTATTCGCCCGGACGGTCGATGAATCAATGGAACGTGCGCAATGGATTTGTGCCGGGCACACTGCCCGCGCTGAATTCCAACACGCTTCCAGCGATGAACTCGAACACGTTGCCCGCGCTCAACTCCAACACGCTGCCGCTGCTGAATGGCGGCGCGCGTGGGTTCCCGGGCAATGGATGGACCGGCGGCGGCGTGCCGGGCGTGCCCCCTGGTTCAGTTCCAAATCCTCCGACGCCTCCTTCGATTCCGACTCCTCCTCAGCCGTGTCCTGTTCCGCCGGTGGCTTGTCCGCCGGGTTGGAACTGGTGGCCTTGGGGTTGGAACAGCTGGGTCGCGTGGAACGGCGCGAACTACGTCGTGTACTGGAATGGATTCCCCGTGCCGCCGTACGTGCCCGGGCCCTTTGGCGGATTGACATACTTATACGATCCGAATCTGCTTCCCGGTGCGACGCAGCGCAATATGGCCGAAGCGCACAACTACGCCCAGGCGCCGGCGCCCACCCCGTACGACTATGGCGTTGCAGCGTTTCGTGATCGGCAGAGCGATATTGCGCTGAAATACCTGTCTCAGGCGATCGCCAAGGACAAGGAAGACACCGCGGCGATGCGCGTGCTCGCGCTGGCGATGCTCGATACCCGGCAGCCTGATGATGCAGTCGCAATGCTGCGTCAGGCGTATCGGCTCGACCCGACATTGGCGAGGCACGAACTGGACGTTGATGCGCTCGGGCTGAACCCCGCGCGCCGATCAAATCTGATCAATCGCGCGGTCGAATATGCGAATCGGGTCGGCAGTGGTTCGAGTTGGCTGATGGTTTCGGCGCTTATGCAGGCCGATGGCCGCTTTGAACTGGCGAGAAAAATGCTCAAGCGCGGCGCGGATGTTGGGCTGGAGCCTGCGATTTACAAGGCGATGGATGCGGCCCTGGCGAATCGAATCAGACTGCCCCGTCAGAATCCGTAGGGTCGAAGAAATGAAACCGAGAGGTCCTATGGGGCCCATAGGACCTCTTTCTTTTTTGGAGGCGCCGTTGTCCGCTAGGGGCAGAGCAGGGCGTCGTACGCCGCGGCGAAGAGCACGAAATCCTCATCGTCAGTCCCTTCGTCGAGATTCAAGTCGCCGACAGGATCGAGAAGCAAGTCGTACGACTGCGCGAAGCGGATGAAATCGGCGTCGTCCACAAGGCCGTCTTGGTTGAGATCGGCCGGGCAGGTGCTGTCGATATCGCCCGTGAGACGGAACGAAACGACTCGGTTCACGCTGATCGGATCGTCGTCATCGATGACCCCGAGAAGCGCGTAACCACCGCCTGTGAGTTTCGGCCCGAGGCAAAGGCCCTCGAGGTTGGTCTGGTCGCCCTTGTACAACTCACGCTTCGTCGCGAGGGTGTAAGTCGTGCCGACGAGCGTGGTGAGATTGATCACGTCCGTCGCGCCGGAAACGTCGACCTCATAGATGCGCGTCTGGTAGAAGGACATGCCAAGCGCAAAGGAGCGTTCGAGGACGAGCAGCTTGCCGTTGGGCAACGCGACGATCTGCGAGACGCCGCTGCGCGAGCCGGAGACGAATGTGCCGTGCACCTTGTCTGTGAGATAGGCGTATTCGGCGATTGGGGTCGGGGTGGGAAGAGCGTTCGCGTACTTGAGAATGCGAACGAGAGTGCCCGCCGACGATGTTGAGAGAGCCCCGTCAACCGAGAGCGCTTCTTCGTTGCAGCTCCACATGAAAGCCTGCGTTCGATCGAGGCTGAGCGACTCGAGGCCGAAGTTGGAACGGCGGTTGGCGTAGATCGCGGGACGCGGGATCGTGCGGAGATAGCTGCCGCTGGTGAAGTCGTATTCGCGGATCTCGGGCGAACTCTCTTCGGAGATGCGCACACGATTCTGCGTGACACCGGGGAACGCGATGTCCTCGAAATCGCTCGACTGCGAGAGCGTGAGGCCGCCGGCAATTCCGGGTTTGATTTGAGCGACGGCGATAGTGCCGTCGGCGCCGAGCGTGATGTTGATCTTGGCGATGTGATTCGAGTTGTTCTGGATCGCGGCGTATTCGCTGGCTTGCACGCGCACGATGCCGCTCATGCCGCCCACGATGAAGGAAACGCCGTTCTGGTCGAGCGCGGAGGAACCGAGATTTGCGGCAGACTTGAATTCGAGGGCGAGGGGCGCACCGACGGCTCCGGTAGCGGCGACGGCCGCCAGACCGATGCACAGATGCTGTTGCTGATTCATTGCGCCTGGCCTTCCTGTCGGATTCGGGGTGAGAGGATCTGAATCGGCGAAAGTACGACCTTCACTCTCCCAGTGTTTCGGCACGAATGCAAGAAAATGCATGCAACGGACCGGGCTTTCGAGGATAATGAGTAAGGAACTCACCGTCTTCTCCGTGGGGCCTGGAGAAAGGCATGCAGCGAACAACTCAAGGCGTATCACTGGCGGCAGCTCTTTTTGCAGCGGCGGCGATTGGTCAGGAAGCGCCGGTGCGGCTCGAGAAGCCCGATAATCCGGCTGCGGCCCGGGGCGAGCAGCAGACCAGTGCGCCGGGTCAGAATCGCGCCCGGATTACGGGCACGCCAACAGTGCGGATCACGCAGGTGAACGTGAACAACTCGCAGCAGAACATCGTCGGCGACGCGGCCAACGAGCCTTCGCTCGCGCACGATCCCAACGCCCCGAGCCGAATCGCCGTGGGCTGGCGCCAGTTCGACACGATCGCGAGCAACTTTCGGCAGGCGGGTACGGCGTGGTCGAACGACAGCGGGCGAACGTGGCATGCGAGCACGCTCGATCCTGATGTGTTCCGATCGGACCCGGTGCTTCGCGCGAACGTCGATGGGAAGATTCTGTACAACTCGATCACCGGCGATTTTTTGGACTGGTTCTTTGAATCCACGGACGGGGGGCAGAACTGGTCCGGCCCTGGCCCGTGCTTTGGAGGCGACAAGACTTGGTTCGCCGTGGACAAAACATCAGGACCCGGGCGCGGATTTCTGTATCTGAACTGGAATGACGGGGGAAACAACTACTCGCCCAACACCTTTGCGCGGTCTCCGGATGGCGGGAACACCTTCGAGTCGCTCGAGCCGCTGCCGAACAGCCCGGCTTTCGGCACCAGCTATGTCGGCCCGGATGGTGAGTTGTACATCTTCGGTTCGCCGAGCGCAGCGACAAGCTCGACGTTCTTTCTGCTGAAGTCGACCAACGCCAACAACGCGCTCGTCATGCCGACGTTTACTTCGAAGACGCTGAGCATGGGCGGTGCGATTCGACTGAATGTTGCGGGCTCGCCCAATCCCGGGGGCCTGCTCGGACAATCGCAGGTGGTTGTTGACACATCGAACGGGCCGCGACGTGGATGGGTCTATCTGCTCGCAACGGTCGATCCCACGGGTACAGACCAAAGCGACATCACGTTTTCGCGGTCGATCAATGGGGGAGCAACTTTTTCGACTGCGGTCAAGATCAATCCGGAAGCCGCCGCGGCGTCGAGCTGGCAATGGTTCGGCACGCTTGGGATTTCGCCTTCGGGCCGGCTGGACGTTGTGTACAACAGCACCGACGGCACGGGGAGCGTGAACGTCTCGAAGCTGATGTACATCAGTTCTTCGGACGGAGGCTTCAGCTGGTCGACGCCGCTTCAGGTGACGAGCACATTCAACTCGACCATCGGACAACCCAGCCAGAACAAGATCGGCGACTACTACGACATCGAGTCGGATGATCTCGGCGCGAGCGTGATCATGGCGGCGACATTCACGGGCGGGCAGGATGTGTATTACATCCGGATCGGCGCTGAGGACTGTGACCGCAACGGTCGCGACGATGCGGTGGACATTGCGTTCGGCTTTGACCCGGACTGCAACGGGAACGGCGTGCCGGATTCGTGTGATATCGCCAGCGGTTTTTCGACCGACTTCAATCACGATGGAAGGCCGGACGGTTGTATCGCAGGTTGCCCGGGCGATTTCAACCTGGACGGGTTTGTGGAGGACGCGGACTTTGTGATGTTTTCGTATAGCTATGACCTCCTGCTGTGTACGGATCCCGCGATGCCGCCGGCGTGCCGGGCCGACTTGAACGCAGACGGCTTTGTTGATGATGCCGACTTCTCGATCTTCGCGGCGGCGTATGACGCGCTGGTGTGTCCGTGATGCCGAGAGAGAACTGCAGAGGGCCGATCATCCGCGTTTGATTCGGATTCGGTCGTGATGCGTTGACGCGGCGTGATCTGAATTCTCTGGCGGGCCCTGTTCGGCGTGCATTGATTCGGCGTACTGGGCTTTCAATTTCGAGTGCGACCACCATGAGAGCGGAAGGGTCAGCAGATAGCCGCCGGCGAGGATCACGCCCACCAGCCACTTGTCTTTGAATGCAGCGAACACCAGGAGCCCGACGCCGATGAACAGCGGCACAACTGCGCGGGGATGCAGCCGGATCTTCTTGAAGCTGAACATGGGCATGCGGCTGACCATCAGCGCGCCGATGCAGAAGATGTAGATCGCAACCGCGACGGGCGGCATTTGCCACTTGATGCTTGGCGAAACGTCGATCAGCACGGGGAGCAGCACTGCGGCGGCCGCGGCCGGCGTCGGCATACCGACAAAGAACCGGGACGCAAACGGGCTGTTCTTTTTGGCGGGCTTGGCGCTTGTGAAGCGAGCAAGCCTCATGGCGGAGCACATCGCAAAGGTGAGCACGCTCATCATGAAGAGCGGTTCGTACGCGTGCGGAAGCGCGGGGCGCGTGCCTGCGGCTGAATCCTGAAGCATCCACTGGTAGAGCAGTACGGCCGGTGCGACGCCGAAGGAAACGAAGTCGGAAAGCGAATCGAGGATCGCACCGAAGTCGCTGGTGACGCGCATCAGGCGGGCGGCGCGGCCGTCGAGTGCATCAAAGACCGCGGAGAGTCCGATCGCGACGAGTGCGTTCTCATAGCGACCCTGCAGGACGAAGTGCAGGCTGGCGAGGCCGCAGGCCAGCGCGATCGACGTGATCATGTTGGGCACGATCGCGCGGAGCGGGACGGTGTTGTGGCGGGTTGGGAACTTGAGGAACACGGTGAGTGATTGTTCGCTTGTGTGGGGGGTGGTGCTTTTGCGGAGATGAGTGTTCGTTTAGAAGAGCAAGGCCACCCCTGCGTGGGTGGCCTTGCGGGATTTGCTGGTGGGCACGCTTCGATCACGAAGTCCGGCGGCGGCGAACGCTGAAGACGCAGGCGATGCCGAGCAGGGCGAGCGGTGAACCCGAGGGCACGTACGCGACGTTATCGATTAAGACGGCATTGGCATCGAGCGACACGTACTTGAACGAGAGATCGACGTAGTTGCCGGGCCCGAGCGCGGCGAGCTGTGCGGCATCGAGGCCGAAATTCGAGATGAACTGGAAGGACTGAATGTTGGCGGCCTCGGAGAAGACCGAGCCCATGAAGAGGTTGCCGAGGAAGACATCGACGCGGGAGGAAAGGCTGAGAGCGTTGAACGCGATGTCGAAGGTCACGGCGAAGAACGAGAAGGGGCGTACGACTTCCTGCGAGATGCCGGCGGTGATGCCGATGCCGCTGACCATGCGCATCGCCCAGTTGCTGGAATTTCCGGGCATCCAGGCTTCGCGCACGGTCTCGCCGAAAGTGACGGCGTTGGTTTCCTTGAACCAGCCGTTGTCGCGATAGGCGCCGCGATCGCCGTCGAATCCGCCGTTGAAGGCGGCCACGGTGTGATCGTCCATTTCGAAGCCGCGCCAAGCGAGGCCGTAGGTGATCGTGGCGATCGGGCTGGTTGTGCGCAGGTAGGCGCGGATCCAATATCGATCGCGATCGGCGAGCTTGGTGACGTTGTGCTGCGTCGTGCCCTTGAGAGCATCATCTTCTCCGCCGCCGGCCTTTTCACCGAAGTTCGAAAGACTGACGATGTTGTTGATGTTCCCGGAGCGGGCGATTGCGAGGTTCATTCCGGCGAGGTCTTTGTATTTCCATTTGGCGACATCCGGGTCGGACGAATCGACGTCGCGGTTCCAGGTCAGTGTCGAGGTGAGGTAGGTTCCCTTGCGGAGTTCGGGCGCCGTCAGATAGTCGTTGGAATTGAAGGTGTCCTTGCCCGTCACGGTCGCCACATCCCAGCCGGTTGCTTTGACGCGAGGGTTGCCGGTGATGGTGGTGCGAACGAGTGTTGCCTTGCCCCGCCCGGCATTGTACTGCGTGAATGCTTCCATCGCGTCGAGCTGACCGGCGCCGGTCTCGTTGCTCGTGCGGGTCGCGGCGACGCCGTTCGCGTTGGCTTTGAATTCCTTGTCCCAGCGCACGCCGGCGCGGTTTTCCACGCTCTTGTTCGCGCTGTTCATGATGACGGCGCGCATCAACCTCGGATCGGTCAAGAACCCCTTGGCGTTTGCGTGCTGCTGGAGCAGCGCGACCACACCGGTGGTGATTGGCGTCGCGAAACTGGTGCCGCTGTGCTGGGAAAACGAGTTGTTGTTCGGGCCCCACGCCTGATTGATGCTGACGCCGGGTGCGACGATATCAATCTTGAGGCGGGCGGTCGGAACTCCGTTGGCGTCGGCCTGCGTCACGCTGGAGAAGTTTGCGATTCGGCTCCAGCCTCCGAGCGGGCCGGTCGCGCCGACGGTGAGAGTGTTGAATGCGTAACCGGGGTTGGTGAGGTTGCCGGTCGTGTTTCCGCCGGTTCCTGCCTGGCCACCTTCGTTTCCTGCGGCGCAGACGTGCTGCTGTCCGAGCGTGACGGCGCGATCGAAGATCGCTCGAATCTGATTTCGCTCTGCCTCGGTCCCGACGTTCCAGTCAAAGCCCCACGAGTTGTTCACGACGGAGGTGCGCGGAGCGGTGAGCTGCCATTCCACGGAGTCCTTGGCGCGAAGGATGGTGGTGGCGCCCGCCGAAGCGGTCAATGCAGAGGACCAGAGAGAAGCCTTTGTCGCGACTCCCTGAAAATTGCCTCCGGCGGCGGTGCGCTGCCCGACCATGAGACTGGCGGTGCCGGTCGCGTGATCGCGGGTCTGTCCACCGGGGCGGTTGGTGATCGTCGCCCCGGAGAGCGCGACGTGATTGAGATTGCCGCTGCCACCTTCGATTTGCCCGATGTCGATGCCGCTGCCGTCGAGACCTTCGGCAAGCAATTCGTTCAAGCGGATCTTGTTGAAGTACGCTTCGAGCGGATCTGCCGCGGAAGCGGTGATCGATCCGACTGACAGCACCATACCGGCGCACAAAATCACTGCCCCACTACGCGGAGTCTTCATGGATGCCTCTCCCGAGCGCGGTGCGCTCATTCCCAAACCCGACAAAAGGGTCGCGGCATGCCGCGGCGGAATCCTTTTCGGGCTCATTTAGCGTACTGAGAAATCAGCGTCGAATGCAATTCTCTGCCGCAGATTATTCGGGGTGTTTTCCAATGAAAATGAACAACCTAAAAGAGTGGTACCGAGTCCGTTGAAGCATGAAACACTGCTTGAAACAGCACACGAACCCGTTCAAGCTGCGTCGTTGCGTCGGGCGATGATGGTCTGCCCTGCCAACACCTTCCCTTGAAGTGGGATAGCTGGTTCATAACCCGGCGGCAAATACACATCCACACGCGAACCGAACTTGATCAATCCGTATCGCTCACCAGCGGCAAGAACTTTTCCCGGAGTCACTTTGCAAACGATGCGGCGCGCGATGAGGCCTGCGATCTGAATGACAAACAGGCGCGAGCCATCGGGCAACTTCAGAATGAGGCTTGCGCGTTCGTTGAGGTCGCTCGCTTTGTCGAAACTAGCGTTGAAGAACTTGCCCCGGTTGTATGCGATTGCTTCGACTGTGCCGGCGAGCGGCGCGCGGTTCACGTGGACGTTGAAGACGTTCATGAAGATGCACATGCGGGTGAGCTGGACGGCGGAGTCGTTGACCGCGGCGAGCGCCTCGGGCGGAGGCGATGCGGTGTCGATCTTCACGACGACGCCGTCGGCGGGGCAGATCATCGCGCGGGAGAGATCTTCGCCTGCGGCGGGCTTGCGATTGGGATCGCGGAAGAACCAGAACGCCCAGACTGTGAACGCGATCATGATGACCGCGATCGGGATGAGCAACCAAGCCGCCTGGGTGTTGCGAAGTCCGACGGCCACGACCGTCGCGAAGAGTGTGGGAAAGAAGAAGAGAGAGACGATCAGCCAGCCGTCGCGGGCGATGATGGGCGGATGTGCGGGGTAGGGGTCGCCAACAAAGGATGCGGGCGGCGTCGACGGCAATGGAGCGGGAGCAGGCATGGCCCATTGTTTGCCCGCCTGCGGCCGAATATCGGCTCTTGGTGCCAGTTCGAGTGCTCGGGCTGATCCGGGTTCATGCCCCGCACCCTCTACACTCACGGCCCTATGGCGATTCTGATCGATGCGAATACGAAGGTTCTTTGTCAGGGCATCACCGGCTCGTTTGGAGCCGTCCACACGAAGGGATGCTTCCTCTACGGCACCAAGATGGCCGGAGGCGTGACGCCGGGCAAGGGCGGCACGAAAGACGCCAACGGGCTGCCGATCTTCGACACCGTGGCTCAGGCGGTCCGCGAGACGGGCGCGAGCGCGACGATGATCTTCGTCCCCCCCGCTTTCACGGCGGATGCGATTCTGGAAGCGGCGGATGCCGGCATCCGAGTCATCTGCGCGATCACAGAAGGCGTGCCCGTTCAAGACATGATCCGGGTTCGCTCGGTGCTCGATGAACTGAACGGCGGCGCGGAGACTTCGGCCAGCAAACGCAAGTTCGTGTTGGTCGGCCCGAATTGTCCGGGAGTCATCACGCCGGGGCCTCGCACCAATATGAACAGCACGACCGGCGAGCCGGGCGCACCGTTCACAAATGCCGGCTGCAAGATCGGGATCATGCCGGGGTACATCAACACGCACGTCAGCCAGAGCAAGCGGGGCAAGGCGATCGGCATTGTCAGCCGCTCGGGCACGCTGACGTATGAAGCGGTGTGGCAGACCTCGAACCTTGGGTTTGGCCAGAGCACGTGCGTGGGAATCGGCGGCGACCCGGTGCGCGGGCTGAATCACATCGATTGTCTTGAGTTGTTCGCGGATGACCCGGAAACGCACGGCATTCTCATGATTGGTGAGATTGGCGGAAGCGACGAGACGGATGCCGCGAAGTGGATTGAGACCAACCGCAAGAGCGGCAGGCTCAAGAAGCCGGTGGCGGCATTTATCGCTGGGCGGACTGCGCCACCCGGGCGGCGGATGGGCCATGCGGGCGCGATCATCGGCGGGGCGGATGACACGGCAGACGCGAAGATCAAGGCGTTGCAGGCGGCGGGCGTGACGGTTGCGATGAGCCCGGCGGATATGGGTTCTGCGATGTTGAGCGCGATGGGCGGGTAAGACGCGAAACGCGGAAGGAATGTTTGATGATGCTGTTGCGTCGGCGGGTGTGATTACGCGCGTGGTTTCTGCGCGCAAAGACTGTGCGGAGCGCGAAGGTTTTTGGGGAGCGGAGTTTTTGCGACGCGCGGACTTGGCGCGGGATGCGGAGTGCGATGTGGGTCGAGCCGATTTCGGTGAAGGCTTGGTCGGGTGCGCGGAATGTTTGGGGTTTTTGGGATTCGGGGGGCCGGGGAAGTTGGATGGGTTTGCGGGGCCGGTTGGATCACGGGGACTGCTCGGACTGCTTGGACTGCTGGGATCCGCGCGATCAGGCGGGTCGGTGGGGTCGGTTGAATCGGTTGGCGCGGGACCGGAGGAATCGTCCTCGGGCGGTTGATCGGGCGAGGCCTCTTTGGTTGGGCGGGCCGGCTTGGCGATCGTGGCTATGAGCGCGACGGTGCGGCGGATGTTTTCTCGATAGCGCAGCCGCAGCTTGACGCTTTCGGGGACGAGTGGCAGTGTGGCTGTGTTGGCGGACTCATCGAGGGCTTGCTCGAGCGATTCGGTGAGGACCTGGAGGTAACGCGGGAGAATGACGGCGGCACAGAGGCGGAGGCGTTCGGAGGCGACGCCGAGGGGGGAGGACGAGGCGAGATATGCCGCGAGACTGAAGATGGTGGTTTTGTTCTTGGAAGCGATGTCGGCGAGGGAGAGGAAGGGGTCGGAAAGCTGGGTGAAGAGGGCGGTTTGGGACTCGGGGGAGAAGGGGCGGGCGTCTTTTTCGAGCTTGGCGGCGTTGGGTAGGTAGTAGCGCATGGAGGTAGTTTACCAGAAAATCGTAATTGTGTGTGGGTTTTGTTTGGATTTTCTGTCTCTTTCTAAGGGCTTGCTTCCAAGTCCAGTTCTTGCAAGTACTTCGGTTGCTTTCGTTGTGGGGAATCGGGCTTTAGACGAAGAGGCAGATTCTTGCGGGCCACGACGGGTTGTTGGAAGGAGGAGGGGTTGGTGCTCCACGGCTGGGCAGAGCCGGCGAGCCGATAGAAGCAACCATGCGCGAGGTGATGCTTGGGGCGGCGGAAACGTGCTATGAGTGCGGTTACTCGCGGAGTTCGGTTGCGCCGGATGCGCGATGCCCCGAGTGTGGGCTTGTTCCGGCGGACGAGGATGTGCAGCGCTCTCGAGCGGCGCTGGCTTCGATGGGCTTGTTCATCATTGCGGTCGCGACCATCGCGACTGGGACGCTGGGGCAATACGGCTACCAATTCGAGTCGTACGGCGGGGGCATTCCCCGGTCTTTCGCTTGGCTGTCGCTTGCGTGTGCGACATTCATCGCTTCGGTGCTGATCGCCCCCGGGAGGGACCGGCAGCGGACGCGGTTGATTGTCGGCTGCTGCGTTGTGCTGTTCGCGATCAAGATTTCTTCGCTGACGCCGCTTGCACGATGGGGAACGCCCCTGCACCCGCTGTTTCGATTTGACTGGTTGGGTTCGCTCTTCGAATGGTGGGAAGCACTCGCGATGCCTGCGGTTTTCGCAGCTGCGATATTCACTGTCTCGCGTTCGGGCCGCGTGCTCGGACTGCGGGGGCTTTCCAAGATCGGCGCAGGGGGAGCGACTGCGATCGCGCTGGTGCTGTTTGCGCTGACGATTTCGGCGTGGTATTTTGAGCCGTATTTGAATCGGTTGGATTCAGCGCAGGCAAATGCTTTGGCTCGAGCTTCGAAATCCGCGGTGAATCGACCGATGTCGCTTCCTTTGAGCCTGCAACATTCGATCGAGTGGCTGCGTGAGCTTGTGTGGATTTTTGCGGGAACGTGGCTGGTTTGTGGAGCGCTGTGTTGTTGGACACAGGGCCGAGTCCGGGCGCGGTGAAAGTGCACGTGATGGATGGCCCGGCTCAGATTGGTGCAGAATGACTTTGTGCTGCGGCGGGTAGCTCGAGTCGACTCTCGCGCCCGCGACTGAATACCGAAACGGTCGAGCCACAATTGACGACTCCTTTGTGAGTGGTGCGGATATCCCTGCCCATCCGTCGAATACCTTCGACTCTTCTCTTCCCGTTCTCGCATTCGGGATCGACGCGTCTATCCACTACGCACCACTCGTGGAGGAACCAAGAGTGGTTGCACGAACTGATCTTGTAGACTCCGGCATGTCGAGTCTGGGAACGCAAGGAGAATCGGTGCGAGTGGCGCAGTGCATTCGCTGTGGATATGAGCTGCCCAAGCAAAGCGGAACGCCGGCGTGTCCGGAGTGCGGGGAAGTTGCTCCGGACGGAGAGCGGTCTCGATCGCAGCTTGAAATGGTCTCTTTCGGGTGCGGGCTGGCGATTACCGGGCTCGTGCTTGCGGCGGCGTCGTGGGCGGAGGCGAATGGTTCGCTGTTCAATTTCACTCAGGGATCATCGCTTGGTTCCGGTGGTCAGGGGCTTCTGGCTTTTGCGAGCGCGTTCCTGCTCTCGCTTGGATGTCTTTGTCTTTCTGGACTTCGGCGCGGAAAGGAAGGCGGGGTTGTTTTCGTCTGGATCGCCTCATTTCTGTTCATCGCGATCAGCGGGGTGCGCTTCGGCGCGGGCTGGAACGAGGACGGGATCTGGCCTTTGTTCCATGGGAATTTTCAGCACCGCCCTTGGGAAGCGATCTCGCTGTTGTGCTGGTTCGTCGCGGTTTTCGCCATGAGTTACTGCGTTTTCTGGTGTGCGGCGGTGAGCGCGCGGATGCTCGGGATTTCGCGGTTTGCATGGAGGAGCGCGGTGTGGGCTTTGCCTGCAACGCTCATCGTTGGGATTTGGCTGCTCTTCAGGGGTGTTGAGTTGTTTGTGTCTTCGCTGGAGGCTGATCCGCTTCGTCAGGGATGGTGGCTGAACAACGTGCAGTGGCCGCTGCAAAGGGCGGCGCCGACGGTCACGATTCTTCTCTTGAGCGGGGCGCTGATTGTGCTGGTGATTTGCCGGCGGGAAGCACGATCGCGGTTGCGTTGGTGGGCGCGTGAGTGAGGAGATGCGGGGGTTTGTGCGGCGGGCCGAACGCGAGGATCGGACGGAGTTGCACGCTTTCAGCGTGCGGAAAATCCGATTACGCGGACCGAGGGTGTCGCTCGAAGACTCGCTCCACCCTCGGCTCGAATCTGTCAGCCTTGTCAGGCTGAAATGCATTGGTGCTCCGATGCGCCGGTGCACGATTGGTTGGGCTTGCGTGTCCGCGCCTCAACCCCCATTCAACCCCCATTGGGGAGAATGAAAGCAGAGGGACGCATGCTGGAATTGGATTGTGCATAAGCCAGGCTTTTCTTGGACCGGCGATATTCCCGATGCAGGAATCGCGTTGTTATTTGACGCGTTTGTCGTTGTAATCGCTTTCAAGTGCGGCTATTTCGCGCTTCCTTACTTGCAGGTCGCTTTCACGAATTGGAACTTTGACCCGGCGAGCCGTGGGGCTCGTATCCAGATGACGGACGCACTCCCGCGTCCGGGCGAGTCGATTTCAGTTTTGTGAGGAGGGGTCATGAATCGTTCTATCTACATCCCCGTTGCCATGGTTGCCATGGCCGGCATGGCGAGCGCTGCCAATGCGGCGATCTCGTATTGGGACTTCAACGTCTTCAGTCGCTCGACGATCGGCAGTGCGAATCAGGGTTACGGCTCTGACTTCCAGGGCGCCTCGGGCGCCGTCGGCGATGCGTATTTCAGCAGTTTTGCTGCGCGAACGATGGCGAACAGCTCGCCCACCCTTGCCGCGGGTTTCTACGGTGGCGGCAACTTCCGAATCGCCGGCAGCGTGAACAACGGCGGCGTGAATGTTGCAGGCAACGTCACGATGAACAACGCGTCGATCAGCGGCGCGGTCGTTGGGGGCGGCAACCTCGGGGGCGCGGGCGGCAGTGTGAACGGCAACGTCTCGATCGCCGGAAGCAAGACAACCGGCAATCAGCTGACGGTGAACGGATCGCTGAACACCGGGCAGGCGTACACCGCTGCGCTCGACTTGGCTGCGGCGTCAACGTACTTCCAGAGCGCGGGTTCCTATGCCGCGGGCCTGGCTCCGACCGGTTCGTACGTGAATCAATGGGGCGAACTGATCATCAACGCGAGCGGCCCGCTCTCGGTGGTGAACGTGAACACGAGCGACTTCCTCAACGCCTGGGGCATCCGGGTCGTTGGCGCCGGCGCTGTCGTGGTCAATGTCGCCGGCACGTCGCTGAACTTCGCGAGCAAGACCTGGAACTACCAGGCTGGCGCGAGCGCGGCCAGCACGCTGCTGAATTTGAATCAGGCCACCACGGTCAACATGTCGGGTGGTCACAACGTCAACATTCTCGCGGCCAACGCCGCGACATCGTTCTCGTCGGGCGTCGTCACCGGCAATCTGATCGTCGGCTCGCTGATGGGCGGCGGACAGGTGAACTGGAACAGCGATGGGGGCTTTAGCGGGGCTGCGATGATTCCGGCACCGGGCGGCGCGATCGTGCTCGCCGGTGCGGGGCTGATCGCGTTGCGTCGACGCCGCGGATGAGTGTTCGGTTTCGCCACACATTGGACCACGCATTCGACCACACATTGGGCCACACACCTCACACACCTCACACACCTCACACACAAAGGGGGGCAAGGCCGGGAGCGATCCCGGCCTTGCTTGTTTTTGGCGCCGGAAGATGTGGCTCAAACTGGAATATGCAATGGCGGAGTGCAGTGAGGACATTGGTTATCTGACTCGCCCTTGCGTTTGTGGTCCCGCTGCAAATTTGAGGGACGTTTAAGAAACACCGGAATCCATGCTTCGTTCTTGAACGGACATGATTTGCCGGTAGAATGCCGCCGTTGTTTCCGACGCACACTTCCGCCCGTGCGTCTCAATAGGGAGTTTGGGAGAGAGAAAATCATGAAATCAGTTGGTACGTCCGCCTCCAAGGCGGTCCTTGTCGTCTCTATCGGGGCGTCTGTTGCCATGGCTTGCAGTACCTCTTATGGCGCTGTGAATTTCTGGGACTTCAACGTGTTCAGCCGCTCGACGATCGGCACGCCGGGTCAGGGTTATGGCTCTGACTTCCAGGGTGCGTCGGGCGCCGTGGGCGACGTGAATTTCAACGGCTTTACCGTGAAGGGCGTGGGCGGGACATCGCCGAGCCTTGCGCACGGCTTCTATGGCGGTGGGAATTTCACGCTGCAGGGAAGCGTTGATCACGACGGCATCGAAGTCGCCGGGAGCGTGACGTTGAATAGCGGTTCGGTGAACGGAAACGTTCGCGCGGGCGGCAACCTAGGCGGCGCCAGCGGCAGCGTGAACGGCAGCGCCTTTCTCGGCGGCCTGAAGACCACCGGAAACCCGCTGACGGTTTCGGGCAGCGTTATGGAAAACCAGCCGTTTGCGCCGAGCGTGAATCTCGGTGCAGTTTCGAGTTACTTCGCGAACGTTGGTTCTTTCGGCGCGAGCCACGCGCCGACGGCGAACTTCTCGATGAACTTCAGCCAGATGGTGATCAACGCGACGGGACCGCTCACTGTGGTGAACATCACTGCGGCGAACCTTGCGGGCGTGTGGGGGATCAATGTTGTTGGCGGCGGCACGGTTGTCGTGAACCTTGCGGGCACGAATCTGTCGCTCACCGGGCTCACCTGGAGTTACAGCGGTGGAGCTTCGAGCAAGACGACGCTTTTGAACATGAACGAAGCGACGACGATCAACATGTCGGGCAGCAACGAAGTGAACATGCTCGCGGCGAACGCGGCGGTGAACTTCTCGTCGGGCCTTGTCACGGGCAATCTGATCGTCGGTTCGCTGACGGGCAGTGGCCAGGTGAACTGGGGCGGCGGCTTTGAAGGTGGATCAGATATTCCTTCCGCCGGTGGTGTAGCGGCGATGGCGTTCGCGGGGCTTTTGGCCTCGCGTCGGCGTCGCTGAAATCCGGTGAGGGTTCATGAAGAGCCGGGATCGCCCGGCTCTTTTCTTTTTTTGCGGGTGAGGTGCGGGATGCCGCGAGCGTCGTCTTTTTCGAGGCTGCCTCCACGCGTGATCGCGCCGCGGCCGAATTTCTGAACGATCGAGTCGGTCGCCTTGTCAACCTTTCGCTGTTTACCGGAGGAGAGAGTTTCGGTTTGTTCGGCCGGAAGTGCGCCGAAGAGATCGAGTTGTTCTTCGCTGGAAAGGCCGTGAAGGCTGACCCCCATGAGACGGAGCGCGCCGCGGCGTTCGTGTAGCCATTTTGTCAGGAGATCGGAAGCGGCAGCCCAGAGGACCTTGGTGGAATCGCTCGGCGCTTCGAGAGTCGCGCTGCGAGTAAAAGTCGTGAAATCGCCGAGGCGGAGTTTCAGCGTGATGCCCCGACATGTGAGATTGTCTTCGCGGAGACTGCGGGCGACTTCTTCGGTGAAGCCGAGGAGGAGCGAACGGAGTTCATCGGGATCGGCGATGTTGTCGAAGAAGGTGCGTTCCTTGCCGATGCTCTTTTGTTCGCGCTCGAGGCGGACGGGGCGGTTGTCTTCGCCCCGGGAGAGGCGGAGCCAATCGCGGGCCTGCTCGCCGAAGCGGCTGACCAGGCGGTCTTCGCCGAAAGCACGCATCTCGGCGATGGTCTTGATTTCGAGTTGGCGGAGGCGGTCTTGCGTTTTGGGGCCGAGTCCGTAGATGACGCCGACGGGCATTGGGGCGAGCTCGCGTTCGGCGTCGCGCGGATCGAGGATTTTGAGGCCGTCGGGCTTGGAGAGATCGCTCGAGAGTTTGGCGAGGAATTTGTTGCCACTGATGCCAACGCTGGCGGGAAGGTCGACGGCGTCGCGGATTTTCTGCTTGATGGAGCGGCCGATTTTTTCGAGCGTGGATAGGCCCGTTGTCCCCCACTTCTTGTCGTAGATGTGCAATGCGCCGGTCATTTCCATGAAGGCTTCGTCGACGGAGATGGGCTGGACGTCGGGCGTGAAGGAGCGCAGAACTTCGAAGACGGCTTTGGAAGCGGTGCCGTATTTGTGGTAGCTGCCTTTGACGACGATTGCTTGCGGGCAGAGGCGGAGAGCCTGGGCCATGGGCATAGCGCTGCGGCAGCCGAACTTTCGGGATTCGTAGCTTGCCGCGGCAACGACGCCACGCTTGCTTGCGCCGCCGACGAGGACGGGCTTTCCGCGTAAGGCCGGGTTGTCACGCTGCTCAACGGACGCGAAAAAGGCGTCCATATCGACGTGCATGATGGTGCGGCCGGGCCAGCTCATGGGGAATTGTTCGGTCCGTCCGAGGTAATCGCTCTCCGCGCGGATCCGGGCGGTTGAACCGGAGCCGACCACGCCATCCACACGTCGATTTTCTTGCAATTTTGAATGGCCGTTTGGGGAGCATGGCTGCGGAAGACGCTTGAGCAGGAGGGGGCTCCATTGAGAGGGGGCTTCACCGTTCGAACGCACGGGGCGTCTTTATTCGTTTCCACTCTGCACCGAAGCGAGGATTTATGCGAGCGACGAACTTGGCACTGGCGTTGATGTTGATGTTCCCTGCGCTTCGCGCGCCCGCGCAGCTTTCGTATACCAGTCAAGATCGGTCGATTTCCGCGTCGATGCCTGGTGCGGGAGGCGGATCGGCCTCAGCGCCGGGTTTCGGGCCGTTCAATCAAACCGTCTCGTCATCCAACTTCTCGACACCCGCGAGCGCAAGCCAGAATTCCAAGCTCGATCCGATGCTCATATCCGCGGCGGGAACCGCGTACGAAGGCGTGGGATACATATTCAATAACCCTATCAACGGAACGGCGTCGTCCAATTTCTCGGCCTCGTTCGTGGCTCCGCTTTCGTATTCGTTCTCGGCGAGCGGCTCGTTCAACGCTTCGGGCTGCCATATCACTGGTCCGGGGCTCGACGTATGGCTGACTTCTGTCAGCCCGAGTGCGAGCGGCGTACTTCTCGCCGGCGGAACGTACACGATGCAAGTGAGCACCAGCGGCTTCTACGACGGAGGCCAGCCGCAGGTCGGAAGTTACAACGTTCAATTGTCGATCACCGGCATCGTCAATGAGGCGGTCGGAACTTGGTTCACGTATCAGGGTGTTGTGCGAAAGGACGGCGTTGGGATCAATTCGCTGAGCGATTTTGAGTTTGCGTTGTTTGAGAGATCGACCGGATCGAATCAGATCGGGCCCACCGTCAGCAAGAACTCGGTTCTGGTGAGCAACGGCCTCTTCACACAGGCGCTCGACTTCGGACCGGTGTTCGACAAGGACGAGAAGTGGCTCGAAGTTCGGGTGCGCACACCGTCGGGTTCGGGTGCGTTCGAGACCATTCTGCCTCGCACGCGGCTCAACCCGAGTCCGTACGCGATCTTCGCGACGAATGCAGCGAATGCGGAGCGAGTCGGCTGGGGGAACGTTGCGGATGTCCCGGACAGCGTGCGAAACGCTTTTTCACCCTGGTTGCCGACCGATGGCGGCATTCTGTATGGCGGTGCAAAGGTCGTGATACCGACAGACGGGGTTTCGGCCATTTCGTTCGGAAATGCCGGGGAAACCGCATCGACGGCGGAGAACACGGACTTCATTGGATTCCGGCGCTTCAACCCGGTGACGGGCACGACAAATCAGTCGGAACTCCGTCTCTACCTGGGCGACGAGGCGAGCGGAGCGTCGAGCGATTATTTCACAATCGGCGCGATCCCAAACGGAACTTGGACTCCGAGGATTCAATTTGGCTCGGACGGAAGCGCACGCAAGCCGGGCGGAGGCAGTTGGGCGAGCATCTCGGACCCCCGCACGAAGCACGACGCCACGCCGCTCCGCGGCACACTAGATCGCGTGCTGCAGCTTCGGGGGTATCAGTACTTCTACAACGACAACGAAATCGAGAGTGGGCGCGCTTTGCCCGGACTGCAGATCGGGCTCATGGCCGACGAGGTCGAAAAGATCTTCCCCGATTGGGTGACGCGGGACCATGATGGGATGCGGATGGTCACCGAGCGTGCGACGACAGCGCTGATGGTCGAGGCGCTGCGAGACCTGCGAAGTGAAAAGGATTCACAGATCGCAGAACGCGACCATCGCATCGGGATCCTCGAAACTGAGAATCGCGAAATGAAGGCTCGACTCGAATGCCTGGAGAAAGCGATTCTGGAGAAGCGTTGACGGACCCGAAAATGAAAAGCCCCGAGCAGGCGCTCGGGGCTCTTTGTTTTCTTGCGAGAACGATGAGGCTTACTGATCGTGCCCGGCGAACTCCGGCATTTCGTGGCCGGCATCGCGAAGAGTCTTTTCGCGCTTGGCGAGTTCGAGGTCGGTATCGACCATCATCGCGGCCAGCTGCTCGACCGTCGTGGTCGGGACCCAGCCGAGCTTTTGCTTGGCCTTGCTCGGATCACCCAGGAGCAGATCGACTTCGGCGGGACGCAGGTAGCGGGGATCGAACGCGACGAAGTCCTTGAAATCGAGGCCGGCGTGGCTGAAGGCGAGTTCGCAGAACTCCTTCACGCTGATGGTCTTGCCCGTCGCGATCACGTAATCGTCGGGCTTCTCCTGCTGGAGCATCATCCACATCATCTTGACGTAATCGCCGGCGAAGCCCCAGTCGCGCTTGCTGTCGAGATTGCCCAGGAAGATCTTGTCCTGCAGGCCGAGCTTGATACGGCCGACGGCGCGGGTGATCTTGCGGGTGACGAAGGTCTCGCCGCGCCGGGGTGATTCGTGGTTGAAGAGGATGCCGCAGGAGGCGTGCAGGCCGTATGACTCGCGGTAGTTGACGGTGGCCCAGTGCGCCATCATCTTCGCGCACGCATAGGGCGAGCGCGGGTAGAAGGGGGTGGTTTCCTTCTGGGGCGTCTCGATCACCTTGCCGTACTGCTCGGACGACGAGGCCTGGTAGTAGCGAACCTGCTGGCCGGATTCCTGCTGGAAGTCGCGGACGGCTTCGAGGAGCTTGAGAGCGCCCATGCCGACGGTCTCGGCGGTGTAGATCGGCATATCGAACGAGACGCGCACGTGCGACTGGGCGCCGAGGTTGTAGACCTCGTGCGGGCGCACTTCACGCATCAGTTTGCTGAGGTTGTTGGCGTCGCAGAGGTCGCCGTAGTGAAGCTTGAGCTTGCCGTTCTTCGAGTGCGGATCCTGGTAGATCGCGTCGATTCGGGACGTGTTGAAGGAAGAGGAGCGGCGGATGATGCCGTGAACCTCGTAACCCTTGGCGAGCAGGAACTCGGCGAGGTACGAACCGTCCTGACCGGTGATACCGGTAACCAGAGCGCGACGCGGGGTGGCCATACTGCGAATCTCCTCAACTTCCCGAGCGGCCGGCTATGCGCCTGCCGCGAGTTCAAACCAGTCCGACTTGCCGGGCCGAGTCCTACGACGGCACAGCGCCCGAGGTTTGGTCGGAACGCCGAAATCCGATCCGCGGCCCATCCGCGGATGCAACGGCCCAACCCACCCCCAGGTCCACATCCATATCGACCGAAAACCTGCCGTCCTTGGGCGAGCCCGCGGCCAACGTCGATTCAAATGGCAATCGCCGATTCCGAAGGGGGAAATATTAGGCGGAAAACCCTGTTCTGACCCGTGAAACCAAGGGCTTAGGGCTGGACGCCCAGTTCATGGACCGTGAACAAGGACTCGAACAAAAGACCCGCTTTCTCGACATTTTCGCGGGCACCTTCGAGTCGGTCGATGGTCGCGATCACGGCGATGACCTTGGCCCCCGCCTCGCGGAGGACCTCCACGGCTTCGAGAGCCTGGCCCCCGGTGGTGGCGACGTCTTCGAGCAGAACCACGACATCGCCCTTTTCGATCAATCCCTCAAGCTGCTTGGAGGTGCCGTAGTCCTTCTTCTTGTTGCGGACGAAGACAACCGGAAGGCCCGTGGCGAGGCTCGCGGCCGTCACAAGCGGGATTCCACCAAGTTCGGCCCCGGCGATGCGATCAATATCGAGATCGAGACGGGATTCCATCGCATCGAGCCGCTCGGCGAAAAGTGGTGCCAACTGGCCCAGCAGTTCGGGTCGGGTGGAAAAGAGGTACTTGTCGAGGTAATACGAGCTGGTTTTGCCCGAGCGAAGGGTGAATGTGCCACGCAGCAGCGCGACTTGAGCGATCTCCTTTGCCAGCGCGTCCTTCGACATGGGCCAAGAGTAGCGAGCGGGGATTTGGACGTCCGGGTTTGCGTGTAGACTTTTGACGTGAATCGCCCCGCTGCCATGACCATTTCGTTGATTGCCGCCTGCATGGCGTCGGTGGCGGGCGAGCCCGTCGACGAAGAAACCTCGACGCCAATGACTCCTGTGGAAGTTGAGCCCGACCCGTGGATCGGTGACGAAGAGCCGCTGCTGGCAGGACCGCGGCTGACGGAAGAAGCAGAAGAACGGACACTGGTGCGCTTCGAGTTCAACGGCAATCTGCGCCGTCTTGAGCGGACGCCGGAAGAAGCGGCGCTCGATGCTTTGAATTTGCCAGGAGTTGCGAGAGACCGCGCCGACGAGGTGCTGCGGGTGAGACAGACGGCGCTCGACGAATATGTCCGGAGCGATCTGGCAATTCTGCTCGCGTTGCAGGGTGCGAGGCAGGCGGGAAACAAACCCGAAGTGCCCGTATTGGTCGCGGCACTCACCGAGCGGGTCGAAGCGGTCAACGGCCCGATGAGGCTGCGCGACGAGATCGCACGGACGCTGCCAGAGCCCGAGCGGCGCGAATTTCACAGGATGATCGATGAGTACTGGCGGGCACTTGTGCTCGACGAAGTGCAGCAGGCGCAAGGTCGCAAAGAGGTATTTACGCTCGCGCAGGCCCGAGTGCGCGTAACCCTCAATTCGACCGGCAATGAACTTCGTCGCGCTTTCGAGCGCCAGTACAAGCCGCGCGAACGCGCCTTTGACGAGCTGTTCGAGGATCTATCGCTCAGCCAGGAACAGGAAGCAAAGGTCCGGACGCCTATTCGGGAATTGGTTGATCGCACGAAGGCCAAACCGTCGGCGCGAGAGGTGTACGACCTTACGAACAAGGTGTTGCCTCAACTCGATGCGAAACAACGCAGCGTCTGGTCGCAGGTTCTGATGGGCGTTTCTCCGCTGGCGGCACCGGCCATGATTTCCGAAGGATGAACTTTTGCCGGCGGCGGCGCGCTTCACTCCATGGGCCCTCAAGGTCCGGATATCTTTTTGAACGGCATCGGTTTTGACCCCGCCGGGACGAATGGTGGCGAAATAGGGGTTTGTTGAAGGTTCTGATGGCAGAATGGCGTCTTGGACTGAGAATGACCGGAAAGATCGTCGATAGCGAGCCACTGCCGCCGGGCGAAGTGCCCCCAGTTTGCGCGGCCCTTGGAGAATGAAACGATGAAGAGCGGAATGAACAAACTCGGCATGCTGGTGGCTGTGGCGGGTCTTGCGCTGTGCGCGACGGCCCAGGTGACGACTCCCCCGGCCCAGAAGCCCGAAGGCTGGCCGAAGGAAACCCCCGTTACCCCGCACGAGACCAAGCACGAGACGATCTCTGTCGAAGAAGCGATCCGTCGGGGCATGATCGCGGATCCAAAGGCGGCCAACGCTCCGGGCGCAAACCCGCAGGTCCAGCCCGTGCAGCCCGTTCAGCCGATCAAGCCTGCTGCCGAACCCGCGCTGACCAAAGATCAGATGCACACGAGCTACGACCAGTGGGAGCGTGACGGTTCGGGTCACGTGATCAAGCTGGACCGCCCGCTCCAGTGGGCGGCGGTCGAGCGCAACAAGACCATTACGCCCGCGACCCGCAAGAAGATCGACGCGTTCATCGAACAGCGCCGGGCCAAGGTCGAGCAGACCGTTCTCGAGAACATCGAGAAGGTGCGCCAGCTCGACAGCGGCATTCTCGAGACGTTCTCGATGGGCGAGCGCGCGAATCTTCCGCAGGTTCTGGCCGACACCAAGCCCTTTACGGCGCTCGGACAGTTCGCCACCGAACTGAAGAAAGCCGACCTGTTCACCCAGAACAACGTGCAGCAGCATCAGATCATCGTCGACGACTACCGCCGCCTGATGCTCGATGACATGAAGCGTGACTCGGCGGCCACCGGCACGCAGGCCCCGAGCACCGATCTCGTTTCCCGCGCCATGTTCCTGACGATGGCCGACGAGGCCCGCCAGGTCTACTACTGGATGCTCGCCGACAGCGTCAACAACGCCGCCGACCGCGTCACGCAGATCGGCGTCTCGGCCGAAGTCGCCCCGAAGGTCACTGAGTTCTTCAATCAGGCGAAGAACTCCAAGGACGAGTCGGAGCGAATCGCCAAGATGCGAGAGGGTGTGGCTCTGCTGACCCCCGAGCAGACCCGTGCTCTTATTGAGCCGGTCGTCAAGCAGGGCACGGCTTCCGCGAATCCGCAGTCTTCGAATAACGCAACCAGCGACGCCAGCAAGGCCGGCGACCGGTAAGAGGTCGTTCGGGCAAATCGGCGGGCAAAGGGTTCGGCGGCTGCAAACAATGCTTCCGGAATGACCAGCCCAGAAACGCTCTATCAAAAGGCCGTCCAAGCGGCCAACCAAGGCAACTACGAGCTCGCGCAGATCTATCTGCGCGAGCTTTTATCTGCGCACCCCCATGTCGCCAAGGCTCATCACCTGATGGCCACGACGTTCATGAAGATGAACACGCCGGACAAGGCGCTGCCGCACGCGCGAATGGCGGCGCAGCTTCAACCGACAAACGCCGCGTCGCGCTGGGTGCTCGGCATCTGCCTTTCAACTGGCGGCGACCTCCCCGGCGCGATCGCCGAATTCCGGGCGGGGTGCGAGCTGGCGCCTGCCGATCCGCAGGCCTGGAACAACCTGGGGCAATCGCTGCTCGAGTCGCGCCAGTATTCCAATGCGGAGACGGCGCTTCGCCGCGGACTCGCGCTGACGACGAGCATTCCTCAGCTCTCGATCGGGCTTTCGTGGGCGCTCTTCCACTCCGGGCGCGCCGAAGAGGCGCTCGCGGTCGCGAAAGCACAGGACGCCCGCACACCGAATGAGATACCGATTCTGGCGATGATCGCGATTCTTTCGCTCTACAGCACGAGCGCGACGAACGAAGACCTTCGGCTTGCGCACGCGGCGCTCGGGCGGCGCGTCGAAGCCACCACGCCCCTCAGCCCGAACCGCGTTCCCGATCCGACTCCGGCGGATGTGGACAAACAGCTTCGCGTCGGTTTCCTTTCGCCCGACTTGTACGGCCACTCCGTCAGTCGATTCCTCGAACCGATCATGACCCATTGCGATCGCTCCAAAATGGTGATCGCGCTGTACGCGTGCTACCCCAAGCGCGACGAGATCTCGGGCCGACTGGAACAGATGTGCGGGCTTTGGTGCGATGTGTTCAAGCTGGGCGACCAGATGGCCGCGGGTGAGATTCGTCGGCACGGGCTCGACATTCTGATCGATCTCGCGGGACACACGCCTCTCAACCGCTCGACGCTGCTCTGCCATCGGCCCGCGCCGATCACGATGACCTACCTGGGTTACCCCCACTCCACCGGCTACACGAGAACGGACTACCGAATCGTCGATTCGATCACTGATCCGCCCGGAGAGAGCGACGCGAACTCCACCGAAAAGCTGCTGCGGCTCGATCCGTGCTTCCTTTGCTTCATCCCGCCGTTCGAGCCTCCCGCGACTGCTGAACCGATGGTGGACGAGTCCACGCCGATTACATTCGGCACGTTCAACAACGCCGCGAAATTTTCTCCGTTCATCATCGAGGTCTGGTCGCGCATCTTGAAGGAGATCCCCGACGCGAAACTTGTCCTCAAGAGCTATCAGTTCTCGGATGAATCGGCTCGGCAGCATGTGCTGGGCGGATTTGCAAAGCACGGCGTCGACCCCTCGCGGATTGAATTGCTGGAATTGATCGCGCTGACAAACGAGCATCTCAAGACGTACAACAAGATTCACATCGCACTCGACGCATTCCCGTATCACGGAACGACCACGACGTGCGAGGCGATGATCATGGGAGTTCCCGTCATTACACTCGAGGGCGACAGTCATCGATCGCGTGTTGGTGTGTCGCTCCTGACGGCCGTCGGCGTTCCCGAACTCATTGCAAAGTCCGCAGATGAATATGTTCAGAAAGCTGTTTCCCTCGCGCGCGATCGCGTCCGACTGGCGGAATACCGGCGCACGCTGCGGCAGCGGATGGAATCAAGCGTGCTCATGGACGGCCCCGGGTTCTTTGCCCGGTTTGAGAAGCTCCTGCGTGACGTCTGGCGCGAAAAGTGTCTGGCGGCACGTTGAACCGTCGTCCAGAATTGAAAACCTTTAAGTCTTTACAAACACACGACTTCCGTCAAGTTCAGGGGATCCAAAGCGACCCCCACCAGCGCTCGCGCGCTACCATTCCCCGAATGTCTCCCTCCGGCGTGACCGTTCCTGGCCAACCGCTGCCTTCGGGCGAGCGGACGGGTGAAAGTGCGAAGGCCTCCGGCCCCGAAGCTGGTCCGCGCCCGGGACTCTCCATCTCTGACTTCCTTTCTGACGGCTCCCTGGTCCGACTGTGCGACGAGTTGACGCGCCTCGCCGGGGTGCGCGTCGAATTGCTCGATGCCAAGGGCCGGGCGATCCGCATGAGCGAGCGGGGCTGGTTTGTTGAACAGGGTGAGCCGGTGGCCTTGCCCCAAGGGGCGATGAGCGTGCCGCTGATGGTGGAAGGCCGCTCGATCGGCGCGTTCGCCGTTTCGGCGTTCGCGTCGGACCAGTCGGACGATGAATCGCGGCAGTCGCTGAATCGCGTTGTGACGCTGCTCGGAGCAACCACTTCCGAGCTTTGTGAACACGAGCTCGATCTGCGCCATCGCGTGAAAGAAGCGAGCGCACTCTACAAGCTCAGCACCATGCTGCCCCGCGCGACGAGCGTTGACCGCGTGCTGCAGGTCGCGCTCGAGCTCGCGCTCGACGTCTTGGAACTTGATTGCGGCGGGGTCGTGCTTGTACCCGAAGCGACCGAAGAAGTCTCCGAGATCAAGGGCTCCACCGAAGAAGATCTCGTGCTGATCGCGAGCAAGGGTTTGAGCGATCAGTGGCTCGATGATCCGCGCCCACTCAGCAAGGACCGGCTCTTTGACCGTCTCGCCATCGGAGGCGAACTGGTCATCAGCGAGAACCTTGCCGAAGACGATCGCGTGTTTGAATCCGAGCGATTGAAAGTGGAAAAGCTGGGCGCAGCGATCCACGCTGGGCTGGCTTTCCAGGGTCGACCGATCGGCGTCATGCGGCTGTATTCGCGGAACCCCCGAACCTTTGAAGAGACCGACAAGCGTGTGCTCCGATCAATCGCTTCTCAGGCGGCGGTCGCCGTGCAGCAGGCTCGGTTGCTCAAACTCCAGGAAGACGATCAGCGCATTCAGCGTCAGTTGATGCTCGCGGGCGATGTGCAGCGACGCATGCTGCCACGCTTTGTGCCTGCCGCGACCAAGGATTTCAAGAATCTCGACATCGCGGCCAAGTACATCCCGAGCTTTGAACTGGGCGGTGACTTCTACGACTTCATCGGCCTGACCGGCCACATGGGAATTGTGGTCGGCGACGTGGTTGGAAAGGGAGTTGCCGCGGCACTGCTGATGTCGGCCGTGCGTGCCAGCCTGCGTGCGCACGCGCAGGGTGTGTACGACCTCGACGAAGTCATCAGCCGGGTCAACATCGCGCTCTGCCGCGACACGCTGGACAATGAATTCGCGACGCTCTGGTACGGCGTGCTTGATCCGGTGAAACTGCGCCTGACCTATTGCAGCGCAGGCCACGAGCCGCCGATGATCGTCCGAGTTCCCGAGCACCGCGCTCCGGGTCTCGCGGACATCGACGAACTCGCAGTCGGCGGGATGGTTGTCGGCATCGACCGCAGCCAGCGGTACCAGCGCGCCGTGTACGACATGCATCCGGGCGACGTGCTCGTTGCGTATACGGATGGTGTGGTCGACACTGTCAATTTCGACCGACAGAAGTTCGGCAAGAAGCGGCTGCGTGCGTGCATCCTCGAAATTCTCAGGACGAATCCGAAGGCGACGGCATCAGACATTACCGAGCACATCCACTGGAGCCTGCGTCAGTTTGCGGGGCTGGCACCGAGACCGGATGACGAGACGATCGTGGTGATGCGGCCGTGGGCGAAGACATAACGCGATTCACAAAGTTGCCCCGCCTCTATCAGTCGAGCGCGACGGCAGCCTCGAACTTCGGCGTCGGGTTGGTCAGCAACAACATTCGATCCAAAGCCTTCAACGCCTCGCGCCGCGCTTCGGGATGCACGGTCACGGCATTGATGACTTTCGGCTTTCCGTCTTTGCTGAACGCACCGGCAAGGTGATCCAACACCCAAAGCAGATGGGGCTGATCAATGCGGAACATGGTCGTGCAGAGGCACTGGCAGTCGCTCAAAATCCGGACATGCACGCCCCGCTCTTTCGCTTCTCGCGCGAGCCGGTTCACCAGATGCACTTCCGTTCCGACCGCCCAATACGAGCCGATTGGCGCCTCGCGAATCGTCTTGATGATGTATTCGGTCGAGCCCGCTAAATCGCTCTTGTCCACCACTTCTTTGCAGCACTCGGGATGCACGAGAATGGTGGTGCGACGGTGCTCCGGATGCGCCAAGTCATCGGCACGGACCTGATCGCAATGTTCCGGCCGGAAAAGCTTGTGTACCGAGCAATGCCCGGCCCAGAGAATCGCCTTCGACCGAAGCAGTTGCTCCGGCGTCGCGCCTCCAAATTCTTCACCTTTGTTTGCACGCCGCGGGTCGTAGAGACAGGATTCCGTCACCACATCAATGCCAAACTTGGCCGCAGTGTTGCGCCCAAGGTGCTGGTCGGGCAGGAACAACACCTTTGCGTTCTTGTCCTGAGCCATGGCCCACGCGAAGACCTTGTCCGCGTTCGAACTCGTGCAGCATGCGCCGCCGTTTGCCCCCACGAATGCCTTGATTGCAGCCGTGCTGTTCACATACGTAATCGGCACCACCTTGCCGCGCCAGCCCTGTGCCGCAAGCGATTCGTGGATCGCGTTCCACGCTGCGACCGTGTCGTCGTAATTGGCCATGTCCGCCATGGAGCAGCCCGCGGAAAGGTCGGGCAGAATCACGCTCACCGAATCGGGCGTGAGCATGTCGGCGGTTTCCGCCATGAAATGCACGCCGCAGAATACGACCCACTTCACGGGGCGATCCTTCGGGGCGCTCGTTGCGAGCCTCGCTGCGATCTGACTGAGTTTCAGCGAATCACCGATGTGATCCGCGTGCGCGATGATTTCGTCGACCTGGTAGTGATGGCCCAAGATGACAAGCGACGATCCGAGTTCGCTCTTGCGCTCAGCAATTCCTGCGGCGAGTTCTTCGCCGCTCATCTTCGTGTACTTTTCAGGTAGAGATGGTTGCCAGAGCACGAAATGGTCCCGCAGGTTGGACGACGTGAAACGCTCGCTTGATACGGGTGAAGTCTAGGTTTTCGGGAGAAAGCGCACCGTGCGTGCACGCGGAAGCCTTTCCAGCGCCGCCTGCTGCTCATGCTTGCAGTGATGATGCGAGTCTGGTCCAGAGAATTTTCAGCATTGGATCGCTCTGTGCCTCGATATCGGTCGACCAACACCCACCCGACGACTCTCTCCGCCACAGGTCCAGAACAACCCCGGATCCGCTCAAGTTCATCTCGAAGTTCTCGCCGTGCATGGTGAACTGCGGTGCGTAGTTCACGATATTTACGTGAGCTCCAGCGAGTGTGCGCTTCGCCCATTCGTTTAGTTGCAGCACAAGCGGATCATCTTCCGGAATTGTGGTGGTCTGCTTCAAACGGCCGCCGGAAAACTCGGAGATGATGATCGGTCCGCGAAACACAATCTGGTCCGCACGCAGCGGTGCGCCGCTCACAGCATGGGATGCCAGTTGCGATGTCTCGCACCCTGCGACTCCGACAAACGCGCAGCCCACAAAGAACGCGACAACCGCTGCTTTCTCACGGACGAGATCCATGAGGGCAGAATACTATTTTTCGCAGTCGAGAGGGCTACGCAGCCAGTCTCGCCATCTGAACGCTCTTGAACTGAACCGCCGCGGCCTGCCGCCCGCCGTCCATGGAGATGATCCGGAGCACCCGAGCCGGAATCGAAGAATCCTGACGCACGACCGCACCCGAGTTCCAACCGACAATGACCGAGATGTTGTCGCCGACGTTTAGTTGCCGACCGGCATCCAGCCACACCATCGCGCCGCCGATCGAAAAATCGTGCGTGCTTGCCGGCAGGTACTGACGGCTTTCAACATGGAAGATCTTGCACGGCTTGCGCACGTACATCCGCGTGTGACGGCGGCGATCCGCACCCTGCGGAGCGTCGATCGACTTGGGTTCGATGCGCCCGATCGAATCGGGGGCCGCAGTGTTGTCTGTGTTGTTCGAGTCGGAGTTTGACACGCGGTCGGTGGACATGCCGCTGCTCCAATCGTTCGACCAGCCGCGGAAGGGCCGTCCGTGGCCCTTGTGGTCCCGGCGCGTCGGTGGTCGCGTCGGGGTCGCGGTCTGGCGGACCTGTTCGCATCGGCGTCCGGAGCGCCACACTTTCGCGGACCTTCCGAAAATCCATCGATTTTCAGCCCGTGGTGACCGAATCAATGCAAAAGTCGCGTTCCAACCGATACTCACGCCGTGCAAATCAGTGTTCTCATTCCGTCGCTGGGTTCTCCCGAACGACTCGACCGATGCTTTGACGCACTCGCTGCGCAGACTTTGCCGACCGACCGATTTGAGGTCCTCTACAGCACCAACCAGTGCGCCGAATCGACTTGCTCCGAGCGGTTCCGACACATCGCGCCACCTGCAACGAGCCTTGCTTCTCGGCGGAACGCCCTGCTTGCTGCCGCACGCCACGAGATCATCCTTTTTCTCTCAGATGATGTCATCGCGCTCCCGGACTGCCTTGAAGGTCATCTGCGCAGCCACGAAGCGCTGGCCGGCAAGCCCGCGCTCGTCATGGGCGCTGCTCCCGCCGTGATCCGGCTGCCCGACCGACTTCTTGATCGAGTCGCCCGCGAAACCTCGCTGGTTTCAACCCTTGACCAGATGGAAAAGCACGGCGCGAGCGTGGAACGCGACTGGACCTTTCGCAACGCGCTTTTGCTGAACATGTCATTCCGCGCTCAGGATGCCGCGGGAATGCTTTTCGATGAATCGCCAGGCCACTCCGAATACGCCGACCTCGAATGGGCATGGCGCGTCACGTCCGCCCGATCGCTCCCCGTGGTCTACCGCCCGCAGATCCGCGCGCGCCACGATCATCGTGTCGAGCCGGACGCCTTCCTCGACCGCGAGTTCACCCGCGGCACGCAGGCTTTCCGCATGGGCCTCCGCTATCCCCGATTCGTGAAGGCGCTCTTTGGCCGCGAGATCGGGCAAGCCGATGAACTCCGCTACAGTCGCGCGTTCGTGGAAGCTGAGCGCGGACTGGCCGAGCAACTCAGGCAAGAGTTTTTCGCACTCGCCGACGTCAGCTCGGATTCCGCCACGCAGCAAGCGTTGGATTCCATCTACAACGAGCAATCGCTCTTGAAGCGGTGGACCTGGCGCCTCGGACTGATATCCGCGGCAGCCGCTGTTCAGTCGCCGGCCCCTGCTCCACTCTCGCTGGCCGCGTAACGTCGGGCCTGTGGACTTCCTACTTATCTGCTCGGTCGCACTGATTGCATCCGCTCTCACGCTGGTGTCTGGCTTTGGTCTCGGAACGCTGTTAATGCCTGCGTTTGCCGTCTTCTTTCCGCTCCCCGCGGCGATCGCGGCAACGGCGATCGTCCACCTCGCAAACAACTTGTTCTCGCTCGGCCTCGTCGCACGCTACGCCGATCGACGAGTGCTGATCGCCTTTGGCATTCCCGCAACGTTCGCTGCGCTGCTCGGCGCCGCGACCTTGCGGATGCTCTCTAAAGTCGCCCCGCTGTACGTCTGGCGTTTGAGCGCTCACGCGTGCGAAATCACGACTGTCAAACTTGTGATCGCGGCGCTGATCATCGCCTTCGCGCTTCTCGACTTGCTTCCGGTCTTCTCACGTCTGAACATCGGGCGGCGATTCCTGCCGCTTGGCGGAGCACTTTCGGGCTTCTTTGGCGGGCTTTCGGGACACCAAGGGACTTTGCGTGCCGCGTTCCTGGTGCGCGCCGGGCTATCGAAGGAAACCTACGTTGGCATGAACGTCGTCTGCGGCGTGCTGGTCGACGTCGCGCGCCTGGCCGTCTACGGCGTGGCCTATTTTGCCACGAGCGCATCCCACGCCGCCCAAGGCGGAGTCCGGCCGATGCTCGTCGCCGCGGCGTGCCTTGCGGCGTTCGTGGGCTCCTTCGTCGGATCGCGGCTGATCAAGAGAATCACGCTCGACTCACTCCGCATCGGCGTCGCCATCCTGCTGATCCTGAGCGGTCTCGCCCTCGGCGCCGGCCTGCTTTAACGGGTCACGGATAGGCTTGGGCATGCGCAGCATCTCTTTCATTCCCACATCGCTTTGCAAAACGCTCGCGGTCGCGGCACTCGCCGCCTTCTGCGGCTGCGCCGGCTCGCGCAGTTCTGTTTCGCTCGGAGAAAAGCAGCTTGCCGTCGTCGGCGAATCGTTTGGCACGCAGTGGACCGGAATTGCCATGTCCAGGACCGGCCGCCGCTTTGTCAGCAGCCCTAACTGGCACGACGGGCACAACTGGTCCGTGGCGGAGCTCAAGCCCGATGGCAGCGTGACGCCGTATCCCGACTTGTTCTGGAATCGCTTCGACGCGCGGCTGAGTCTTCCACCGTCTTCTCAATTTGTCTGCGTGCAGTCTGTGTATGTCGATGCCGCGGATCGGCTCTGGGTGCTCGATCCGGCTTCGCCGAAGCTCGCGGGGGTAGTCCCCGGCGGTCCCAAGCTCGTTCAGTTCGACCTGACGACCGATCGCGCCGTGCGAGTGATCCCGTTTGACGATTCGATCGCGCCCAAAGCGAGTTACTTGAATGACGTGCGGATCGACGTGCGGCAAAACGTGGCCTACGTCTCCGATTCCGGTCTCGGAGCAATCGTGGTTGTCGATCTGGAGAGCGGGAATGCCCGGCGCGTGCTCGCGGACGACCCTCGCACGAAGGCCGAAGACATCGTGCCGATCATCGAAGGGCGGGAATTGCGATTCTCAAGCGGCCCCAACGCCGGCAAGGTGCCACAGATTCACTCCGACGGCATCGCACTCTCGACCGACGGCGAATGGCTGTATTGGCAGGCCCTGACGGCGCGCACCTTGTATCGCGTTCCGACAAACGTGCTCCGCGACCCGACCAGCACCAACGAGCGGATCACTGCGGCCGTGAAGTCGCTCGGTCCTTCCGTCATGACCGACGGCATGGAGATCGACTCTCGAGGCGCGCTGTACTTCACAGCCCTCGAAAAGGGAGCGATCATGACCCGCGCCCCCGACGGCCAAATGCGAACCGTCGCAAATGACCCCCGCATCATCTGGCCGGACAGCTTCGCCTTTGGACCGGGCAACTCGCTCTATTTCACCACCGCCCAGATCAACCGCACGTCCTGGTTCAGCCCGGGCGGGACAATGCCGACTTCTCCGTATTTCGTGTTCCAAATTCCGGTCGCGCGTTGACTACACGGGGCGGGACGGTCCGATGTACCTGATAACCTGAACGTGCCGCAGCACCTGCGGCGTTCAAATCCTGCGGAGCCTTCGCGATGCAACTCGTCGGACAAGGCGGATCAGCGCCACGCCACCTCTTTATCATCTTCGGCGCGACCGGCGATCTGTCGTATCGCAAGCTGATCCCCGCGCTCTACAACGTGGATCTTGACCCCAAGGCCCACGATGGTCATGCCATCCTCGGTGTTGCCCGCGCGGGGCTGTCCGACGATGAGTTCCGCAAGGCCGCGGCCAGCGCGCTCGGCGAACACGGAGTTGATCAGGCCAAAGCCGATGCATGGGTGAAGAAAACTCTCTACTTCCAATCACTCGGGGAGAGCGGACCGGCCCAGTACAAGGCGCTGCGCGAACGCATCGAATCTCTGGAACGACAACTCGACCTGCCGGGCAACCGCGCGTTCAACCTTGCGCTCCCTCTGCCGGCATTCGCCCCCACTGTGGAGAGATTGGCCGAAGCGGGCCTGAATAAGTCGCCCGGCTGGACGCGGCTGGTATTGGAGAAACCGTTCGGACAGGATCTTTCGAGCGCGAAGGCGCTTAACGATCTTGTACACAAGTACTACCCGGAAGATCATGTCTACCGGCTCGATCACTATCTCGGCAAAGACACAGTCCAGAACATCCTGGTTTTCCGATTCGCCAATTCGCTCTTCGAGCCGATCTGGAATCGCGATCGCATCGAGCGGGTGGAGATCACGGTCGCCGAGCAACTAGGTGTTGAAGGACGAGGTGCGTTCTATGAGAACGCCGGCGCGCTCCGCGACATCGTGCAGAATCACATGATGCAGCTTCTCGCCCTCGTCGCGATGGAGCCCCCGGCGCTCATCGATGCCGAGAGTGTCGCAAATGAAAAAGTAAAAGTGCTGAAGTCGATGCTGCCGGTCGATCGCGAGCATGTCGTTTTCGGTCAGTACGGCAAAGGCACAATGGGGAACGAAGTCGTCCCCGGCTATCTCACCGAGCACGGCGTTTCACCAACCTCGACCACCGAGACATTTGTCGCCTGCAAACTTTCGATCAATAACTGGCGCTGGCAGGGAGTGCCGTTCTTTTTTCGCACCGGCAAGCGTCTGCACAAGAAGATGACTCGGATCGTCGTGACGTTCAAGCGCCCCCCGGTCGCGATGTTTGACAGTTACGGGGCCTGCCTCTTTACGCAGAACCGCCTCGAACTTCTGCTCCAGCCCGACGAAGGCTTCAACCTCACCGTCGAGGTCAAGAAGCCTGGCAACGGACTCCAGCTTCAGACACAGAAGATGCATTTCCGCTACTCCGAAGCGTTCGGCAAGCTCCCCGAGGCTTATCAGACGCTTCTACTCGACGTCGCACGAGGCGATCGCACGCTCTTCGTTCGCGCCGACGAGATCGAAACCTCGTGGGAGCTCTTTACTCCGGTCCTTGAAAACAAGCCCGCCATCCAAACCTACGCATCGGGCTCCTGGGGCCCCACCGCCGCGACCGAGCTGGTCGCCCGCTACGGACAGTGCTGGACCGAGGCCTGATTCCCGTCTCAACGCGCGTTATGCTCCGCGCATGGCCCATGTTGTTCATTCTTATGTCGATGTCCCCGCGATGGCTCACGCGTGCGCCGATCGCGTCGCGCACCTGCTTCGCGAACTGATCGGAGCCCGAGGTGCCGCGCATCTCGGCCTTTCCGGAGGCAACACACCGAAGTCCATGTATGCCGTGCTCGCCGGCCTTCCAGACATCGACTGGAGCCGCGTCCACTTCTGGTGGGGCGATGAACGCTGCGTGCCCCGCACCGATAAGGACAGCAACGAGCGCATGGCCCGAGAGTCTCTCCTTTCTCGAATTCGCTTCACCGAGGCGAATGTGCACAGCGTTCCGACAACGCTTTCACCCGCCGAGTGTGCCGCGGCATACGAAGCCGAACTCCGCCGGACGTGCGACATCGACCCACAATCGAAGATGCCCGCGATCGACATTCTTCTGCTCGGCATCGGAGACGACGGCCACACACTCAGCCTCTTCCCGGGTTCACCGACGCTCGCCGAAACAACCAAAGCGATGGCAGCAACCGTTGCACCGCCCACGTCGCCCGTGAAGGATCGCGTGACGCTCACTTTCCCAGCCGCACGCGCCGCGAAGTACCGGATCTTCCTCGCGGCAGGCGCAGACAAAAAGCCGGTCGTTTCGGGTTGTCTCGCCAACCCGCCCGCGGATCAACCTTCGGCACGCGTGGGCGATGCCGAGTGGTTCCTCGATGCCAAGGCCACGCCATAAGTAACGAGCTCTTTGGCCCGCTCTCCGTGCTTTCCTAGCATTCCCTCTTCTACACGGAGCCTCTTATGAGAGCGATTGTCACCGGTCAGGTCGGGATGAATAAGAAGCCTTACCTCGACGCTGTCGCCAAATTCGCCGGCCAGCAAGGCGAAACTCTTCAGGTCTATCACGTCGGCGACATCATGTACAAGGAAGGGACGGATGTCCGTCCGGGCAAGATCCTCGATCTGCCTCTGTCGCGTCTGAACTCACTCCGCCGCGCCGCCTTCAAGGACATCATTACCGATTCGCGCGATGCCAAGAACGTCATCGTCAACACACACGCCACCTTCCGCTGGCGTCACGGCCTATTCAGCGCGTTCGACTTCGATCAGATTGCAAAGTTCCAGCCCGACATGTTCATCTGCCTCGTGGACAATATTGAGGTCGTGCACGAGCGGCTGCACAAAGAGCACGATGTCGATGCGACGCTGAAGGACTGCATGGTCTGGCGCGAAGAGGAAATCCTCGCGACCGAGCTTATGAGCAAGGCGATTCCGGGCTCGCAGTTCGCAATCATGGCGCGGGGGCGGCACGAGAGCACCACCCGCACCCTTTTCCGCCTCACCTGCCGCCCGCAGATGCGCAAGGTCTACCCCTCGTTCCCGATGAGCCACGTGGTCGACATGCCCGACGTGCTCGCTGAGATCGATGCATTCCGAGCCGCCCTCGCCGAGCACTTCATCACGTTTGATCCGGGTGACGTGGACGAGAAACTGCTGCTCGATCGCTCCATTGCCGCAGCGCGCGAAGGCAAGGAATTCCTCGACGTCACGCCCCACTCCTACGGCGGCGCAAAAGATGGCCCACCCCTCCGCGTCCGCATCCGCGAGGTCCTCGATATCGCGGGCGACATCGACGGCCAGATCTACATGCGCGATTTCAAGCTCATCGATCAATCTGACATGATCGTGAGCCTCATCCCCGAAATCCCGACCGCCAAGGGCACCGAATTCCCCGGCCTCTCCAGCGGCGTCGAGCGCGAACTCCATCACGCGTTCGAGCACACGAAAGAGGTCTTCGTGGTCTGGAAGCCCAAGAAGGCTCCAAGCCCGTTCATCACCGAGACCGCGACGAAAATCTTCAAGAGCGTCGAGGAAGCCCTGCAGTATTTCGAGCAGAACGGCTATTTCGGCGAGAAGAACCTGTTCGGAAACTGACAAACCGAATTCTTGAGTTCGAATTGCGCACGATTCAATCGCGTGCCTTTTTGCTTGAAATCCAATCCCCCGTTCCGGTAGGCTGATGCAGCGGGAGGGATTATGCGAGTTCATCTTGGCTTGACGGTTGGATTTGCCATTTCAGCATCGTGCGCGTTCGCCGCGCCAATCTGGCAGAACTCCAATTACTTCACGCACACGCAAGCTTCGGCGATGGCCGAGAGCCCCTTCGATTGGCTCAACTATTCCGAAGGTGGCAACTACAGCGGTCTCTTCCCGCCCCGAGATGATCTGTACGCCGCGAATGTCACGCTTCCGGACGGCGATGGTGAGTCCAACGCGAATTGCCGTCTGACGTACAGCTTCAACGGCAACGTCCTTTCCATCAGTGGCAGCGTCTCCGCCGATGTCGATCCTGGTGATTTCATGATCGGCGGCACGGCCGATGCGATTTCCTCGTTGAAGGTCCTGTTCGATCTTCCCGCCGGTGGCAGCTATCGCATCGTGGATGGTTCCTTCAACGGCACGCACGCCGGCAGTTCCGCGTCGCTTTACGGTGTCGGCCCGGATCCCATTTTTTCCTTCGATTCGATCTCGCACCAGCCCAACGGCGAGTTTGGACCGCTGGCCTCCGGGCCTTACACGTTCGAGATCGGGGCTTCCGCCAACAGCAACTACATGTTTTTCAACGGGCTCTTCGCCGACGCTTCATTCTCGCTTGACATCGAAATCATCGCGAACGCTGCCTGTACAGGCGATCTGAACAACGACGGCTTCGTTGACGATGCCGATTTCACCATCTTCGTCGTCGCGTACAACATCTTGGATTGCGCCGACCCCGCTATGGCTTCCGGCTGCCCAGCCGACCTCAACGCCGACGGCGTCGTCGATGATGCGGATTTCGTTCTGTTTGTTCCCGCATACAACGAGTTGATCTGTCCCTAGTCCGACCGCTTCGGTGGAGCTGTCACAAATCAGAGAAGGTAAAAATGCGTTCGACTCTTGTCACTTCGTGCGTCTTCGCGGGCCTCATCGCATCGCGGGCGCTTTCGCAGCAGTTTTCCGACGGCACGTTTCTTGACTCGAAATGGTCCGCAACCAAGCTTGTGGACACCACTCCGAGCACCGACGCGCTTTTCAGCGGCATCCGCGGCTCGGGGGGCAACCCCGGCGATTGCCGGACCATCGCACACAACTGGCAGGTCGTTCCCGCCGGTGTCAGCATCACGATCGGACACTCCTGGAATTCGATCACACACACGCCGGCAAACCTTGCCGGAATCCAGTCGATCGCTGTTTCATTGGATGCTCGCTGCGATTCCGCCCCGAATGTCAATGCGATCGGGTTCGGGCCCTTGCTCGTTCAGGGAGGCAAGCAGTTCGCGGCCGCCGGATTCGCGGCCATCGCCGGCAACTCGTGGGCGCACTTCGAGGCATCCGTTCAACCGTCCGACTGGAACGAAATCGGCGGCAATGCGAAACCCGATTTTTCCGCGGGGGCTGCGCCCTTTGTCCTTGGCTTCTATTCAAGCAACGGCGGCAGCGGCTTCAACGCGCGGATTTCATCCGCGGGGCGAGTCGACAACTTTGTTGTCCGCATCATCCGCTCCTGCCCTGCCGACCTGAACAGCGACAATTTCGTCGAAGACTCTGACTTCACGCTCTTCGCCGGCGCGTACAACATTCTCGATTGTGCCGACCCCGCGATGGCCGCGGGTTGCCCGGCCGATCTCAACTTTGACAACCTCGTTGACGACTCCGACTTTGTCATTTTCGTTGGCGCGTACAACGAACTCCTCTGCCCCTGAACCACCTTGAAAGGATGACGCCATGCGTTCACCTTGCTGGATCTTGGGAATTTCTGCGGCAGCCTCTTTAAGTTGTTCGACCTCCCACGCCCAGACATTTCTCGGCCCAACTCCGTATCTCTGCTCCGGCGACAGCCCATGGCCGCTCGGTTCACCGGGGTACTTTCTCGAGACATTTGAAGATGGATTGCTCAACACGCCGGGAGTGACCGGCAACGGCAGCGTCGCCGGTCCCGGCGGCATCGTCGACTCAGTCGATTGCGATGATGGTGTCATCGATGGGCTAGGCCGAAACGGCCGCTCATACTTCGGGAGCGGTAACCCGGGTCTTACTTTCACATTCACCACGGCCGCCTTCGGCGGCAAGTTCCCCCAGCGTGTCGGGATCGTCTGGACCGACGGCGTTCACAACAACACCCCGAATTCGGTCCATTTCGAGGCCTACAACGCGGCGGGAATCAACATTGGTGAGATCACGGGCACGCACGCTGACAATTCCCAGAGCAGCGAAACCGCCGAAGACCGGTTCTATGGCGTCGAGCTTGCTTCGGGAATCTCAAAAATCCGCATCTATCAGACCGCAGGCTGTTGCGGCATCGAGGTCGACCACCTGCAGTACGGCTTCATAAGCGACACTTGCTTCGGAGACCTGAACGGGGACGGATTCGTCGACGACAGCGACTTTGTCATCTTCGTCGCCGCGTACAACATACTGGACTGTGCGGACCCCGCCATGCCCGCCGGCTGCCCCGCAGACATTTCCGGCGATGGGTTCGTCGATGATGCCGATTTCGTCTTCTTCGTTGCGGCGTACAACGCCCTGATTTGTCCGTGATAGTTGCCCCTGAACCCGCACCTCCGGACTTCCTTCCGGACCCCGCCTGGGGCAGGGTTAAACTGCAGGGATTCGTGGGAATTTGATGCCGCTGAAATCCCAGGCCCCCGCCTCCGAATAATGGGCGGGAGGGTCCATTCCCGTGTCTGAGAATCCCAGCCAGTCTCCATTCCCGAGCGCCACCACCGACGCGGACGTTCGCAGCTACGCGTCCTTCACGCACGTCGTGCCCCTGCTCGCCCATCTAGGCGGACCGTTCATTATTCCGCTGGTGGCCGCGATCATCATGTGGCAGATCAAGAAGGACCAGAGCCCGTTTCTCGATGACCACGGTCGAGAATCCACCAACTTTCAGCTTTCGCTCCTGATCTACGCCGTACTCGTTATTCCGATCGCCGTCATCACCTGCGGCATGGGCGCACTGCTCGCCATTCCGCTCCTGATTCTCAACATCGTCGGCTGCGTGCTCGCGGCCAAAGCCGCCCACCGAGGTGAGTACTACCGCTATCCGATGAGCATTCGCGTGGTGTAAACGTCGCGCCGCCATCCGTTCCCGATCGCGCCTTCCGCTACAATCCGCCCTCGTGCCACTCCTTCAATGCGTCAAGCTTCATAAGACCTACGCCGGCCGCGTCGTCGTGGACGATGTGTCGTTCCATATCGAACGAGGCGAGATCGTCGGATTGCTTGGCCGCAACGGCGCAGGTAAGACCACCAGCTTCCGCATGACCATCGGCATGATCGACGCCGATCCGGCCCCCTCGGGCGGCGCTGGCGACGGCCGCGTGTATTTCGACGGGCGCGATATCACCACGCTCCCCATGTACAAGCGGGCGCGGCTGGGCATGGGGTACCTGAGCCAGGAACCCTCGATCTTCCAGCGCCTCACCTGCGAGCAGAACCTGCTGGCCATACTTGAGACCACGTCCATCGCCCGATCGGAGCGGAAAAAGAAGGCCGCGGAACTGCTCGAGCGTTTCAGCCTGACGCACAAGGCCAAGCAGCTCGCCCGCACCTGCTCGGGTGGCGAACGCCGCAAACTCGAGATCGCGCGGGCCCTCGTGACCAATCCCAAACTCATTCTTCTCGATGAGCCTTTCAGCGGCGTCGATCCGATCGCCGTTGAAGATCTCCAGAACGAAATCAAGCACCTCGCCCACGATCACGGCCCCGGCCGCGAGGGAATCGCATTTCTGATCACCGATCACAACGTGCAGCAGACCCTTCGCGTCTGCGATCGCGCATACATCCTCGATAGCGGCAGGGAACTCGCCGAAGGCACGCCCCGCCAGCTCATCAACGACGAAATGGTCAAACGCGCCTATCTCGGCTCGCTCTTCCGGGGTGACGAATTCGACCACATCCCCGAGCGCCGCGTTCGGCGCGAAGCCGCAGGCGCCGCGCTGGGGGACGACCAGTGAGCACGCTTCGCATCGGATCGATCGCAATTGTCGGCACGCTCGTCGCGGCACTCAGCGGCTGCGCGCAGAAAGTCATCGAGATCACTACCGAGCCAAGCGGCGCCCTCGTAACTCTGAACGACGTCCCCGTCGGACGCACGCCCCTCCAGACCGAATTCACCTATTACGGCGACTACGACGTTCAAGTCCGCAAAGACGGCTTTGAACCTCTCCGCACCAAAGCCACAGCGTGGACCCCGATCTACGAACGCGCCCCGCTCGATCTTGCGAGCGCGCCAATCCCGTACGAAACCGTGATCAAGTGGCATTTCAAGCTCGAACCGACGCTCGAGAAGACCGAACCCAAGCTGCAATTTGAAGATGGCTTGATCGGCCGGGCCAAAGGCTTGCGCGAGCAGATCGAAGAGCCCGCCAAGCCGGTTGAACCAAAGCCGAAGGAAGGCCAAGCGGCTCCCGGCACGCCGGTTGAAACCGCGCCTCCTCCTCCGCCCCCGGCCTAGCGCATTCAAGTCATCCCGCCGCGCTGTACAGCGCAGTCGCACCCTACTGCGGCACATTGATGATCGTGTAACTCAGCGAGTCGTTTTCATCCATAATGAACGTGCCGCTCGCACCGGACCTGGCGACCCAGATCTGGAAGCTTGTATTTCCAGCGGACACCGGAAAGACCGTCGTGCCCGAAATAGTCATGTGCACTCCGCTTTGGTTGAAATAAAACGGCTGTGCAACCGAAGTCGACTGCGTGTAAAACCCGAGCTTCCCAACATCACCGGACCAGCATGTCAGCGTCCAGCTCATGATCACAACGCCCGGAACGCAGTTGAACGTTTGTATGGAGCCCGGAATCTTGACCGGAAATGTGGACGTGATCGTCGTCGTCGAAGTCGGCTTGTAGAACACCGAATAAACGCGCGGCGTACTCGCAATCGCCGCCGGAACTCCCGTCAAACCCGTCCACGGCGTGTGAGCCGCAGTGTCGGCAGTGATCGCGTTCTGCGCCGTGCTCGCGAAATTTGCGGTCTCCGCCGTGAGAGCACTCTCAGCAAACTTCGCTGCCATGGCGATCGGAACCGGCGCAATCCGCTGGCGGGGCGAAATCTCCTGATACGGCCCAGTCCCGGCTGGTGTCCGCACCTGAATACCGAGGTATCGGTCCGGCACATTGAAAAACCACGTCGGATCAGCCGGAATCGACGCGCTGAAGATGCCGTTTGAAACCGGCACGGCCCCGAGTCCCGCGGCCGGAGAGACGGCGTTGCCTCCCGCCTGGCTATCGTAGATCGTGAAGAGCATGTCCGCACTGCCCGTGTACGCAGAGCCGCCGTTGCTCAGACGCCCCTGATAGCCGAACACCTCCGTTGGCCCCGTCTGCGGCTGCACAGGCCCCGGCTCGACCGCCTTTGCTTGGGTCGCTTTCCCATGCGGAACGGGCGATGCGGATGACGCGGGCAACGGTGTGTCCGCACCTTGGGCCAAGCCGCATGCCGCGGCGACGAGAGCGCAGTTGAAAACAACGAGAATTCGCATGGTGTCCCTCCGGGTCAAAGCCCGAAGTCCAAGCGAAGCCAGCCTCGAAACTCCCCAATCGATTTTCAACCAATCCGGAGGTGAGCTGGCACAATCACCGTTGAATCAGGGGGTGGGGGCGCAAGACTTCAACGGTTTAGCTTGTCTTCGAGTTTCCGCAGCCGCTCTTCCAGGGCCGCGTTCTGTTTGCGGAGCCCCTCGATCTCGCGCCGCGCTTCGATCGCGACCTGATCCTTCTCTCGCCGGAGATCGCGCAGTGCCTCGACCATGAGCGCTGTCGTCGCGCGCTCGCTCACCATCCGCATGCCGTCGCGGTCGGTGAAGATCCAGTCGGGAAACACCCGCTCGACCTCATCCGCCATCAGGCCAATCTGCGGCCCCGCGAGCGCCTTTCCATTCCTGACAACATCATCGTTGTAGAAGTACTCATAGCCGCGCAGCGCGAGCAGCCGATCAAGCGTGCCCGTCAACCGCCTGATGTCGTGCTTCGCGCGCGGATCACTTAAGTTCGCCCACGATCCGCCGCCCGGCTTGCTCGCCAAGCCGTCGGAGCGGAATCCGAAAGTCGGGGTCCATGTTCCGCCCGGGATCGACCCGATTGTGAAGTAATCCTGAGAATTGGAAGCAGTTGTCGGATCATCACCCAAATACAGTCGAAGTTCCGACTGATTGGCACCGCTGGTCACCGGGTTGATCCGCCTGAAAGCGATGAAGTCGGAGTTCTCCGCCGTTCCGAGCGTGTCGCCGACGGTGCCAAAGGCCAACGTGCCGCCCGAACCGATCTTCAGCCCGCTCGCCGAGTTCAGGTTCAACTCACGCAACACGTTGCCCACGCTCACAAGGCCCCCCTGATAGTCAAGACCGCCGGAAACCGCCTGCCACGGCGAGAACGCGCCCGAAACATTGGCAGGAACGTCCGTCACGCCCGCCCACGGAACACTCTCCGCGTACGGAGTCGGATTGATCGGCGTGCGAGGTGAAATGGTCGTAAAGCTGCCCGAGCCCGCGGGCGCGCGCATGCGAACTTCCAGCCACTTCGAATTCCCGTCGAACACGGGACCAAAGACCAGCTGATGGGTGAACACGCCATTGTTCACCGCCACGTTGTCGGCGCCAATAGTCTGGCCGACCTGCACGCCCCCTTCCGCCAGCGAATACAACGAAAACTGAAAGTCGGTCGGCCCATTGATGTTCGCACCGTCCTTACGCGCCACGCCCTGATACGCGAACGCGTTCCCGGTCGGCGCGCTCACGATCGCCAACGTGATATTCGCCTGCCCCCATATCAGCGGCGATGCGCCGGTCGTTTCTACCTGAAACGTGTACGACGCCCCACTCTGGAACGTGCCGCTCTGATTCACGTCGAGCAATGTTGCCGAATTCTTGTTGATGTTCACGCCCGGCCCAACGAGGCTTACGCTGCCATATTTGAATGATCCTTGAAGCAGGAATGTCTGAGTTCGGACCGCCGTGAACACGATCAGGCAACTTGAACGCGCCGATCCGGCGCCGCCGAGATAGGTGGCACCCGGATTGGCCTCGCCAAACACGGTGATCAACATTGATCCGAGTTCCGAGCCCTGCCTCGCCTCTGCGGCCGAATGAGGGCCTTGGGAGAAAACATACCCGTTGAACGGGCCAAAGTCGCTCGCCGACTCCGACGACGGCGTTCCGAGGGACGACGCGGTTGCGGTCACGAATCGAGTCTGGCTGGTGAAAGACATCTGCCCCGCCGCCAGCGAAGCAAACGCCGCCGCGGCCATCGCAACGCCCAAGCTTCTGATATTCATCATTTTCTCTCCAGCCGCCCGCTCCGAATTCAGCCTACCCGAGGAATCTGCCTTTTCCAACCCCCTGCTGAACCGCTTCCTCCATCACGTACCATCACCCCCGCATGCCCCTTCGCCTGTACAACACCCTGACCAAACGCCTCGAGGACTTCGTCCCGAGGGACCCTTCCAAAGTCTCCTTCTATTCCTGCGGCCCAACCGTCTACGACGACGCCCACATCGGAAACTTCCGCTCCTTCCTCGCGGCCGACCTGCTCCGGCGCTGGGTTGAATCGCCTCTCTGCGAAATTGCCGACGGCAAGGGCGGATCCAGCAAAGCCCCCCGCACCGTCACCCACGTCATGAACATCACCGACGTCGGCCACATGACCGATGACGACAGCGCCGACGGCGCGGGCGAAGACAAGATGGAGCAGGCCGCCAAACGCCTGACCGAAGCGAAGAAGTCCGGCAAGATTCCGGCAGGCGTGTCGGTCGATCCAAACGACCCCTTCCAGGTCGCCCGCTTCTACGAAGGCCGCTTCCGCGAAGACGCCAAGGCGCTCGGCCTCAAGCTCGCCATTGAAGCCGACAAAGACCCGACGCTCATGCCCCGTGCCACCGACAACGTGCCGGGCATGATCGCGCTGGTGGAGCGGTTGATCTCGAAAGGCCACGCCTATGCCGTCGGTACGCCGGGCTCGCGCGTTGTCTACTTCCGGATCAAGAGCTTCCCCGGGTACGGCCGTCTCAGCGGCAACACGCTCGACAAACTCAAAGAAGGCGAAGGCGGACGCATTGCCGCGGCAAACCAATCGCAAAAAGAACACCCCGCCGACTTTCTCCTCTGGAAAGAAGACCCGCGCCATCTCATGAAATGGGAAAGCCCGTGGGGCTGGGGTTACCCGGGCTGGCATATCGAATGCTCCGTCATGTCCTTCGAGCGTCTCGCGCGAACCGCGGGCTCCTCGCTTGCGACCGCCGAAGTCCCCAACGGCGCACCCATCATCGATCTTCACTCGGGGGGCGAAGACAACATCTTCCCACACCACGAGTGCGAACTCGCGCAATCCTGCTGCGCCTTCAACGCTGAGCCGGCAAATGCGCCCTACGCCGCGATGTGGTTCCATCCGCGCTTCCTCATGGTCGAGGGCGCGAAGATGAGCAAGAGCAAGGGCAACTTCTACACACCCCGCGATCTCTTCGCCAAGGGAATCGAGCCCGGCGCCCTGCGCCTTGAACTCATCAAGACCCACTACCGCAGCAATGCGAACTTCACGCTGCAAGGGCTCACCGACAGCCAGCGCATGATCGACCGTTGGCGCCGTCTTGGTGATCTCACGATCGCGCACGGCGAGCCTTCAGCGACGACGCGCGAAGCACTCGATGCGTTCGCAACTTCGATGAACGACGATCTCAATATCTCCGGTGCGATCGCAGCGCTCAACACCTGGTCGGCCAAGCTCGAACGGCCCTCCAGCGGAGACGTTGCCGCGATCCGCACGTTTGACGGCGTCCTCGGCGTTCTCTCGCTCGAACGTGCCAAATCCACCAGTTCGGACATCGGCATCTTCGTCGGAGGCCTCGCGCCCGACCCGACCGTCATCGCCAAGCTCGAAGACCGTCGTGCCGCACGCGCCGCGAAAGACTTCAAGAAGTCCGACCAGATCCGCGACGAACTCCTCGCGATGGGTTACGCGATCAAAGACGCCCCCGGCGGCAAGGTCGAAGTCAGCCGGAAGCCCTGATTGGCTGAGCGCTGAGATCTGTTCGCTGATTTCCGACGCTACTTCGCCGGCTCAACTGCCGGAACTGGAGCCGGTGCCGGAACTGCCGGTGCCTTACTCGGATTCTGCGGTGCATCGGCCGCCGGTCCGAGCCAGACGCCACGCAGGAAAACCGCGAGCGACTGTTCGTTCAGCGTCGGCTCATCGCGCCCTTCGAACGAAGTCAGCATCATGTTGATGCCGCGCTCGACCGCGTTTCGATCCCCGGTCTGGAAACCGAGATACGCGCGGAGCAACCCCGCATCGCGAATGGTCTTGAGACCGCTGGCGCCGAGCATGCGCGGATTGGTCGTCATGCGTTCATCAAGATCCTTACCCAGCAAAGCCAATCGTTCAGCGTTGGGAAGTAGGTCCGGCGCGTACCGCACCGAAGCGAGCTCCGGGTGATTCGTTAGAAGGTCTCGCAGATTGGTCGCGGCAGACGCGTACATCCCCCCCGCCAACTGCGCGTGCGTTCGCGCCGTGAACGCGCTCGTGTCGCTCGGTTTCATCGAGAGTGCCCGCGCAAACTTTTCTTCCGCGAGGAAGAACTGGCTCTTCGCGAACAGTTTCTCGCCCTGCTGCATCTCGGTCACGAACGGATCTCGATCGTCCTTGTACGGCTTGATGAACCGCGCGCCCGACGTACCGGACTCGCGGATCAGATCCATCGTTCCGCTATCAACCAGCGGCACGATCTTCCCCGAATCATCGAACCGCATTCCCGGCGGGGGCTTGGGCATGCCCGGGACTGAGGGCTGCCCGGGTGCCGATGCCGCGCTTGGCTTGGTCGATGCGTCCGGCTTAGTCAAAGTCTTCCGCAGGTTTTCAATGTCCTGCATCCACTTGGGCATTGCGCTCGCGTTACCGTCCTTGTCTGTGGTCATGTCACCAGGCGCGTTCGTGGCGCCAGGAGTGGAGGCGGGAGCGGCGCCCGGAGTGGTCCCGGTCGCGCCGTTCGGCGCTGTTCCATCCGGCGTGTTTCCGTTTGGAGTCGTTCCGTTCCGGGTTCCCTTCTCTCTCGCGTTCTCATCGCGTAAACGCCCCCGTTCAGACAAACGCGAAATCTGATCGTCAGTCGAAGTCGTCGACCTGTCCGGACGCGCACCGTCCGGAAGCGACTGCGGCCCGCCCGGCGCGGCCGATCGCGGATCAACTTTGTCAGGCTCGGGTGCCGCGGATCGCGTCGGCGCAGCCGAAACGTTCAGTGGAGAGCTCACATCGCGATCGAGCGTCTGCAATCCGAGCAACGGCGAAGCCGCCACCGATCGCGAAACCCCGGTCGCATCGGTCCGTTCGCCGACGATCGACGGCTTGAGCATGCTCGAGGTCACAAACGAAGATGTTGAGCGCAGCGCGCCACCCGTCTGTGCATCATCCGTTCGCCATGCCGTCGCATAATCGCGAACCAGCGGCCGCGTCAAGCCTACGTTCTCCGTCACCGATGCGCCGCTCGCCCCGCCGAAGCGGCCCACCTCGAGCGTGCCTTCGAGCTGACCGGGCTTGCGCACCGCGCCGCCCGTAGTCATCGCAAATTGATACTGGAGTGCATCGGTCGAGCGGATGCCCTGGCCCGCCAAGCCGGAGAAGTAGGAATCGCGCCGGAAGTTGTACAGCGTGTCGGTCCCCAGCCGTCCCATGAACTGGCTCGAGTCGGGAAGTGAACTTGCACGTGTCGTCAGCCCGCCCGGAGCCCGTCCGAACACGATCGCATCGCGCATCCGCGCGCCTTGCACATCGAAGCCCTTGTTCACCGGCCCAAGGCTCGAATCAAACCGGTTGGTGTTCTTCTGCATTCCACGCCCATCGCCCAGGGCATTCTGCGCCTGTGCGGAAGCAGCCATCCCGGCGAGCGCGAGAAACGCGACGATCATTGGACGATTCATGAAGTGCTCCTGACACTTGAGAGTACCCCCTGAAGCAAGGTTTGGTTCTTTCTTGTTCGGTATCTCTTCGCCTTCAGCCATATTTCCTTGCCTCTTTCCTATCCTCGCACCCATGCCCACCCCTACTCCCGCCTCCAAACCCGTCTATATCACGACCCCGATCTACTACGTCAACGACCGACCCCACATCGGCCATTGCTACACCACGCTCCTGGCCGATGTGACAGCCCGCTTTTATCGGCTGCTGGGGGGCCAGAGTGAAAGCTTGAACGGTGCTCAGAACGACCGTTCTCAAGATGTGTTTTTCCTCACCGGCACCGACGAGCACGCCGACAAGGTCGTGACCTCCGCTGCGGCGCACAACGTGACGGCGATTCAGTGGGCCGACCAGAACGCCGCGGAGTTCAAGAAGGCCTTCGCCTTCATGAACTGCTCGAACGACGATTTCATCCGCACCACCGAAGATCGCCACAAGTCCAAAGTCCTCGAGTACATCCGCGAGCTTCAGAAAAAGGGCGATATCTACCTTGGCGATTACGTCGGCTGGTTTGATGAGTCGCAGGAGGAGTACCTGACCGAGACCGCCGCGAAGGAAGCGAGCTTCGTCAGCCCCGTCACCGGCAAGCCGCTGGTGAAGAAGGTCGAAAAAAACTACTTCTTCAAGCTCTCGGCGTATCAGGACAAGCTGAAAGCGCACTTCGACAAGAATCCCTCGTTCGTTCTTCCCGAAGCACGCCGCAACGAAGTGCTCGGCCGCTTCAAAGGCGGTTTGCAGGACATCCCCATCAGCCGCGCCGTCACGGCCGATCCGACCAGCCAATGGGGCATCAAGATGCCCGACGACCAGACGCATCGCATTTATGTCTGGATCGATGCGCTCTTCAACTACCTCAGCGTGGTGGACACGCCCGAGCGCAGGCAGTTCTGGCCACCCACCGTTCACTACATCGCCAAGGACATCCTCTGGTTCCACGCCGTCATCTGGCCAGCGCTGCTCATGGCGCTCGGCCGCGACCTTCCCGCCACCGTCTACAGCCACGCCTACTGGGTGCGCGACGGCCGCAAGATGAGTAAAAGCCTCGGCAACTTCGTCACCATCGAAGTGCTCCAGGCTTACGCACAAAAATACAGCCTCGATGCCCTCCGCTGGTATCTCGTCACGCAGGGGCCGCAAGGCGCGACCGACGCCGACTTCTCACACTCGAAATTCGTCGAGGTCTACAACGCCGATCTGGCCAACGGAATCGGCAACTGCGCCAGCCGAGTCAGCAACATGATCGAAAAGTACTTCGACGGAAAAGTGCCGGAGTTCCAGGCCACCTGGATCGACCGTCGCTGGGAAACCACTTCCGCCGATGCCGTTCCTGCCTATCTCCAGGCCGCCAAAGACCTCGACCTTGCTGCGGCATTCGAGGCCGCATCCTCGCTCATCAAAGACGTTGATGATCTCATCAGCGAAACCAAGCCTTTTACGCTCGCGAAGGACATGGCGACCAACGGTCAGGAAGTCGCCAACATTCTCGCCTGCTGCGCCGAGTCGATCCGCATCGCATCGGTCATGCTCGCGCCCGCGATGCCTCAGAAAATGGCCGAGCTCTGGCAGGCCTGGAATTGCGCTCCCGCGGCGAACGTTTCTCTGGAAGAGCTCTGCGCCTTCAACGGGCCGCGCGGTATCAAGCCGGGACACAAGATCGCCAAAGGCGCCGCCCTCTTCATGCGTGCCGACACTGCCGAAGCACCGCCCGCCTGATCGACCGGTTATAAGGACGCTGAATCACCGCGATGCGTGCCGTTTTCTAGATGTTGTTTTCTCGTGAAGCGGTAGACTGGATTGTCAAGATTCAGAGAGGGGCCCGCCCATGAATCGCTCGCTCGCCGCACTTTGCGTGCTCTCGCTCGCCACTCCCTCGATCGCGGGCGTTTCGTATTCCAACGACAACCGGTTCGTTCAGGCTGTGAATTCCTTCGGCCAAAGCGTGGCCCACACGCCTCCGATTGCGTTTGGGCCCTTCCATGAGACTTCGCAAGTCAACACCGACATGGCGGAAGGCTCGTGCGGCTCCATTGCGATGCACGATTCACAAATGAACTCGGCGCTGATGTCCGGCACCGGCTCGGTGAACGCAAACTCGTCGACAAAGGCCGCCACGCCGCTCGTTTTCGCGGGCTCAGGCAATTCGCGCTTCGAGGTCGGCTTCAAGCCCGACGCCAGCGGCGTCATCCATCTCACGGGCCAATTCGCCGGCACAGCCGGCAAGTCATCGTTTCTGGCCGAACTCAAGCTCGGCGATACGGTCCTGTTCAGCAAGGCATCATCGGGATCGTTCGATATTCAGTCCGCTGTCTACAAGGACTCGCAGTACAAGCTCACCGTCTATTGTGCATCGAACAGCCTGCTGATGTGGTCGGGAACGCCCGCGACCGCGTCGAGCACCGCGAATTTTTCATTCAACGCGAGTGTTTCCTCGAGCCTTTGTGTCGGCGATCTCAACCTCGATGGCGTGGTCGATGATCTCGACTTCACCATCTTCGTTCTCGCCTACAACCTGCTCGATTGCGCCGATCCCACGATGCCCGCCGGTTGCCCCGCCGACCTCAATAGAGACGGAGTCGTCGATGACATCGACTTCACCATCTTTGTGCCGGCGTACAACGATCTGATCTGCCCATGAGCACGCAGCGCTCCGCAAAGCGGATCAATACCTCAACTAGGCCTGCAAAAGAAAACCCGCACAGACCGTGCGGGTTTGTTCATTCAGAAAATGGCTTGCTCAGCTGCGCTTGCCGATGACCATGCCGATCACTCCGGCGATCACGGTCAGGCCCGCAAGCCCGCCCACAACCATCCAGATGTTCTCGCCGAGCATCGTCACGAATTCCGCGCCCGATCCGCTGATCACCAGCACAACAGCGAACACGCTGAGCAAGAGCGTCACGATCGCACCGAAAGCCACGCCGCCAAGCACGCCGGACCAGAGTCCGTCATACGGCTCCGCGGCAACCATCGCCGACATCGAAACCATGCCCGCGCCCACCGGCGTCGCATCGCCTCCGCCACCTTCAAAGAGTGCGCCACCTTCAGCAGCGCCGGCAGCATTGCTGCCTTCAGCATCCACCGAGCCAGAACCCGCACTCGAGGTCACGCCGTACGCATCCTCTGCAAGGCCCTGACCAAAACCGGTTCCACCGCCCAGGTCCATGATACCCGAGCCCGCGGAAGAATCACCCGCGGAAGTCGCGGCAAGGCCCTGAAGCGGCGCGGTCGTCACGCGCGTCACGGCCGACGGATCCGACTCATCGGTCGCGTCGGCGTCGAAGATGCTGATGCCTGTTTGTTCTTTCGGGCTGTCGCCGGCCGGAGCGCCCGACCCACCCATCCCAAGCCCGCTCCCCATCGACGCGGCAGATCCGCTGCTCGCTAAGCCGATCGGCTCGAGTTCCGAACTGCTGTCGGCAAGCGCGATCACTTCATCCTCGCCGCCCGACTTGCCGCCGGCGAGCAGATCGACCTGCTCCACTTTGAACATGAGACGGTCGCGATCGCGAAAGACCTCAAGCTGCCGCTTATCCGCCATCTCTTTCACAGCCTCGGGCGAGACCTTGAGCTTCTGGGCGGCTTCGTCGAGCGAGTAGAACATCTTGGCCATGGACAGACTCCTGAAGACTTCCGGAAGGCGTGCCAGCGGCAGACCAGCGGGGCCCAGATGATACTTCACCTATGACCGCCGCGCCTGACCTTCCCGCCGCATCCCGGCACTCTCCCCCCTCACCTCACATCGGGCTCAAACACCGCCCCGAGTGGGGATTCCGCGCTCCCAGGCCCCCGGCCCCTATCGAGCCCTTCGACCTCTTTCACCCAACGGTTCCGCCCGAGCTCGCAGGCCTGCGGATTCTGCACCTCTCCGATTCGCACATCGAACGCCTCTACCCACGCCCCCCCCACCATGACCGGCTGCTCGATGCCCTCGCGCGGACCGAAGTCGACATCATTGTTCTGACCGGCGATTACATGACCAGCCCGGGAGATGAGCCGCCCGCCCTGCTCGCGCTCGAAGAGCTCTCCCGCGTCTGGCGTTCGCGCTTCGGCGTCTTTGCCGTTGGGGGCAACCACGACACCGCGCGCTTCATCCAAGGCGCGAAGCGAATCCGCGGGCTGCGCTGGCTTTCCCACGAATCGGTCAAAATCCCGATCGACCTCGGGCGAGGAAATTGCGCTCTCCGCATCATCGGATCTGGATTTCCAGAAAGTCTTTTGGAAAGCGCCGGCGTTGCCGACGACTCTTTCGCGCTCGCGCTCGTGCATTATCCATCCGAGATCTTTGCGGCAGCCGAACTGCGCATCCCCATCGTTCTCAGCGGACACACACACGGCGGACAAGTGCGCACGCACGCTTCGTGGCTGCCCCTCACAAGCTGCGATTTGCCGGGAAATCTAGCCTCCGGCGTGTTTCGTTTGCGCGACACCGTGCTCTGCATCTCGCGTGGCCTCGGCGCCGCCGTGCTTCCGTTCCGCGTGAATTGCCCGCCCCAGGCGCCGCTCTACACACTCCGCCCGCGCCCGTTTGGATCATCAGTCTGCGAAGTTCTTGCACCGATTTATCGGTGGTAGGCAGATTTTTTGTTCGCCCGAAAAGTGTGAAAACGCCCAGCAGGAAGCGCCCACCGTTGATTTTGCGGAACCGACGCGAACCGCCTCCGAAACGATTGTCAGTCTGGAGCGTTCTCCCCAACGCTCCCTTAAGTGAGTTCCGGATACTTCGGTTTCGAACGACTCTTTCTACCTTTGCAATCACACTCTTTCAGGCCTTTACGGGCGCTCGTGGGAACAAACAAAACCACAGGCCACCGGGAAGAACCAAAGAGTTCAAGTAGACCTGCTCGGTCTGTGTTTCTTGGAGGTGCGTGAAAACGCATCCTCCAGGGTTGTCCTGCGCGATCTCGTGTATGCAGTGTCCCGCCGGTGGAGAAAAGAGACAAGCCAGAGAGAACAGAGAGACAAGGCAGCACATGACACGAATCACGCAATCCCGTTCGCTCGCCAGGTTGCACGCCAGATCAGTTTCAAGTTCAGCTCATTGCTTCCGGGATCGACGGGATCAGACAGGGCGGCACAAACACCTGCGGGAGAAACCGCCTCCGCATGCGTAAGTCCGTGCCGCTCGCAGTTGTGTTCCGGAGGGAGAGAGTTGGGAGAGGGGTGGGTTTGGGGTCGGGTTTTGGGGTTGAGGGTTTGGGGGTCTCGTGGGTTGTTGGGTTTCGCTTTTCGGTTTGGGGTCAGAGGTGTTTGCTTGGTTTTGGGAGTTGGGGTTGAGGTTTGGGTCTTGGAGGAGAGGGCTTTGAGGAGGGGTGGCCCGCCGCGTGTGTAACTCCCGGCGGGCCCTTTTCAGCCCACCGCGGCATGCGAGAAATCGCCCGCCGCAGATTCGATCCCGGCTTTCAGGATCGCGCACAGTCAGGCCTTCCGGCTGTGCGTCCAAAGTCCGCCCGCGCCAGGGCCTGAAGCACGACCCGCACTCACTTCAGGCCCGCAAACCGCCCGCTCGAGCCGAAAGGCTCGCGGGCGGCTTTCGTTTTGCGATCGCTGATAGTCTGGCCTGATGCAGTTTCTAACCCAGGCTCAATGCGATGAATGGCTCAAGCGCAACGGCCGCAACGGGCCCGATCCTGGCGCGCTGCGAGATCTCCCACGGGAGAAGCACCAGAACCTCGAAAACGCCAGCGCCCGAAGAATTTACCACGTGATGAGCGTGGAGATCCGCAAGTCCATCTTCGATCGCGCGCAGCCGGTCCTGCTCGTCGTTCACGACTACGCCCACTGGTCATCCAACCAGCAGTTGCTTCTCTACTCCCTCATCCGGCGCCACTTCTTCAACACCAGCACCATGGAAGAAACGCCCGGCCACCTCGCCGAGCCCCACGAATATGAGTTTCTCGAAGCCATCGCCTTCCTGTGCTTCACCTACGGCTGGGGCTTCTACATCGCCTGCCCCGGAGGCGACGAGATGTTCGTCAGCGACCACCACGGCTGGTGGGGTATCGCGCCGTCACCCAGCATCCGACCGTTCTAGCGCGGTTTTGATTTCATGCGTTCCGCAATGACACGAAGCGTGCGGTTTCATGCCGCTTCGCCAGGCGCTCAATCCCGCGTGGTGGAGGATGAGATTCTGGGCCGCGAAGTCCGGAAAGGCCATCGCCCCAGACACTCATCCTCCCAACACAGGATGAGATTGTGAGGGAGCTAGACCTACAAAGGCTCGCTCGCAAGCACCCAAGGGTGGTTTTCTCGCCCCAAGCCCGATTGCCCTTGCAGTTCCCTGCACTCTTTGTAGAATGAGACCCGGAAGCACTTAAGCTTCCGGGTCCGTTCGAAGGAGGACAGTCTCGAAAGTACTTACCGATTTTCGGGGCTTTGGTTCCACTGATTCCGGTTTGCCCGTCAATATTTCTGCTGACGGCCCTTCCAGAAGCAATCCCGTACAAATCGATGCCTCGCCCGCCCCTTCCCGTCACCGCTCGATCGGGACGCCGATAACGCTGCCGTACTCGGTCCAGGAGCCGTCGTAATTCCGAACGTCCTTCAGACCCAGTAAGTACTTGAGAACAAACCACGTATGGCTGCTCCGCTCCCCAATGCGGCAGTACGCAACCGTCGGCTTCGCAGGGTTCACCTTGGCCTCGACCAGGTACAACTGCTTCAGCTCCTCCAAGGGCTTGAAGGTGCCGTCCTGATTGACGGCCTTCGCCCACGGCACGCTGGCTGCTCCCGGGACGTGGCCGCCCCGCTGGGCCGATTCCGTCATGCCCGGCGGCGCAATCACCTTCCCGCTGAATTCATCCGGTGAACGCACATCGACCAGATTGGAAGCCCGGGCCGCCGCGGAGCTCTTCGCAATCTCAATCACGTCGAGCAACTTGGCGCGAAGCGTCTCATCACCCGCCGACGCCTTGTACACCGTCGGCTTCACCTCGGTCTTGTCCGCCGTCAGCGGCAGATCCGCCCCCGCGAGCCATTTCACGCGCCCTCCGTTCAGCAATCGCACATCCTTGTGCCCATACAGCTTGAACAGCCAGAACGCGTACGCCGCAAACCAGTTGTTGTTGTCGCCATACAGAATCACCGTGTCGCTGTTCGAAATCCCCGCAGCGCTCGCGAGCTTCTCAAACTCTTCCTTGCTCGCAATATCCCGCCGCACCTGATCCTGCAACTGCGTCTGCCAGTTGAACCCCACCGCGCCGGGAATGTGCCCAACTTCGTACGCCTTCGTATCAACATCGACCTCGACAAACTTGATCCCCGGCTTGCCGATGTTGGCCTTCGCCCAATCCGCTTCAACAAGAACTTCAGGATGCGCGTAATTGCTCATGTGTGCCCCTTTCAAAACGCTCGCTCACGCGATGCTTCTATTTGCGATTTGCCCATTTGCGATTTGGAGCTTTCACTCCTCCCCCAGCCCCGGCACATGCTTCACCATGCTCGAAACATACTTAAACACGTTATCACAAAACATCATCACCCCCACTCCCACCAGTTTGGGGTCTCGCAGCAGCACCTGCCGCGCACCCTCGTAAATCAGGCCGCTGGAAGGCCCCGCGAAGAGACCTTCCGTTCGACACAGCTCCATCGCCCGCGTGTACGCAAGCTCAAACGGAATCTCCAGAATCTCGTCAATCTGCTTCTCATCAAACAGCTTCGTCACATGCAGCTCGCTCTTGTTCCGAAGGCCCGGCACATCGTGCCCCTCACTCGGCTGCACCGCAATGATCTTGATCGCCGGGTTCTTCCCCTTCAAGAACTTCGAGAGCCCCATCGCCGTTCCCGCAGTCCCCAATGAAACAAACGCGTGCGTAATCCGGCCCTCGGTCTGTCTCCAGATTTCGGGGCCGGTCGTCTTCACGTGCGCCTGCACGTTCAACTCATTCTCATACTGATTCGGCATCACGTAGTGGTCCTTCTGCGCCTTCGCATACGACCTCGCAATGCCGATCGACCCTTCGCCCATCCCCGGGCTCGGGCACATCTGATCGTTGATGACATCCACATCCGCCCCCCGCGATGCGCAGCAGCACCCTCTTCTCCAGCGGCACCTTCTGCGGCACAATCGCCCGCATCGCATACCCCTTCGCCGACGCCATCGCCGCCAGGCTGATCCCCGTGTTGCCGCTGGTCGGCT
>Ga0268266_10000123_pt1 | contig 153496 bp, 152 predicted proteins | sample KBSS13metaG_FD_190356 | JGI IMG/M metagenome (GOLD analysis project Ga0268266, IMG submission 190356) | Switchgrass rhizosphere microbial communities from Kellogg Biological Station, Michigan, USA - KBS S1-3 metaG (SPAdes) (version 2) | ecosystem: Host-associated > Plants > Roots >...
ATTCGGACGTGAACTACATCGGCGGGACGACGACGGGGTTGACGGGCAACAGCACGTACAACGGCCCGACGACGATCAGCGGCAGCAGCACGCTCATCACGGGAGTGGACAACGCCCTGCCGAGCCCGGCGCCTTACACCGACCTGACGCTGGGTAACGCCAGCGACACCGGGACGATGACCAACACGCTGGACTTGTCGGGCCACAGCCAAACGGTGGCGAGCCTGAACACGGCGGGGAGCGGGACCAACCAGGTCATCAGTTCCAACGGATCGGCCTCGACGCCGAGCGTGGGTGGGACGACGAGCGTGAGCACGGGCGGATTGACCGTCAATGTGGCCAGTGGCACGGACACCTACGGCGGTTTGCTGGGTGACAGCAACGGGACGCGCAACGCGAACAACTTCAGCGTGACCAAGACGGGCACGGGGACATTGGCGCTGACGCGGGCCACGGGTAACCAATACACCGGCGGCACGACGATTTCCGCCGGCACCCTCATTGTCAGCAACACCTCGGGCTCGGCGACGGGCAGCGGGGCGTTCAACTTGGGGAGCCTGGGGATTGTGACCGGCACCGGCACGATCGCCGGCAGCACGAACACGGTCAACGGTGCGGTCAACCCGGGGACGGGCGCGAGTGACACGACGAGCATCCTGACGATGACGGCGACGGGGACGACGAGCTTCACCAACGCGAGTTTGACGTTCAACCTGGGCACGGGCGCAGGCGGAACGACGCTGGGCAACAGCACGCAACTGGCGCTGGGTGCCACCACGACGGCCTTGTTCAGCAATGCGAATTTGACGCTGAATTTGATCGGGGGAGCGGTGGTGCCGGACACGACGCAGTTCACGCTCTTTACGAGCACGGTGGGCGGCAGCGGGATCGGCGGCTCGATCTTCGGTGGGGATTTGGTCCTGGGCGCGGGCAACGTGATCACCGGCCTGAACTTCACGATCAACAGCGCGCAGCCGCTGGGCTATTATGCCAATTCGTACTTGAAGCTGGTGGCCAACGGCGGCGGGTTCAACATCGACGTCGAAGTGGTCCCGGAACCCGGCACCTGGGCCTTGATGCTTGGCGGGTTGGTGCTGTTGGTCGTTTGCCAGCGCTTGCGGCGCAAGAATGGCTAAGCGTGAGAGAAAAGACCTTTCCCAAGAGAACAAACTCGAAAGAACTTGAGAGTAGCCAATAAAATTGGCTGAAAAGCGTCGAACTCTATAGGTCAATAACAGCGACTAATCTCCCTATCGGATGGATAGGGAGATCAACTTTAACTTCGGTTTCGTTCGAGGCTTGAGAGGTGATCGTGATCAGCTTTGGTCGGGAGCAATAGCACCGCGCCGTCCGTCTCAAATTCGCAATCATTTGCGCCAGATCCAGCGGGTGTGGTCGCGTCGATCAAGCTTGGGAGTTGGGATCAGACCAATTTCGTTCCACGGGCGCTCCCAGTTGGAATCGAACCAACACTCTACAGTTTAGAAGACCGTTGCTTTATCCGTTAAGCTATGGGAGCAAGTCGTTTAATTACAGATAGATATATCTGTAATGAATGAGTCAAAATGCAGTCTTGTAACCCAAGAGTGTAACCCTATGCTATTGGAATGGTTTCCAAGCAGCAGAGCGGCCTTAAACACGTTGGGGAATGCCTCTATCGTCATCATGGAGGAACCTACTATGCGCTGGTCAAAGTCGCGGGCAAGCAAATCAAGCGCAGCCTCCGCACGGCGGACCTGAATTTGGCGAAACGACGCCTGACAGATTTTCGCACAAACGCCTCGCGTCTCACCGGCACGGAAAAGAGCCTGGTCTTCGAAGGCCTCTCCGATCAATGGCTGGCCAGCATCCGGCCTCATCTCAAGGAATCCTCTTACCAGCGGCGGGTTACTTCCATCAAGCAGGTGAAGCCTTATTTCAAGGGACACTTGGTTAAAAGCATCGGGCACCGCGAGATTGAAGTCTGGAAACAGGCGAGGGCAGGGAAGCTCTCGGCCCGCAGTTATAACATCGAGATCGAGACACTGCGCCTTGTCTTTGAATTCGCTCGCGAAGATTTGCGACTCATTCTGGAGAACCCCGCAGCGAAGTTGAAACGACGGAAGCAATCGACACATCGACCGGAGATACCCACCAAGGCCCAGTTCATCGCACTCTTGAAGGAAATGAGGAAAGACACCAGAGCGAAGGAGTCGGCCGATTTCGTGGAATTTCTCGGATACTCAGGACTACGCCTCGACGAAGCGAGACGCGTGAAATGGAAGGACGTGAATTTTGAGAAAGACACCCTGACGGTAACTGGTGGCGACACGGGAACCAAAAATCACGAGTTTCGCGTCACCCCTCTCTTTCCTGCGCTGAAACGCTTATTAACGGCACGTGCCGAGGCGGTAGTCGCCGTTCTACCCGACACTCGTGTCTTCTTCGTGGAAACCGCCAAACAAGCCTTGGAAGGAGCCTGCAAGCGTGCGGGATTAACTCATTGGGGACACCACGCCATGCGACACTTTTTTTGCAGCAACGCTATTGAGGCGGGGATTGACTTCAAAGTTATCGCTGAATGGCTAGGACACAAGGACGGCGGCATATTGGTTGCGAAAACTTATGGGCATCTTCGTGCGGAACATTCGCATGCTATGGCGCTGAAGCTCACATTTGATGGAGAATGCTGAGTTTTAAAAAAGATTTTTAATTTTAGAGCAAAGAGTAGACGTCCAAGGCTCATCATACTTAAGCGAACTTAATAAAATGCTCTCTAGGCGATTTTCAAATCCAGAAGGAAGATCGCGCCCTGCTGCGATTCTTTTTGCGTCACCAACAAGAAAAGCCCCGTACCACTTGCCATTGAAGAAATGGTTTCCTCGACCCTCTTGGATCGCCACCGATACTACTTGTTTCCAATTTTCATACTCAGTCAGGATGGTATCGTTTGAACATCCGGCCTTCCCCGCAAGTCTTGAAATAAAAGTGGTTTCGGTTGTTGAATTAACAGTGCCATACGGACCGTTATGTATGGGTGACTCCGAAATAGAATAGTTTGGCCCCATTCCTGGCGCTGCCTTCCGCATCAGCAGGCACAATGCCACCCAATCTTTCCAAGATTGAATTGCGGTTTCAGTCCAAGTTTTGTTGTCGGCTAATTTAACAGAATTCGTGTCTAATGCAGCACCGCAACAAAGAGCTTGGACGAGATTTCCGTGCAAATACAAATAATTCTCAAGGCCGTAATGCTCCGTATAAATAACATGAGGACATTCAACTAGGGTTTGCGAAACATCATCGATATCCTTGTCTAGGAAAAAAATACTAATGTGTTTATCCGTGCCGCGATCGATTACTAATGAATTAGTTCCGGTGAGGTACTCATGTTGAGCCAAGAGGGATGTTTTGCCCGATCCCCGATCAGGGTTTACTTCTTTAGCCAGCCTTACCATTACATTCTTTGAATCACAGATTCCACATGCCTCAAAAATTTGGCTTATAAATGGGCGATCTAAAAAACCTTCAACAAATAGGGTCACGGTTGCGCTTGTCATTTGAAGCGCTCTTCGCAATCCAGGTTGTGAAAATTGCAATTCCTGTATCATGTAGGAATTTTGAATATCTTAGAATCATCCAAATCAGCTAGTACCTCTGGCGAATGAGTTGCTGCTATCAGTTGGAGATTGGGATTTAATTCCATAATGGAACTGATGAGTTTACGTTGCCAATCAATATGAAGCGACAATTCCGGTTCATCTATGATGAGAGTAGAGCTTTCAGCTCCAAGGGAGTCAAACAGGATGCGAAGAATTTGCTTTTCGCCAGACGACAAAGATTGGAGTCCGATAGGTATATTATCCAAAGTTTTTAGCTCAATAGATGTATCTGCGAAATTTACGGTTTTATTGCCAGAGAATAATTTAGTAATGAGCTCCTGTAATTTGGTCCTCGGCTCAAGCTCAATCGCGATATCATTTTCGATCTTATTGATTAAATCGACTACTTTCTGAAGTGCTGGACTTTCGGTGAAACGTTTTTGAAAAGCTTCCTTGGATATAATAGGCATGTATTGGTTTTGTCGCCGAAGGAAATCGCGTGTTTTTGCGTACGCAATCTCCCAGTCCATATTTGAAGCTGTAGGCCTCGTGCCTTCCGTTGTAATGATCTCGTTAAGAATATCCGCTATGCCCGCTTGCTGGATTTGCCTAACTTTTGATTGTATGCCGCCAAAGAATCTACTCCAATGCCTAGACAGGCCTTCTGCATAAACTCTGTCGTAGTAATCTTCATCCGAAGAATTATCCTCACTTCGAACCACTCTTTGAACGAGACGGTTTATTGGCAAATATCGGACGCGCCACATTGGCTTCGCATCAGGTGGAAGAGGTGGTTCAACATTCCACGGGCGAATGCCGTTTTCGGCCGCTCCTAATCTTCGCAGAAGGGAAGATGGAGGCAATTCCTCAATCTGAGGATCTTCTGGCTTTGGAGCTTTATCAAGCGTGTAGACAAATTCTTGCTTATAGTTCTCGGAGTATAAAACTATTCTTGCACTGGTGAAATGAACATTTACAAGCAAAGATGTGTCATTTTTGAATACCGAGTGGATTATTTTTAATAGGGATGTTTTTCCGCAGCCATTGAGTCCAAAAAAAAGATTTATGTCTCTGTTCAAAGTTGCGCTTAAAGCTTTCGTTTTTCCAGCTAAGCCAACGACTGAAATTTCGCGAATATAGGACATTTGCGGATTTACTCTTACGAGATCAATGGAGAGGTCGCAAGTTTATTTTACTTGCATTAACTTTTAGGCAGCTCGTTCATCTGTCGATTGTATCGTGAGCTGTTTAAAATAAATCTCATCAGCAAGACTGAGACGGTAAGAGTAGGTTAAGCGGCCTTTTGTAGCAATTAGTTCGCGGATAATATTGCTGAATTCGCTCTCGAAACGGAGGTCTTTGACTTTGGTCCATTTCCACGGACCGAAAGCAGCCCAGAGGCGCCATCCTTTGAAGCACGGGGCTCGGCCTTCCTTGGTCAGATACTTGCCCATGTAGCTGGCTCCTTCCGCTCGGATCGGTTTGACGTGAATGCGGCCCCAGCCTGCTTTCTCTGCCAGAAGGCGGACTTCCACGACGTTGATCCGCGTATTGGTGACCATGTGGACGTGCAGACCGTGCTCCTCGTGAAGCTCGAATGCCCGAAGCCCGCAAAGGTCAGGGTATCTGCGCCGGAGGAGGGTAAGCAGGTGATTCCATTTTTTACGCGTTGCCTTGATTGCAAGGACCTCGGCAAAGGTGAATGTCCAGAAATACAGGGTTTCAGTTCCCAGCTTTTTGGCTGAGAACTCAAATGCCGCCTTACTTTTACTCATGGAGGTGTGGAGTTGTTTGATTATATACAAGGTTAGGGCGCCGCTGGCCCGCCTTCGGCGGGCCGAGCGGGGCCCTCTTCCTTGTCGATGATTACTGGCTCCATTTCCGCCATGCGTCCAAAAAGCATGCCGCGCTTGGCTTCAAACTTATTGAGTGCGAAGGCATAGACGCATCCCTTCACCAGTTTGATTTCCATCTGGTCCGCTGTCACATCCGGTGGGAGATACCGACGCAGAAGTATCTTGTCGACCATGCCCCGGCCCTGGCGTTCCACCGCGTAGACGAGCTGGAGCGTTTTGATGGCGTTCCCTGTTTCCTTGTCCACATAGCCAGCGGACTCGACTTTTCCCCCGCGGAATTCCGCAACCAGAACGATGTGGCCGTCCATGACAATGCGAATGAGCTCAAACGGGGTCATACGATCTCTTGGCTGGTGGTTTCGCGCAGATACCGCTCGATCTCGGTGAGGGAGTAGATAGGCCGTCTCGTACCCCGTGACGGTCGAATCAGACCGCGCTTGGCCAGCCGGTCGAGTGTGGCGGGACTTTGCCCAATCGCTTTGGCTGTTTCTTCTCGTGTGAATCCCAACTTAAGGGGAGTTGTCCCCGCATGATTTGTGTTCATGCGGCGACCGTACGACAGAATTATCTTGGTCAATACCGACAGATCCCCAGGGGGGATATGTCGGAATTAACGCTCTTGACGAGGGGAGCAGCAAGCGACTTGTCTGCGATTCTCACCCCTGACATTTACATTTATGGGGTTGCGATTCTCGACAAGTCGCTCGCTGCGGAAGGCACCCCTAAACATGAATCTTTCCCGCGCTCCCGCAGGTCGCGGTAAGGCGGTATTTTACTTAACCGTGGAGGTTCTTATGACAATTTGCACAAACCGAGGACAGCCACTTGATGGGCTCCTTGCCTATGTTTTTTGGTGCATACCGTTTGTGATGTACCTGAGTAGCCTTGGCGCCACAGTGGACGCACTTCCAGCCATCCCGTTTAAAAACTACCTGTCGTTTTCGCTGCCAGTCGTCAGACTTGAGGTAGACATTATTATAATACGTTTTGCGATCCTGACGCCTCTTTCTTTTCCGCTCAGACTTGAACAGTTCGCCCACGATTGAAACTGCACCAAGCACGATCAAGAGCGGGAGGAGCAACGGCGCTTTATCGAATAAAGATGCGACGGCGAAGGTAATACAACGAAACTGTTCCAGATTACGGGACAAGTAAATCCCAAATTATGGGACATGCGACTGTCTCCCTACGACCAGAAGGTGGCGGCTTTCCTTCGCAAAAGGAGAGGGGAGATGACCTATCGACAGTTTGCTCCCAAGCTGGGCATGACCAGTTCAACGCTCCACCGGCTAGAAAACTTGGATCAGTCCATCACCCTGGCTAAGTTGCATGCTATCGCGCAAAGATTGAGGACGAGCGTCGAGGAAATCTTGGCTGGGCGCTCCACGTAAAAACCCGGCCTTAAGCCGTAACCGGAGCAGGAACGAAGTTTGTAGGCCGGCCACGAGTTCGGAATTTTAATCCGATTCTTTGGCACATTTTTCCAAGGCGTTTTGACTGTTTGACATCGTTGAGCCTACCGACCGCGCCTACGCCTGGGATACGTGACAGAATTTGGTGAAGGTGACTTACGCTCCTGATTTTGGGCATTACTGGAATCAGAAAGAATAGGGCGATGTAAATTCGAGTGGACGTTGTTTCCCAAACAGCAGGTTCCTTATCTGGGAAAATCTTCTTTTCGATGGCACGCTGATAAGCGTTGAGGAATTCGATTTGCGTTAGCGGGGGTTGCTTACTCATGATTCTTCCGAATTTCTGAGACATAGTTCCCTGTATCTTTTGAACAGGTTCCATCACGCTAGGTAGAGCCTTTAACGCATGGGTGAGGTCGCGCGAGTGAACTTTTGTTTTGGCGAGGCTTTGAAAATCAATTTTTGAACATGAGTCCAATACTCCTGCCATGGTTCCGAGCTTTGTGGCAGTTGTGTCGCCTTCCCTGAGGTTATAAGCCCGACACAAACTTTTTTCTAACTGTAGATAAATGCGTTGTGCCAAAGGTGGTGCCGCATCCAAGATCGCGTCAATCTCATTGCCGTGACGCAGGATGGGAGCCACGGCGCGTTTTGCAGCCTTAAGCCAATTAGTAGGTATTATTGCCTCACTGCGCATCCCAAACTCTTATACACTTGAATATCGGTGTCAAACCTCTTTTGGGAGGTCCTGCAAGGGATCATGCCACGGTTTCCTCAACCGTATTGGCTCCTAAGTAGCTGATAAATTTACGTAAACGCTTGATAAAAACCGCTTACTTTCAAAATTTAGAAATGCTCAAAAAGTAACCCTGAATTGTAACCCGACGGTCAAAAATCGGATCATTTCTGATTAACCGAGACGACAAAAATGTTTTTCAGAAAAGACGATTTCAGAGTGCAGGCAACACAGGAAAACATCTGTCGATTTGAGCGAAAATTGCCTGTTAATTTTAGAAGACCGTTGCTTTATCCGTTAAGCTATGGGAGCCGGGTGCGGCACCATCAAACGGCTACTATGCTCGTGTGAAAAATAGCGGGCAAGCAAATGCGAGGGCATCAACCCAATTCAGGGTGAGAATCGAGGGTAATCCACTTTTGAGTGTGTGGATCGAAGAAGTGGTCGGTGCTGGCCAATTCCCCGGATGATAGCAGGGCATGCACCACGGACAGCTTAAGTTTTCCCAGATCGGTCCCATTTCGTGCCACATGAATGACCACCGGGTCGATGTTGTGATCGACGGTATGGTAAGATTCCTTTGAGGATTTCATTGCCAGAGATTCAGGAGGGGAACAATGATCGCAATGAGCACGGCCAATCCCATGATGATGTAGGTGAAGCGATCGGCGCGATCGAGAGAGGACAGGCCGCTCCGGTTCAGCTGAACGGGAAGGAGAGGCCGTTTGGCGGCGGGCGGGAAAGTCCAGGGAACCGCCTGTAAATCGTTGGCGACAGGATGCGTGATGATCGGCGCAAAATAATCATGTACTCGGAAGGTTTCCATAGGGGCTCCTATTTTGGAGAGGTTGTGAGGGGGTTACTGGCCAAAGGTTCCGTGCTTTTCCTTCATGAGGTCATTCTTGAAGATGATTGTGATGTCGGCGGATTTGGTGTGATAGACGTAGGTCGTCTGCATCCCGCCCACGAGAGGGATGGGCTCTGACCTGGAATCAGTCGGATCACCCAGAATGGCCCGGACTTCAGTGGGCGACATGTCAGTATGGATTTTGTCGAGATTGGGTTGGGTTAGAGCACTGGACGCGAAGGCGCCGCAGCCAGCGATCAGCAGGGAAAGTACGATACAGAGATAGATTTTCATTTGATTTAATGGATGGAGAGCGGAATGAATTCCCAAACTTGGTTCTGAAGGATGCGGTTAAAGGAGACAGCCCAGGACCAGCTTTCCCGATTAAAGCGGGATTCCTTTGCGAAATAGATCATGCGGATGGTGAAAAGGATGTGGTCCATGGAATTAGTGGACTTGCGGCACCTGGATGTCGCCGGAATGGCCGAGGACGCCGAAGGCGGAAAGAAGCCAGACCACGACGCAGATGACGACAACAATGTTGAGGATCTGTTTGATCTTGGCATCCATGGGAATGTAATTATTGACGAGCCAGAGAAGGACGCCGACGACGATGAGAGTTACGAGAAGGGAAATCATTGGAGCTTGGGTTTTGTTATTTGAATGGGTTTGTAGAGGAGACAATATCGAGAGTTAAGTGGAGGCGCCATGGGGTCTGTACCCCAGTGGAAGTTATTCGTTCCAACGAGAGATCCCATGGGTCCTGGCAAACGCCCGTTGCGGAAGAATTGCGGACTGTAGGTTCAATAAAGCCTCGATATAAGACAGAGAGCGGGCACGGCGGAGAGCAAGGCGTGAGACGGCAGGAGTGGCCAGGAGGGACGGGTTGTTCATCAACCGCAGGATAGGAGACAGACGGGACATGCGCCATGGGGTCTATGCCCCAATGCACGATCAATTTTTGCGCGCCAGGGCAGGAACCGGAATCTCCGCGCTGATCGTCGTGCCTGTGCCCGGGGATGAGTCGACGTTGAAAATACCGCCGACCATTTCCACCCGCTCGCGCGAACCAAGCAGACCCAGGCGCTTGTGACGCTTGGCGAATAGCACGCGCTCCAGATCGAACGATTTCCCGTTGTCGTGGATCTCCATCCGGACGGCCCCCTTGACCTTGCGCAGGCTTACTCTCGCCTCGGTGGCCTTCGCGTGCTTGGCGACATTGGTCAGGGACGACTGGGCAACCCGATAGAGAACAATGCGTTGAGTATCACTGAGGAGTTCGATCTCGGCATAAGCGATGAACTTGACCTGGATATGGGTCCGTTTCGCGAAGTCCTTGATGTAGGATTTCAAGGCAGGGATCAGGCCGAGGTCATCGAGGACCGTGGGACGCAATTCGCGGGCGAACCGGTGGACAATGTCGACGGATTTTTCCACGAGCCGCTGTGTCCGCCCGATTTTTCGGCGAAGATCCTTGGCATTGATTCGTGTCTTTACGCTTAAGGAGGCGAGGTGGACGTTGATGCCGACCAGAGTCTGGACGATTTCATCGTGCAACTCCCGGCTGATTCGTCGGCGCTCCTCCTCCTGGGTCAGCAGGAGTTGCCGCGATAAATGCCGCATCTGCTCCTGCAGATGTTGCGATTGTTCGAACAGATGGGCGTAGTGAGACTCGCTTTTTTTAAGAGCGGTTTCCACTTTCTCTCTGCGAAGGATTTCCCGTTTCAACTCGCGATTGGCAATGGCGAGGCCTTGAATGCGCCGCAATTCGGCTGCAATGGCGCGGGTGCGGGTATATTTGAGGAAAGCGGGCATCAGAATAAGGTGATTGCGCCTGACAGGGCCTTGGAAGTGTAGGGCGGGCCAAAGCAAGCATGGGCCTTGCTGTCGATAAGAACAGGGATATCCTTCAAGAAGGAGGCATTCACTACCGGATAATCTAAGCTGGTCCCAACGGTCAACAATGGGGTGAACACCCCATAGCGTCGCCGCTTCGTTCAGGCCTAGGCTTCCTACAGAAGAGTTGCACTTTATGAAAACAAGCCCATGGTTCTCCACTGAAAGACCGCAGGTCCGCTACGAACACAAAGAGACCGTTCACCACAACAACACGTCGTGCACGGAAGGCGGGGGCATCGGAAAAAATCATCATCGCTATGGGACGGACAATCGCCCCTTATGCAAACAATGCGCTCGATTGGATTCGGCAGGACAGTAATTCAGACGCTTACCTAATGAAAGAACTGGTCTCCCGCGACACGGTGTCCGTCAAGCAAATCAAGATTTTGCTGGCCGAGGATCACGCCAATTTCCGTAAATCTCTCAAAACTCTCGTTGAAAGCGATAAAGCTTTTGCCGTGGTGGGTGAGGCCAAAGAAGGCAAGCAGGCTGTCAAGCTGACGGGCGAGCTTCAGCCCGATATTGTGGTCATGGATATAGGGATGCCGTTATTGAACGGACTGCAAGCCACGCTCCAGATCATGGCAGAGAATCCCGTCACCAAGGTGTTGATTCTCTCATCTTACGCGGAACCTGAATACATCAAGAAAGCGATGGAGAGTGGTGCGTCCGGTTATTTAATCAAACAATCCTCGGCTCCCGTCCTGATCGAAGCCATTCGCCAGGTCTTCAATGGAAAGACCTATTTTAGTTCATCTATCTCCAAGGGGCTTCGTGATAGCTGCCAAAAAGTCTTCGATAAAAGACGGCAGCAAAGCTAGCAGCCTTTGCTAAGAATGGGCCTTTCAGTCGATCGTCGACTGGACGCTGCTTTCGATGATCCCGCTGGCAATGGCAAAGCGGGTGAGGCCTGCGATATCGTGGATATTCAGTTTATCCATGAGACGTTGACGATGCTTCTCGACTGTCTTGATGCTGATGCCAAGTTCGGAGGCGATCTGCTTATTCACGTGCCCCTCGGCGATGAGTTGCAGTAATTCGGATTCGCGCGGGGTCAGCTCCATGCTGTCTTTCTTTTCCAAGCCGACTCCATCGCTGGACTTCTGGTAGTCGGTCTTTAAGCGTTTGGCGATCGTGTGGGTGAAGAAGGTCTTGCCGTTGTGCAGTTCGCGCAAGGCCTTGGTCACAATTTCGCCGGAGGTATGCTTGATCAGGTAACCCAGGGCGCCGGCCTTGACGACTTGCTCGATGTATTCGGGATCGCTGTGCGCGGAGAGGATCAGGACTTTCGTCGTGGGAGACGTCTTCAGGATCTGCCGGGTGGCCTGGAGGCCGTTCAGCAGTGGCATGGCGATGTCCATCACGATAATCTCGGGATGGAGCTCACCATTCATCTGCACCGCTTCGCGGCCTGTCTTGGCCTCACCCACGATCTCGATATCTCCGTCGGCCTCGATCAGGAGACGCAGTCCCTGACGGACCAAGGTGTGATCCTCGACCAAAAGAACAGTGATTCGTTTCATAGTGAAATCGCTGACCCCTTCTAAAGATACCCCATAAAGTAAAGAACGAGCAGAATAATGAGGACCAGGCCGATTCCTCCTCCGCCTCCTGCGTGACCGCGATAGGCGTAACCGCCTCCGCCGAAGAGAAGGACCAGGACAACAATGAGGAGGATCAGCATCATAGGAATTGATTGGTGCGAAGCTTACTGACCGCGGTGGTGCATGTCCTTGCTGTCAGCCGAGAGCGTGGCGGAAGACTCGGTGGTCGTGGTATGGCGCTCGTCACTGGCACAACCGGTAAAGCTGAGGAGTGAAACGGCAAAGAGACAGGAGAGAATAAGTTTTTTCATAAGAGGGAATCAGTGGGATGGTTAGTGTGTGGCGGGACGGACCGTTGTGGTTTCTTCGGTCGTGGTTGAGGTGGTTGTGGTCGGGGCATTATCCGAGGCGCAGCTCACAAGGGCTGCCGTCAGGGAAGCCAGGAGACAAAGGAGGAAGAGTATTTTCATTTTCTTTGACCCTGATGAGGATGCCTCTCGCACGAGCAGGCACCCTTTCAGGCGATTGAATTACGGGTTGGGCGTCGTCGTGGTCGTCGTCTTGCGAACGATGACTTTGGTGGCGATCATCTTGGTGCCGTTCTGGTCATAATAGACTGTGACCGGCAGGCCCGACTTGACCGTCTCCATCGAGACGGGGTTGCCCGCTTCGTCCACATAGGTCGTGGTCTTGCTGTACGAATAACTCACCGGGTCAGCCGATGACGAAGTCTTCACGACAATCGTGTCCGGGCTGAACGTGCTGATCGTTCCGTTCGCATTCGTGGTCGATGTTGTCGTTTCCTTGGTCGAGGTCGACATCCCATCTGCGGTGGTGGTCTTGTGGACAACAACTTTTGTCGCGACCATTTTATTGCCATTCGTGTCGTAATAGACCGTGACGGGCAGACCGGATTTGACCGTCTCGACCGAAACAGGATTGCCTGCTTCGTCGACATAGGTCGTGGTCTTGGTGGACGAATAGCTGACCGGGTCGGAGGTGGTCGTGGTTTTCACAGTGATGGTGTCAGGACTGAACGTGTTGATCGTTCCGTTCGCGTTTGTCGTGGAGGTCGTTGTGGTCGTGGAAGCGACGGTTGATTGCGCCGAAGCGGTATTGATGGTGAAGGCCAGCGCTCCTAAAAGCGTGAGGCATTGAAGTTTGTTTTTCATATATTTATTCTGATGGACCGCCATTTCGACGGCAGGTTGGTTTAAACTTTCTGGACTAGTTGGCTGGCGCGGGGGTGGTTGTGGTGGTCGTCGTCGTACTTGGGGCGGGTGCGGGCTTTTCCGGCACCGGAGCGGCAACAGGCGCCGGGGCAGCTGGCTGTACGACCGTCTTGTTTTCGACCGTCTTGTTATTTTCGACGGTCTTGTTGTTCTCAACGATGGTGGTCTTGCCCTGAAAGGCTCCGTTCATGTAAGCGAAGCCCAAACCTCCTCCCACGAGGAGGAGGACGACAACGAGGATGAGGGCTACAGCGGGACCCGAAGAATCTCTTTCAACAATGGTAGTCATGGGATGTCTTAGTTGGACCAGTGGCCGGGGTGGTAGGAATAGCCGTTCTGGCTATTGTGCGGGTACTGGGGCCCGACCCAGTGACTGTGCCTCCGGGGGGGGTAGGTGTAATAACCGCCCACCCACGTATAGTGCCCGTCCTGCCATTCGTTGTGCCCGGGAATCCAGACAGCAGTACGGTAAGGACGTTGCCATTGTTGATAGTCCTGCTGGGGAGGAGGAGGTGCTTGGTTCCCAATGTGAAAGACTACGGCAGCTTGCGCATTGACCGGAGTGGTGACGAAGCCCGTGATCGCCGTGACAGCGGCCAGGGCCAGTAGTTGAATCGATGTTCTTTTCATATTTATAAGCCTGACCATACGCTGATAAAAAAAAGGGCCTATGGGGTGTGTACCCCATGAGAACTGCAGCTCGAGCCGACTTCAGAAGAGTCAGGATAATGACGCAACAATCGAAAGGGGTAGATTTGCGTCCTGATTACCATTGTCCCAGTCGAGAGCGATGAACCCTTTCCGGTGTTCGAGCAGACTTGTGTTTCCTCTGAATAAGGACACAGTTTTATGGTGATAAAGGACCTTCTCGACGCTCCGCTGACAGCAGGTGAGACGGTCCAAACGATGGTGGAAGCCATGGTGGCAGCTTGTCTGCCCCGCTCTCAGCGCGTTTTTACTTCGCGCCAGGTGCAGGCGGCAGGCAAACGGCTTTGCATTTTTTCCCACTTCGACCGGATGAACCGGGTCGATCCTCACGTGCTGTACCATCTCCGGGCGTTGCAGGCCCTGGGTTGTGATATCGTTTTTGTCACTCCTTGCGGGGATCTTCCTCAGTCCGACTGCGAGCTATTGCTTACCATCTGCCATAAAGTGATCCTGCGCCGGAACCATGGTTACGATTTCGGCTCCTACCAGGCGGGCATTCTGGAGATGGGAGGCGCCCATGATTATGAGCAAATTCTGCTGACGAACGACAGTGTCTACGGACCCTTTTACGACTTGAAAGCCATCTTCGAGGAGTTTGTCCGGCGTGACATCGATATCTGGTCGATCACCGACAGCATGGAGCACGAATATCATCTGCAATCTTATTTTCTCGTGTTCAAGCGTGAAGCCTGGCGACATCCGCTGATCCAACAATTTTGGAAGAAGCTCTGGCTGATGAGCAGCAAGAAGGCCGTCATACACGTTTACGAAATTGGACTCAGCCGAGCAGCGAAGAGGGCCGGCTTGCGCCTCGGGGCCTGGTGCGATTATCCCCGCGTCAACGAAGCGGTCCTGAAGAAAGCGTCGGCATTGCTTTCCGGCAATTCTCCCGGGACTGCGCCTCTGGATGAAATCGAGCGACGACGCCTGGGGCAGGTCCTGGACATCGGGTTGATCAACCGCTGCAACATCAGTCACTTTTACTGGGACTACTTGATTCGCGACCACCAATGTCCCTATCTCAAGGTGGAATTGTTGCGAGACAATCCCGCGAAAGTTCTCAACGTCGCCTTCTATCGCGATGTGGTTCCCGCGCCGTATCCTCATGACCTCATCCGAGAACATCTCCGCCGCATCGTCCGCTGACTACCTTCCGTCGTCGCGGCTTGACGGGGGTGTTGTCTGGAGGGATGAGACTCCGTCTTTGCTCCGATGCACCGCCTGTCGCCACGAGTCACCCTGTCCGATAGTGCTGAGCGTGGCGAACCCCTGGGATGGTCAATCGCCCTTGGCCCTGCACCGTTGTCTCCTGTGTCGTTCGCATTTCTACAACCCCATGCCGGACGTCAGCTACACGGCCCGGTACACCGATGCAGCCAGCTTGTATGCTTTGGCCCAGGGTACGAGCATCGACTTTGCGCTGGCGGCAATCTCTGCCGTGGCGGGAAAACCCGGCCGTCTGTTGGATGTGGGCTGCGGCCCCGGATTGATAATCGATTTTTGGGAACGCATTGGTCTTGGCGCTGCAGTGGGAATCGAGCCGTCCTCGACGGGGAGTTTTGCACTCGATGAGTTACACCGGAATATCCGGGTGCTTCACTTGGCCGAGGATGCGCAAGTGCGGGACACCGTCTACGATATCGTCTTAAGCACAGAGGTCGTCGAACATGTGGCGGATCCGGCGCTATTTCTTCGTGAGCTATCCGCGAGGGTCGCCCCGGAGGGCGTGCTTATTTTCACCACGCCTGATATCGGCACACTCGCGGCTAACCAGGCGCCACCTCATCACCTCGTGGAAGCGTTGAGCCCGGGGTTTCATGTGACTCTTTTTAGCGAAAAGGCCCTGCGTGCTCTCATGGCTGAAATCGACTGGCCTTATGTTGAACTGATCAAGCACAACGGGCATTGGATCGTCTATGCCAGTCGAATCCGTCTTCAGCCCAAAATTGACCCGGCGTGGGTGGACAGGACACATCGCGAATACCTGGAACGGGCCGCCGGGGATGACGGGTTGTCGCCTTACGCCAAGGGCATTTTCAATTACCGGCTTTTTCGCAAAGTTGCCAACGAAGGGGACTGGGTGAAAGCAGACACTCTTCTGCCGCGCCTGACGGCTTTACTTCCGGCCCAGGTGATGCACTGGACGCTTCACCCCGAGACAGTGGCGGAGGGCGATGCCTTGTCTGACGATACCTTGCAGTCATGGGTGGCGGAGTTTTATCACCTGCCCGCCTATCTCTACCTGATGGGAATCAGGTGCAAGAATCATCTCGGCAAGATCGCGGATTCCATCCATTTCTTTAAAATCGCCGGTCGCCTGGCCCGCTTGATGGTGTGTCATTATCTGAATGATGCCTATACGAAGGAAATCTTTTGGTCGGCCCGCCTCAACGAAGGCATTGCCTTGATCGAGGCAGGCAAGGAAGAAGAAGGAATGGAGATCCTGGAACAGGTCGGCATTTCCATGCAGGCGACCTCCCTGGAGGTGCAATCCATGCTCCCGCAGTTGAAGTTCGCGACGCGGGCGCGGTTGGAAATTTTCCAGCAAAAGGCGTTGCGCGGAAAGTGGACTGAGGCTGCAATCGCGCTTCCACCATTGCAGGGTTTTCTCGCAACATACTTTCCTCAATCGCTTCTCCGCATTTCCGCCTGGATGGATGCCCGGCTGACCTGGCCGGAGGGATGGAATCCCTTTTGGTACTTCTACGCGGAACAGATGTTACTTTTACACACCGGCCACCTGGCCGAGGCGGCGGAAGGCTTTGCACAACTGCACGGCTTGTGCCTGGCGAAAGTCCCCCATCCGGAGGCCGCGCATTTTCTGGAACTCAGTCGTACTCAGGCGAATGTCGCCCGGAAAAAAATGGTGCAAGCGAAGAGCTTCTTCCCGCGCCTGCTTGCCTGGTTACGCCGGGTATAAGCCGAAAGCGGTCTTGCTAAAGTCCGCATCGAGTTGAACCTTGGATTTTCCCGTCTTTCGGGCGAGCACACTGCTATTCAGATAACCAGCGGTGGCCTCGTAATCAGAGAAAAGGCCACCCCGATAGAAAAACGGAGTGATATGCGCTGGGTTCGCCATCCGGGTTTCCACAAGCTCAAAGCCGGTATGGGCGTTCAGCATCGATTCCCAGGCGCGGTCGGAAAAACGGAAAAAATCCCAGGGCATCTCATGCAAGCCGATGGTCTGGGGCGCGTCGAGGTAGATCAGGCCGCCCGGGCGCAGGATTTTATTGATTTCGAGAATGACCTGAAAGGGCATTGCGAGGTGCTCGAAGGTATTCAAGGAAAAGACAGCATCGACCGATTCCGGTTCAAAATGGCGCGACAGGTGATGGGCATCAGCGAGAAGGGTGACGTTCTCTCCTGGAAGGACATCCACGCCGACGTAGTCTTTGCCTTCGAAGATGTCATTACGGATGACCCCACAGCGGGCGCGGGACCCGATCTCAACCAGGCGTTTGAATTCCGGCGCCCGGATCATCTCGCGAAACCGGTCATCGAGGGCCTGCGGCTTGGTGACAGCCTCCATCTTTTGTTTCATTTCTTCGTGGGTGATTTCCACGGGTGGTGAATCCTTCTCGAGGACGCACAGGCGCGCTTCCAAAGGATCGAATTCCCTGGTGACCAGGAAACGCCCGGAAAAACGGGCATTATCGGCGACGCCTCCGAGATCGGGACTGGGCAGGCCGTGCTCCATTTTCCCGGCCAACAGGTGCGGTGAAACGAGGATGACTTTTTCCACCTCCCGGTCCGTCATCACCCAGCCATCGAGGTGAACGTAATCATAAAAGCGAATAAACCGGTCGACGTGAAAGTTATTGAGCATGGTTGACCGGAGCGTTCACTGGCTGGGCATTTGGATCTTGGGTGCCGCGGGCATGAAATGTTCGTTGATGGTCAGCAGTTCCTTGACGGGGACGATGATGCCAATGTCCTTCAAGGTCTTGGCCATCGCGTCTTCCACCTGCAGGACAGTTTTCCGGTTGTTGGGATTGATCGCGTTGTGCCGGTTGGTCAGGTCGCATTCCTTCAGGTTCATCACAAACCTGTTCACGCCGCCATCCTTGGTGGCATTGCCGAAAAGATCGATGACTTGCTGGGCCTGATCCGGATGCCCCTGGTCTTTCAAGATCTTGGCCACCCCTTCCACCATATTGTCGACGTAAGTGGCGCGGTCCGGATTTTTCATCTTGGCAAAATAGAGGATTGGCATGGCCGAGGCCGTACTCATGGCCAGCATTCCCGACAGGATGATCGCAAGAATCGACTTCAACTTCATTGCGATGGTTCTAACTCCGGTATCCATCGAAGGCCATGCCAAAGTTCTCGCCTTGAGGCTGGCGAGGAATAAAGTGAAGGAGGAGGATTTGAGAAAACTTCCATGAGTCACCAACACGAAAACATTGGGCCGGAGCTGGCGGAGTGGATCAGCCGTCAGCATGTATTCTTCGTCGCCACGGCGCCGCTATCGCCCAGCGGCCACGTCAACACCTCGCCCAAGGGCGGCGAGGCATTCCGGGTGCTGGGACCGTTGGAAGCCGCTTATCAGGACTACACAGGCAGCGGCGCGGAGACGGCGGCGCATCTCCAGGAGAACGGAAGAATTGTCATCATGTTTTGCGCTTTTGATGGCTCGCCCAAGATTGTCCGGCTGCATGGGAAGGGAAGAGTGATCACGCCGGAACACGAAAAATATGCTGATCTCGCGTCCCGGTTTCCGCCTAATCCCGGCACGCGTGCCTATGTGCATATCGAGGTGATCCGAGTGAGCGATTCATGCGGATTATCGGTGCCGCTGCTCGATTTCAAGGCGTCGCGCGATCTGCTGACGAATTGGGCCGGGAAGCAGGGCCCGGAAAAGATGGATGAATACCGAGCGAAGAAAAATGTGACCAGCATCGACGGTCTTCCTGCCTTCAAGCCCAAGACTCCATCCAGCTAACTTAATGCGTTTTCTACTCTTTTACGAAAAAGCACCGGGCTACGCCGAGCGGCAGAAAACGTTTGCAGAGCAGCATCGCGCTTACTTCGAGGAACGGGCCCGCAAAGGCGACATGGTCCTGGGGGGATCGCTGGAAGATCCGCTCGACGGCTCGGCTCTCATTCTTTTCGAGACCGACTCCGCCGAAGTCGTCGAGGCGTTTGCGAAAATGGATCCTTACGTGCGAAACGGTATCATCAAGAAATGGTGGGTGCGAAAGTGGGACGTGGTGGTCGGCAGCGAACTTAGCTCAAGCTGACAGAACGCATCTATTTCGCAGATGGATTGCCGCTGCGATAGAGGGGAACGGAGAAGGACCGGTCGCCGGTGCTGCCATCGCGTGGCGCCAAATCAGAGCCTTTCCATTCGTGAACAGCGGTACCTTGCGTTTCGCGGATGTAGACGCGGTAATCGTTGTCCCGGAAATTGTCGCTGACGAAGGTGAGTGCGGCTTTTGAGTCTGTGACGCCATAGGGCACGGCTTCCGCGGGTACTTTGGGGGCATTGGTCGCTGAGACATAATTGTACGCGCCAAGCAATTCCGTCGTTCCGCCGGAGGTTGTGGTCAGGAATGGCGCGGGTCCTTCCGTCTTGAAGCCGAGGATCCAAAGGTTTCCGCCGTTATTCGTTACTTGGGGCATGGTTCCATCTCCATCCGGATTTTCCGGATTGAATTGCCGTGCCCAGACATTTTGGTTCGTGAACTCCCATCCGGGAAGAAAAACGTCTTCGAGGAAAAGATTGCCGGTGGCGTTGGCGGTATTGCAATAGCTCCGGCGATAGCCCTCGGCCCCGACCCATCCCATGCAATGCTTGATTGTCACCGTAGCCGGTGAATTATTCTCAAAGAGAACCTCTCCCGGGTATTGGGCATTGAAGAACATGTTTTCGAGAAAAACGAATTTTCCCGCCGTTGGGTCGATACGAAACAAGGGGCGAGGATGCTGCCGGTCGCTGAACGGAATCTTGGCTGCTCCCAAGCTGATTTCCGAGCCCATGCCCAGGACTTGCCGAACGGCGCCGCGAATGACGACGGTATCCGAAAGGAAGTAGCTCCGATTGTTGGGGAAGTAGATCGTGCCCTTGCCGGAATCGATCGCGCGTTGGATGGCCGCAGTATCATCCTGCTCCTCTTTTAGGCGAGGGCCGACGGCCACCCAATCGGTGAGATTATCATTCCAATAGGTGGGTGTTTCCGAGACTGGCAGCAAACCGCGGGATTGTTCCGACAGGCTTGGCGCCGTGCCCAAGGCGACTGGCTGAGTGGTGAGATCATATTTTGGGAAATGCGGGGCTTTTACATCAACGCCGTTGCAGCGGACGGGCACTTCGCGGTAGCCGTAGATCATTACATCGCGCAGAAAGAGATTGCGGTGACAATCAACCGCATATTGATCTAACGCGCTGCCGGCCAGGGTTGATTCGACCATCAATAGAAAGCCATTGGGCTTCGTGACCAAAATGGCCGGGACTTTGTTCTGGCTTTGGAGCCGCCGGACATGGAGCACATTTTCGCTGTCGCGAATCCCTGCCACCTTCTGGCCCTGCAGCGTGACACCCTCGAGAGTGATCCCATACTCCATGTCGCCTATATCGATTCCAAAGTCGAATCCTGTGATATTGACGTTTTTAATCAGGCCTGGCCCGGGGATTTTGCGTTTCAGGGAGATGCCCGCAACGCCTTCACCGTCGCTGCTGCGAACCTCCACATTTTCGATGGCTCCCTGATTGCTGACGGCATACTCGATACCTACGGCTCCGGGATTACCGGTGCCCATATCGAAGGTGAGATCAAAGATGTTATTGCGAAAGGCCTTGTTGCCGCCTCCATTGGGATTGTCACCATTTTCCTCAACAGATCCGGTCATGAGCATGGATTTTGGCGATAATTTATCGTTAAAGCCATTTGATTTATCCGCCAATTTGAAGATGGATTTGTTACGGTTTTCGCCTTGGAAAGTCAGCATTGCCTTCCACCGCCCGTCCTTGCCTTTGGCAACCAGCGTGTCACTGATGACGTAGGTTCCCGCTGGAAAATAGAGGACCCGGCCCGTGCCGAGATTGTCAGTAATGGCTTGCTGAATAGCGGCTGTATTGTCCACACCCTGTCCCGGGCGGACGTTGTAAGGCGGGAGTGTCACATTGACGACTGCATCTGGCGGAAACCGCTTATCCTGGGCATGACCCGCGGTAACATCAACCAAGACGAGGAGTAAGCATAGGCAGCCGACGAAGGGACTTCCTGTAAGGATCCTGAGCTCCTTGTTATCGGCGAAGAGTTTCACGGGAGACGGCATCATGCACATGAAGGATCGTCCCCGCCAAGTCGTCTTAATGACATGGACATCACTCCGTTCGTCTTTCTTGCGGCAGGGGGCGGAATATTTTCATCGCCAAAATCTCAAAGGACACTATTACGATTGATTGGCATGCATTCGTACCAACGGCCTTATCCGGGCCTTACTTGCCGGATTTAGCCTTACTGTCTATGGCCCAACTTGATCATCAATTGCTCACGGCGCTCATGGACACCACGCCAGACAGGATCTACTTCAAGGACCGCGAGGGGCGTTTCCTTCGCATCAACAAGGCCTTATTGATCTACCATAAAATGGCCAGTGAAGCGGAGATCCTCGGCAAGACCGATTTCGATCTGTTCCTGCCCGAGCATGCGCAGGACGCCTTTGCCGATGAGCAGAAGGTCCTCGCCAGCGGCTTGCCAATGGTGGGCAAGGTCGAGCGGGAGAATCTGCCGGATGGCCGCATCACCTGGGCCTCCACCACCAAGGTGCCGCTCCGGGATGAGAAGGGAAACATCATCGGTACCTGCGGCATCTCACGCGATATTACTGAGGACCACAAGAAGGCGGAGCAGCTCAGCGAATATGCTGACGCACTCGCTGACAAGCAGGCGCAGATGGAGCAGGAGCTAGCCTTGGCCCGAGAGGTGCAGCTAGCCTTGCTTCCGCAAAGCTACCCTTCTTTCCCGAAGGGCGTCGCCGAGAGTTCCAGCGCCCTCCGTTTTGCCCATCGTTACCTGCCGGAAGCGCGGTTGGGTGGCGATTTCTTCACCGTTACCCAGGTTTCCGACACCCAGGCCGGCGTGCTGATTTGCGACGTCATGGGACACGGGGTCCATGCTGCGCTGGTCACCGCCGTCCAGCGCGTGCTCGTGGAAGAAGTCCAGTACCTGTCGAATGATCCAAGCGCGTTTCTCGGCGAACTTAATCGGCGCCTGCATCATTTCTTCGAGCCGTTGCCGACTTCCATGTTTGTCACTGCGCTCTATATGGTGATCGATACCGTCACCGGATCGGTGCAATTTGCCAATGCGGGGCATCCCCATCCGATGCATGTCTGCCGGAACAAACATCAGGTGCGCACGATGGGGGGCGCGCCAGATCGCCCGCCCTTCGCTCTCGGTGTCGCGAAGGACTCGGTCTATCCTAACGAGGAGGACTCGATCAAGGCGGGGGATGTCATCCTGCTCTATACCGACGGTCTCTGCGATCTCGGGGAAGGCAAAGACCTGACGGCGGACGATCCCCGCTTTCTTTCTTTGATTCAAAATTGCGCCCGGCAGCACGGGGAAAAATTTCTCGACGCCGTGATGAGCGAGGCCCGGCAATTCGCTGGCTTGGATCACTTTTTGGACGACGTCTGCCTGGTGAGCATTGAAGTCGAGCGGCTCGGCGCAGCCTCCTAACACATACCTCCATGATCGTTACTGTCTTTGATACCCACCACTTCGACCGGGTCGCATTTGAAAAGGCGAATGCCCATGTGGGACATTCGATTCACTATCATTCCTCCCGGCTGGAAGAGAAGACGGCCAAGCTCGCGGCGGGCAGCCAGGCGATCTGCGCCTTCGTTAATGATGTGCTGGATCGTGCGACCCTGACGGCGCTGCACGATGGCGGTGTTCGACTCATCGCACTGCGATGCGCGGGGTACAACAATGTCGACCTGACCGCCGCGCGTGACTTGGGATTGACGGTTGTGCGGGTGCCAGCCTATTCGCCCTATGCCGTGGCCGAGCACGCCGTGGCCCTCCTACTGGCCTTGAACCGCAAATTGCATCGCTCCTATAACCGGGTGCGTGAATCGAATTTCTCCTTGGAAGGCCTTGTCGGCTTTGACCTGAATGGCAAGACGGTCGGCATTGTTGGCACCGGCAAAATCGGCGCAGTCTTTGCGAAGATCATGGCCGGTTTCGGCTGCCGCCTGCTCGCATTCGATGCCTACCCCCGCAATGATCTGCCGGTGACCTATGTGGACGCGAAACAGTTGCTGGCTGAGAGCGATATCATCTCTTTGCACGTTCCGCTTTTGCCGGAGACCTACCATTTTCTCAAGTCCGAGACGATCGCCCACTTAAAACGCGGCGCGATCATTATCAATACCAGTCGCGGCGCCTTGATCGAGGCCCATGCGTTGATCGACGGGCTGAAATCCGGCCATGTCGGCGGCGCGGCTCTCGATGTTTACGAGGAGGAAGGGGGAATCTTCTTCCACGATCTTTCCGGCCGGGTGTTGCAGGATGACGTACTCGCGCGGTTGATTTCCATGCCCAACGTGCTCATCACATCCCATCAGGCCTTCCTGACCCACGAGGCGCTGGCCAATATCGCCCAGACCACGCTCGAAAATATCACCGCTTTTGAGCGGGGATCCGTGCCGGAGAGCGTCTTGGTGAAGGCCTGATTGTCCGGCCAAGATCAATGGCACCGACGTTGGACATAAGCACATCTTCTGTTTTTCAGGCCTAAGTGCTTGAACATCTTATACCGGCGACAAGCTTCGGAAAAATCTGTTGAAAAATAAAGGCGTATCCTTATCTTCCACTTCCATGAGGAAGATTAATGAAATGAACCATTGTCGATTTGGGTTTAATCGTTGTGGGTGGCATGCCTTGCTTTTTGCGGTTGCGGTCACTCTTCTGTCACAATCCACCCTAGTGGCGGGAACTGATATGAAAGAAGTCCGCCCTGCTTCCGTTGCCTCGGAAAAAGACTGGACGATTGAACTCGGCTCCGGGTGCCTGTTCTCCAACGTGCGGGTCAATGTGCCCGCCAGCTACACGATGATCCCGGTCAACCTGACCGCGAGTCTCAAACTCGATGACGTCAGCCTGGACAATTTCCTGGGCGGATGGCTGCGGGGATACTCCGAGTTTTACTTCAACGGCGGTTACTTCGGCATCGCGAGCGGACCTGAGAATTACTATGCGGGCATCATGGTTGGCCCTCGCTATAATTTTGTGCAGCCGGGCTGGAAGATCGTTCCGTTCGTGAGCGGTGGCGTGGGGCTCGGTTTTGCCAATTCGCAGCCGCAATTGGGCGGTCTGGGCCAGGACTTCAATTTCAGCTTTGAGGCGTCAGCGGGTGCACGCTATAACTTCAACGAAGAATGGTTCATGCGCCTGGCGGTTGAGTACAAGCATATCTCCAACGCCGGGATGTCCCAGCCGACCAATCCGAATAATCCGATCGACGCCCTCGGGCCGCAGTTGTCCGTTGGCTATTCGTTCTAGTCCGTCTCATCCGTTCTCTCCGCGTTACGCCTTGACCTGTGATGGTCAAGGCGTCGCAGGTTGCAGAGTCGCAACGCAAAAAGGTATTCACGCGTGCGATGATTTGGGGTGAAATGGTATGCGGCGGCCCATGGCTTGCCGGGACGATACGACCGTGACACTCATCCATAACTACATTTATAAGGAAATCATCCTGCTGACCGCTGCGATCATCGGCGTGCTGACCTTCCTGCTGGTGGCGGTACAGATGTTCCGGGTCATCCAGTTGATCATGTACACGGACCTGCCTATGTGGGTCACCGCGAAGCTCTTGGTCTTGACCCTGCCCTTGACCTTGACCCTGACGATCCCAGCGGGATTGTTATCCGCCGTGCTCATTGTCTTTGGGCGGATGTCCTCCGATCGAGAACTCCTCGCGCTCAAGGCCGCGGGGATCGGGCTGGCGCCAATCGTGGCACCGGTGGTCCTGATGGCGATGTTTCTGAGCTTGGTCAATTACTACCTGGTCGCCTATGTCGTGCCTGCTTCGCAAAAAGAGTTTGTGAACATGAAGCACGAGATCGTGACCAACAATCCGCTGGCGCTGTTCAACGCGGAAGCGGTGGTCGACAAGATCCCGGGTTGGCGCATCTATTTTTCCAGCAAGACCGGCTCGCAGCTCAACGACGTAATCCTGTGGCGGCTCAACGACCGGGGCCAGCTCAGCACGTCATTGCGCGCGCGGCAGGCGCGGATCGATCTCGACTTGGAACATCAGCAATTGGTGATGACGCTGCTGGGCGGGCGCCAGGAGCAATATCCCTCCGACGGAGATGCGACCAAGGTGCAACCTGGCGGGCACGGGGAACAGTTGGTCGAAACGGTCTCGCTCAATAGTTTCTATGAAAAGGCGCAGCGGCGCATTCCGTTCATGACGCTGCCGGAAATCGAGCAGATCATCTTCTCGATGCAGACCGCGCCGACGGGTGAACTGGTGACGCCCTATTTGACGGAATTGCAGGCACGCATTTCGTTCTCGATTGCGGCCTTCACGTTCATCGTGGTGGGAATCCCGCTGGCGATTCAGACCCAGCGCAAGGAGACCTATTGGGGCGTGGTGTTCGCGCTCCTGATTGTGGGACTCTACTATTTTCTCGGGGCCATTGGACGCGGCTTCAAGGACTACGCGGGTTTCTATCCCGAGTTGATCATCTGGACGCCGAACTTTCTTTTTCAGGCCATCGGCTTCTGGCTCTTTTACCGCGCCAATCGGCGATAATTTGGATGACCGTGGCCTACACTCCCCAGCGGATTGTCTCTTTCGCGATTCTCTTTCTCTCCATCCTGACCATCTTCCGGCTTTGGTACTGCACCACCCTCGAACTGGTACCGGATGAGGCCTACTACTGGGAGTGGAGCAAGCATCTCGACGCCTGCTACCGGGACAAGGGGCCCGCCGTTGCCTGGACGATTGCCGCGGGAACCTGGCTTTTGGGCGATACCGTCTTCGGTGTACGTTGGCTGGGCGTCTTGCTCGCGGCGGGCACGGCATGGCAGGCTTTTGTTTTAGCCCGCCGACTGTTCAACGAGTCGGTGGCGTTCGCCGTCCTGGTCGTTTCGGCCCTGATTCCACTTGGTGCCGTCGGCGCGATCATCATGACGATCGACTCACTCAGCGTCTTCTTCTGGGCCTGGTCGGCGAACCTCGCCTGGACTGCCTTCCAGACCAATCGCAAGGGTGCGTGGATGTTACTTGGTTTTGCCATTGGCTGCGGATTCCTGGCCAAATTCACCAACATTTTGCAACTTGGCTCCGTCTTCCTTTATCTCCTGCTTACACCATCCAAGCGCAAATTGATCATCAGCCGTGGAACCGCTCTGATGCTGGCGGTCTTTGCGATTTGTGCCTCGCCGATTTTATATTGGAACTGGCTGCACGACTGGCCTAATCAACGGGCCCTCACTTCGCGGGCGAGCCTTGATGTCGGTTTTCATCTGCATCCCATGCAACTACTTCAGTTTCTCGGGGAACAGGCGCTCGTTATTTCACCGCTTCTTTATCTCGGCATGATTATCGGGGTAATCGGTCTATGGATTACTCGCATACACGAGGATCGCATCCGTTTCCTCCTTTGCGACTGTCTGCCCATCTACGCCTGTTTCACCTTTTTCAGCCTCAACGTGGCAGGCAAAGCGAACTGGACAGGGCCGGCTCTGATTTCCGGGGGCATTCTCATGGTGGTTTTTTGGCAGGGCCTTGTGGTGAAGTCGCGTGCGTGGTGGATTCCCGTGGGGTTGGCGCTTTTCCTGGCATTTGCCGAAACCGCCACCTTGCACAATTCCTCGTGGCTGCATCTCAAGAAAGATCCGGCAATGCGGGCCCAAGGCTGGAAGGACCTGGCCGATCATGCCGACAAATGGAGCAGGCAGTATTCGACCGACTTCATCATTGGTAATCACTACTCACAGGCGAGCATCCTGGCGTTTTATCTCCCGGGGCACCCGACGACCTACACCCCGTTATCCGAGACGATTGACAACCAATATTGCCTCTGGCCGGGTTACAAGGTGGGACCGGATACCTCTGCGCTCTATGTCACCGACAGTGGTGAAGACCGCGCGGTCAACGGCAACGTCCAGTCCGAGTTCAGGCACGTTACGTTGCTGGAAAAATTCTATACGCAGCACGAGGGAAAGCCCATCCACCAGTTCCAAATCTATCTCTGCACCAACCGGGACAACTAGTCCTTGTAGGGGATCGCGGTGTAGTCGATCAGGTGCACGTGCGTCGTCGTGCCGAGGGAAACCGTGCGGGACTGGATTTCGTCCACCAGCCAACTTCCAATGGCAGGAGGAAGGATGGCCCCATAATCGTCGGTCAATCCCGGCCTGACCTGCTGGGCAATTTTAAAACTCGGAATGCCGATAAACCGGAGAACGATCTTTTGGTTAGCCATGTGTTGAACCTACTCAAGTCGAAAAATTCAGGCAAGACCGACTTCAGAAGGAATCAGTTTGATGCTGACGAGTGGTGTAGACGGTCAGACTCATCGGCGATAGAGAATCGGAAAATTCCGCAATTCCGCCAGTAACCTCAATCTCCCTGGCCTTATGGTGTTTCCGTACCGGATCGTTGACGATCTTGGTGAGCCTGCTCTCTGTCGGGAACCGGATGGTGACATTCTTGCAGTTGCAATAGTCATCATTGACGATGTAGAGCGACCTCGAGTTGTCGGTATTCCACACCGCCGTTGCCCAGAGTTTTTGCGGAGACTCGCCCATATAAATGGTCGTGGTTTTCAAAATGCGCGCTCTTCGATCGATGTAACGCATCAGCGTGGTATAGCCATAAAAAGGATTGAGGAGCGGCTGGTCGCTGCCGTCCAGCGTCTCAATGAGCTGCCACCAGCCGTCCTGGTCGCCCGGATTGAGCCAGGCCCAGCGGAGCGCGCCGTCGATTCCTTTGTCGAGGCCGCGCAGGATGAATTCGGTTTCGAGTAGCACGTTGTCGTGCCGCGCGATGCCCGCGTTGTCGCCCCGGTCCCAGCCGTAGTGCATCGTGCCTACTTCCGTCATCAGGAAAGGCTTGCCCTTGGCGTGCGCGTAATCCTTGTACAGGTTGAGCCGCTCTTCGATCATCTTGCTGATCGGTTCTGCGCCAAGGTGGGCATTAGAGACCTTGTCCCAGTCGAAATGACTGAGGTAGTGATGCATGCAATAGGCCTGGATGTGGGGATCGGGATCGGCTCCCATTTTCACCATGTGCGGGATGGGCCAGTAGACGAGGTCGTTGGTATCGGGGCCCATGTTGCCGATATGGGAGAGGCCGGCTTCGTCCAGGCCCTTGCGGATCGCGGCGAGACATTCCACATAGCGCACATGGTTGTCGACACCCGGCGGCGTGGAAAAAGCGCCGCCGGTCAGCGGCTCATTGACGAAGTTGAACCACTTCACAGCCTTGCAACCCATCGTTTCGACTACATGGCGGACGTAGGGAACAATGAAATATTTGACGAAGCCCTCGACGTCCTCGACGCCCGTATTGGGGGGACGCTGGCCCCAGACGAGCGGAGCGCCTTCCCAAGGCGTGTACTTGAAAGGCTTCGGTACCCCAAACGGATCGAGAAGCAGGGAGATGCCTTTGCGCTCAGCCCAGGCATTGACCCGGCGAAGCTGATCGAAGGAATAGTGGTCGGGCTTGAAGTGGCCTTTTTCATCCGCAATCGCACTGCCGGATTGTCCGAACCGGATGAACTGGATGTTCAGCCAGTCGGCATAGGCAAAGATTTTGGCCCAGCGTTTTTCGTCCGAGGAAGCGGGGTAGGTCGCTGGTTGATAGCAGGAGAACCAATTGAAACCGAGGCCCTCCGCCATTTGATGCGTCACCTCATTTTCGATGTGGATGGTCGAGAACGGTTCCGGCTTCTCGAATTTGAATAATTTCATTGGGCTTTCACCGAATCAAAAAAAACGAATCCAACTTTGCAACAGCAGGGGCCAGCGCACAAATTGTGGCGCCTGCAGGATGTAGTGAAAGGTGTCCCAGGCGGGCTTTTCTCTTTCCGCAATCACCTTGGTCACCGCCAGCCAGCGCTCGGAAAATAACTTCAGATTTTGGTCCTCCTTCGTCTTGCGGCCTGGCGAGGCGGAGATGTGATGCCGCACCACGCTGCGGGTCGCCACGTAATGTTGGTAACCGGCCTGATTCATGCGAAGGCAAAGATCGGTGTCCTCGAAGCCATTGAGATAATCGTCGCAGAATCCGCCAAATTGCCGAAAGAGCGGGGTGCGGACCATGCAGCAAGCGGCAGTCACCGCCGAAACGGGAAGGTACCGCAGTACAGGAACATAGGTTTTGTTTTGCGCGATGTGCAGGGGCATGCCGTTGCGCAGGAAAAAGACGCCCAAATGATCGATCCAGTCATTGTCGACGCGCCGTTGCATATTGCCGACCAACCCGATGGCTTCGAATTTTTCGAAAGCATCCACCATCGGCTTCAGCCAGCCCTTGAGGAAAATCAAATCGCTGTTACAAAAGCAGAGCAAGTCGCCGCGGGCAGCTTGAGCAGCCTGGTTGCAATTGCGGCCATAGCCTTGGTTGGCGTCGTTATAAACGATCCTGTAGTTTGAAGGCAGCGTCTGAAGGTATTCGCGCGTTCCATCGGTGCTGACATCGTCGATGATGAAGACTTCGTGGTTATCCAGATCCACGGTCGAGCGCAGAGTCTCGAGACACTTTTGGGTCAAAGCCAGCGTGTTGTAGGTCGGGATGATAAAAGTGATCTTCATCGCTGGAAGCCCATTTAGACCTGAATCCGGATTAAATCAATCACCGGCCTGCCGCACGCTGTGCGCTCAGATGATCCGTGATGATGGTAGGATCATATCCTTTGCGGCGCAGGATGGCGTCCAAGCCACTCGTGGTAGTTCCGGGCAAGTTGTCTCGGACCAACTGAACTTTGACGAAGGGAAATCCTTTTTCGATCAGCTTCTTCCACAGCAGCAGTGTGGGATTGCCCTGAAAGCGGCGATTTCTGATCTCCGTCACCGGATACAGTATGTCGTGCCGGATGCCTTGGGCTGCCGCGAAAGGTTGGAGACCAAGCTCGTATTGAGAGATAACCGTCTTCTTATGGGGTGTGCTCCGGACCTTGTCCCAAAAAGGTTGCAGTCTGGAAAACGTGTCGGCCTGATTTTTGCAGGCGAAAAAGTAGGACTGAAAATGGGGGCTGGTCTCGTTGCTGTCGGTCAACGCGATTAAACCTGCCTCGGAGGTGCGTATTTTCTCGATGACGAGATCGAATCCGCGCTGATCGAGTGGGCCGAAAACACTGTCATTGGCGAAGATGAGCATTCTGGCCTGGTTGAGTCGCGGAACAATTTTTAGCGCATGGGCCCACGCGGAAAAATCATAACCGTGATTGGCCCTGACAATGTATCCGTCAACTTCATCTGGAGGGGAGAGAGTCCCAATCGTTTGCAACGAATCGACTACAGAGAGGAGCAGGATCTTTAGACCGGCAGCGCGATAGGCAGCGATCAGATGTAGAATGTGCCTGCTCAAATGGCCGGTTGGATGATACGTCGTCAAAAGGACCACTTCGCGACCTGTCGGATCTTCCGGCTGCTTCACCAACTTGTACGCAATTTCTGTGACCTCGCGGACGTCTAGTCGGCCGATGTCGGTATGGGGATCGGGTATTTCCAGCAGAAGCGGGCGGTGGATTTTTTTTAAGTTTGCCGCAAGGTCAGACTCATTCGTTATCGGCAGCAATGTGGCGGGGTGAGGATAGGTTGTCTCAGTTGCTATTTTTGCCCAGGCATAACCGGCGGCTTCGACGAAGTAGAGAAAGGAATGTTCTAACACATGGGCGAGCGTCCCATCGGTCTGTCCGGTCTCTCCGTCAAAATCGGCGAACGCGAGCTTGCGCTCCAAGAGAAGGCGGAGCGCGGCCGATTTTCCCCAGAACATTGAGCCGGAAGGAAATTCAAGAGGCATCGTTTGGCGCAACGCGATGCCGGTCTCACGCAGCAATTCACGCGAACGCCGAAAGCAGTGCCCCCAGTGGACGGCGGGGCGGGTGATTTCGTAGTGCTGGGGAAACACGGCGCCAATCTCGTCACGCTTGAGCAGCGTCAGGATGGAATTCACGATCTCCGGCGAGCCGAGGAGATTGTGCAGGAGATAGGGTCTCCAACCGGCGAGTTTGTCGTCAAACAGCGTTTTCTTGGTGTGGATATGCAGGAAATAGTCGTAACGCGAATAGACATCTGCAAAGCCGACGATCTTGGGGGCGATGTCGCGGCCCCGATTGGGAAAAATCCGTATTTCGACCGAGCCATTGCGATAACTGGAGACGATCTTTTCGATCTCAGCGCGTTTCTCTTCGGTATCCGTCGAGATATACAAATCCGCTGTCACCGGAATGTGCAGGATGGCGAGGAGCAGTTCCTGGCAGAGATCGGGATAGTAGACATGGGCCATGACGGCGACCCGGGTGATGCCGTGGGGACAGGCAGTCGCGGCAAACGGAACGGCCAGGGCGTAATCTTGCTCAAGGTCGGAGCGACGACCGATGCCGATGTCCCGGTCCGGATCGTAATTGGGATCCGTGTTCTTCTGGAACCAGGGAAACAGCTTCATGGCGGCCCAGCTACCTGGTTATTGCCCGGTGCCCCGCAGGGTCTCAATCGGCTCCAGCGCGGCGGCGCGACGGGCGGGGACGTAGGAAGCGATGAAGACCGCCACCACCGCAAGGACGGCTGCGAGGATATAATGGTTCACAGACCATTCAACGATGAAGTAGTCGGTGCGCAGGATGCCCCGGAAATTGACCGGAATAATCGAGATAATGTATGTCAGCACCGCGCCCAGCGCCCAACCGAAGATGATGCCAACCACGGCGACGCAGGCGCCCTGCCACAGAAAAATGGCGGCAATGTCTGAACGCTGATAACCCATCGAGCGCAGGATGGCGATTTCCTTGGTCCGCTGCATGACGGAGAGCGAGAGGACGTTGAAGATGCCGAAACCGGAAAGCAGAATGATCATCGAAACGACAATGCCGGCGGAAATGCGCAGCGCGTCGAAAATGGCAAGGTTCCCGGATTGGCGCTGCTGCCACGAAGCGGAGGAGTGATAAAGTAAATCTTCGAACTCCGAAGCCATTTCCGGCGCACGCGAAGGATCACGCAGTTTCACGAGCATGAAAGATGTGAAGTAAGGTGCCTGCAGGAGGGACTGAGCGGAGCGTGTGTGGACAAAAACATTCTTGATGTCGAAATCCCACACGCCGGTTTCGTAGATGACGTCGATCCGGAATCGGCGATTTTCATTGCCTGGGCCGGTGATATAAATGTCCTGTCCCGCCTGGAGCTTCATCCGCTCCGCCAGGCTGGCGCCAACGCAGGCGCCGTTGGGATCCATGCGAAAATCCTCCATTGAGCCCTTGGACACTTGTTTGCCGAAATCGGTCGTCAACAGGTGCAGGTCAAGATCGATGCCCTGCAGCGAAATGGCCTCGCTGGAAAAACCGGAACGGAGAAAGGCTCGCCCCTCGACGATGGGCGAGCAGGCCACGACATCGGTGTAGTTGGCCAGCACCCGGATAACCCGGGAGGCGTCGGCAATACCCGGATAGAATTTTCGCTTTTGCGCTCCCGCTGTCATGACGGTCTTGTCCTTGGACTCACCGAGGATGTCCGTATGTTCCAGTTGAAAGCGGTCGGTAATGACGACGCTGCCCTCCGAGCCCAGGACGGTGCTGATATAAAAGGTCTCAAACCCCTGGGTCTGCGCCAGAGCCGCGATGAAGGCACCGACTCCGAAAATGACACCGAGCGCGCTCAAGCCGAGCGAGCGCTTGTGCGCGAGGAGAAACCGCAGAGCGATCTTAAAGGAGGGAGAATGCACGCGAGGACCTTAAGCTCCGGAAACGCGGACGAGGGCAGTGCCCAAGGGCTCAATTCTCTTTCGCATTTAACTCCCTGACACGCATACCTGGCCGGTAGAGGTCCTGGTTGGAAAGAATCACCGCCATGCCTTCCTCCAGGCCTTCCGTGATTTCACTGGTTTCCAGCGTGTGGAATCCGACATTGACGTGCACTTGTTTGACGACTCCGTCCACTACGGTCGAGACGGTGTTGCCGCGGCGAATGGCCCGGGTGGGAATGGTCAGCGCATTCTTCTTTTCCCCGATGATCACGTTCATTTCCCCTGTCATGCCGGGCAGCAGCTTTTGCTTCGCATCATCGAGCCGGAACGACACCGGGTAAGCCTGGTTCACGGGCGAAGTGCCCACGGTCAAAAGCGTCCCTTCCAGGTTTTTGTCGGGATAGGCGTAAAGGCGGATCTGCGCTTTCATGCCCGGCTTGAGGTCGCCGATGTCCTCTTCATTCACATTGGCAACGATCTGATTTGCGGCGCTACCGATGCGGCAAAGCTGGGTCTGAGGAGGCAGAAATTCGCCGGGGTTGGCGTAGATATTAAGGATGACACCGTCAATGGGAGCGACCAGTTGGTTCTGCTTCACCTGAGCCTGCAACGCATCAAGTAGGCGTTGCATCGTATCGACATCATTGTCGAGAGTGAGTTGCTCGTTCTGAACCTTGTCGCGCAGGTCCTTGACGGCAATCGTGGCCTTATCCAGTTCAATTTGCGCAAGGTTGCCGGCTTTCACCAGTTTTTCGGTTTTTTCCAAATCAATCTCGGCATTCTTCAGGGCACCATTCGACGGCGGCCCCAAACTCTGGCGAACTTTGGCCTGAGCGAGGTTCTGCTGAGCGGAGTCGAGCTGGCGCTGCATGGTATCGTCGGCCAATTCGGCGAGGATTTGGTTTTTGGTCACGGCTTCCCCCAGTTTGATTTTCCACGCGGACAACTGACCGTAGTTGCGGGTGCGGACGATGATCTGTTCGACGGGGTCGACGTTGACGGTTCCGTAGACGCTGGTCAGAGCAGTGCCGCGCTTCACATAGGCAACTTCGGCGGTCTTGACCGTTGCGTAATTGTAATAGTAATAAGCACCTCCACCGCCCGCCAAAAGCAGCAAGAAGAGCCAAAAAAGCCAGGTCCGCGCCAGAAAACTACGGCGGGGCGGTAACTTACTGACTTTTCGCGGAGGGTTCATGGTTGGGCTTTGAGGCATGGCTATCAGCGGTAAATCTCCGGGCGGAGATCTTGACACTTTTAAGGGTGAGGCTGCGGCGGAGCGGAGCGTGCTATTTTTAGACTATGCCCCAAGGCGTGGTCAAGTGCTGCAGCCGCGATGCAGAGTTCGTATTCGGAAGAAAGTCGCAGCAATTGTTCGGCAAGGAGATCGTTTTCAAGGTTGACCTTGTCGAGTTGCCGCAACTCCCCCGCTTCATATCCGGATTGCGCCAAACGACGAATCTCATCTGTTTTGGGCTCTTCACCCATCGCCTTAAGACTGCTGCGTTGTGTGTTGATTCGCGAGACGGCGCTCGTCACTTCGTTGGCAATGGCCTCCTTTAATTGCTCGATGGCCACATCGCGCGTGGCGATATTTGCCTCATTCGACATTTTTTTCCCTCGGGTGAGTCCCCCGTCAAAGAAAACCCAATTCGCATAAAGGCTGAGGGGCAACTGTGTCTGGCCGGCCGCCACCACGGTGGAGGGTTCGTTATAATTGGCGGTCGGGTTAAAATCGCTCGCGAAGGCCAGGGCCGGAGGCTGGATCGTCGAGTTGGAGGAAAAGCCGATGATCGGATAGGCGCGCTTCATATCGATCTGTACTTTTTGTTCCGCGGTTAGCTGCTGGGATTCCAGTAACTTCAAATCTTCCCGGTCGCGCAAGGCCTCCCCGACCAGGGCACCGGAGTTGAGCTCGGCGGGTAGGTTGATGGAAAGATCGCCCTTGAAACGTGCGGAGGTCGGGAACTTCTGGCCGACCAGATTTTCCAGGAACAGCTTGGCCTGGGTAATGTTCAGTTCGAAATTGATCTGCCTTTGCTGGCTGATATTGGCCTGCACTTCGATGTTTTTGACCACGCTCTTCTGGATTTTTCCGGCGTCGAAAAGTTGCTGCGCCACCTTGACCGCCTCAGTCTTTTCGTCGGTAAATTTTTGAAAAAGTTCGACTCGTTCCTGCGCGGCCACGACATTCGTGAAGGCCTGACGGACCTGGAAGACCACACTGTCCAGCGTCTGACGATAGTTGATATAGGCTTGGTCTGTCGTCAGTCGGGCGGCACGCAATTGCGGGAAGGTCGCATGGCTGTAAATGACCTGGTTGATCTGGACGTAAAAAATCAGGGGGGTCGTCTGGGCAAAGGCCCCCACAGTTGGATAGAGGATTGCGTGGAGTTGGATCACCTGCCCCTTGGCGGCCAGGAACACACTCGAGGCCGCCCGCATCTCGGGATTGTTGTCGATGGCAAGCTTTAGGCAGTCGTTGAGCGAATAAGTGATGGGCGTCGTTTCGGCAGGTGTTGGTGCCGCCAGGCATGGGGCAATGAAGCTCGCGAGAAAAACGAGAAGCCCGAAGGTTAAGGAAAACCTCTTCATGGCTAGCGGACAGCGCCCGGCGGGGTGGCGCGCGGGGCAGGCAGCGCCGGAGAAGGGGCCGGTGTATTGGATGTCACACCGTCCTTGGGCCAGTCGACAAATTTAAGGGAGATGTCCCGCTCCAAGTCTGCCAGCGCGTCCATGTACTGTTGTTTTGTCTGGATTTCCTGTGTGCGCGCAACCGTCAAGTCGAGCGTGGCTTGCAAGACGTCGAGCAGGGTGGCGTAGCCCGTGTCGGCGGAAAGCTGGGCCAGTCCGACCGATTCCTCGGCGGTTTTCACATTGGCGACCTGGGACTGAACCGTTTGCTGGGCGGTCAGAAGCCGCGCATAGGCGTCACGAACTTCGCTTTGAATCTGCAGACTCATCTGGTCCCGCGAGATGTGGGCCGTTCCCAGGACTGCGGTGTCGGTGACCGTTTGTCCCTTGCTGGCAAATCCATCGAAAATATTCCAAGTCCCGAGAATGCCGACAGCGTATTGGTTCACCGACTGGGTAAAGGTGGCGTCATTTTGGTTGCGCAGCGACTGATCGCTCACATAGCCGTCGACGCGCGGGATCAATGCTGCCTTGTCGATCTTGATCTGCCGTTCCGCCATTTCGATCTGACGATCCAGCACCTGTAACTCGGGCCGGCGGTTCATGGCTAGCGAAATGAGGTCTTCCACCTTGATGTTGGCTACGGGCGGACAACTCAAGTCATCCTGGACAGTGAACGGAGGACTGGACGGAGACTGCCTTCGCGGCCAGGGAATGCTGAGCAATTGGGCCAGGGCGATTTGGGCGGAGATCAAATCATCCTGTGTTTGATAGAGGACGGATCGTTGATTGCCGATGTTGACCTGAACCCGCAGCACGTTGAATCGAGTCGTCCGTCCCGCATCGAAAAGCGCCTTCTGTTGCGATTCCTGCTTAAGGAGCAGTTCAATGCTGTCCTGTTGGGCCTTGATCTTGGCCTCAGCCACGACAACGGCGTAGACGGCGTATTTGACCGCCTTCAGCGCATTGTCGATGCTCGCCTGGAACTGAAGCATCGAGTTTTGATGCTGAAGCTTGGCGATGGCGATCTGCTGCCGATTGACCCCTCCTGAATAGAGGCTTTGCGTCGCTATAATCTGTACGACCCAAAAATCGCGAAACCGCTGGTTATTGGGATCGGTACCTTGGTCGAGAAAATCGTCGTTTCGCAACTCGAGCCGACCATTCATTGACATCTGTGGGTAGAGCGTCGACTTGGCGGTGATCACCAGGCCCTGGGTTCGCTCAATCTCCTTTTGCGCCTTGAGAATCTCAGGATTGCGCTCCAAAGCCAGTTGCAGGCAATCATGCAACGAATAGGTGGGAGCCGGTTGACCAGCTACCGGTAGGATGGGGGCCCCCATCATTGGTAGATTGAGGAGACCAAAGAAAAGACAAAAACGAATCAAGATGGGAGAGGAAAGGGCGGGAAAGTTTAGGGGGCGATATATTTGCAAGTTACGACAAATAAAGTGCATAATTGGAAGAAAAGGTGGTATCACCCGTGCTGAAACGGTATGGTTAAAGTCCACCAGCCCTTGAATTTAATGCTTTTATCATCATTCACTAATACTTCCAAGCCCCTTTTGGACCGTTATAACTCGGATCAAGGTACAAAACTACGACTTAAGTATCAACCATACTATCATGCTGCGCAGGCTCAGGAAGGGCCCCACGTTGTTGTGAAGGGCAAGCGCATGCTGATGATGAGCAGCAACGAGTACCTCGGCCTGAGTACTCATCCCAAGGTCAAGAAGGCGGCTTGCGATGCGATCAATGAATGGGGCACAAGCCCTTGCGGCTCGCGACTGGCCAACGGTAGCCGTCAATATCACGTCGATCTCGAAAATGATCTCGCGGAGTTTCTTGGCGTCGAGGCCTGTCATGTCACTTCCGCCGGTTATCTCGCGTGCATGGCCACCTTGAGCACACTTGTCCGTCACGGTGACGCGCTGATCGTCGACAAGAGCATCCACTCCGCCTTGTGGGATGGCGCGGTCTTGAGCAACGCGGAAGTCGAGCGCTTCAGCCACGAAGATATTCCTGGACTGGAATCGGTGCTGACATCGCTTCCGGCCTCGCAGGCCAAGGCCATTGCAATCGACGGGGTCTATTCGATCGAGGGCCATGTCGCTTCATTACCGAAAATCGTTGATCTCGCGGAGCGGCACAAGGCCATCGTCATTATCGACGATGCGCACGGTTTCGGCGTTCTGGGGCGCGAGGGGCGCGGCACGGCCGATCATTATCAGCTGAGCAAACGGGTCGAAGTGGTGACCGGTAGTTTTTCCAAGGCGCTGGCCAGCACCGGCGGCTTCATCGCAGGCAGCCGGCAATTGATCGAATATTTGCGGAGCAACTGCCGCCAGATTATTTTCAGCGCGGGGCTTCCCTCGTCCCAAGCCGCGTCCGCGCGGATGGCCTTGCGCCTGATGCAGGAAGAACCCGAACATCGCCAACGCCTGCTGGAAAACGCCACCTACTATCGCGCTGGTTTACGAAATCTCGGGGTCGATTATTGGAATAGCGTCACGCCCGGACATTGCATTGTGCTAGGTGACAAAGAAAAATGTTACCGCGTTTGGTCCATGTTATGGGAGCAGGGTTACTTCACCGTTATGGCGATTTCCCCCGGAGTCCCTGCCGGTAAAGACCTTATTCGGACCTCGGTTACCGCTCTGCATACCAAAGAGCAGATTGATCTTTTTCTTGCAGAATTAGGTAAGGCGCTTAAAAAGGTTGGATTCGTACCGACTAACCGGGCCGTGGCTACAAAATCCTGATCAAACAGTCGAAACGAACGTATCAATATGGATGGTGGAGAATTACAAACTATGGAAACCAGTGAAAGGGCTGCGCTGACGCCCGAGCAGGAAGCCAAGCTACGCGAGTCCTTCAAGCGCTGTAGCCCCGAAACGATCCAGGCCATTTTCCGTTTCCGTAACGAAAAAGATATCGAGTCGGTCATTGTCGTCGTTCACGGCATCATTGAGCGGTACGTCAAATCGGAAGAGTCGCAAGGAATCAGCCAACGCCCAGATGCCACGCGCTTGGGCGAGGATTTGGGCATCGATTCGCTGACCATGCTGGAGATTGTCATGTCGATTGAAGAAGCGCTCGATTTTCGCATCGAGGACGCCGATGCGCGCAATATTCGTACCTTGGGTGATGTCCGCAAATACGTGGATGACCGCGTGCACGGTCGCGCCATTTCCCTAGTCTCGGTGGAGAGCTACGACCGCGACCGTCTCTGCCTGATTTTGCCCCAGCAGCCTCCCTTCATGTTTTTGGACAAGGCCGAGATTCAGGGCGATTCGATCCGTGCCACCTACCTCTTCAAGGGAGACGAGTTCTTTTTTGCCGGCCACTTCATCAACGACCCGGTTGTGCCTGCCTCGATTGTCTATGAGGCGTTGGGACAGGCCTGCTGCCTCTGGATTCTCGAGCGCGTGCCTTCCCGTCTGGATCAGGTCCTCACCACGAACCAGGTTCTCTTTGTTGGCATGGACGAAGCCCGGTTCTTCAAGCGCGCCAAGCCGAATGACGAGATTCACATCAGCCTGACCCTGACCCGCCTCCGTGCCCCGCTCGCGATTTTCTCTGGTGAGGTCAAAGTCGCCGACCAGCTCCTGGCGCGCGTGGATGGCTTGACCCTCGCTTTCGGTAACTTCAATCCCGCCACGTTCGATGCCGTCCCCGGCGCCACGACGGAAGGGGCTACCGAAACTACTCCGCTCGGTGAGACCGAAAAGAACGGCGCCATTCCGGCTCCGATCGTTCACGATGCCGGTCAGTTGGAACGGACCAAGGTCGAGGTCTAGGAAATCTTTTTCAGCCTCCAGCGGTCGCCGCCGCCGCTGGATGTTTGAAAGCGTACACCCGCTTAGTGCGCCTGCGCGCGGTAAGTGTATATTTTATCAGCCACAGTGCGTGAGGCTTGGACCGTTTCGGTGTAGGGCGTATCGCACACGTCGACGAAACCGATCTGGCCATTTTCTCCGTCGATGCGGCCTGCGGTGCCATCGTCGCCAAATTGATACCAGTGGATGCCGACGATCTGCGGATTATCGAGGGCGCTTTCGACATAGGCGGTGAGTTTCTTGGCGCGGTCTTCCTGATTGTCGGCGGAGAAGAGGCCCGACCAGAAGGGGCCGCGATCCGGCGCGCCAAAATGGTATTCGCCAATCATCATCGGTGCGTCGAAGCCATTGGGGAGGCGGACATCGCGGACCGAGGCGCAATAGCGGTTGTAGCTGACGACGTCGCAGTATTTGACGGCCGCGGTAACAACATTGGCTGAGCCGCCCACCGACCGGCAGCCGAGATACAACCGGTTCGGGGCAATTTTTTTGATCGCGTCCTTCACACTGCGGAAATAGGTGTCGGCGACGATGCCGGTGAATTCGGTCAGGTCCTTTGTGGCAGCATCGGTAGTTGGCTTGGTTTTGATGTCGGCGGCAAAAGCATCCCACGAGGACCATGTCGCGCCCCATGCGGTATTGAGGGCCTCGATGGTCTTGTAACGCTCCTGCAGCCATGCGCTGATCTTTTGCTTGGCCCCCTGCGTAGCGGGCGAGGCGAGGCAGTAGCTGGCCAGTGTCGTGTCGCCGCCCCAAGCCATTTCATTGTCCACGAAGTAGCCGATGCACCACGGATCGTCCGTCGTGCCCTTCAGGAATTGGTTCGCCCCCTTCTCCAACGCGGCGGCAAAATTGGGATCGAAGACATCTGGAAACTTGACCTTGTTCCCCTTCATGTTGGGGACGGAATAGAAAAACGTGGTGGTGTAGGGCGTACGATCCAGGAGGGAAACCCGGCGGTCGGACCAATTGCCGATCGTGTTGATGCCCCAGGCGCGAAGGCGGTCATGCAGGATATCAGGATAGATTGTTTTCCAGTCGGCACCATATTTCCGATAGAGATTGGCCTTGGAAAAATCATATCCGCGGGGATTCTTGCCGCCATAACCGGTGCCCCAGTTGTTCATCGTGGTGAAAAAGGCGTAAAGCGGATCCTTCGGATCAGTCGGCAGTTGGAAGTAGGACTCGCGACCGGTCAGCGGCGTCTCGGCCCAGCCTCCCGGCTCGACACCGACGATGCCCATACTGAAAAAGAGATGGCCGTCCGGATCAACCAGCCACCATTTGTTTTGATATTTCTCGGTGCGAAAACTTCCGGTGCCCTTCAGCGTGGGGCCGGTGGACCAGCCGCCCCACTTGTCCCAATCGGTAGGGCCGGTCTTGGTGGTGGCGAGTGCTTTCGCCTCTGCGTCGCGATTGGCCGTCAGGTCGGTATCCGCGTGCACCTTGCCCGGCCAGTCCTTGAACTTGAACTGGCCGTACGGATCGATGAAGGGAAAGAATTCCTTCTCGGTCATCTCCGCCCATGGGAGTTTCTCATAGTGACCATAGACGCGGATGTTGGAGACCTCGAACGAGTTGCTGTTTGGCGTGTCCTTGTCGGTGAAAATGGTGAGCGCCGTGATCTTGGCGGGATCAATGCCGCCGTTCGCATAGAGGTCCTGGGGAAAGCCCTGCATGCCGACGAGCTTGATCGGGTTATTGGAGACACGTTTGAGAATGATGCTCAAGGTCACGCGTTGGTCGGGCTGCGTGCCGATGCGTTCCGTCATGCAGTTTTTCTGCCCGTCGGCTCCGGGATTATCCACGCGTACGCTGACGTCGATATCGTGGTTGTCGGTATTGTGGATATCGACGGTCAGGAATTGGTAGGGCGACAGGTCCCACGCACCGCCGGGGGCGGGGATGGTGATACCCGGCCAGCCCGCATGAGCCGCAGTCTTAATCTTGAGCGTAGGGACTTCCGGAGTTCCACCGAGGGTGGTTTCCGATTGTTTCAGTGCCACCTTTGAGAGGTTGAAGTTACTGTCAAAATTGATGATATGCCCCTGCGCATCCGCGATGATTGCCTGTGCATGAAGAAGGGTGCCGAAGATGGGAAACAGTGCTGCGGCAAGAACGGCGGCACAGGCACGATAGATACAGCGGGCTCGATGGACGGGAATATTCACACGTCTACTAACACACCCAAGTCCGAACAGTTGCGGGCCGACTTGGTGTACCTAGTGAGGGTACAGATAGTTGTAGGCTGTACCCGGGCCGTCATAGACCGTGGTCATCTTCGTGTTGTCAAAATAGCGCACGGCTTCCACGTGACCGTCTGCGAAGGCGATATTGACGAAGCCACCGTGAATGGCGATGGGGCTGGTTCCGGTAGCTGAGATCCACCCCTGGAAACCGGGGTCCTGCGTGTAGTCGTCTTTGTCGTCGTCGTCGTTGCCGAACAGGCCTGCGGACGAGATGTCGCCGGCGATGATGTGCATACTTGGCGAATGCATACGCATCAGGTTCACGGCGCCAAAGCTCGATGCGGGGGGGACTGCGTTGTAATTGTATCCTGCGTGAGCACCGTTGAAATAGCTGTAATAGGTGTTTCCCTTGACCAATCCCCGATCGGGGCATTGATAAATGCTGTTTCCGTTCGGGTCTTCCTTGGCAGATCCGGTGCCCAGATAGGACTCCAATTGTTGGGTCCAACCATATTGGCCGGTACCCGGGTCGGTATTGCCATAGGTAACGGTACTGCCGGAAATAGGCAGACTTCCGTTGTTATCTCCCGCGTATTGGATCATGGCTGTGGCAATGTTATGGAGATTACTGGAACACTTGGCCGTGCGGGCGCGGACAATAACCCCATTGAGTGCAGGAAAGGTCAGGCCCAGCAGGATGGCGATGATCGCTATGACCACGAGGAGTTCGACCAGGGTGAAGCCTTGACGTGAGTTTCGTTTGGCGGAGGAAAGAGTGGACATGAGAGGCGGTACCTGGAGCTGAACTGAAGAAATGCGCAGGCATTTCCTCAAGCTACAACGTATCCTAACGGGTGTTGAGTGCAATCTCAATAGCTCTCGCCATGCAGTCGCCGGACGGTATTCTTTAGGCCGACACCAAAGGAGAATCCGCATGCCTTGTCACCCTATCTCAAAATTGAACCGGAGCCGATTGATCCTTATCGGGACTCTCGTCTTTCTGGCAAATCTGTTGCCGCTATTGGCCGAGGATGCAGTGGAGGCTGGGGCCAAGAAGGAAACCGATGTAGCGGTCAAGGCAATGGAAACCTGGCTGGCTGTCATCGACAAGGGCGATTACGCCAAGAGCTGGGACGAAGCGGCACAAAGTTTCCAGAAGAGCCTCACAAGTGAGAAATGGGTTGAAATGGTCAAGTCGGTGAGGGAGCCTCTTGGCTCAGTAACTGAGCGCAAAATAGCCGGAGCGATCTATCAAACGGGGATTCTTTCTCCCAACGGGATCAGGCCGGGACAATTTGTCGTCGCCCAGTTCGACACTTCCTTCGCCAGGCTGCCGAAAGCGAAAGAGACCGTGACTTTTGAAAAGGAAGCGGACGGAACGTGGCGAGTCTCTGGCTATTACATCAAGCCAAACTGACCATTCTGTAACGAGACCTTGCTTGCCCTCGTTCCTGAATACGGCCTAGAATCTGGTCACCCATTCAAATCATGAAATACCTTATTCCCACGCTGGCTCTTGTCTTGGTTTCCGCTCTTTCGGTTCGCGCCGAGAACATGGATGAACTTGTGCAGAAAGCCACCCAGATCCTGGAAAAGCGGCAGGGTTCGGTCGATCCCATTCCGAATGAGATCCTGGCCAATGCGAAGGGTGTGGCCATCCTGACCATCACCAAGGGAGGCATCGGCATCGGCGGGCAGGGCGGGGAAGGCATCATCATGGTGCATCACGACGGCAATCCGAAGGTGTGGCGAGCGCCCTCCGCGTTCAGCATCAGCGGTGCCAGCCTCGGGGCGCAACTCGGCTTTTCCACCATTCGCTATATCATCATTCTCAATACGCAGGACGCCATTGGCCAGTTTGTCGGCGTGGGCAAGATCAAGTGGGACGCCACGGCTATGGGAACGGCCGGGGAGGACACTGGCAGTGCTTCAGAATCAACCCGCGATCTCGAAAAGCATTCTGTTCTCGTCTATCGCGACTCCGGCGGCCTTTTCGGCGGGGCCACATTTGGCGGCAGCTCCATCGAAGTGGATGACGAGGTCAACCAGAAGGCCTACGGACCTCACATCCACGTGCGGGACATCCTCGAAGGCAAGGTTCAGCCCCCGCCCTCGAGCAAGCGGCTGTACGAAGTACTCGACGGTAAGCGGGACTAACGTCTCTGGGATGTAGCCGCGCTCGTAAGGGTGTGGTTACCAGTCGCCGCCTCACGGTGGCAGTTACCGCAGGAGACTAACGGAACGCCGCCCAAATACGATGCACGTCGTCATGGTCATCGAGATGTTGTAAAAACTCGCCGACCTCCGCGCGTTGCTCGTCCGTCAATTGTGGCATGTTCTTCGGGATGTAGCCCATTTCGCTTGTGACCACCGTCCAGCCGTTCTGGGTGAGCCATTGGGAAACGGTGTGAATGGCCGCCCGGTCGGCGATGAATCGCGCCCCGGCGGTTCCCTCGGGAATGTCGTCATTCTGACCGTGGCTGAGGGGCTCAACTTCATTCGCCCCCGCCTCGATGGCGGCGGCTTCGATATCCGCAGTCGCGTCGGGATGGTGCGCCTCAATCAGGCCGACATGGTCGAAGAGAAATTTGTTGCTTCCGGCCACGCCGAGCTGACCTTTTTTGAAGAGAACGCGGATTTCCGGCGCGGTGCGGTTGTGATTGTCGGTGATCACCTCGACGATGACCGGTACCTTGTGCGGCGCGTAGCCCTCGAAGGCGAGGGTCTCCATGGTCATTTTTTCCCCGCCGATGCCCGCACCCTTCTTGATTGCCCGCTCGATGTTGTCGCGGGGCACGCTTTCCTTCCGCGCTTTTTCGCACGCCGCGAAGAGCCGCGCGTTGGCCGAGGGATCAGGTCCGCCGTGTTTGGCAGCCACCATGATTTCCTTGAGATATTTGCCTGTTGCCTGAGATTTCCTCAGCGAATTGACCTCGCGCTTGGCGAGTAACCATTGACGTCCCATGTTTGAATTTAACCGGGATTATCGCGCATGGAAATCATTAAAGAGCCAATCTCTTGGCAGGCCACGATTTCCATTCAGGCGAGAACTTCCCCGACGTGATCTTGCGTGGCAACCGGCCCATCGACATTCAAAAAACAAGGGCGAGGGGATCTAATCGATCATGCCGCATTTTACGGTTGATGATTCTTCCATTTTCTTGGGCTTGCCCCCTGTCGTGAAAATGAGAGAGTCGGCTCTCACCATTCAGCCACAGGAATTACGCCCATGCTTTCCGGATCCCTGACGTTTAGCCAAGACGGTTATCTTAATCGGGCGGGACGGCGATTCATTCCTTTGGGAGTGAACTATTGGCCGGGAAGCTGCGGGACGGACATGTGGACCAAATGGCCGGAATCCGAAATGCGCCGGGACTTGGACCGGATCGCGGGGCTGGGGCTCAATTGCGTCCGCTTCTTTTTGTTGTGGCAGGATTTTGAACCCGAGGAAGGGAAATGGAATGACCATGCGCTGAAGCAGCTCGGTTCCTTTCTTGTCTGGTGCAAAGAGGCGGGCCTCTATGCCCAACCCACGTTGTTTGTTGGCTGGATGAGCGGCGCCACCTTTTGGCCGGAATGGAAAGCGGGACGCAATCTCTTTGCCGATGTCGAAATGCGCCAGTTCTCAGCCCGGTTTGCGAAAAAAATTGCAGAGACTTGTCGACCCTACCATGAGGGCCTCATGGGTTTCGATCTGGGCAATGAGTTGTGTTGCCTGTACGAAACTCATGAGGCGAAGCCGCGTGACATCGTGGCGTGGTGCAAAGCCGTGACGAACGCGATCGGTGAAGGCTGTCCCGAGGCCTGGGTCATGGCGGGCAATGAACAAGGGCAGATTGTTGGGGACACGGGCTGGCGGTTGAATCAGCAGGAGGGACTAAGTTGTCTCTCGATGCACACATATCCCGTCCCGGCCTGGCATCCGGTCCCTTTCGATGGGATGCCCGATCCGCTTGCCCGCACACTCTTGCCGTTTTACGTGAAAGTGGCCCGCGCTTTTGGTCCGGTGATGGTGCAGGAATTTGGAACCATATTGACCCGCTCGGCCACGATGCAGCGGGAATATCTTCGCCCGATGCTGGAGGAATGTTGGCGGGCCGGGGCCAACGGGTTTCTCTGGTGGTGCTGGAGCGACTTCACTTGCACCCAACATCCCTACAACAAGAATTCCTTTGAGAAGGACCTGGGGCTGGTCGATCTCGAGGGAAAGGTCAAACCGGGACCTGATCAATTTCTGGAATTTGCGCGCGAGGTACAATTGGCCATTCCGACTCCAATGAGGGAAAACGAGGCAGCCCTCTATTGGCCCGAGCATTATTACGATCGGGACTGTCCTGAGAATCCAGGCAACAGCCCGGGAAGATGTTCGCCACGGTTGATCATGGCCCATTACCTAATGGAGCGGGAGGGCTTATTCACGGGAGTGGTGAGGCACAACGCTTTGGCGACACTCAATCGGCAACAAGTTTTGGTCATCGCGGGTACCTTTCTCACCGCCACCGAAATCGATCGGGTGCGAGCCTGGGCAGAGACCGGTGGCTGTGTTGTCTGGCATGGGCCCGATCCCTACAACATGGGGTCGGAATTTCGCAGGTGCGCGGGATTCGCCGCGACCAATTTTCACTTGCCCAACCCCCTTGCCCTCGAAGTGCATGGCTCGACCTGGAACCTGAGGCATTTTCCGCGAAATTTACGTGTCGCTATCGACCTGTGCGGAGGTGAAGTGATTTTCCGCTCGGGCGATGTCCCGGTCGGCATTATTCATCAAGTGGGAAAAGGTTGCGTGCTCACTATCCTGGCCGATATCGAGGGAAGCGTCATGGAGGACTCTTCCCAGATGACGAAACGTGACCATTGGTCGATCTGGTACCGCGGGCTGATCGATATCGCCCGGAACAGGGCCCTCCCTGCTGGCGGGAGATAAAGCAGCGCCCCAGTGTCGTTAAGCTTGCCACCTGCGCTGAAAATGCCAAAGTAGCTCCCCGTCCTTTTTCCAAGAATGGACGGTTGTAAAAGTCAGTTTCTTCGGGCTGTGGCTCAGCTTGGTAGAGCGCGCCGTTCGGGTCGGCGAGGTCCAGGGTTCAAATCCCTGCAGCCCGACGTTGTTTTTCCTGTCGGCTTTAGAGCCCCGAAACCCGCTTCACTTCGTCGGGCGGATTCAGTTTCTCGCCCTTATAATGACGGTCGCCGGGATGGCGTCCGACTGTCGGCAGGGGCTGGCCGGGGCACCAGAAGGCCCACTTGTCCAGCAGGGTCATAATGCTCGGGACGAGAAGAAGGCGGATGACCGTCGCGTCCAGCAGAACGGCAAAGGAGAGGCCCACGCCGAGCTGTTCGATTTCGACGACATCACCAAAGGCGAAAGAGAGGAACACCGCGATCATGATGAAGGCCGCGGAGGTGATGATGCCGGCCACGCGCAGGAGACCTTCCTGGACGGCGAGGGTCATGTTGTGATTGTCGAGCCAGCTTTCGCGCACGGCGGCGAGGATGAAGACCTCATAGTCCATCGAGAGCCCGAACAAGGCGCAGAAGCAAATAACCAGCACGATGGTATTCAGGCCGTCGGTGGCGAAGAAATTGCAGAGCAGGTGGCCCCATCCGTCCTGGAAGCAGATGACCTGGAAACCGTAGGCGGCCAGGACGCAAATCAGGTTGAGGGCAATCGCCTTCAGCGAGACCAGGACCGAGCGCATGAAAATGAGCAGAAGGACGAACGTGCTGCAGAGCGTGGCAATGACCACCCACGGCAGCGCATGCATGATGACGCGGTCGGCCGTGAGCGTGACTGACGGCAGTCCGCCGACGTAGTACGTGGGGCCTTCGGGATGGGCCTTCTCTCGCTCAGCCAGCAGTTTTGTCATCTTGTCGAGCCAGTCACGGGCGGCCTCGGACTGGGGATCGTCTTTGCTCAGCATGAGGATCACGCTTTGAGTCGGATCCGTGGAACTGGTCAGCATGGTCATGCGGGCTTGTTGGGCGAGACGTGCGCCGCTGTTGTCGGTCACCGTCACGACCTTCAGCGTGTTGTCGAGCTTGGTGAGGTCCTTGACTAGGTCCTTCTCCTCCTCCATGCCGTTGATGATCCAGTTGTCGTCGCGGTGCTGCACCAAAATGATGGCTGGCATCATCCAGCCCGCGCCGAGATTCTGCGTCAGGCTCTCATAACCGAGGCGTGATTCCGACTCCTTCGGGATATTCTTCGCTTCGATTGAGGCAATATTCAGCCGCAGCGTAGGCAGCGCCAAAATAGCAAGGATACCCAATCCGATGGCCACACAGACCCAGGGCCAACGGACGACGAACCGTCCCCATTTCTCGCAGCACACCGGAGAAACGCGGAGGCTTTTCAACGGACGGAATAGGGCGGCGCCAAATTCAAGGTGAGGTCCGACGAGGAAAATCATGGCCGGCAACAAAGTCAACGTGGCCAGCGCAACGCAGGCGACGACCAACATCCCGCCCACGGCAATGGAGGTGAAAAATTCGAGAGGGATAAAGAACAGGGTCAGGAAGCCGCTCATTACCAGCATGGCGGAGGCCAGGACAGTCTTGCCTGCGGTCTGGCGGGTAATCTGCAGGGCCTCCTGGGTGGTGAGGTGATTGGCCCGTTCGCGCCGGTAACGGGCGAGGTAGATCAGGCAGTAGTCGATGCCGACGCCGAGGCCGATCATCGTGACCAGGTTCGGAACAAAGAAGGTCACGGGCATCTTGATCGCCAGCATGCTGAGAATGCCCAGGGTGCAGGTGACGCCCAGGGTTGCGACGAGGACCGGCAGGAGAGCTCCCACGAGCGACCGGAAGACCAAAAGCAAAATGATGAAGGCGACGGGCAGGGCAATCAGTTCACCCGAACGGAGTGACTTGGTGGAAGCGATGTTAAGGTCCAAGAAGAGCGCAGGACCGCCGGTGACCCAGGGGCGGCCAACGCCAGGAAACGAAAGCTTGGAGATGTCTTCGCGCAGCCGGGGCACGATTTTCTCTGCTTCGCCGTAGGTGGTCGCCTTGGAGGCAACGAAGGCCGCATGCCAGTCGCTTCGAGGCCAATTCTCGATCATTACGCGGCCATCCGTCACCTCGACGACCCTGTCATCGGCGCGGATTGCCTCCAGCAGCTTCTTCCAGGCTTCATCTGCCTCGGCGGGAGGAAGACCCTTCGCATCCCAGACAATCGCCGTGGGAAACGCGAGGGCGGTGGTGAAATTTTTCACCACGTTGATACGGACAGTTTCCGAGGGAGCGCCCTTCATCCCAGTGAGGGTGCTCTGGATCCGGCTGGTAAATTGAAGGACGAGGGGAATGAAGATTGCCGTCGCAATGACCCAAAGGACCACGCTCAACCAGGCGCGCCGCCGTGTGTAGTGGCGCTTGATCGGCAAGTCTGTGCCTTCGGGGCCCGATTCGGGACCGTGCAGGGAAGGCTCACTCGGTGGGAGGCTGGGCTCCGCGGCAGGATGGTTTGTTCCTATTTTTGAATCCACGTTCCGTCTTCTTTCTGCACCCATTCTCCCGGAAAGGCACGATCCCTCCAAAGCTTGGCATACTCGGCGCCGACCAGTTCCATCGGCTTGTTCTGGCTCTGAGCATTGGCGAGGTAAAGATAGGAGCGATCGGTATTTTCGGCCTTCACGACCCCCTCGGTATAGGCCAGGTACTGGGGATCCTTCGGTGGGTTCCGGATGTCGAGATAGCCGTCGCGGTCCTCGCCGATGATGTGGGCACTCTTCAGTTGCTGGATTTCACCGGAACGCAAACGCCGGGCGGCGGCGATCTCGAGGCTCGATTGCTCCTCTTTGGCCTTCGTGGGGGCAGTTTTCTGGTAAACATCGAGTTTGACGCCAACATCGACCTTGATCGGTTCCGGTGTCGCCAGGTTCACCGTGGGAGCGCATCCGCCGAGTAATCCGGCGGCAAAGAGCAAAGCGCCAAGCGACAGGGCCTGTAACCGAAAGAAAGAGTGGCTCAAAATAAAATTCACAGAGAAAGGGCGGCTGCGTCCTATTGCAGAAATGGAAGATTTCATCCTATGGGTTGTCGGCGTTGTTGGCAACCTTTGAACTCGCTTCCGGCTTGGCAAATGGATGCAGTGCCATGTCAAATTGGCGGCGGCCATCTGGACCGGTCAGGACGAGGGAGCCGATGCCACCCTCCGGCGCGTAATCGAGTTTCAGTTCGCCGCGGTTGTAAGGATAGGTTTCGAGGGCGGCCACGGCGATTTTGAGCGTTTCGCGCTTGAGGGCGCTGGCATCCACGGGCAGCCGCTTAAGTAACTCTTCCAGTGACTGGATGTGGACGACGCCGGGCTTAGGCAACGTCAGGGATCCTTTCACTTTTTGGATGTCTGTCACCTGTCCCTCCACCGAAAGATCTCCGTCGAGCTCGCCAGTCATGGTGAAATATTTTCCGGCCAATTTTTCGGCGATGGGCTGGCAATTGAGGTGCTGGGCAAAGAAGTCGACGTTCCAGGTGAAACCCTTGGTATAATAGAACTCAAAATTACCGGAGAGTTGGCCGCCTTCGCACTCGCCACTTAGCTTTCCATAGACGCCGTTGGGGTCAAAGGTCACCGTGCTGCTCGCATTGGTGACCGGAAGGTCGTTCCAGGAAAGCTCGTCGACATGGATCGTATTGACCACGTTATTGGCGTTGGCGTTATTGGGTGGCAGGCTAAAATAGAGATTGCCGGTCAGGTTAATGATCCGGATCTTATAATCGGGATAGTCCTGGTTCAGGCGCTGGATTGTAATGGTGCTCTTGGCGCTGATCTTGTCGAGCTGGTCCAGGCGGATGTTTTCCACCGTCGTGTCGAAGAAAAAGGGAAAGTGGACCACTGGCTGCCCGAAGGCACTCACAGCCAGTTGCCCATAGCGTACTTCGAAGTGATTGACGTTCCACGGCGCTGTCGGTCCCTGGGCGGGTACGCTTTGACGGGCCTTGCGGAATTCGGACGTGAACCAAAAGAGGTCCTCGCCCACGAACAAGGTAGGCTTCATCAGATCAATCTCGCGGATCTTGTGATGCCAAAATTCGGTATAGGTAAAGCGGACTGAGGTCAGGGGCAAGGCCAGTACGGGGGATAGGGGATCGAACGGTGAGACAAAGACGACGTTTTCGACGTCAATGGTCACTTCCTTGGTCATGGCCTCGCTGGCGTCTGGCCGGTTCAAATGGATATCATACAAAACAATGGGCCAGCGCACGCCCAGACGAACGGGTACCGAGGTGTCAGGAATGAGATTTTCCAGCATCAACGTGCCGCGGCTGATTTCCAGGCGGCCGATGGTCCAATTGAGTCCGCTATCGTCCGCCGCCTTGTTGCCGTTGGTTCGGTCCATTGCAGCATAGAGTGGCTTGGTAAAGACCTGTCCCCCCAGGATCTGAACCTTGGCGACGTGACGCCGGATCAGGCCAAACGGGCTGGCCGTGACAATGATCGAATCCGCATAAAAGTAGCCCCCGACTTTAATGTTGTCGATTTCCAGGGTGCGTCGATTAATCCAGTAGACCTTTCCTGCGGTGGCGGGTTGGGAAAGCTGGGCAAGGATGTGGTCCACGAATCGTTCCGGATGATACCGTATGGTGTAAAGGAGCGCGCAGATCCACATGGCCAGGACCAAGGCAATACTTCCCAGATAGAGAGCAACCCGATGCCAGCGTATACGGACGACCTCGGCTTTCGTTTTGGGTGGCTGGGCGGAATCTGGATTCAAGTCGGTCATGGTCTCTGGCAGCAGGCCGTACTACGGGTATGTCGGCCATGATCGACGATCAGTACCCGATAGGCGAGCGTATCCGCAAGGTCGCCTCAAATACCAAAGGCGGGTGGCAACCTGATAAGTCGCCAGCCCGCCATTGCACGGACTCAAATGGATTCTTTTTTTAGGCAGCCGCCGCCGTAACGACAGGTTTTTCCACGGGCGGCTGAATGCGGTGGCGCGGCTTGGCCACGATAATGTTGTCGGCCTGGCGTTGGCGGATCAGGATGGCCGCATGGGCTAGAGGGCTCAACTCATTCGTCAAAGGGACAGGAGCGAAGGTGAAAATAGGTGATATAGTCATAGGTAGCAATTTGAAGTTCCAATTTCTAACATCTCTAATGCAAGTATGTCAGTAGTTTACTAAAGGGTCAAGTATTACATTTTCGTAATAGATACTATTAGCTGGGATGAAGGATGTATAGGTGCATGAATGTTCTTTCCTGACGATGACTAGTCAGGAACCGACTGCTCTTCTAAGGATGTTTGGCAACTAACAGAAGGACAGCAGCTTAGTTACTTGGATGATTTGGGCATTCCACGTAATTGTCGCAAGACAATCCATCCTACAGCGATGCAGATCAGGCTATCTGCAACGTTGAATACTGGCCAGTCAAGGTGATACGCGCTGATGTGGACATCGAAGAAATCGACCACCCATCCGTGGCGTGTTCGATCGAGCAGGTTACCTAAGGCTCCGCCGCAAAGAAGGCCGCCGATGAGATTGGGTTCCAGTCCAGACCAGTTCAGGCTTCGGGAGTAAAAGAGAGCGACGAGAACCAAGGCGACGACAGCCAAGGCCACCGCTGCCCCATGACCGGCGAACATTCCGAAGGCCACCCCGCGATTTTCCACATAGGTCAGGCTGAAAAAGCCAGGTATGAGCGGAACGGTACCCAGAGGCTGGAGGGAAGACATAGCCCAAGCCTTGGAGAGCTGATCGAGTACCACGGCCACGAAGCTTATCACGTAAAATAGAGGACGGGGCCAGTGGGCGGTCATATTGCTTCACCCTAGGGCGTTCCAGCGAAACAAGGCAAGCCGGGGCGAGACCTATTCGTCCTGCTTTTGGGCTTGCCGGTACTTATAGCCAATGGCCAGCCCCATCAAGGCCACGGAACCTACCAGGGTCATGACGAGAATCGCGCCTCCGCGTTCAGCCCACGGGATGGGCAAATGGCCATACTCCCGGATTTTTTGCCGGACAAGCATCCGCAAGGGCAGGGGAAGCCCCTGCTCGGATTTCGTGAACAGGGCAAAGACCCTCGTCATCCCAGCACGGCCGTCGACCTCGACCAGAACAGGCGTACGGTTGGCCAGCGGACTGTCTTCGCCCGAATCGACCAAGTGATGAGAGATGCCACGCTCTTCCACGTACGTAAGCGCTTTCTCCTGTGCGGTCCGGTCGTAGGAGAGCTGGAATCCGTGGATTTCACCGTCCGGCCGGTACCAGGCCACCAGGTCAAAATTCTTGTCACAGAACCAACGACGCAAATAGTCGTTGGGAACCTGCCGGACATTGGTCATTTCTATCACTCCCATCCCTTAGCAGGCCGGGGAGTTCTTCCAAGCTCTGACTGGGCAGGGAAGCGTGAAGCAAAGTTCTTGAATCGTTCCAGTCACGGCCCAAGACTCATGGGCAATGTCGTTCCCAGAGATTCACCTGCCGGTCGAGGAGGAGCAGCAGGATTTTCCGGCCGGCGAATCATGGCCGCTTGGGGCTACTTATGTGGAGACCGAGAAGGCTTTCAACTTCGCGATTTTTTCCCGGTATGCGACTGATATTACGCTGGTTTTTTATCGCAAGGAGGATGTGGTCGCGCCCACGCTCACATTCAAGTTCCGCCATCCGGCGCACAAGACAGGGAACATCTGGCATTGCCGCATCCCGGTGGCGGCACTTAACGGGGCGACGCTTTACGCCTACCGGATCGACGGTCCGCACGAACCGAGCAAGGGACACCGGTTCGACCCGGAGAAAATCTTGCTCGATCCCTATGCTCCCGAGGTCTATTTTCCCCCCAACTTCAGCCGCTTGGCGTGCGAACGTCCCGGCCCGACGGATGGTGTCGCGCCCCTTGGCTATTTGCTGATGCCGCGGCAGGCGCGGGCTTTGGGAGATATCTCAACCCTGCGGCATAAACAGGATCTCATTATCTACGAGTTGCATGTCAAAGGCTTCACTGCGAATCCGAATTCCGGTGTTTCCCCGGCCAAGTGCGGGACTTTTGCCGGATTGGTGGAAAAAATTCCCTATTTGAAAGACCTCGGGATCACGGTGGTGGAATTGCTGCCGGTGCACCAGTTTGATCCGCAGGAGGGGAACTACTGGGGCTACATGACACTTAACTTTTTTTCCCCGCACCAGCAATACGCGGCGGGAGATGCCTTCGACGAGTTTAGGGCCATGGTGCACGCTTTCCACGCCGCTAGTATCGAAGTCTGGCTCGATGTGGTTTACAATCATACCAGCGAAGGCAACCAGGACGGGCCGACCTACAGCCAGCGAGGCATCGACAACAAGAGTTATTACCTGCTGACCAAGGGGGACGAACGGCACTATTTGAATGACACTGGGTGTGGCAACACCCTTCGCACTGGACATCCGGCGGGTCGGGCGCTTGTCCTGGAAAGCCTGCGCTTTTGGGTGCGTAAGATGGGGGTGGATGGGTTTCGTTTCGACCTGGCCTCGATCTTTTCCCGCTCCAGCACGGGGGCGATCAATTCCGGAGATTCGCCCATGATCATGGAGATCAGCTATCTCGGACGGTTGCTTGGCGTGCGTTTGGTGGCTGAGGCGTGGGACATCGGCAGCTACCAGCTTGGGCGCGCCTTTCCCGGTCTCGACTGGATGCAGTGGAACGGAAAGTTTCGTGATGATCTGCGTGGATTCGTGAAGAGCGATCAAGGCCTGGTCGCCGCCGCCATGCAACGTCTTTATGGCAGCGACGATCTTTTCCCGGACAAGATTTACGAGACCTATCGCCCACGCCAGAGCATCAACTTTATCACGGCGCACGACGGTTTTTGCCTCTATGATCTGGTCTCTTACAATGAAAAACACAACGAACCTAACGGGCATCAGAATACCGACGGCAGCGACTGTAACCTGAGCTGGAACTGCGGCCATGAGGGCGACGTGAACGCTCCGCCGGAGGTGCTCACCTTGCGTCTGCGGCAGGCGAAGAATTTCTGCGTACTGCTCCTGCTCGCCCAAGGCACGCCGATGATTGTGGCGGGAGACGAGTTCCTGAATACCCAGCGCGGCAACAACAATCCCTACAATCAGGACAACGCCACAACCTGGCTCGACTGGGACCGGCTCAAGCAAAACCACGAGTTCTTCCGTTTCTTCAAGCAGATGATCGCGTTTCGCAAGGCGCATCCGTCGATTTCGCGCGCTACCTACTGGAGGGAGGACGTGAGCTGGTATGGTCCAGTCGGCCCGGTCGATTGTGGGCCCGAGTCTTACTGGTTCGCCTACTGTCTCCACGGCGCTTCTGTGGGAGATGATGATCTCTACGTCATGGTCAACGCCCATTGGGAAGACCGAATGTTTACGGTGCAGGAAGGGAACGCCCGGGACTGGTCCTGCGTCGTCGACACGGCCCTCGACTGTCCCAACGATTTTGCGGAGTCAGACCGTCCCTTGGCGGGCGTCAAATACCTCGTGACGGCCAGGTCGGTGGTGGTACTCAAATCGACTCCGAAGCCGGTCGCATGATCGGATTCTCCATCCCTTCAAGATTGACTGCCACGCGGCTAGCCCTTAGGCTTTTCTCCCCTCTTTAAAAGAGGGGTTCAATGGCGGCCGTAGCTCAATGGTAGAGCTCCAGTTTGTGGTACTGGCTGTTGCGGGTTCGAGTCCCGTCGGTCGCCCATTTTCCATCCCGCTTCGGATGGCTTCGTTGCGGTGTTTACCATAAGGCAGTCTGCCGAGTCTATTTCCTCAGCTTGACTACCACTTCATTCAACCTCGACTGAAGATACTCGGGATATTCCGCATTTGGGTTCCCGCGTGACTGCGCTGCAGAAAGATTCAGGGCTTTGAGATACGAGTCCCTCGCCTCGGGCAGCTTGTCCTGGCCATACAGCATGTCCCCGCGTAATTCGTATGCGCCGATGGAATTGGGGTCGATGGACAGCATTTTTTGGATGTACGGCTCAATTTTGGAGAACTGATGGTCGAGCAGGTAATAGCGCCCGTGCCGGTACGCGCTCATCAGGTCCTCTTGAGCCGAAGGCTCTTTCCAGTCTTTTTTCAAGGTGACTGAGATGGGAACTGAATGGACTCGCGGGAGCAGGCCTCCCTTGGCATCGAAGACCTGCATGACGGCCTCGATGACGTAGGCGTCATCCGGAAGCTTGGCAAGCCCGTCCGGATCGATGCCGAAGAAGAGGACAAGACCGTGGGCGGCGTCGAGGGGAACTGGGCCGGGCGTGGCGGCGCTGATCGCGAGAGGGCGGGCCGGGCCGGCGACGGTCTTGCCTTGGGAATTGGTCACGATCAGGCTAAATGATTCGGTCACGGGATGACCTGGCTGGCCGACAAAGCAACCGACGGGAGGCTGGAACGAGAGCTGCGCATTGACGACCTTGAGTTCCTCAGGAGAAAGCTTTTGGTAAGCCCCGCTATCTTTCAACCGGTCCAACTGCCGTGCGCTCATCTGGTTGGCCGTACTGGTATTGCGTGCGACCGGATCAGCAGCGGAGAGCGTAAAGAGCAGGGGCTCGCTGGGAGTGTGAGTCAACTTTTTCTGGTCGTCAGCCTGAAGGGTGACCGAGACTGCGGGCACGGGTACAGCAGCGACAGGTGGCGCGGCCAGCGCGAAGGTGCCGGCGAGCAGGAACAGGCCAGGGGCCCAAAGGATTTTAGTTGGCGAGGTCATTGATCACGATTTGTCCCATGCAGTTACCGTTGGTGGCATCGCCTCCCGCATGGCCATCCGCATTCAGGCCGGTTCCCTGGGGAGAGGTGCAAAAGATGGTCTCGATATCGGGATCGTGGCCGACACAATCCCACTCGTCGCCGATATGGAAAACGGTGCCCGGGCCGTAGGGATAACGCATGATACAATGGTCGTTACCGCTTTGCTGGGCATGCTTCTCGGTCTCGATGATGAAATCATTGGGCAAATTGTAACCACACAAGCTGAAGCCCGGGCCGACTGTGCAGAACGGATAGAACCGGTTGGAAATCGTGTCCGGGTAAACGGTGGTAACATTGTAGAAACTACCCCAGGTGCCGAACAAACCCCATGAGCGGTTGCCGTGATGTTTCATGCTGACGCCATGGCCAAGTTCATGGTCGGTTACAGTGCCTTCCTTGTTGCCACAATGAGCAGGATCGACCGACACGTACTCGACGTACTTGGGCGGGCCTAGGCGGGGCTGGCACATGCCGGCGACTCCACTTGAGAGGGACGTATGGCGAAGAAGCAGGGCGTGCTGCTCGTGTAGACTGGCATGGTTGCGGTTGAAATTAACGACCCGGTCCTTGTGCATTTCAGTCTCATCGATGAACCAGACCGTGAGGTTGGTGGCACTTTCAAAGATATTGACCTGGACGTTTTCCGGGTTGCAAACAAACAGGTCTTTTTGTTCCCAGTCGGTGCGCCGATGAGTGCCCTTGACCATGAAGCCACGGTACTCCTCGTAGGCGCTGAACCCGTCGCCATTGAGGCCATTGCCCTCGGGGATGTTGTCCTTGTCATCGTCCGTCTTCGGATGCTTCCCGACCACCGTTTCCCACATATCGGCGATCTGGTTGTCGTTGTCGTCCTTGGGGAGCGTCTCGATGGCCGCTTGTCGGCTGATCTCGACGAGTTCGCCATCAACTTCCTTCAGGTGAACGCAACCGTCTCCCTCCGCCTCGACCTTGCTGAAGGCGCCGTAATCACCGCAGTTGACCTGGACCATGGCGCTGGTGGCCGGATTCTTGGTCTGGGCGTAATCGGGGAAGTCGCCGTTGGCGCCGCCATCCTCCCGCGTGGTGCACTTGAACTTGGGATTTTCGTCGGCGGGGAACCAAAGATCGGGGTCTGTGCCGTCTCCGTGATTGAGACAGTTGCCGGGTTCGTGTGAGCGCTCGACAAAATGGAAGGCGATGGTCGTGGGGATATCGGAAGGTACCCATTTCTTGCCCTCGCCTGATTTGGCGTAGATCTTGGCGTGGAGCAGGGTAAATCCCTTGTCCTCGGGTATCCAGTAAGCGCTCCGTTCCAGCAGGATGCCGAGTCGGGGCGGTTGCTCGCGCTCCTGCGTATGGGCATGGGCCCCTCCTTCCGGCGGTGGTGTGTGGGCCCCGCCCCCTTCGGGTGGCGGTGCATGCGGCGGCACTGGAGTTCCTCCATCGGTGGTGCTGGGAGGTCCCGGAGGATAGGGAGGCACGGGCGGGGGCTCAGGTTTTTCCGGCGGGGTCTGGTCTTTCGGTTTGTCCGTGGTGGTGTCGTGGTTGCCGTCCTGCCCGGGCTTATGAGACTGGCCTTTGTCTTCATCATTTTGCGACTGTTGACCTTTTTGCGGCTTGTCGTTGTCGTGCGTACCGGTGTGGCCGGTGCCATCGCCGGGCTTGTCCTGGGGACCGGGCGTATTTCCATCCGGCTTGCTTCCCTCTGTTGTGCTTCCACCCGGATAAGGATTGCTGCCGCCGACCTCGGTTTCCGGATAGGGACCGCAATGCTTTTCGTACGATGATTTCAAGTCGTGGAAGGTATCGTCCAGGTCGCGGAAGATTTTCGCAGCCTGGAGCATAGCCTCATGCGCCTGGTCGTAGGCCTGTTGGGCCTCCTGGACGGCCTTGGAGGAAGCGGTGGGCTGGCCGAAGGTGTGGAACTGCTCATCGGCCACGAGTGAATCGAGCCGCGCCTTGGCGACTGTTGTTTGGGCCATGGTCCGATAAAATTTCTCGCGGGCGATTTCGGCCTTCACCTGCGCGGCAATGGTCTTGGCGAGGAGTTCCTTGCAGTTGTCGTCAAGGGGATGTCCGGCGTGGGCCGGGCCGGGGCCCAACGGGATCAAATCGATATTGCCGGGTAAAGGAGGTAGCGGCAGGTAGTCCTTGCAGTGGCTGTTGTACTGGGCCATCTCCTTCAGGAGCGCGGCGAGCAGGGCATCGGCCTCGTCGTCGAGCTCGTCCAACTCGTCCTCGTCGGCATCAAGCTCATCATAGATTTTATAAAGCTGCCGGGTCAGGTCGGCAACCCGGAGCCAATCATGGTCCTGTGAATGGATCCCTGGAATGGCTTCAATCTTGCCGTCCTTGAAGCGCATCAAGTCGTGGCCACTGAGCAGCGCTTCGAGGTCATGACATTCGGCATACTCCTTGTCGATCTTGAACTCCAAATGCAGAATCTGGTTCAGCAGGTCCTTCAGCTTTTCCATGTCATACAGGATCTTTTTATAGAGCTTGGCGCAGTCGTCGTTGTCGGTATCCAGGGTCATGGGCGGTGGATTGGGGGCGGTATTGGTGCCTGGCCAATAGAGGGGACCGGGAGAGGACCCACCATCGGTCGTTTTTCCTCCACCCCCGGTCGTCTTGCCGCCATCGGTTGTCTTACCACCGTCCCCACCAGTCTGGCCTTTCCCTCCATCCGTGGTCTTGCCCCCATGGTCACCGGGCTTGGTATTGTCGTCACCCGGGGTGGAGTCACCGCCCGGTTTGCCGTTGTTGCCTCCATGAGGCGTATGGCCATCGTCGGGCTTGCTATTGTCGCCGTTTGGCGGCGTGCGGGTATCGCCGGGTTTACTGTTTCCGCCACCCGGAATGGAGTTGCCTCCCGGCTGGCCGTGACTGCCGCCCGGGGGAGGTGTCGAGCCTCCAGGCTTGCCGCTGTCGCCGCCGGGGGTGGAGATGCCACCGGGACTGGAGGGGCCCGCGGGTGGCATGGGCGGCAACGGAGCCATTTTGCCTCCTGTTGGTGTCGGCGGGAAGGGAGGGCCCGGTTTGTAGTCGCGACAATGTTTATTGTAGGCCTTCAGGGCATCGTCATATTGGTCCTGGGCTTGATTATACTTGTCCGCGTCATAGGCCACGACATTTTGCGCGTCTTCGAGTTGCTTGAGCGCCCGGTCATAGTCAGCTTTCGCTGCCGCCACAGCTTTTTGGGCATCGACCGCCGCGGCGGCCGCGCTGGCGTCACCCTTGTGCAGTTGGGCCTGCATCAGGGCATCAACCAGGACGACGTTGGCGGCACTCATTTCCGCCATCGCCGATTGCACGGCGTCCAAGGCCGCATTGCGATCGTTAATCGCATCGGCGAGTTGCTTGACGACAGGGCTCAGTTTTTCAAGGAGCGCAAGGAGGGCGCTGTACCGTTCTGGACAATCGGTGTCGTTGGCGGTCGTGGATGCGGGCGCGTGCGGCGGGACTTTCTTCTTCTTATCGCCACCAGACAGGGCATTGATGATGGAACCGAGATCCACGCTAAGGCCGACTCCACCGCCGCCACCGTGATCGCCTCGGCCCTCGTCACGGTCATCAGAATGCAGTGCCGTCCTGGAACCGATGGCGAAAAATAATACCGCGGTGAGAATGAGCAGGCGCCAACGGAAGGTTGATTTGATCGAGACTTCCATGGCCGGGCTTCCTAATTGGCTGCCTTTTCCCAAGAGGTGGAAATGACCTTGTCGTTGATGAGGATTACTTTGGCGACAGCTCCATGGGAATGGTAGTCAAGGGTCGTGCCTTTCAGTCCAAGGGTTGTCTCTTGGTGGATGTCATCTGGTTGGCCAATCAGCTGTTTCACCTGCTGCGCTGACATGCCCAATTCGATCTTGTCCAGGTTGGCCTTGCTCAGCTTGGGGCCACAGGAGGAAAGTCCCGTAAGGACGGCCATGAAAAAAAACGCTCTCAAGCCCGGGCGAAAGCACCGGCTGAACCATGACGTAGAGTGGTTTTTGACCTTAGCCATGTTTCGCCCCTCAAACAAGACCTGTATCGCTTATGCCAGAACCAAGACCAAGTTCAATATGGAATAGTGCGTATCTAGATCAGCCAAACGGTCGAATATACCAATGGGTTTCGTTTCCAATCTGGCAGACAAGGTAGGGCCTATTTGCAAATCATGTGTAACTTGTTGCGAGAGTAGGGCCTCGTAAAGGGTGTTGGTTTTGAGACGATAGATCATAGGATTCTGCAAGAGAACTAGGAACGGGAAACCTGCGCTACAAATCAGCTTTTGGGTTGATAATTTATAACGTCTCATCAGACTTATTTCGCATTAACTCAGGCCTACTATGAAAATAAATAGCGTGGTTGAGGCTGTGTTTTTCTTGGGCGTCCTTTTCAGCCCTGAATATGGATTTCTTTCCCCCAACCCCAATCAGGAGAAAAATCCATGAAAGCTCGCCTCATGTACCAGTTCGTAGCCGGAGTGTTCCTCTTTTGCGGTCTCCCGGCAGTTGCCGCCGATTTGGCCGGCAGCAAGGACAGTCCTTACCTCAAGCGTTTTGAGGGCTCGGAGATCGTTAACTACAAGGCTCGCGCTTACGACACGCTCAGCTTCTGTGAAAAAGACCTGACCAAGCCAATCAAAGTCGAGGGGCAGGTCATTCGCATCATTTACCGGGTGCCACCGAACAAAAGCTCGTCGCTGGAAGTATTTCGCAATTATGAGCAGGAACTTAAAAGCAAAGGCTTTGAGGTATTCAATTCGGGTTCGGTCCAGGACCTGAAAATCTCCAATGATCTGATCCAGAGTGATACGCAGCAGGGTGGTTTCGTGACCGATTTCTGGGGAGGTGCCTTTCAAAACACCTATTATATGAACGCGAAAAAGCACGATTCGTCGGGCGATATTTATCTGCGTGTCTCCGTGATGGAAATGACAGCGCCCCGGGGAGGCCTCAACCCCGGTGAAGTCGGTGTCGTGGTGGACAGCCTGCTCGTCAAGGGAGTCACCAACAAGATGGTTGATGGCACGGCCAGCGACATGGCCCGGCAGATCGCCTCGACCGGATCGGTCAACCTTTACGGAATCTACTTCGACACGGACAAGACCGACATCAAGCCCGACAGCAAACCGACCATCGATGAAGTTGGCAAGCTGCTGACGAGTGATGCCGCCCTCAAACTGAAAGTCGTCGGGCATACGGATAACACTGGCACCGCCGAACATAATAGCGACCTGTCCATGCGTCGCGCCCAGTCGGTGGTTCACGAACTTATCGTCACCTACAGCATCGCGGCGGAACGGTTGACACCATTTGGTGCCGGCTCAACCAAGCCTGTCGCCTCCAACGACACAGACGAAGGCCGGGCCAAGAATCGGCGCGTGGAACTGGTCAAGTTGTGAAAGCAAAGACTTGGCCCTGCGGCGCTTATCGCTCATGGTTATCTCTCTGTGGTAGTCAGTCCCACTAGCCGAGTGACAGCGTGCTTTGAGTCGGGTAGATATAAACAAGACGGCCTGAGCCTGTCCTCGAGTCCTGTCGGTCACCCAGTTTTTAGTCCAGATGCACTACGCCATAATTTTTGTCCTGCTCCTGAGTTTTGTGGTTGGGTTGGGCGTCCTGGCTCGGCGGCTCAATATTCCGTATCCCATCTTCTTCGTCCTTGGTGGATTGCTTATTGGCTTTGTGCCCAATCTGCCGGAGATCCAACTGGATCCGGATTTCATCTTCTTCATCTTCCTGCCGCCGCTGCTTTACATCCAGGCCTTCTTCACCTCGTGGCGGGATTTTCGTAAGGAGATTCGCGCGATCTCATTGCTTGCCGTGGGCTTGGTCATCGCAACCACCTTTACTGTGGCGTTCGTTTCGCATTGGATTATTCCCGGCTTTCCTCTCGCGGCTGGTTTTGCGCTCGGCGCCATCATCTCGCCGCCCGATGCCATTGCCGCGTCGGCAATTGCCCAGCGTCTTGGGCTGCCCCGGCGCGTGGTGACCATCATTGAGGGGGAGAGCCTGGTCAACGACTCGACCAGCTTGGTCATCTTGAAGGTGGCACTGGCCGCCGTTGGATTGGGTACTGGTCGGATTATCGGTGGGGCTTGGTTGCCTGGGTATTTTTTTTATGTTTCAGCGGGTGGTGTTGCCGTGGGCCTGGCCGTCGGTTGGGTGATCAACAGGGTGCGGCACTACATCGTTGGGGATGGCGCGCAGATTGTTCTCACGGTGTCGATCCTCACGCCCTTTGCCAGTTATCTTGCCGGTGAAATCTTCCATGTTTCCAGCGTCCTTGCCGTCGTCGCCAGTGGCCTTTATCTGGGCTGGGAATCGCCCGAGGTAATCACGCCAACGATCCGTCTCCAGTCCCGTGCTGTGTGGGAGATGATAGTCTTTCTGCTCAACGGCATCATCTTCGTCCTCATCGGTCTGCAACTCCCGGGAATTCTCCATGGCATGGAACAGCCCTGGTGGCCATGGCCGGTCTTCTACGCACTCGTTATCAATTTCATCTGCATCATCGTGCGCCTTGGCTGGATGTATCCGGGAGCCTATTTGCCGCGTATAATTCGAAGTATTCGCGAGAGTGAGGAGAAACCTGAGCCGCGCGAAATTTTCATCGTTGGCTGGTGCGGGATGCGCGGTGTGGTCTCGTTGGCCGCCGCCCTCGCGCTCAACGGCTACCCGACTTTTCCCGGCGGCCACCTGGTCCAATTCATAGCCTTCAGCGTGATCTTCACCACCTTGGTCTTTCAGGGGCTCACGTTGCCCTTCTTTATCCGTTATCTTGGGGTGGGCGACGATGGCTCGGCTGCGCGTGAGGAGAAGGAGGCCCGCAATCTCATGTCGGACATTGCGCTGGAAAAAATCAACGGGCATCGCAAAGAGAAGAAATTCCCCGAGTCGGCGTTGAATAGCGTGGAGCAAATCTATCGCGACCGCGCTTTTTCGCTGCACGATGATCTCGCCGATCAGCTTGGCTGGAGTGACCATCGGCATCACCAATTGAGTGTCCGGAAGTTGCGCCGGGGTCTGATTGTCGCCCAGCGCCGCTCGCTCGTGCAGATGCGCCGCGCCGGCCTGATTGGCGACGATGTGCTGCACAAGATCGAGTACGAGCTTGATATCGAAGAGGCCCAATACAAGACCACCTCGTAGGCGGAGCTTCTTTGCTCAGGACTCCACTTTCAGGGAAGGATATTGCCTCAATTCAGGATCCGAATCGTCCCTCGAGAGGAGATGTTTTCTCAGCCAGGAAATTGCGTCGGGTCGGGTATGAAAAACATTGGCATTCCAACCGAGATCGTCAGAGAGAGTATGCCACAACCGTGCCATCGCATAGGGCAGGGGAGATGGCGCGACTATGGCGATGAAAGCACCGGGCGTCATGGACGCGGTCTTCCGGTTCATCTCCACGAGGCGCCGGATGTCCGTGGGCGTCACGTTCATGTCCGTGGCCCCGGAAAAATCGACGAGGCCATAACGAAGTTTCCGCACCCGGGTTTCGTCGAGGCTCTGCTCAAGGGCGCTTGAAATCAACTCCAAACCGGTAACCATGCCGGTCCCATATTTATGCATGCCTTTTCCATCGTCGACGTAAGTAGTCGTGTAGGGCATGGCCAGTCTCCGCTCACTCTCCCCGCACCTCTAAGTAAGCTCCGCTTTTGGCTCGCGGTCAACTTCGGAATGAGGGGAGAGATGAGGAAGATTTCGAACAGCCTTAACGGAATCCGCCGGAGATAAACCAAGTCTCACCGGAAACCCAGGCCGAGTCGGAAGAGGCGAGAAAGGTCGCCACGGTGGCAATGTCCTGCGGCTGGCCGATGCGACCCACCGGGGTCTGGGACTCAATATGTTTGCGCATTTCGCTTTCAGGCCCCGTGATGCCCATTGTCGCGGTCCCTTCCGTCTCCACCATGCCTGGGGCGATGGCATTGACGCGGATCTTTTTCGGTCCGAGCTCCTTGGCCAGCGCGATCGTGATGACATTCACCGCCGCCTTGGTGGCGCTGTAGACGGATGCTCCAGGGATACCCAGAGTGCTAACGACCGAGCTAAGGTTGATGACACTGCCGCCAGCGGCGTCGAAGTGCTTCACCGCCTCCTGCGTGGTGAGGAGCGTGCCAAGTACATTCAGGTCAAACTGTCTGTGGAAATGCTCTTCGGTGATTTCCTCGATCGGCTTGAATTCATAGATGCCGGCGTTGTTGACCAGGATATCGAGACGACCGAACGCTTTCTTCGTTTCCGCGAAGAGATGGGCAATCTCGGCTTTCTTGGCGACGTTGGCTTTCACGGCAACGGCCTTGCCACCATTCTTGGTGATCTGGGCCACGACGACGTCCGCGCCTTCCTTGCTGGAGGAATAATTGACGACGACGGATGCGCCTTCAGCGGCGAGGTGCTTGGCGATGGAGGCGCCAATGCCTTTGGACGCTCCGGTGACGACTGCGACTTTTCCTTCGAGTTTTTTCATAGTGACCTTTCGGTTTGTTGGGTTGAGTGAGGGGTGAACTAAAGTCTGATCATTCGATCCAGCGAGTGACGGGAACGAGGACGGGCCCGGCGGTCGCCGGACTGAACAGATAGCCGATGTTGGGCAATGACTGTGTGGCTGTGCGTTCCTTCACTTGCGCCTGGATGTGCCGGGCCTTGAGCAGGTCCTTATTGATGGTAGGCAAGGCTTCGGTCTTCGTTATAACGGGACTGATTTGGTAGATCATGGGATTTTCCTTTCGAGTATTTTAAAGTTGTTTAGTTGACTGGTTGGTATAGTTTACAGACAAAAAAAATCAGACTGCACTAGGGGAAACCTGTTTCAGGTTGAGGAGGCGCAAAGCCCCTTGCTCAAGACGGTCCAAACCCTTCGGATTATTCTCGATCTTGGCCTGTAAAATAACACCGTTGATATAAGACTGAAGCTCGCGGGCCAGTTCGGTGTGGTCCTTCGATTCGATCAAGCCTTCAGCGGCCAGATCCCGCACGATTGCTTCGTAGTACTTGATCAGGCGACCGCTGGTCTGCTCAACCTTTTTGCGGATGTTCTCGTCCTGGGTGCTCAGTTCGCTGCCGAGGGCGCAGAAGGGGCAACCGAGGACTTTACCATAGGCTAGGTACTTTGCCTTCTGGTCAGCAATCATGCCTTGGCAATACTTGGAAAGGCGCTCCAAGGGAGGAAGCTGGCTGGAAAAGACCTGATCGAGGATGGGGCGTTTGATTTCCCAGTGACGCTCGAAAGCAGCGACAGCGAGATCGGACTTCGATTTGAAAGCGTAATAAAAACTGCCCTTGTTCACGCCAGCCTTGGTGCAGATGTCGTCCACACTGACGGAGCCATAGCTACTTTCCCAGATCAGCTCCAACGCTGTCTCAAGGAGCTTTCGCTTGGTTTCACTTTCCGGTTTCACAAGAGCAATGTAGTTGACTGGTCGGTATAGTGCAACTGATTTTTTGAAAATAATTGTTTCACGGTCTACGTGATCTAGTTTCGAGCATGGCCCGCGCAACGAGGAAATCCAGCAAGACTATCACCGCAGAGGCGCCAAGAAAGAATTTTGCGAGTCAGCACAAATGGCAACTGTGGTTGGAAAAAAATCACACTGATCCCACCGGCATCTGGCTTCAAGTAGCGAAAAAGGAATCGGGCATACCCTCCGTAACATATCCCGAAGCACTGGAGACAGCTCTTTGCTTCGGATGGATCGACGGGCAAAAACGGCCACTTGATGAAAAATTCTGGCTGCAGAGATTTACGCCCCGGCGTACGAAGAGCGGATGGTCCAAGATCAATTGCTCGAAAGCATTGCTCCTGATTGAGCAGGGGAAGATGCGGCCTTCTGGTTTGAAGGAAGTGGAACGGGCCAAGGCCGACGGGCGTTGGGAAGCAGCGTATGATTCGGCCCGTACCGCCGAAGTGCCCTCTGATTTGGAAAAGGCGCTGGCCAAAAACGCGAAGGCGAAAGCCTTTTTCGCCACTCTCGACAGGGCGAACCGTTATGCAATTCTTTACCGGGTTCAAACGGCCAAAAAACCGGAGACGCGGCAGGAGCGCATCCGTCAATTCGTGGCGATGCTGGCCAAAAAGGAAAAGCTGCATCCCCTCATTGGCAAGAAAGCCCCGCAACCATGAGCGACAAGATTGATCCGAAGGACTTGGAGACCAGAAAGGCCGTGGCACGGTTGTTGGCCGGGTATTTCCTCGTCCATCTCCAGGCGGAACTGCGTAAGCCGGACGCCGTCTTGTACGAGGTCCACAAGGACAAGCCGGTGCGGCAGATGCTGACTGATTTAATGGGCCGGGTCTGTAGTGAGTTTGCGATCGCCGAGGGTGACCCGCTGCCGGAGGACAATCTGTTCCGAAGATGGTGCCAGCTTAATGGGAAATGGGAGTACGAAGAATCGGCCTTTATCGCTTACAACATGGTTTTCATCAACCGGCTGCTGGACCTGCGGGAGGGCACGATGGAAAGCCGGCAGCGGCTGTTGTCGGCGATGGGCAACGGATTCAGCAGCTTTGATTACGAAAAGATGGGGTTCTCTGTCTCGTTTTTTCTCGACTCGGAAAGCATCGTGCGGGAGCTGCTCCGGCAGGCGGTGCGGGAACGTCTGCCCGAAATGGCCGAGGCGGGCGATGCGCTCGTTCTGACCCAGAGTCGCGCTTACCAGACCGGGATGTCCGATTACTTTGAGGGCGTGTTAAAAACCACGCTGGCCGACAACGTGCGACTATTGCACGGAATCCTGCCCCAACAGGTCGCCAGCGAATTGAAGCGCAATGGCTCGGTCCAACCAGTCCATTTCCAGGACGCGGCAGTGCTCTTCACCGATTTCGAACGGTTCAGTCAGTTCACCGCGCACTTGGCACCGAGCGAAGTGCTGCGGAGACTGGACGTTTACTTCTCGGAATTCGACCGCATTTCCGCCGTGCATGGATTGGAGAAGATCAAGACGATCGGCGATTCCTACATGGCGGTCGCCGGAGTCCCGCAGCCGCACGTCGATCCAGTCCGCGCTGCCTGCGATGCCGCCCTGGAGATTCGTGAAGCTTCAAACCGCATCTCCGACCAGTCGGGTACGGAAGGCTGGAGGATCCGCATCGGTATCCACGTCGGGCCGCTCATGGCTGGCGTCATCGGCAAACATAAATTCAGCTACGACGTCTGGGGAGCCACGGTGAATTTCGCCAGCCGCATGGAATCAAGCGGCGAGCCGGACTACATCAATGTTTCCGAGGATATCTACGCCCGCGCGAAGGACCTCTATCAGTGGAAAGCCCGCGGTCCACAGCCGGTGAAGCGGCTTGGGACGGCGGAGATGTTTTTTCTTTTGGGCAGGAAGGAGACTCGGAACTGATGCTTGCAAGCGAAGACAGAGGAGAAAATACATGAAAATTCCGTTTATCATGACGGCATTCTTCGATCCTTTTGTGATCGAAGCGACGCTCCTCTCGTTGCAGCCGTATCGCAACAGGATCGACGTCATTGTCATCGAGAACCCAAGCGAGTTCAGTCATCTGATCGGAGATGTCGTCAAAAAATTTACGGACAGTGGCTTGGTCGCTAAACATTACCGTTTCGAGGAAAACATCACCGGAAACGCGATGCTGACTATTTTGCGAAACGAGATCGACGTGGCCCGGTACCCTTACCTCTTTGTTTCCGACGGAGACATCATCGCTTATCGTGAAGAATGGATCGAGGAAATCACCCAAGCCATGGATCGCCACCCGGATGTCTTCGCCTTGGGTGCAAACTTGGACCGATGTAATTTACCCCTTTCGACCATGCCTGAAGCCCGTGGATGGGGCGGGCCCGTGCCCGTTGACCGCGGAGATTATTTCGAGGGTAGAAATGGATTTCAGGTGACATGTTTCCGGGGGCACGAATTGAAGGAACTCATCACCTACTTGGACGCGGGGAGTCTCGAATTCAGGGACAACGTGCTGGCGGACTACTGTTATAAAGTTCGAGGACAGAAATGGGGGATTACCAAATATACGACTTTTCGGCACCTCACTTGGGATAGTTATTCCGATCTGGGGCATCCCTATACCAAATTTAAAGTCAGCAAGACTTTTGAGGAGCATTGGGTTCATCGAAACGTCTCGGCATATTACGAAGTTACCGCAGCATCTCCCCGCACCCTAAACAACGGTCCGGCTGCATCCTGGCCCGCGAAAACCAAAATTGAGCAGAGAAATTATCTCAAATGGGCGGTCATCAATTGGCTGGTCAGGTCGCGGTTATCCTGGGTTCTGGGCCTTTTCCCATTTTTAAAGAAGTAGCCTCGCACAAAGACGCGCTTTGGAATACGAGTGGACTGGATGTTTCTGTGGGTCTGAGCGGCATCACCGTCAACTCGGGTGCGCTCGACAGCATTCTCTTCGGCAGCATTTCGCTGGGGATTCCCGATGCCCTGCAGACTACATCTCCACCAGCAGCGGACGGGGCGGAGTTCCAACTCTTCGATACGCTCGAGCAGATGATCGCGCATGAAGCCGAAACCATCAACAAGGCGGACATCGGGGTGGCTCTGGTCCTCACGCTGAAGATGGACCAGAGCCAGGGAATCGATCGGTGATCAGTATCCTTGAGGGCGGAGTTGCCTTCGCCACGCCGGACAACGCGCAAATGGGCACGCGCGAATACCGGAAGCTCGTTTGATCTGGCTGACCAATCAGAGGAAGCCTGGCTCAAGTGGCAACCGACGATTCCGCTCAATCAATAGCGCCGGAGCCCTGTGAGGGGAAAGCAGTCCCGTTGGGAGGGAGATGGAAGACATCGGCCACGGCCTTGGAAAAGGTCGTGAAGGAGACCGGCTTGGGGACATAGCTGGTGACCTTTAACCGGCGACATTCCTCCACGTCCTTGGGATCATTGGACGAGGTCATTACAATGACGGGGAGCTTCTTAAGCCGTTCGTCCGCGCGAAGGCGCCGCAGGAGTTCGAGGCCATCGAGGGACGGTAACTTGAGATCAAGAAAGACGGCGATAAGTTCGTCGATCAAGGCAGGATCGCGCGGATTGATCAGGAAATCGAGGGCCTCCTGTCCGTTGTCGATAAACTTCACATGACTGGCCATGCCGCTTTTGCGCAGTTGTCGCAACAGCAGCTCACGATCGTCTGCATTATCCTCGATAACAACCACGCGCACAGAATCATCATTCATTGCGTACCCTTTATGGTTCAGGATGGTGGCAGGCCATACGATGCTGAAAAGCTAAAACGTGGCCGGATGAGATGTTTTTGTTCGAGCCAGAAAAAACGAATGGCTTTCGATAAGTCGATCATCTCGCTGAGGGAAGAAGGTTTGACCAAATATCCGTTGATATGATGTCGGTAGGCGGCCTTTACATCGCGTTCTTCACTGGAGGAGGTCAGCGCCAGCACAATGAGAGAGTTGAAGACCTCATGCTGACGAATCCATTCCAGTGTTTCCAGCCCACCCAGACGCGGCATCTTCAGGTCCAGTAGAATCAAGTCGGGCACGGCGACATCGTGGTGTTTTCCCCGTTCAGAAAGTATGTTCTCGAGATAATCGATCACCTCATGGCCATCCTGGCAATGGTGAATCCGGTGGCTGATACCCGCTGAGTCCATGGCTCGCATGGTCAGGAAGGCATCATCTTTGTTGTCCTCGGCCAGGAGGATGGTGCGGGGCGATGGCGGCGTCATGGTGCCTTGGTCAATTCAATCCAGAACTTGCTTCCTTTACCTTCTTCCGATTCCAAGCCAACCGAGCCATGCATCGTCTGGACGGCCTTTTGTACGATGGCGAGACCGACTCCAGTTCCGCTGTAGGCTGAAGGCTCATTGATTTGCACAAACATCTGGAAGATACGCTCAAAATTCTTGGCTGCAATACCGATACCATTGTCTTGAATCCAGATGCGGGCCACGGAACCGCGGTCCTCACTCCAGATTTTGATTTGCGGAACGGCCCCGGGACGCACGAACTTGGCGGCATTGCCGAGGAGGTTGGAGATCACCTGGGTCAGCGGGGCCTCGCGGCCCATGACTTTGGGCAAGGTTCCGATCACTTCAATCTCGGCGGCGGGAGAGCGGAGATTGGGGTAATTCTCGAGGATATCACGAACGCATTTGTCCATGTCGAGTGCGACCAAGGGTGCCTCCTGGCGCGAGAGACGGGTGTAAGCCAGAAGGTCCTGAATAAGACGATCAAGGCGTTCGGCGGCATTCTTGATGCGGTGCAGATAATCTTTGCCGTGCTCGTCCAACTTGTCACCGTAGTCTTCCAGGATCGCCTGGGAGAATCCCTGCATCGCTCGCAGGGGCGAGCGCAGGTCGTGAGAGATGGTGTAGGAGAACGCTTCCAGTTCGGCGACCGTTTGTTGGAGGCTGTGCGTCCGCTGGGCCACCTTGCGTTCCAAGTCTTCGGAATGGGCCTTGAGTGTATTCTGGGCCCGCCGCATTTCCTTGGCATCGTGGAAGACAAGGACGACACCAAGCAGTTTTCCTTGGGCGCTGTAAATGGGGGCAGCGCTGTCTTCGATGGGCCATTCCTGTCCCTGTGCCGAAATCAGGACGGTATGATTGGCGAGGCCGACAACTTTCTTTTCCCGAAAAACCTTCGCCACTGGGTCCTCCACCGGCACACGCGAGATTTCGTTGATGATCTTGAAAACCAAGGGAAGGGGCTTGAGCATCGCTTCAATGCTTTTCCATTCCGTCAGTCTTTCCGCCTCCGCATTCATGAAGACAACCCGGCCTTCTTCATCGGTTACGATTACACCGTCGCCAATTGAGCTTAAGGTGACGCGGAACCATTCCTTTTGTTGTTCGAGATCTGCTTCGGAACGGACCAATTCGGCATGACGCTGCTCGATGGTGCCCAGGGCGGTACGATAGACATTGGCAAGGTCGGTGAAGTGACGCCGCACCAATTGCCCCACGATGAAGGAGAGCAGGATGACGAGACCGCCGCCACCTATGAAAAGCACCTTCTGCATCAACTGTACCCCGCCGGACCGCTCCTGACGCAGCTCTTCTTCCGCCGAGACAAGCTTGTCAAATTTTCCCATGATTTGGTCCACCATCGTCTTGCCCAGCATCAAGGAGTCCAGGGTGGGAGCGGTTCCATGGGAACGCTTGGAAATGTTATCGAAAGCATGCTCGATCCAGAGATCCTTTGCCTGGATAAGGTCGTCTGCCCGGATGACCTGGTCATGATTGTCCGACACCAGCGTTTTCAGTTGGGCGAAGGAGACCTCCATGCTTTTCCTCTCCTGATCGACCGTTGCTATGAAGGTAGGCTGCCCCGTCAGGAAATAGCCGCGAGCCTCATTTTGCAGCACCACGATCTGGGTCTCACATTTGCTGGCTTGGGCCAGTACGTCGTACGAATGATCGGACCACTTGAGGACCTGGAACAATTCAACCGCCAGCAGAAGAAGCAGAATGGCCGCGACACAAATGACTCCCACTGGCCAGAAAATGGCCGAACGCAACGCACGTGCAAACCGGACGGAGTCAGAGTCAATAGTCACGCGAGCCAGAAAGTAAAGCGTACCGGGTGGGATGGCAACCCGGTACGCTCAAAAAAGCAGAAGCAGTGGCTACTTGCCGAACGTGCCGTGCTTCTCCTTGACCTTGTCGTTCTTGAAAACGATGACCGCCTCGCTGGTGTCGTTGCGGTAGGTGTAGGTGGTTTCCGTTCCACCCACAATCGGGATGGGCTCTTCTTTGGATTCAGTCGGAGCACCCATGATACTGCGCACTTCCATCTGCGACATGTCGTCATGGATCTTGTCCAAATTTTGCTGATTGAGCGTCAGGGGTGAACCCCCACCGCAGCCGACCAACATGAGTGAAAGCACCGCACATAGTAGATATCTCATAATTAACCTTTCGTTGAGGACTTGATGTTCCTTTGTTTGAAAGGTTTTGCATTCCATATGCCAAGCATACTCAAGCATTGTAAGGTCTTGCTAATCAGGCATCGAATTTTTGGAGCCTTCCAAGGAATTTCCCAAAGACGAGCATTTCGCCTGAGGGTTTTTTTACGTCCTCGCAGAATGCAGGGGATTTTGGTGAATTCTGGAAAACATAAATTCTCCTGCATTCCGCATGAACTTTTTCTTTATTACGGCAAAAGACCGTTTCGATTTTGCTTGGTCTGGTCTCGTTAGGATAACTAACCCAATTGTAAACAAAGGCTTATGGATTTGCTCTTACGATTGGCACGCTCGGTGCAAAGAATGGAACAGGCTGGATTGACCAGTGGACATTTAATGAAAGGCATAACATGAACGAGACAGAACTGAAATTGAAGGGCAATTGGAACGTCGTCAAAGGTAAGCTGAAACAAGCGTACGGTGACCTGACCGATGACGATCTTACTTACGTAGAAGGCCAGGAAAACGAACTGGTGGGACGCATTCAAAAGCGGATCGGCAAGACATCGTCTGATGTGCGTGATCTTCTGCAGAAATACAATCGCCCCTAGCTAACCCTTGTCTGGTCACCAGCCCGGGCTGACATATGTCAGTCCGGGCCTTTTCGTTTCAACGAGAGAGATTTCATCGCACCCCAGACTTTGGAATCTCATCAAAATTTTCCTGCATAATCTGACCTTCGATCAAGGCGACCGTGCAAATAGCGGCTTTGCCAGTAAGGCTTGAAAGGGGCTGATCATTTTAACGTGCTTGTAGGAAGCTGTTTGGGGACGGCGAGCTGGGCTTGGCATGGTTTGAGCAGTTAAAGGAATGTCGGACAACCTCTAAAAAGGAAATCATATGTTGAGTTACGCAATTACATTCTTAATCATCGCCATTATCGCAGGCGTATTGGGCTTCATCGGCATCGCAGGACTGGCGGCGGAAATCGCCAAAATCCTGTTCTTTGTCTTTTTGGTCCTTTTCGTCGTCTCTCTCGTGGCGGGGCGCCGTCCGCCGGTCTAGGACAACTCCGGGCCTGACGTGAATGAATTTCACGCCAGGCGGACTAACGTGAACGCGAGGGAGTTTTATGAACAGGGACGACAGGGTGCTGGTCGAAATCCAGGTGGAGGGCAGGAGCCTTCCTCACCAAAAACATGAAGGTGGTATCATGCGCTTTTTAGGATCCCACGAACTTGTGGAGCTTCTCCGGGAACGCCGGGGAATGAGTGAAGCCGAGGTTCACCAGCTTTTAGAGTCTTATCATCATTCAACTTCAAACCTATCCTGAAGGGAGTCACATGCTGAGTTATGCCATTTCATTTTTTATTGTCGCTTTGATTGCCGGAGTTTTCGGTTTTTGGGGCGTGGCGGGGCTGGCCGCGGAGATCGCGAAAATCCTTTGTCTGGTTTTTGTGGTCCTCATGGTCCTTTCGCTACTTCGTGGGCCTTGGAAGCGTCCGCGGATATAGAGTCACATGTAAGTGGGAAGCAGGGGAGACGCGAACCGCACCACCATGGTACCTTTGCCTATGCGGAAGAGATTCGCGATTTTCGCAGGAGTCTCCTCGATTCTTTTAGCGCTCTTCTTTCTCGTTAGCCCTGTGGTTACGCCATGGGTCCAAGGCCCCGCATTCCGGAAGATGTTGGATCGTGCGACCTCGAAGGGACTGAAACTCAAGGCTGACTACGGATCACTTCAGCGCGTAGGAGTTTTTGGGCTGAAAACCGATTCTTTCCAAGGCACTGACGGCACCAAGGCCATTGTCTCTTTGGAGGCACACGGGGTTACCGGCACTTTCAACCCGACCGGAATGGTTTTGCGCTATTGGGAAATTGACGCTCTGCATATCAAGTCAGGCCGGGTCATGCTCCAAAGAACAGAGCCAATACCGGGAGCCAGCAAAAGCGCACCGTGGCCGCCATGGTGGGCCATGTTTTGGCCCTACCGCGTCTATCTTGCTGATGTGAAAGCTGATTCAGCGGATATTCTCTGGAAGTTGAAGGAAAAGGAGTCGGGCATTTATGGGACTCAGTTGGAAATCAAACCGAACTGGAAGGACTTCGAGTACGACGCCCACGGAGGTGATTTCAAGACGCCCCTCACGCCGACGCTTAATGTGGTACACGCGCACATTCTTGTCCGTCGGCCACGACTTTATTGCTCCGAATTTCTCTTGGGCGACGATCCTGCCCACCCCGAGCAGCAATTGCGCATGGAAGGTGATGCAGGTCTGCAGGACGACCGCTCAATGCGCCTGAAAATAGACCTGACATCCTTGAAGGTCTCGCCATGGTTACCGGCCAAAATACGTTCGCATGTGGACGGCCAAGCGAATGGACATTTCGACTATTCTAGTACGGATACCGGATTGGAGACGGGAAAGGGCACAGGAAAAATTACCGTCGCCAATGGCATCTTGCGGGACCTTCCCCAAGTGCACCAGTACGTCATGATCACGGGCAGTCCCGATCCCGGCGACCTTGCGCTCAAAGTCTGCCAGGCCGACTTGAGCTGGGAGGCAGGTGCGATGTCCGCCGAGAATATTGAGGTGGAGTCTGAAGGAGTTTTTCGTCTGACGGGCAAATTGACGATCGAAGCTGACAAGAAACTCCACGGCGAGGTCGAACTTGGGCTCACGGATGCCTACATCAGGTGGCTACCATCGGCCAAGACAGCCATCTTTATCCGCCGGGAGGGCCCTTACTATTTTGCTACAATCCATTTTTCCGGTACGGCGCAAAAGCCCCAGCAGGACCTGACCGAGCGAGTGACTCATGAAGTCGCGAAATCACCCCTGCTGGCGGTGAAACTTTTCTTCAATCAAGCCGGTGAGTGGTTCAACTTCGAGTAAGAGATGTCGAGGATCTTGCAATTTGCATTTTGCGTGGAGCATTGCATAATGCGTGCATAATGCGACCTGGCAGGTGGCACTATTAGTATTAAAGAAACGGGCTATAAATCATAAACCGTTTATTATCAAATGGGTGTGTGGAAGAATTGGGATGTGGCATTGCACCTGCAAATGAACATCAGGGAATCCTCAACCGGACTCCAAGCACACAACCAAAGGATCATTATGAAGCTGGCTGGCATTGTTCTCATTATTCTCGGAGTTCTAGCCTTTATCTACCAAGGCATTAGTTACCAAACGACCGAAAAGGACGCGAAACTTGGTCCAATCGAAATCCAACACCAGGAAACGCACAACATTCCGTTTCCTCCAATTGTGGGGGCGGTCTTCATCGTTGGTGGTGTTGCGGCATTTGCCTTGGGCGCACGCGGCAAGCTGTAAGAGTTGATTTCCCGAAACGTGATGAACACCACGATCCATAACCCGCGACAGATGGGAGCCATTCCGCTGGACGACTCGACGCATTTCCGAGTCTGGGCGCCGAATGCCTCCGCTGTCTCGGTCGTGGGTGAGTTCAACAACTGGGACGCTGAAACCCACCCTCTGAAAAAGGAAGAGGGTGGGCTTTGGGCGACCGAGGTTAAGGGTGCGGTTATGGGCGACCAGTACCAGTTCGAGATCGCGAATGGTGACAGGAAGTTTCGCAAGAACGACGCTTACGCGCGGGAAATCCACGCGCAGACGGCGCTCTCCGTCATCTATGCGGACTCATACGAATGGAAAACGCCGACTTTTACGATTCCGCAATGGAATGAGTTGGTAATTTACGAACTGCATGTCGGCACGTTTGCCGCCGGGCCACAAGGGAGTCCGGGCCGATTCGAACAGATTATTGGACGGCTTCCTTATCTGAAGAATCTGGGCGTGAATGCGCTCGAAATCATGCCGCCGATGGCCTTTCCCGGCGAGCGTTCCTGGGGCTATAGTCTTACAAATCCATTCGCGGTCGAGGCCAGTTACGGCGGAGCCGATGGTCTCAAGCGCTTGATTGATGCGGCGCACGCGCAGGGCATCGCCATCATTCTTGATGTCGTTTACAACCACTTTGGTCCCGACAATCTCGATCTCTGGCAATACGACGGCTGGAGTGAAAACAACAAGGGCGGCATCTATTTTTACAATGATCATCGGGCGTGGACGCCTTGGGGTGAGAATCGGCCCGATTACGGGCGTGGGGAAGTCCGGCAATACATCCGGGACAACGCGCTGTTATGGCTGGAGGAATTCCGGGTGGATGGGTTGCGTTTTGATTCGACGCTTTTTATCCGCAATACCCGCGGGGAGAATAATAGTTGCGAGACCGATATCCCCGAGGGCTGGTCGCTGATGCAATGGGTCAACGATGAGGTGCGTCGTCATTTTCCCAAATGCATTACCATTGCAGAGGACTTGATGCAGAATCCGTGGCTGACCAAGACCACCGGTGAAGGCGGGGCGGGATTTTCCGCGCAATGGGATTCGGCCTTTGTTCATCCGGTGCGGGCCAGTCTGGTGCAGATTGAAGATGGTAACCGGTCGATGGAGGATGTGGCGCGTTCCATCCAGTTTCGTTACAACGAGGACCCGATCCAGCGGATCATTTACAGTGAGTCGCATGACGAGGTGGCCAACGGCAAGGCGCGCATTCCCCAGGAGATCAACCCCGAGGATGCAGCTGGGTATTTTGCCCGGAAGCGCTCAACGCTGGGGGCGGGACTGGTCTTGACAACGCCGGGAATTCCAATGCTGTTCGAGGGGCAGGAATTTCTGGAGGACGGATGGTTTCGCGATGACAAGGCGCTCGACTGGGCGAAGCTGGAAACTTATCGGGGGATTAACCGGTTGTATCGGGATTTGGTTTATTTGCGGCGAAATGTTCACAGTAACACTCGGGGGCTGACGGGGCCGTTTGTGAAGATGTTGCGGGTGAACAACCAGGACAAGGTGCTGGTTTTTCACCGGTGGGCGGAGGGTGGGCCGAAGGACGATGTCGTTGTGGCGGCGTCATTTACAAATCGGACGCTCGAGGGGGGGTATCGGATTGGGCTGCCTCATGGCGGGCGTTGGATCATCCGGTTCAATTCGGACTGGAAGGGGTACAGCCCCGATTTTCACGATGTCAGCAATCCGGAGGGAGAGGTGGTGGCGGAGAAGAGTCCTTATGACGGGTGTGAGTTCAGCGGGACGATTTCATTGCCGCCCTACGGATTTATCATTTTGAGCCAGGAAGAAGCGGGTGAAACGGGCGAAGCGCACCCCGAGAAGGAAGCTGTATGAAAATCCGCATCCAGCACCGCACGACTTACAATTATAACGCACCCGTCTCCTTTGGTCCGCACAAGATCATGATCCGTCCGCGGGAGGGGCACGACCTTCACATCGAAAGCTCGATTCTCGATATCCAGCCGGGGCATACCACTCACTGGATGCGGGACGTGAACGGCAACAGCATTGCGAAGGTCGATTTCACCGAACCGGCCACGCAGCTCATGATCTACAGCGAGCTGGTCCTGCAACATTACGACGCCAATCCGCTCGACTTCATGGTCGATGAGAGCGCGGTGCACTACCCCTTTGTTTACGAGCCCGACTGCCAGCCGGAGCTGGCGGCGTTCATGCACATCATTTATCCGAAGGACACGGCCCGGTTGCGCGAGTGGCTGGTGCAGTTCTGGAAACCGGGCGACAAGATCGAGACGATCGTCTTGCTCCAGAACGTGACCAAACTGATTTACGAGAAGTTCAAATACAAGCGCCGGGACGAATCGGGGGTCCAGACGCCGGCGCAGACTTTGGAGAAAAACAGCGGTTCGTGCCGGGACTTTGCCACGCTCCTGCTGGAGGCCTGCCGCTGCTGGGGACTGGCCGCGCGATTTGTCAGCGGCTACATGCAATGCGAGGCGACCGAGGCGGGCGGCGCCTCGACCCATGCGTGGGCGGAGGTCTATCTTCCCGGTGCAGGCTGGAAGGGATTCGACCCAACCTGTGGGATCATGACCGGTGCGCAACATGTCACGGTGGCGGTGGCCCGTGACCCGGAAAATGCCTCGCCCATTTCAGGCTCGTTCAGCGGAACAGCCGATGCCTTCAAGAATATCCAGGTCGATGTCAGCGTGGTGCAGGTGGACAAGCCTGTGCCGGTGGAACCCCTTCAATTTCAAACCCAGAGCCAACAACCACCGGTGGCAGCCGTGCCGGTCCAGCAAGTCGAACAGATGGCGCAACAGGCCTCGCCGCCCATGGAGATGGTTATCCAGGCGGCCCGTTTAGAGCCGGTGGCGTCGCAAACCTGAAAAATAATATGCATATCCTGATCATTGATGACGAAGCCCACATTCGCAAAACGATGAGTCTCACGCTTGAGACCCTCGGACACGAAAGTGAACTGACGGAAAGCGGGCAGGGCGCACTGAACCTGCTGAAGAAAGGCAGTTTTGACGCGGCATTCCTGGACCTTCGCCTCGGGGACGAAAACGGGCTGGAATTGATTCCGAAGCTGCTCGCGCTGGAGCCCCGGTTGAACGTGATCGTCTTCACGGCGTACACGTCGATCGACACGGCGGTCGAGGCGATGCGGCGGGGGGCAGTTGATTATGTGGCCAAGCCATTCACGCCGGAACAAATCCGACAGGCGCTGGCGCGGATCGAGAGCAGCCAGCGGCTGGAAAACCGGGTGGTGGAACTCGAGTCGATGCTGACGAACAGCGAGGCATTTGCCGAGTTCACGACACAGGAACCGCAGGTGCAGAAGTTGTTCGAAACGGCGACCAAGGCGGCGGCTTCCGCGGCCACGATGTTGCTCCTGGGAGAGAGCGGTACAGGAAAGAGCATCCTGGCGCGGGCATTGCACCGCAACAGTCCCCGGCGTGACAACGCTTTCGTGACCGTGGCCTGCCCGAGTCTTTCCCGCGAATTGCTAGAGAGCGAGCTTTTCGGTCACGTCCGCGGGGCGTTTACCGGAGCGGTGGGCGAGACGTGGGGCAAGGTGAAGGCGGCGGAGGGTGGCACGCTGTTCCTCGATGAGATCGGCGAATTGCCGCTGGAAATCCAGCCGAAGCTGCTGCGTCTCCTGCAGGAGCGCGAATACGAACGGGTGGGTGACTCGAAGCCGCGCAAGGCGGATGTGCGGGTGATCGCGGCGACGAACCGACGCCTGGAGGACCTCGTGAAGGAAGGCAAGTTCCGCGAGGACCTTTACTATCGCCTCAACGTCATCACGGTGGAATTGCCGCCGCTGCGCCAACGACCGATTGATCTTCCGGCGCTGGCACGGCAGCATCTCAAGATGTTTGCCCGCCAAAGCCCGCGACCGATCAAGGACTTTACCTCGGCGGCGATGGCGGCGATGCAACGGTACCCGTGGCCAGGCAACCTGCGGGAGCTCCGCAATGTCATCGAACGGGCGGTCATTCTTTCCACGGGCGATAAGATCGACGTGAACGACTTTCCGGACAGCCTGCGCGGGTCACAGCCCTCGGGCGCGATGATCGGCAACCGGGTGAGCCTGGAAGAACTGGAGCGCGAACATATCATGCGCATCATTGAAATTGCCGGGAGCATGGACGAGGCCGCGCAGATCCTCGGGATCGATCCCGCCACCCTGTACCGCAAGCGCAAGCGTTACGCGGACATGGCCGAGCAAAAGGCCGCGACGACCTCCGAATCGCCTGTGGCCACCACCTAGGGGCTGCCGCCCATAAAACACCATGCTCCGTACCCGCCTCACGCTCGGACTGGTGTGCCTGCTGTTGATCCTGCTGGCCATGGGGCTCTACTCGATCAACCAGTGTGGTCAATTGGGGCATCGGATTGCGGCGATCACCCGGGACAATGACCTGGTCGGACGGAACATCCAGCAGATGAAACGAAGTGCGGCAGCCATGACCGGCGCGTTGCTTTCGGTGGTGACGGTTGACCATCAAAAGAGCAGCGATGCTTTTTCGACTGCCAACGAGAAGTTCAAGGAGGCCCTGGCCGAGGAGACGGCGCGCAAACTGGTCAACCCCGAGGAAAAGGAACAGATTGAAAAACTGAACGACCTTTATTCGGCCTACGAAGGGCGGGCCCAGGCGTTTTTGCAATCGCCGGAGCAGCCGGATGTGGGATGGAAGGTGACGGCGGACAGACTCGGCCAAAACATCGGACAGCTCCTCGACGGGGTCGATCAACTGGCGCTGGCGCATGAAAAAGGGCTGAATACCGGCAGTGGGGATGCCGATGCCAATATCGTCAGCACGATCCGGTCGCTGATCCTATTGATGATCACGGCGGGAATCGTTGCCATTTACGCCTCGATGCGGCTGCGGCGGGGTTTGCTGGAGCCCTTGATGTCGGTCACGTCCTCGATCCAAAGAGTGGGCGAGGGCAACCTCGACCAGACCGTGCCGGTCCTGTCGCAGGATGAACTCGGGGTGCTGGCCACTTCCTTCAACCAGATGGCGGCCCAGTTGCGGCAGTACAAGGCCAATACGTCAGATGAGTTGATCCGGTTGACGATGACGATCCGCGCGACGCTGGCGTCGTTTCCCGATCCCATCTTCGTGCTGAATTCAGAGGGCGCGGTGGAGTTCCGCAACCCGGAAGCGGACCAACTGGCGGTAAAGCTTCTCTTTTCGGGCGTGACGAGGCTGCCGCAAAACGTGGATGAAAAAGTGGAGCAGGTGCGGGCCAGCGGCGAAGACTATCTGCCGACATTATTCAAAGACGCGGTCAAATTTCACCTCGACGGACAGGACCACTATTTTCTGCCGCGGATTGTGCTGCTACGCAACGACCAGAAGGAAATATTCGGCGTGGCGGTGATCCTGGAGAACGTCACCCGCATGCTCCTGCTCGATGACGTGAAGAGTAATCTCGTCGCCACGGTGAGCCATGAACTGAAGACCCCGCTGACGAGCGTGCGCATGGCGCTTTACCTCCTGCATGAAAAAAACATCGGAACGTTGAACGAGAAGCAAAGCGACCTTGTCGCCACGGCGCGGGAGGATGCGGACCGGTTGCTGAGGACATTGAACGACCTGCTCGACCTAGCGAAGCTGGAACAGGGACCGACCCAACTGGAGCTTCACCGACTGGCGCCCTCGGTCCTGATCGAAAACGCGGTGCGGGAGATGAAGGAGATCGCGCACAACGCAGGCATCGAACTCAAGACGGAGATTGCGCCGAACCTGCCGGAGGTGGGCATCGATCTGCAGCGAATGGACTATGTGATCACGAATTTCATTACCAACGCGATCAAGTATTCACCCAAGGGGAGTGAGATTTTAATCAAGGCGGTCCATGGAAAAACCCGGACAGCTCAACCCGGCGTGCGGTTTTCGGTAAAGGACCAGGGACCCGGGATCGAGGTCGCGCACCAGGAACATGTTTTCGAGCGTTTTTACCGGGTGCCGGGGACGAAGAAGAGCGGCGCCGGGCTGGGGCTTTCCATTGCGCGGGAGGTGGTCGTGATGCACGGGGGGGAGATCGGCGTGATCAGCCAGCCGGGCGATGGGAGCGAATTTTTCTTCGTGCTGCCGTTTGCTTCCGAGCGGATGCAGCGCAAAGACCAAGGTATCTGAAATCCACGGCTTTACGCCGGATGCGCATTCAGAGTTCGATGACTTCGCCGAGTTCGGGAAGGAGGGCCTTGAGACCGTGGCGTTGCTCGATGAGCCTGGCCAGGGCGGAGCGAGGGCCGTTTTCACCGTGAGTCAGGATCACCCGCGGTTTGACGGGGGCGATGACGTCGAACCATTTCATGAGATCGGTCTGCCCCGCATGGGCGCTGAAGCCGCCGAGGGTATGGATCTGCGCGCGGACCTCGACGGTTTCGCCGAAGATGGTCACCTTTTTTGCGCCCTCGACCAGGCGGCGACCCAACGACCCGCGGGCCTGAAAGCCGACGATGATGACGTGGGCCTGTGGATTTCCCAGGTTATGGCGAAGATGGTGCAGGATGCGCCCGGCAGTGCACATGCCCGCGCCGGCCATGACGAGACAGGGGCCGGGGCAATTGTTGATGGCGATGGAGTCCTCCGCGGTTGAGGACATCTTCATGGTCGTGAGGTCGTGCGCAAGGGGGCCCTCCTTGAGGAATTCGACCATCTCGTCGTCATAGAGCTCAGAATGACGGGCATAGATGCGGGAAGCCTCGATGGCCATGGGGCTGTCGAGAAAGATGGGGAAGGGAGCGACGATTTTTTGCCGGAAGATGGAGGCGAGCAAAAGCGTGAGCAACTGGGCGCGGCCGACAGCGAAGGTGGGCACGAGCATCTTCCCTTTTTGCGCGACGGACTGTTTCACGATCTCGATGAACTCGGCGATGGTGTCGGCGAAGGGCTGGTGGTCGCGGTCGCCATAGGTCGACTCGAAGAAAACGACATCGCCCTGGGTGAAGGTATCGTAATCACGGAGGATCGGCGCGCCCTTGGGCCCGAGATCGCCGGAGAAGACGACCTTGCGCTCGACACCACCTTCCTCGAGAAAAAGTTTGATGCTGGTGGAGCCGAGCATGTGGCCCGCCTCGGCGAAGCAGGCGCGGATGCCGGGGGCTACTGGAACCGGTTCATCATACGGCACCGGCCGGAGCTGGCGCAGAATCGTTTCCGCCTCTTCCATCGTATAGAGCGGCTCGACCGGTTTTTCGCCGGTATTCTGACGCTTGCGATTCTGGCGCTCGGCGTCCTGCGCCTGGATCTTGGCGGCATCGCGAAGGATGAGGCCGGTCATTTCGATCGTCGCAGGCGTGGCGTAGATCGGGCCGGTGAAGCCGGTCTGGACCAGAAAGGGGAGACGGCCCACATGATCGAGATGGGCATGGGTCAGGACGACGGCGTTGAGTTGCGCAGAGGAAGCCAGGGGGGAATGGTTCAGGCCCCCCGCGCCTTCAGTTCCCTGGAAGAGGCCGCAATCGACAAGGATTTTGGCCTGCTGAGTCTGGACGAAATAGCAGGAGCCGGTCACTTCTCCGCCGCCCGCGCCTAGTACCGTGATTTTCATGTCAAAGGGCCTGAGATAAGCATCGGTTTATTTTCCGGGAGAGCAAGGCCAATGGCAGATTTAGTGTGCGACAGGCGGCTTGGGTGGTGAAGTTGGCGCAGATGACGGATAGGCGAACTTGATCGCCTGCGTGGTGGCATAACCGGAAACGGGGTCGACGCTGGTGGGGTTGACGATGGCATCGGCGCCAAGCTTGCGCGCGCGTTCCTTGAGCATCTCCATGCTGGAGCCCCGGACGGTGCCGACGACGCTGCAATCGGGAGGCAGGTTGCCGGCGTTGATGACTTCGATTTGCTGGCCGGATGGGGTCGGGGTGGGCGGCGGGCCTTTAGGGGACGAGAAGGAGGCGCAGCCGGTGGAGAAGGTGACGAGGGCGAGGAGCAAAAGAACCCGGGGAAGTTTCATAAAGAAGTGCGTAAGCATAGCCCGACGAGACGGCCTGACGGCAAGTCATTCCATGAGGGCCATGTGCCGGTGAGGATCGGCTTCGCCGTCCGGATTGGGGGGCGTTGATCTATTCGGATTTCAGCCACGGTTTAAGTTGAGGAGCGAGTTGCCGGGCGAGTTTGCGGGAGCCGCATTCGTTGAGATGATAGCCATCGACGAAATCGGCATCGGTGTATTCCGGGCTGGCGACGTGAATGAAAGTGCCGCCGACAGGAGCGAGGGCAGCCTGGACTTTGGACCAGAGGTCGGTGTCGGCGCGTGAACCGAGCGCTTGTTCGGCGGCAGGGCGCATGGGACAGGCGACGACGACGAAATGGACTTTCTTGACGCGGAAGAAGAGAGCGCTGGCGGTGAGGAGAGGAATCGCGTTGGGATCCCATGCGGCGGGGTCGAGGGTTTCCTTCTGATAATTATCCCAGCGTTGGGTGGTGTAGAGGAAGTTGGTGCAGCTCAGGGGGACGCCGCCGAAGGCGTCGTAATGGAGGGAATCGTAGGTGGTGTGATTGATTGCGGCGGGGACATTTTGTTCGCGGATGGTGGTGAAGTAGTAGTTGTAGTCGGGATATTTGAGATAGAGAGGGAGGAGGAAGGGAGAGAAGAGGCAGCGCTCGAAACTGAGCCAGTCGATTTCCTTTGGGCCGTGCTTCTTGAAATCGCCGATGCAAACAGGCATGAGGATAATCTTTGGGGACGGGTTGAGATGATTGATCATGACCTGAGCGATGCGGGTCGATTCGGCGGGCTCAAGCCCCCACGAGCTGGCGTTGAGGATGGCTTCTGTTTTGAGATCGCGGGCGAGTTCCTCGCCATTCACGTTGTTGATGCCCATCGAGGAACCGACGATGAGGATTTCGGGAGCAGGATCGTGGTGCAGGGCCTTGCGGAGCCAGAGGGCCTTCTGGTTGAAGGAGACGCTGTCGGAGAGTTGCGGGCCGGGCATGCGGCTGGAATGAATGATGACGTCGACGGCAACAAAGAAGGCAGCCATGGAGAGCGCGAAGACGATCAGGGAGACGCGGTAGGGATGCATGGCGCTCAGAATTGGAAGTAGAGGAACTCGCTGCGCTGTGTGACTTGGAGAAGGGAGGCGCAAATGGTGAAGGCGAGGGCGAGGCCCCACGCGACGTGGATGAGGCGCGCAATGGGAGAGGTCTCCCAGTGGATCGCCTCGGCGCGCATGATGATTTCCTGGCTATTGCGCGAGGCGAAAGTGATGACGAGGGCGAGGCCGAGGATGCCCCAGGGGAAGTGGACGACATGGGGGTGACCGTTGGCATCGGTGACGAAGAGTTCACGGCCGAAGTCGGCTCCGGGAAGGTGCCAGCCTTGCAAGATGGGGGCGAAGTTGCGGGGGAAATCGAAGCCAGTGGCACCGGTCATGCCGACGAGCATGTGCTCGGCAGAGGAGAAGGTGGTCGCGCGGAAAAAGATCCAAAGGACCATGACGCAGAGGAAGGTGACGGCGATGCTGACGGTGCGGATGACGCGTGGGTTGCGGAAGACGAGACCAGTGCGGTCGCAGAAATCATTCCAAACGTGATTGATGACGAGAAGGACGCCGTGAAGAACGCCCCAGAGGACGAAGGTCCAATTCGCGCCGTGCCAGAGGCCGCCGAGGAACATGGTGGCGAGAAGGTTGATGTGGCGGCGGACCTTGCCCTTGCGGTTTCCACCGAAGGGAATGTAGACGTAATCGCGGAGGAAGGCGGAGAGGGTCATGTGCCAGCGGCGCCAGAAGTCGATGATGCTGGTGGCCTGGTAGGGAGAGTTGAAATTGAAGGGGAGCTGGATGCCGAACATGCGGGAGAGGCCGATGGCCATGTCGCAATAGCCGGAGAAATCGAAGTAGAGCTGGAAGGTGTAGGCGAGCGCGCCGCCCCACGCGGCCATGAAGGGGACGGGGCCATGCTCGGAGGTGGCGAAGGCGGTGCTGGCGTAAGGGCTGAGCTGGTCGGCGATGAAGAGTTTTTTGACGAGGCCCATGCAAAAATAGGTGAGGCCGATGATGAGGTTGTCGGCGCGGGCGCGATAACGCGCGTGGTCGGCGAACTGGGGCATCATCTGCTTGTGATGGAGGATCGGGCCGGCGATGAGGTGGGGGAAGTAGGTGACAAAGAGGGCGTAGTTCTTGAAATTGAATTCGACGGCGATGCTGCGGTAGACGTCGACGAGGAAGGCAATCTGCGTGAAGGTGTAGAAGGAGATGCCGAGGGGAAGAGTGACCTGGAGCGTGGAGAGCGCGCCGGGGGAGAAGGCATTGATGTTCTCGATGAAAAAGTTGGCGTACTTGAAATAGGCGAGGCACGCGAGGTTGAGGCTGACGGAGAGGGCGAGAAGGTAGCCGGCATTGCGGGAAGGGCGCGCGCGCGCGATGAGGAGGCCGAAGGCGTAGTTGAGGGTGAATGATGCGACGAGGAGTCCGACGAAGCGGGCATTCCAGTGGCCATAGAAGGAGAGCGAGGCGAAGACGAGCCAGAGCTTGGCCAGCTCGAAGCGTTTCATCCAGCCGAGGAGGAGGAACACTGCCAGGGTCACGGGCAGAAAGAGGCAGATGAAGAGGTACGAGGTGAAGAGCATCGCAAGGAAGGCGGTCCGCAGGCCAGGGCGTCAAAGTAGCTTGGGCGGTGCGGCAGAGGCAATCTTGCGAATTATCATATTCGCACTTTCCCTCCCCGCCGGTTGGCCTAAGCTGCGCACTTGCCTTTCCGCCGATAGTTTGGTGCCGGGGACCGAGCGGATGGTCTGCAAAACAGGGACGACACCAACTTATGAGTATATTTCTTTTCGCGAAGCGGTTCCGCACGGCCACGAGCCGGGTTCTTCTGCCGGGGATTTTCGGGCTGATTCTTTCCGGTTGCGCCCCACTGGCTTCGGTGGACGACAAGGACCCGGTCCTGCCGGTAGCGGCGATGCCGACGATGGAAGATCCGCAATTGAAGACGGCGCGGCTCCAGGCGCAGTCGGCGACGCAACTGGTCGAGTCCGACCCGAAGGAGGCCCTGGCGGAAAGCGCCAACGCGGCCCGGTTGAGTCTCGAGGCCATGAAACATCTCTCCGGCGAGCAGGAGAAGGAAGCGATAGTCGTCTATAATTTTTCCGTGGCGCGCATGATCGATGCGGTCAACGAAGCGAAGCTGAAACCGTGGAAGAGCGCGATTGAGCTCAAGGGGATGGACGGCCCAATCCTGCTGACGATGAAGAGCGGGTCGGAGCAGACCTGGGCGCCGGGCGACGACACGGTTGAGGTGACCGACCGGATGATCATCGGGGGCAAGTATTTCACAGAGCGCGCTACCGTGGAGGGTGTCGGCGCGCCGCTGGTTGTCACGGGCAGCCCGGGTAAACTGGCCTGGGACCCGACGAAGCATTTTGTGCCGGCGACGGCGCTTGCCTCATTTTCCGGCAACCAGATCACGATCACGGTGATCAGCCCCAGCGTCACGCCGACGGTACCGCTGGCGGGCAAGACGCGTCCGGTGGCCGCCGATCTCAGCGCGCCGATTGCCGTCCAGATTGTCGAGACGCATCCGGAGATGATCGGCTTCCTCGCGCTGATCAACAGCAGCAAGTACGCGAAAGGCGCGCGTCTCGTGATGATGGAGCCTTACCGTCCCGGCGTTCAACCGGTGATCTTTGTCCATGGCCTCATGGACTCGCCGCTGAGCTGGGTGCCGCAGATTAACGCGATGAACGCGGACCCGGTCTTCCGGAAAAAGTACCAGATCTGGTACTTCCAATACCCGACTGGCCCGCCATTTCCGATCTCGGCGGAACTGCTGCGCGAGGACCTGGCGGTCATTTACCAGAAGTACCCCAAGACGCCGAAGGCGATCATGGTGGGGCACAGCATGGGCGGCCTGCTTGCCCACATGTTGATGTGCGATTCGGGCACGCAGTACTGCAAGGACATCCTGGGCAAGACCGTCGCTGAGCTGAAACTTTCGCCTGACGATAAAGTCCTCGCCGGGGCCCTGGAATTCAAGGCCAGCCCGTACATTGCGAAGGTCATCTTCGAGGCCGCGCCGCACCGTGGGGCCGTCATGGCGTCCAATCCGATTGGACGACTCGGTTCTTCGTTGGTGCGCCTGCCGATGAAAATGGTCACGATGGGGCCAAATCTGATCGCCGACGCGACGGCGACAAACGGCGACAAGGTCATCCAGAAATTCCCGAACAGCATCGACACCTTTCGCCCCGATGCGCTTTGCATCACAGCGATGGATAAGCTGCCGCTGAATCCTGCGGTGCCTTACTATTCCATTATCGGCGATGCCAATCACGCGAAGGAACTCGTCAATACCAGCGACTATGTCGTGCCCTACACGAGTTCGCATCTCGACGGCGCCAAGTCGGAAAAGATCGTGCCGTACTGGCATTCCGAAGTGCTCATGGGGCCGGAGAGCATCGCGGAAGTCGAGCGCATCCTCCTGGCGAATTAGGGCGCGGGCTGATGCCGCTTGACGTGCGGTGATTCCGGGTGATTCTGGGAACTGCTTATGCGCACGACTTGTCTTCGGGTTCTTCTCGTTGGAATGGTTGGCTTATGGATAGGACCAGAGGTGATGGCGGCTGATAACGCGGTTCCTTATGCGCTCGTTTCGCCAGCGGTGGCGGACAAGTTGAAGGGCGAGGCGGCGACGTCCGCTGCACAGCATATCATCAAGACAGCGGATGCGGCTTTAGCGCAGATCCCGAACCCGATGCCGCTGGTGCATACGGAAGGGACGCTGCCGCACCAGGGAATTTTCGACCAGAGCGCGCTGGCGCAAAAGGACTGGCCGCTGATGCTCAACTTCGCCATGGCGTACCGGTTGACCGGGGACCCTCGCTATCTGCAAGCAACGGAAAAGTTTCTCAACGCGTGGCTGGACGTCTACAAGGTGAGCTTTAACCCGATTGACGAGACCAACCTCGACAACATGATCGTGGCGTACGATCTGGTGCGCCCCGGTCTTTCCAAGGAGACGCAGGATAAGATGACGGTGTTTCTTCGCACGATGGCGGAGGGGTATCTCGACAAGATCGCGCAGCAGAAAAAGGAGGACGTGGCCAATTGGCAGAGCCATCGGATCAAGTTGATCGTGCTTTCGGCGTATGCGTTGGGGGATGAGGTTCTCATTGCGAAGGCCAAGGCGGCGTTTTTTCGGCAGGTCTCCGTCAACATCAACCCGGATGGCACGGTGGTCGATTTTCCCAAGCGCGATGCGTTGCATTATGTGACCTATGATCTTGAACCGTTGACGATGGCTTCGCTGGCCGCGAAAGCACACGGGCACGAATGGTTTGGTCGCGCCGCATCTGACGAGCATCCGGTCGCAGTAGTGATGGCGGTTGATTGGCTGACGCCGTACGCATTGGGCCAGCAGACACACGAGGAGTTTGTCCACTCCTCCGTTCCGTTTGACGCCGCGCGGGCGAAGGCGGGGCTGAAGGGCTACTCGGGTCCATGGGAGCCCGGGACGAGCGCGCATCTTTATCAACTGGCGGCGCTGGCTGATCCCAAATACGCGGCGACGTTTCAGCAAGTTTGCGCGGCGAACCATCGCAATCCGATCGATTGGCTGGTGCTTTTAAATGGGGCCGGATTTTAGGTCGACTGGATAGATACGCAAACGAGCGGGGACAGCGTGGTTTACATCCACGGGCCTGACATTGGTCAGGTGCCAGGCAAATAATCCGGGTGCCCAAGAGGAACCGCAGGCCAGGTCCAATTCTTCCTCTTTCCAGTCTGACACCGAGGTTACATCGACAAGGGCCACAGCTTTTCCGTGGGGATCTTCCGTGACGCCGTTCCGGCTCAAGAAAACCTGATTCTGAACGATAACAAGATCCAGCAAGGGAAGGGAGTCTGGCTTCCATTTGCGAACTTCAAGGGTCTTTTTTCCAGATCGAATCCAATCGCCAGCAGGGGCGACGACCGATAGGGCTGAAAACGCGCTCATAACGTTCAAAATTAGGACAAGACCTCTTTTGAGCAAGCCTCGTGGGCATGTGAATTTCGCCGGCAGAGGGGCGTGGTCTCCTCGACATTGCGTGGTCCGGGGTTAGGTTGAGTTTACCATGAAAGGCGAAGTGATTTATCTCTATGCGTTCGATGTGGCGAACGAGATTGTCACGCCGCGGGTGCAGGAGATCCTTTCCGAAAAACCATTTCCGTTCGAAATCCGGAAAGACCGGACGTTGCCCAAGGACATGCCGCTTTATCGTCCACTGGCAATTGAACCGGAACCCCTTGGCGCGCGACTCCATAACGCCCCGGTGCGGCTGCTCATCCGCATCTACGACGTGGGTGTCGTCACGGTGATGATGCGGGTGGCCTTTGAGGCGAAGACGCTCAGCGACCTGATGCCTTTTCACAACCCCAAACTGGAGGATGGCCAGACGCTCGATAAAGTGGCGTCGGCTTTCTGCGCAAAAGTCTGCGACAGCCTGAAGGACCTGGTCGTGCGTCCCACCGAATTTCCGCCCATGCCGGAGGCCTACACGGTGTTCTGTTTGACGGGACTCGGTGGCGCGACGGACGCCAACGAATGGCTGGCCGGACAACGGCGCGAAGTCGCCGGGCTGCTGACGGAAACGGCGGCGGATAAATTGAGCGAAACGCAGGTGACCGAGGTGCTGCGCATCCAGCGATCGTTTGAGAGGACGGACCTGGCCGTGATCGACTGGGACGCGGCATTGGTGGTCGATTTGGCCGGGTATGTGGACGATGTTCTTTACGCGCTGGAACTGGCGAACCTGCAGTTGGAGGAATTTCGCGTGATGGACCAGCGGCTCGACAAGTATCTCGACCGGGCCTACGAGCACCTGGAGCGCAGGCCCTGGGCGGTCTTCGGCGCGGCGAACCTGACCCTGCGGCATCTGCGCCGTTTCCGGGTGGACGTAGCGAAGCTGACCGACGAGGTGACGCATATCACGAAATTCTTCGGCGACTGGCATCTGGCCCGCGTCTATCTCGGCGCGCGGGACCGTTTCTATCTAGACCAATGGCGGGCGAGCGTGGAGCAACGGCTGGCGCAGCTCGACAAACTCTACAGCGTGGTGCATGCCGAGGTGAACGAACAGCGGATGCTCTGGCTGGAAATCATCATCGTCATCTTCTTTGCGGCGGACCTGGCGATTATGCTGTGGGTTCAGCGATAGCGGGCTTTAACCACTCCGGAGCGTTCGAAGCAATGCTTTCTGGAGGCAGGTAAATATGTTTACATCACGCTTGTGACCGTGATTGACTGAACGATTATGTGGCCGTTTGGAAAGAAATCCAGCCCACACGAACCCATTTCGCGAGGCGATATGGTCGCGCGATATGATAGGTCATTGAAGAGCTGGGTGATTGAATGCGATAGCCTCGAGTTTTACCTGCCTGGAGCTTCATTTAACGAATCAGCTTTCGATTGGGCGAAAGAAGCTGCGTCGGTTATTCGCTCGCTCGACGACAAGATTCGTGTTCGTGTCATGAAATGTCTCGAGGGCTGGCCATGTGACAAGTCGAAGGCAAAAATTTCACACGTTTATTTGGACAAATACCAAGAGTCTCAATCCCTTGATCTGGATTTTATTGGAGACGAAAGCTGGGGCGATTTCAATGTCAACGTCATCATCAAAAACGGACAAATCGTCGACGCTTACGGAGGCGACTAGGCGGGGCACGATGGACTACTCTGCAGGGGCGGCGCATCAGCCGGTAGAGGCCTAGTCTTTTTTCAAGTCGTCAAAGGCATGGCTGACTTCCTGCAGGCGGGCGCGGTATTGCTCGGCATCGCCATAGTCGATGAAGAAGCGGTACCGACTGTGAACGGCCTTCATGCGGATGGCATGTTTGATGGGACACCAATGCTGTTCGGTGCGCCCGGCGATTTCCTGGACGTACGCGATCAGGCCGTTGACGTAGGCGCAATACGCGCAATTCAACTTTTCGATGGAGTTGAGATAGCGAAGGCGCGTGCGGTCGAGCGCGATGTATTCCTCCCGGCGGACCTTGGGGATGCCATAGACCGGAAAACAGACGAACTGGTAAAAGCTCACGACGATGTCGAGGAAAACGGCCGGGAAAACGCATGACCAGATGACGGGAGCGGTCACGACGCTCAGGACCTTGGCATCGCGAAGATAATGAAAAAGGCCTTTATTCAATTTCCGGTGGGCCGTGACCGTGGCTTGATTGAAATGCACATCGGTACCTTTGACGTTGTAACCGAATTTCGCGGCCTGTTTCTGAGCCTCGTGGAGCAATTCACCCTCCAGCTTTTTGAGCTGGGCAAGGAGGGCATCGAGTTTTTCGTTGATAAAAGCCTTAAACTGACCGGAGGGGCAGTGTAGTCGCCGACAAGAAGTGGCCGATGGTGGCTCCGATTGGATAAAGGGTCGATCTAAATAGCCGGACGAAGCGGTTGTTTATCGCCTGACACGGATATTTTTTCAATCACGCCACGATCTTGTCCTTTTAAGACCTTAGCCCGGAGTAGCCTTAGTATCTTCAGGGGCGAATCCGGTCAGGACGCCGAGCACCAACAGAAGCAGCCCGGGCGCGAGCACCAAGAGTGGTGGCAGCAACACCGGAAAGAGCAACAGAAGCGGCAGCCATGGGAGCACGAGCAAGGGAAATGCGGCGAAGAGCAGCAGACGGGAGAGTTTTTTCATGGGTCTAACTCCTTTCCACCCTCAAGATACGGCGGAGCGGAGGAGCTGGCTTTGGCGATCTTGGCGAAAGCTAGTCCGGACTTGGACGGGTCGGGCAAGTCATGTTCGTGGTGATGCGGATTGCCCGCAGGCCCCCGCCGTGGTAGCACGGGGGGCATGAAGTCTATTCGCCGCCAGCTCATTGTTTTGCTCGTGATCGCATTTGGTCCCATGGTGCCCACGTCGGCTGCGCCCGCCACGGAAAATCCGGATGCTGTAGTGAACGCCCTGTACCACTCGAGCATGAAGAATTTCGGCTTCAGTCCGGATGCGGTGAAGGCAACCAAGCCGTGGGTGACGCGGGAGCTCTACAAGCGGATGTGGAAAAAAGTAAACCAGCCGGTGCCGAAGGGCGATGCGCCCGACATCGAAGGGGACCTCTTTCTCAACTGCCAGGACGCGCCAACCAAGCTCACGGTGGGCAAGGCGACCATCAACGGGACCAAGGCGCAGGTTGAAGTCGCACTGGCCTTTGGTGACGAGAAAAGAAAGTACACCGTGCTGCTGGAGCAGGTCGACGGCGCGTGGAAAGTCTCCGACGTGAACTACGGCAAAGACGGCAAATTGACTGACTTGCTTTGAGGTAGGTTGCTGACGGCACCGAGGCGGCGCCATTTTATCATTTCCAAACATGTGGCGAGTGCTTCTCTTCATTTGCCTCGTCACTGTCAGTGCACGGGCGGTGCCGACCGAGAGTTGGGACCCGAAGACAACCTGGGTCTTTGCGGTGGGCGTTATTCGTTTTGATGACCCGGCGATCGAGAGTTATCCGCAAAAAGGACGGGTGGATGCGCAGATGATAGCGGCGTTCAAGCGACGCGGAGTTCCTGAGGACCATGTGGTGTTCCTCAAGGACAAGGAGGCGACCAAGGGGCGCATCATGCGGGAACTCAAAGCCACGCTCGCCAAGACCGCGGCGGGGGACACACTGGTTTTCTATTACGCGGGGCATGGTTCGCGCGACTATCAGGACGCGGAGCGGCCCGTCTCTTTCATTACGTATGACTCCGGGACAGGCTGGCGGATCAAGGAAGTGTTGGATGCGATCAGGGAATTCCGTGGCCAGCGCGTCTTGCTCATGGCGGACTGTTGCTATTCCGGGGGACTTGCGGAGGAAGCGAAGAGTCACAATGGACCGGTTGCCTTCGCTGCGTTGACGAGCGCGCAGCCGACTTCCACCAGTACGGGGGAGTGGACGTTTACGCAGACGATCACCGACATGTTGAACGGGGATGCCTTGCTCGATCTCAACCGCGACGGGGTGATCACGTTACGTGAGACCGCGACTTATCTCAACGCGGAGATGGCCTTTTGCGAGGGGCAGCTTTCCAGCTTTACGGTCACGGGCGGTTTTCCGGCGGACCTGTTGATGGCGCAGACGAAGGGACTACCGTTGCCCGAAGGAGCCGGGACACGCTGCGAGGGGCGCGAAGATGGAAAATGGTTGAAGGTGACCATCCTAAAAACCGAAGGCAAGCGGTCGTTCGTCACTTGGGTGGGCTGGGAGCACTCGGAGGACTCATGGTTGAGCGCGGACGAACTTCGTCCCTATCATCCCCCGACGGTGCCGGTCGGCTCGTCCGTCCGAATCGAGTGGGAGGGCAAATGGTATCCCGGCAAGGTACTGCGCAACGAACTCGGGCTGCAATTGGTGCATTATAATGGATACGGAGACATTGATGACGAGTGGGTCACGCCGGAACGGCTGAAGGTGAAGTAGAGTACTTCCCTGTCTTTCGCTCGATCGCCCAACAGTCGCCAGCTTTCTTCGTTTCAACCCCAACTGAGATCAAGCCTTTGATGGTGAGAGGAAAATAAGCGGAAGATCAGGGAGTCGAAGGCTTCGGGGCCGGCGACGGTGGCGAATGGGAAAGGTGTTCTCTCGTGATCCTGGCGTCATTTTCCATCACGGCATTTTTTCCGGTAAAGACGCCCCCGATGTAGGCAAGTCCGATGGCGCCGCAGAGAAAAAGCAGGAAGACAACGCCGAGGACGATCAAGGGAACGACGGGTGAATCTTTTTCGATGATGGTGGGCATGGGGTGTGTTTTCCGAGGACAACTTACGTGTCGGACGGAGGAATGAGAATGGGGTCAAGACCCCATGGTGGGTGTAAGGCGGTGAGCGATAGGCTCCCGGTATGAAAGACCTACACAAACAAAAAAAGTCCCCGGCCCCGAGCGCGGTCAAAAAGCTGACGTTTGGAGATTTGGTGGCCGCGACTTACGACGAACTCGGTGAACGCGGAGCCCGACGGATCTTGCAAATGGCGATGAAATCGCATCTTATTCGGTTCTCGCGCCCGCGGTGCATCGTTAACACCGGGGCCAGTGTCGCAATCCCCATCTGAATCCAATATTATGTTCCACATCATCTGGTCGATTATCGTCGGGTTTATCGTCGGGCTCATCGCGCGCGCATTGATGCCCGGTATGCAGCACATGGGCTTTTGGGAGACAGCCTTGATTGGCATTGTCGGGTCGGTGGTCGGTGGACTGATCGCGCGAATCTTCTCGCGACCCGCGGACGGCGCCCTTTTTCATCCGGCGGGATTTATCCTGTCGATCATCGGAGCGATGATCGTTTTATTCGTCATGCTCCATTGGGGTAGCCCGGCCTAGGGACTGTTTTCGCTATCGTCCAATCTTCCGCAGTGGCAGGCCCGAGAGCAGGTTCGACTCGATCTTCTCCAGGGAGACACCTTTGGTCTCCGGGACGAAGAAGTAGAAGAAGACGATGAAGAGCGCATTCAGTCCCCCGTAGAGGAGGAAAGTGTTGCCGTTGCCGAGGGTGGCGAGGAGGGTGAGGAAGGTCTGGCCGACGATGGCGTTGACGAACCAGTTGGTCGAGGTGCTGAAGGTGACGCCGAGATCGCGACCGGAGTTGGGGTAAATTTCCGAGCAGAGGATCCAGATGATCGGGCCGGCGCTCATGGCGAAGCCGACGATGAACATGAGCAGCGCGAAGATGGCGGGATAGCCCATTTCGGGATGGTGCTCGATGTCATACTTGAAGAAGTAACCGACAGAGAGCAGGGCCAGGCCCATGACGACAAAACCGGCGTACATGATCGGCTTGCGCCCGAGCTTGTCGACCCAGGCGATGGCGATGAAGGTCGCGAGGACGTTGGTGAGCCCGACGATGACGGTGCCCCACATTTGGGCCTCGGTGGAAGTAAATCCGGCGATGTTGAAAATGTGCGGTGCGTAGTACATCACCACGTTGATGCCGGTGAGTTGCTGGATGGTCTGCAGGCCCATGCCGAGGACGATGGCGCGGCGAAAATTGGAGTTCTGGAAGAACATGGCGAAGCCGTTCTGGCGGACCTTGAGGCTTGCCTCGATTTCGGAGACCTCCATGTCGATTTCTTCCGGTCCCAAATGCATGCCCCGGAACACTTCGACGGCCTCGTTTTTGAGTCCCTTCATGAAAAGCCAGCGGGGGCTTTCGGGCAGGAAGAGGACGCCGATGAACATGATCGCCGCCGGGATGGAGATAATGCCGAGCATGACGCGCCAATGGCCGCCGGTGATGCCGCCGAAAGTGGCGTAGGAGGCGAGCCAGGCGTCACTGAGGAAGGCAATCACGATGCCAATGGTGATCATCAACTGGTACATCGAGATGAGGGAGCCGCGCACGCTTTGCGGGGAGATTTCCGAGAGATAGAGCGGCGCGGTGAAAGAGGCGACGCCGACGGCGATGCCGAGGATGAAGCGCGCGCCAATCAGGACTTCAGGCGTATGAGCAAGCGAGCAGAAGAGGGACCCAATGACGAAGATGACTGCGCTGACGAGGATTGTTTTCCGACGGCCAAACTTGCTGGAGATGGTGCCGCTGATGAGCGTGCCGAAAACTGCGCCCCAAAGCAGGGCACTGACGATCGATTCGAGTTTCCAGGTGGGGACGTTGAAATCTTCCTGAATGAATTTTTGGGCGCCCGAAATGACGCCGACATCCAGCCCGAACAATAATCCGGCCAGGGCGGCGGTGAAACCGATGAAGTAAACAATGGGCTGGACCTTGCGAGGAGTGGGAGTAGTCACGTGCATAAAATCGCAATTAACGGTGGAGCCTGCAAGACATTAGACGTCTCAAACGGCGAAAGTTGGAAAACCGACCTTTGCGTTGAGTCGCCGGGCTCGTTCCGATAGAAAGGAGGATCATGGTCACTTCTGCGACAGGCGGGAACTCAGCCGAACCGGCGCCGGCACCGGATCATGGACGGCTCGAGTTTGAGTTGCGGGTGACGAACAGTCCGCGGGTGCTGCCGACGGTGAAATCGTTTGTGCAGGAAATCCTGCAGAACGCCGCGCTGGAGGCAGCGACGATCGAAAGTCTGCGGAAGTTGATCATGATCCGGGTGACCAACGCGATTGCGAATGCTTATCCGCCCGGCGAAGCGGGGACCATCGCGCTGCATGCGTCGCACGACAGCGCGGCGCTGGTAATTTCGATTCGTGATTACGGTCTGCCGCAGGACGTGCAGCAACTGGAGTTGGGTCTGCATGCGCCCGGCGAAAGCGTCGCCAAGCAGGTTTTTGGCCTCGACTTGATCGGAGCGGCGGATGAATTGCATTGGATCAGCTATGGGCCGGAGGGCAAGGCACTGCAGATCACCAAGTGGTTGCATGAGACCGATATCACCGCGCATCCCGAGGCGGGGGATTTGCAGCCTTTTCATGAGAAGCCGCCGTTGGCACCGGAGCAGAATTATGAAATTCGGCGGATGCGGCCGGACGAGGCGGTGCAGGTCTGCCAATTGATTTACAAGGCCTATGGGCCGAGCTATTCGAATCCGGATGTCTATTATCCGGAACGGGTCGCGGCGCTCAATGCGCAGGGGAAGAACCTGTCTTTCGTAGCGGTGGGAGAAGAGGGGAAGCTGGTGGGCCATTACGCATTGGAGCTGAACCAACCGGGGCCTGTGGCGGAGGGCGGTCAGGCTGTGGTTGATCCGGCGCATCGGGGACGGAAGTTGCTGGACCGGTTGAAGGGTGCGGCCATTGAGGAGGCGCGGGCGTTGGGATTGGTGGGGATGTACGGCGACGCGGTGACGGTGCACACATTCTCGCAGAAGGCGAACGTCGAACACGGGGCGCATCTGGCTTGCGTGAATCTTGGCATGTCGCCGAAAAACGAGAACTTTCGCGGTATCGCGAAGGAAGCGCAACCACAGCGGATCACCTGCGTGCTTTATTTTCTATGGCTGGCTGCGCCAACAGAGCAGACGGTCTTTGCCCCGGCCATTCATCGAGAGGCGGTGGCGAAACTTTACGCCAATATTGGTTGTCCAGTTGTGTTTGGAGAAGCGAAGGTGCCGGAAGGACACGGCGAACTCGTCATTCATCTGGATGCAGGATCGTCGCTGGCCTTTTTGCGCGCGGAGCGAATTGGGCAGGACACCACTGCCGCCATCCGCCATGCGACGCGCGAATTGATCGAGCATTCGCACGTGGAGGTGCTTTACGTCGAGCTTCCGCTGACGCAGCCTGGCACGCCCACCACGGCGCTGGCACTCGAAAAGGAGGGTTATTCCTTTATAGGCATCGCGCCCCGGTTTAGTCCGGAAGGAGATTTACTGCGGATGGTTTATCTGACAGAGGAACTCGAGTCCGGGCCGATCAAGATCGAGGAGGAGATTGGGCATTGGCTCGTGGCGTATGCCTTGGCAGATCGTGTGCGAGTGAATGCGATACAGGAGCAATGATTCGAAGTTGAGAGAAATCGGGGAGGGCGCGCAATGCAAATTGCAGCCTGAGACATGCAGTTTGCAGGAAGATTGGCAAGTTACCAGAAGCGGAAGGTGCGCTCTTATTATCTTGTATCGTGACATTTCTCCTCTGAGAAGGAGGTGTAAATGAAGGAGGGCATTCACCGATGGCATGGCTCTTGCGAAGTATCCGTTCTTAAAAATGAAGAACTTACCTATGAATATCAAGATTCTGGCCTCGACCCTATGGCTCGCGGGAGTCTGTACCGGACTGCACGCGGGAACGGAAATGACCACGCGCGACCACAAGGACATGAAGGATGTCGTTTCGGAATCCGATGCGGGAATCTATGTTGCCGCATACGGCGGCGCGCAGTTCTGGACCGATTACGGAAACAATCACCAGACCAATCCGGGCGGTGCGCTTTTTGGTCCGGGAGGATCGAGTACGCAAATTCATTCCTTCTGGGGTGGGGTGGGTGGCCTGAAGGTTGGTTATAATTTCAACTCCTTCGAGATGTGCGATACCATGCGCTTGCAGTTGGCTGTGGAAGCCGAGGCTTTGTATATCGGCGACAATAGTCACGCCAGCGACCTGGCGGGTGGCGGTTCGTACGAGAGTTTTTCCTCGAATTCCGCGGCCTTCTTTATCAACGGAATCGGTCGCTTCAAGAACCGGAGCATCGTTACTCCCTATATGGGACTCGGCTTTGGTTTGGAGGATGTCTCGACGCACGGCTACCTGCGGCTTCCCTCCGCCGGGACGACGATCACGGGGCTCAATACCAATGACATCAATCCGGCCATCCAGGGCCTATTTGGTTTTGACATTGCGGTCGCCCGTCACGTTTCGATCTTCACCGAATACAAATTCATCGACGCCTTTACGGAGAACGGAGTTTCCAACCTGCCTGCACCGGTCGGCGGGAGCTTCCACTTTGTGCCTAGCCAGATTCAGCAACACCTGATCACGGCGGGTGTGAAATACTCGTTCTAGGCAGAGGCCCAGCAGACGGGCCTGGTCTGGTGTGACAATAGGAGATGCCCAGCGTTCGTTAGCGAGCGCTGGGCATTTGCTTTGTAAGAATCCATCTCTCGGAAGCGCCGGACTTAACGCTGCTTCACGCCGACGCCGAGGACATTCCTCAAGATGCACCAGCGTGGGGTGGTGTCGGGACGGGGCAGGCGCTTGATCCAGTAATCGGTCTGGGCCTTCTCGAAGCCGGAGGTCTTGTTGGCTGCGAGGGAATAGTTGATCAGGCGCAGGAATTCGTCGGAGCGGGGCGGGGTGAGGTAGGCGAAGAGGAAGGGGCTGCCGATGCCCTGCGTCTCGACGGCGATCAGGCGCGGATGGGCGGCGGCGAGGGCGTCGGCCTGGGTGAGGGTCCAGAAGGCGGCGTCGATTTTGGAAAAATCGGGGACATCGTTGTAATCGGCTTCGGGAACAACGATGGCTTTTGGGAGGGTCCGCTCGAGAGTCGAGGAGAGGATGGTGTCCTTGAAAATGCCGATGCGCAGGTCCGGCCGGTCGACGAGTTGGTCGCGGCTGAAAAATTCCGGGCCCCGACTGCGGAGGGTGAAAAACGCGAGGGGACTTTGGAAATAGGGACTGGAGACGCCGACACCGACGAGACGCTGCCGGGTGACGTAGATGCCGGAGATGGCGACATCGAAGGCCCGCGCTTCCAGCTTGGAATCGAGATCCTCCCATTTATAGGGAACGAACTGAAGCTTGGCATTCATGTCCCGGGCGAGTTGATAGGCGAAGGCGACATCGTAGCCGACGAGATCGCCCTGGGCATTGCGGTAGCAAAATGGAATAACCCCGGGATTGTAACCGACGCGGAGAAGGCCGGTCCGTTCGATGCGGTCGGTGGTGGTTTCGTTGGGATCGGCGAGGGTGCTTTCAGATTCCGTGGCGAAGGAGACGTCCACGCCTTTCGTCACGGCGGGGCCGAGGGTGAAGGCAAGGTAGGGGTTGGGCACGTCATCGAGATAACGGAGATAAAAGGCCCGGGAGGAGAAGGCGACGATGAGCGTGGCTGCGGCGCCGATCACCAGCACGCCGAAGAGCGACAGCCAGCGGATCCGCAACTTGCCGTAATAGGCCAGCACGACGGTGAAGCTGAGAAAGGCAAAGCCCATGACGGAGGCGATCACCTGGCCGTAACGCAGGAGAGTCATCAGCTCGACGTAGAGTTCGCTGACGCTGTCGGGGAGATTGTAAGACTGGCAGATGAAGGTGACGGCATTGACCGAGGCGGCCGGGGTGCCGAAGCAGGAGAGGAGGGTGATCATCGGCAGGAAGGCGACCTCAATGGCAGGGACCGCCTTGCCGCAATTGAAGGTGGCGAAGAGAATGAAAAGATAGACGAAGAAGTTGCCCAACTGGCCCAACGGGTAGGCGACGGAAAGATGGGTGCGCACGACATCGTCCTCCTCGGGGTCCTTGATGCCGCATTGGTCGATAAGTTTACGCGTGGTCTCGATGACGAGGGGCAGGGCGGCAACGGGCAGGGTGGTGACCAATGCGATGGCCAGGGCGGAGCGCATGTTCGAGATGACCTCGGGGAAGCGCAGGGGTGTCAGCGAGTGGATGCAGCCAGGAACGACCCAGAACGAGAGGATGAGGATGCCGATGAAGAAGAGGAAGAGGAACAGGCTGATCGAACTCAGGTTGTGTACCTGGGTCGTGCCGGCGGTGTCGGCAAGGAGGGCGAAGACGGCTAGAGGCACCATTCGGACAATGAAGCTCCAGAAGACGAAGCTGGCCTTGCGAATACCGTCGAGGATTTCCAGCAGCGAGTCTTTCTCCTTAACCTGCTGCAGAGCGACACCGAAGAAAATGCAAAAGAGAACCACGGCCGGAACGCTGTTCTGGCTGAGCGCGGCGAAGAAATCGCTTGGAATGAGGAGGCCGAGCAGGTGGTTCACCAGGAGGGAGAGCGAACCGGTGGAGCTCTCCAACGTGGAGGGGAGGGGTTGCGGAATGGCGAGGCTAAGCAGGGCAAGGAGCCCAAAGGTAACGGCCCAGATAAAAAGATAAAAGGGCCAGCCGCTTTTGAACAACCGCCACGCGCGGTCGGGCGACATGCTGCTCAACCCATGGAGCAGCGAGGCGATCAGGTAGGGATAGACCGCCACCTCCAGCAGCATGATGTAAATCTGGCCGATGGGCCGGAACACCGCCGAGTAATCGCCGAAAAAGACGCCGGTGAAAATGCCGAGCCCCGCCCCGATCAGGAGCGGCAGGATGGAAACTTGAGTGCCTCCCTTGGCCATGCCGGAAAGCTAACGGAGGCGACAGCGGCTGGCGAACCGGAAGTTTGGCGCGACGGAAGGAAGGTTACTTCAAACCGTCCAAGGCTTTTTGCACCTCGGCGGCGCTGTCCTTGGTTTGCGCCTTCAGCGAAACCCAGGCGATCTTGCCATCCTTGACGATAAACGATTGGCGTGAGGCGAGCACGAGATCGCCTTTTTTCATCATGGGAACGCCAAAGGCCTCGGCGACTTTGCCATCCGTGTCCGCCACGAGGGTGAAAGGCAGTTTGTTTTCGCTCTGGAAATGTTTCTGGGCACCGGCGTCATCGCGGCTGACGCCGATGATCTGCAGACCGGTTGCGTGCAATTTATCATAGGAATCACGCAAAGAGCAGGCCTCCGCGGTACAACCTGGCGTCCCCGCCTTCGGATAAAAATAGACGAGGGTCGTGCCCTTGGCATAGATCTCCGCAAACGCAACCGGTTTGCCTTCCTGATCCGTTGCCGTGACTTGTGGTGCAGGCGCACCCACGGTGAGAGGATCGGCTTTTGCGGTCAAACTTAAGAAGGCCAAACTGCCAAGGAGAAGAAAGAAGGGGCGCATCATGTCTTACGATACTGCGGCGCGGACGAACCGCAAGGCCTCGACGACACCAGTCTCTTGTCGTTATTGGTGCTATTTTCGCTATAGCTTCACTCGAATGAGTGTATAGCTAAAGGATGAGATTTCTTCACCCAGTTTTTTGCGCTTTGCTCGTTCTTGGTTTGGCTGTTCTCCCCGTTCATGCTGGCAAAAAGGCCCCCCCGGCACCTCCCGATTTGCGCATTCTTATTGTCGCGGTGAATGAAGCCAAAAATCAAATCACCATCGTCTACAAGCGCGACAAGAAAAAGGCGGTTTATACCCTCGATTTTCTCGTCAAGGTCACAGCGGACAACATGCCCGGCACCATCAAGGACATCAAGATCGGCCAGCAAGTCTATGGCTACATCGAGCACGACGCCCATTCGCTCGACAGCATCATTGTCGGCATCGCCCAGCCCGCGCCGGTGGCGCCGTCCGCCGCGAAGTAATGGGGGGGCCGGCCTGGAGTTCGTTACACCTCAAAGAGATTCTGCCAATTCACGCCCTGGCGAAAGTCATTCAGATGCGCGCTGACAATGGTGTGAACGTGGTAGCCGATCCGTTCCTCAAAGCCGCGTAGATAAGCCATGCTGGCCGCCCGGGTTTCCGGGGGAACTTCCTTGTTCACCGAATCGAGCGTGCCGAGTTCCACGTCGCCGGTCATGGCCACGCCGCGGAAAGCAACCATGGTGTCGCTGGGCGAATGCTTGGGCGCCTTGATGAGCCAGAGAGCTTCACCGCCGAGGTTGAGCAAAAGGTCCGCCCCGACTTTCGTCTCCGTCGGTCGCATGAAATGAGTCCCGGCATAGGCCTCCTGCAATTGGTTCCAGCCATCGATGTCGAGATGATCCTCGTGCAGGTGCGAAGCGGTCACATACCGCAGGCCTACGCCCAGCGAAGCGAGGCCCTCGGCGACGCGCTGGACGGTGAGGCTCGGCGGTACTTCGAGAAGCAAGGCCTCGCCGTCATTGTGGAGAATCCAGCTCCCCACATCGTTCGGTTTGCCGTCGGGAAAAGCACCGAGAAAGTGCCAGCCAGGGAGATGCATCGCGTCCATATCCAAAAGTTACATATTTTCTGGACGATTGCGATATTGGTTCTGCGTCGACTTTCCCCAAGTCAGAAAGTCATGCGTAGAACTTCGAAGAAAAGAATTGGAATTACTATCACCACGACAAGGGCGTAGATCGCGTCTAACCATAAGATCTTTCCAATGGCCGCCATGTAGGTGACCGCCGATAGAGGAAGGCCCATCATTTGTACCCAAACAGGGTTTTGAGCGGCCGTCATTGCGTTGGTAACTGTCTCGGCCTCATTGAGGGTGGGGAATGTGTGTACGGCGATGGAGGTACCCAGCCAGATGAGGAAAAGATCCAATAGTGAAGAAATGATGGTGTTGTCGGAAATGAGCAAGCCAAGAACGGCAGGAGCACCTATGAGAAAGCCCAAGACAGTGTTCGCCGCAGCCGGGCCGAAAATGAGCATCAGTCTAATCCAAGGAGAGTCCGGTACTTCATGCAAAACCGTGCCGCCAGGGGGCCATGCCTGAAAGTAGACTACCTTGAAAACGGGGATTTGAAAATAACAGCAGAAAAGCTGGATGGCTACCTGGCGAAAAATCACTCCGGGAAAGGTAATTATTGCGACGATAAGGCCGGTAATAAGGCTCGTCATGACGCATTGGCTTTGCTTGAGGATTTTTGACGTTCCGAAGCGATTGCCCAAGAAACCAAGAAGGGCAGTCGAACCAGATTGTAGAGGACAAAAAGAGCCAGAATGCCGGAAGCTACTTTGAGCCATTGAGGCACGTTAAGTTTAAGGCCGTTCGTTCGACACGTGAGGCAAAGAGCCATTGTTTCGACGACTGCAGCCCCCGTTTGTTGACAAACAGCGCACCGCGGCTGAAAGGGTGGTGGAATTTCCTCCATGAACCATTGCTAACGGCTTTTTCTACGGGTGTAAATGAATACTGGAGGTCGGAGAAAGCGCGTCCTGGAAAGCGTGCAGCCATTGGGATTTGAACCCAAAACCCCTTCCTTCGGAGGGAAGTACTCTATCCAGTTGAGCTATGGCTGCGTCGGGGATTGCGGCTGACGAAAGCAATCCGGTGAGGGATGAATGTAGCGGAGGCAGGGGCGGTCGGCTATCTCAATTTAGTCCTCGCCCTTCTCATGGAGGTCGGCGCCGTAGAGCTTGGGATTAAGAGTGAGGTCCTTGAGGATGGTGAAGAGCTGGATTTTTCCGTCGTACAGCTCGCGGTATTTGGTGACTTCGCGCTGGTCGATGACCTTGAAGCCGTAGCGTTCGAACATGCGGTTGCCACGGCGCGATTCATAGGTGACGACCTGGCCATAGACCTGTTTCTCGCCATGATCGAAGAGGTACTGGAGGTAGATATCGACCAGTTCGCGCGTGGCGCCGACGCTGCGGGCCTCGGGCCGGATGTTGAAATGAAAGTGGGGGATGTCGGGCGGTGTGAAGGGCTGCTCCTTGCGCGCCTGAGTGAGGATCCACTTCACATAACGGCGGCTGGCGGCGTTGTAGGGACGGGTGAAGTAGCGCCAAAGGCCGCGAGCGACGAGAAGGGGCAGCGTCCGGCGCTCATAAGCGTCCTTCTTCTTCGGAAAGCGCGAGCCCATGAGGTAGCCCTTCACCTCGCCGTCGAGTTCGCAGACGAAGGTCGATTCGGGTTCCGCGTCGGTGTAGTAGCTGGTGAGGTAATCGGCGAAGAGTTCACGGTCCTCGAAAACGGGATCGATCGGTTTGCCGAGGAAGCCGGTGTCGGCGCAGATGGCGCGGAGGGTATCGCGGTCCTTCGGTTGGTAGGGGCGCACCACGCGACGTTCGCGGGACTTGAGGGGCGTCGTTTCCATTCGGTCAATACGGCCGTCCGCAGGGCCCATCAAGCAGCGGCATAGACGCCGTCGGGCAACGGACGCTTGGCGACTTCCTGCACGGCGTTCGCGATGGCTTTTTGTAGCTCTTCGCTTTTGATGAGGCTGGTGTCGTTGACCAGATGGACGGACGCGATGTCCTCAGCTTGGAGGAGTTCGGGTGGCACGCGCAGGAAGACACGATAGACGAGAAGTTGCCCCAGGGCATTGTTGCCATTGAGCGAGGTGAGGTAATCGACCACGGCGCTCAGGCGCATTGGGCCGCGAGGCTTGGGCGGAAGGGATGTCGCGATGGGGGGAGGCTGGGCAGCGGCGGGTTTGGGGACAAGGGGAGGAGGTTGCGGAGGGGGAGTGGTTTCGGTCTTCGGCTCGTGCAGGACGACGGCGGGAGGGATGGCGGCGCCAATGGCGGAGAGGTCCGGAGCTCCAGTGCGTTTGAGGTATTGGTCGAGCGTGATCGGCTCTTCCGCGATCCAGCCATGGCCCAGAAATTTCTCGGTCAACGGCAGGGCGTCGGCAAAGGAGACATCGGCGCTGAGCGCGACTTCCGCGAGGGTGCGCTGGCCGTCGAAGGCGAGCAGGAGCTTCCACTGCGGCGCGTGGAGCCGGATCGTTCTGGCCTCGCGTTCGTAGGCCGCGGTGCGTTTGTAGATTTCGGTTCCGGTCATACGATGGGGGCCGTGGTTTCGGACGAAGCGAGGCCAAGCACAAAATAGGCGTGTTCCTTGCGCCACAGCAGCGGCTGCACAAAGACAGCGGGCGGCATTTCGATGGGGTCATCCGGCACGGTGCTGAAGATGCGCGGCTCGGAAAGATGGAGCGAGGGCCCGAACCGCTTCTGCACGTTATGGACGATGGCGTGGGTGATCTCGGACATCAGGTCGCGGGAACCGTCATCCGTGAGCCGGTTGTGATGATGGCGGGCGGCGTGAAGGTTCTGGAGGAAATGTTGTGAGGCGGTGAGATAGACGAAGCCCTCCGCACTGCCCTTGAGATGGACGAGGCCCGTGCACGCCGAGAAGACGAGCGACTGGAACTCGATGCTCGGTTCGCGCAGGACGATCTCGTTGCCGGTGGCCTTGTTCAGATAGGCCACCGCGACTTCAATGAAGTAGTGAATGTCTCGTTCGTGGAGCGGCATACAGGCTTTCTTTGATCAAACGTCGTACGGAGTCAGATAAAGGGTCGGGCCAACAAGTTAAACTTTAGGTGACGCGGGAGAGTTGTCCAGTCTTGCCGTGTGACCGGTGGGTCACTTCGATACAGGCAGGGTCTTGTCGGCCTTGGTCAGGTCGAGGGAGAACGAGCCGTAAACGAAGCTGAGCTCCGCGTGGACGGGGAGATGGCGGAGGTCGTCGGTCATCCAGATGGTCAGGGAGCCTTTGCGGCGGGTGCCCTTGGTCGGCACGGCCCGGACGCGGAGAAGCGGCTGGGCGGGCCAGGAGCCGTAGGCATGGGTCTCGCGACCGAGGCATTCGACTTCGCTTTGCTTCTCGGAATTGCTTTCGTAGACGAAGAACGTGCGTTTGTCGCCTGGCTTCCAGTCGAGGGCGCGGATGTGATAGAGCATGGACCCGATGTCATCGACGGAGTCCGCGGTAAGGTTAAAGATCTTTGTCTCGCTTTTCACCCAGTTCTCGCGGGTACCCTGGTGTTGCGGGTAGTCGATGCGGGTCCGTTCCTTGATGGTACGGCTTGGTTCGAAGCGGTACTCGCCATACTCGACTGAGCGCCACGGGCCCGGGCCGAGGACCGACCAGAAGGAACTGGTGAACGGATAGGTGTCCTGGACCAGGCCGCGCGAGATCATGGCGAGGTTGAATTCCCAGTGGTCTCCCTTTTTATGGGCGGTGAAGGTGCCTTGGGCGGCCTCGAAGGAGCCGAGGCAAACGAGGTAGGTGAGCGATTCTCCGTCACCCCACGGCAGGTGGTGGAAATCGACGGCGGGCAGAGGAGCCGGAGGTGGCTCGACCGGTGCGGGTGATTCCGCGCTGAGGGGAAGATTGCCCAAGAGCAGAGCTGCGTCCACCAACCACGCCAACAGAAGCGCACGCACCTATCGCTGGTCCCGTTTGAGGAGATTGGCCCGGGCGCGCTCCAAGGCGTTGCGTTCCCGCGCATCGAGGCTGGCGACACCGTGTTTCGAGATTTTTTCGAGGATCGCGTCGATCGAGTCGGTGGCCTTTTTGTCTTCGAGGATCTTGAGGTTGCTCGCCTTCACGAGCTTTTGTGTGCGGCGTTCGTCGAGCCAGTCGGTCAGCCACTCGAAGCCGCGGCCCGCGCCGATCAGGCGCATGGTGGAATAACCGACGCCGCTGCACATCCAGAGCAAAAGGAGGCTCGACCATTGATGAAAGGCGATGTCGATCAGCGAATAGACGGCCAGCAGCACCCAGGCCCAGCCTTTGGTGGTCAAATTGACAAACCAGATGTTGAGGACAATGCCGGGATAAAGCGTGGCGAAGGCCACAAACACCCCGAAAATGCTTTCCGTGCCGCCGAAAAGGGATTGCAGCGGCAAGACCCACCCGATCAGGCAAATCAGGAGCGCGGGAATGAAGACTAGGGCGGCATAGAGCTTGATGAAGGTCTTGCGTCCCACGAACTGTTCGACTTCCCGTCCCGCAAAAAACAAGAAACCCATGGCAAAGACAAACCAAAGCGAAGGCGGGAAAACGATGTAGGAAAGTAATCGCCAGACTTCCCCGTGGTAAATGACGAGGGTCGGATCGAGCTTCAGGGAATAAATCGTGACCGGCCCCCAAAAGGAAATGGCCAGGGCCGTCGCGACGAAGGCCGTGATATGCAGGATGATTAAAAGCGTCGTGACGTAGATCGGTCGTCCGCCCATCCAGAAGAGAGGGCGGTAGTCCTCGGATTGTTCGTAGAAAGGCATGGTGCGATGAATCCTGCCTGACAGATTAAACGCCCTCTTCCCTCGTGTCCAGTACCGGACAAAGGATCGGCGCGGAGGTAGACAGCGGTTCGATCGGGGTTAGGTTGAATTATGGACGCCAATACGTTTCTCAACACGGGGCACATCGCCATGTGGTTTTTGCTGCTGGGCCTTTTTCTTCCCCGGCTGACGCTCTTTATCGCGTGGCTCGAAACGGGCATTCCCCCCAACACCTTGCCAGACTTGGTCAACTTCGTCCTGTGGCTGGTTTTTCCTCGGTTCCTGATCGCGTTCTACATCTACACCGACATGGGAATGAACAATATCTGGTTTTGGGCCTATATTGCGACGGGTATCGCCGGGATGTTTGGTGAGACTGGGTATGCGCGCCATCGCATTATACGGCGCAGGACGACGGTCTCCCGCGACGGTCGAACGACGACCACCGTAGAGGAGGAAGAGGTTTAGCGGATACATGGGAGTCGGGCTTGTCACAAGACATTTCTGGAGTGACAATTTTTCGCCCACCTCAACCCGGAGATTTCTCATGGAAAAGCGCACGCTCGGAAAAACCAATCTGCAAGTCACTGTCCTCGGCCATGGCGCGATGGAGATTCGCGGGCCGCGCATCTGGGGCGGGCGTCCTGTCACGGACGATGAGGCAAAGACGATTCTCAACGCCGTCCTGGATGCGGGGATCAATTTCATCGATACCGCCTGGGACTACGGCCTGAGCGAGGAGTACATCGGCAAGTTCATCGCACATCGGCGTAGTGAATATGTCCTCGCCACCAAATGCGGCTGCACATGGGTCGACAAGGGCGACCACGATGAGACGCCCCATGTCTGGACCCGCGACAATCTCCGCCACAACATCGAGACCAGTCTGCAGCGGATGAAGACCGACTACATCGACATCTGGCAACTCCACAATCCGAGCCCCGAGCAGGTCCAACAGGAAGACCTCGTCGCCTACATGCAACAGGTCAAGAAGGAGGGCAAGGTGCGGCATATCGCCATTAGCTCGACTCTGCCGCATCTGCCGATTTTCCTGAAGATGGGCGTCTTCGAGACGTTCCAGATTCCTTATTCCGCCTTGGAGCGTGCACATGAGGACGTTATCAGCCAAGTCGCGAAGGCCGGGTGCGGGGTGATCGTGCGCGGGGGCGTCGCCCGCGGTGAGCCGGGTTCCGGACTGGGTGGCAAGGACCGCTGGACGAAATTCGAGGAGGCCCGGTTGGATGAACTGCTCGCACCCGGTGAAAGCCGCACCACCTTCCTCATGCGCTACACGATTTCCCATCCCTGCATGCACACGACCATTGTCGGAACGAAGAGGCCGGAGCATCTGATCGAGAATATCAAGGCGGTGGGGGCCGGAAGGTTGCCGGAAGATGTCTACACGGAAGCCAAGCGGCGGCTCAGTGGGGCGGGAGAAATCCCCGTGGCCCTGGGTTGATTTGTTGCGAGGGGAGAGACCTGTCGGCATTGACATTTGCCGTCCGCGCTGTTTCCTACCGGCTTATCGCTTATGGCCAGCATTCTCGTTTTTTACGACGGCACCGATCCGAAGGAATTGAAACAATTTGAGGAGCAGTGTTTGCGCGACGTGGGCTGGGGATCGCCCTGTGCGCGGTTGGGGCAGGGTGCCTATCGCATCGGCAGCACCAACGTCAACATGATCAAGGTCGAGCACCTCAGCAAAGCACTGCGCAAGGGCAAGGTGCGATGGGTGACGGTCGAGGACGACGATGTCCGGGAAGGCCAGCCATGAGCAAGCCGAAGTGGAACCGCAAGGGGGTGCTCAAGCTCATCAAGCGCCAGATTCCCTATCTCCAGGCGAACAAGCATGTGCCTGGGAAGGGATACGTATGGTTCGGGCGTCCGGTTGAAGGGACCGCGCATTGGATTCGTGCGCATATCGAATCACTCCATCTCATTGCCGCCTATGTCGCGGAAGATCCCGAGCCCGCGCTGATCGACGATCTCGAGCGGGGCCTGAGTGCCTTCTGCGCCTCGCACAAGATCGAGGAGAAACTCAACTGGCCGAAAATGTGGGAGCATTATTGGGGCTACGAATGGCAAAGCGCCTGGTGGACCTATCGCGCTGTCCGATGCCTGCACGAGGCGGGCAAACATGTTTCCAAAAAAACGCGGGACCGGGTGCGGCGCGTGGTCGAGTTCGAGGCGGACCGATTCATCGGGGTGCGCCCGCCAACCGGTGTCCGTTACGACACCAAGATGGAGGAGAATGCGTGGGACGCCCCACTTCTCGCCTGGGCCAGCTTTGTTTTTCCTGATCATCCCAATGCCGCGGCGTGGGAACGCACCGCGCGCGACTGGGCTTTCAACGCGGGCACGACTGAGCGCGACCGCACGGACCTGCGTCTGCTTGAGCACCAGTCAATCGCGCAATGGTATGCGGGTCCGACGCTCCATCCCGATTACACCTGCGAAAATCACGGGACATTTCATCCGAATTACCAGGCGTGCATCATGGAGAACGGCATCACCGCCAGCGCCTACGAACTCCATGGCAAACCGGTCCCGCCCAGCGTCCTGCACAACATGGACGAGGCCGCGCAGGTGCTGGCTTATTTCCTCGCGACAGACACGACCCAGTTGATGATCACCGGTAACGACTGGCCGACCTTCCATGGACTTCACTCGTGCCTGCACATCCTGGCGCATTACATGGGCGACGCGCATTTCGCTGCATTGGCGGAGGCGAACCTTGACCGTTACGAGCGTCTGTTGGACGAAACCGACAACGGCCACATCTTCGGCAGCGCCCTGAGCGCCAACATCGGCAACTGGGAATTTGCGTTCCATACCTGCAACAGCACACTGCTGGTCGATGTGATCCGGGTCCTTCCGCTCGTGAAAATCAAGCCGCGCGAAAATCCGCCCGGCGGCGCGCGCATCTGGCACTATGTGCAGGTCATCACCGACCGCGACAAGAAGCGGCTGGCCTCGGCAGCGTGGCGGACACTTTTCAATCACCCGATCTTCACCTTCCTTCCGTTCAAGGACACGACCTGGGCCGGATGGGCGCCGTGGAGTGGACTGGGCCGCTTGCAGCTTGCCGGAAAGTCCTCGCTGAAGCCGGCAGTCTTCACCCACGAGGAGCAAATCCGAGGCAAGCGCTTCCGCACGGAAGGCATCGTTTACTGGTGCGACGAAAAAGGGAAAAAGCTCATTCGTCAGGAACTTAGCTTTGAAACGAAGCCTGATGGCTCCGCACAATTGAACGAAAAACTGGTCGTGGAAACAGCGGTTGAATTGGTTCTCAATCAGGGTTTCTGCCTTAGCCTCGCGAACGATTTGCCCAACGGCTCGCGGCGCGCCGTTACCGATGCGAAGGGCAAGGTCCACGAGGTGAGAGCGCTCACGGGCAAGGTTACGAAAATCAAACTGGGCCGCAGAGCCAATCTTGACGGCAAGGTCATCGCCAAATCGGACTGTGCGCTCATCTACGAGGCTCCCGGTGAGCGTCTCAAGGCTGACAGCCCCTACCTCGCGACCCAGTTCGATCGCATTTTGACGGAAGGGCGTACGGGAAAATTCAAGGCCGGTGCCGTAATTCGCCGCGGTTCGATCACGTTGCAAACGACCTAGATCGATTGAGTTAGACGGTCCACCAAGTCTGCAACCGCTCCTGGATTTCCCGCGTCTCCTGGTCTTCCAGTGGGGAGGGAAAGTGCCCTGTCTGGCGAACGAACAACTCTTTGGGGCCACGCAGTGCGTTATAAACCGCAAACTGTCCCGGTGGCGGCACTGCCGGATCGAACAGAGCCAGCGAGCCGAAGACCGGAATCTTGATCGCGCGCGCCGCAGTAGCGGCATCGAAATAGGCGAGGACTTCCGTCACCTCCGGATGTCTTCGATGATAACTGCGCACCGCTTCGCCGCTGCCGGTGCATGGTAGTGTCAGCCGCAGCGGATGATTGCCAAAGCTTGGCACCTCCAGGAACGCCTTGCGGAATCGATTGTCCCACGGCAGCGCCATGGCGCCGATCCCGCCGCCGAAACTTCCACCTGAATAGTCCAGTCGCCCTGCGATTTCGGGATGAAGCTCCAACAACGCCGAGGCCGCGCACCAGAGGTCGGCCGCGCAGCCGCGATGCGAATAGGTTTCCCTATCCTTGATGCCGTGGAGGACATGGCGAAAGGCTTCGCCGGGAATCGCGGGACTGGCTGAGCGATTAAAGCCCCGTGCGCACGGCGAGATCGCCACGGCTCCGCGCTCGTAAGCCGCCACATCGCGTCCACCATACCCGTGGCCCACCACCATCCCATGTGTGATGGGACCTTGCTTCGGCACGGTCAGCCATCCGCCAATCCGTACGCCGCCGAGCGAATCATATTCGATTTCATAGGCGTCGAAACCCGGCTGCAAGCTCTCAATCTTCCGTCGTTCCAGCTTTAGAGGAATCGCCCGGGCTTCCGCATAGGTCCGTTGCCAAAACTCGGCAAAGTCCGAAGGGCCCGTCGGCGCGGGGACGGTCAATAGTTTGGCTTGATCGTACCCATAGGTCGGGTCGAACGGGAAAGGATGCTCGATCACAAACGGGAAAAGCAGACGCTAGATGTTCGCACCGTTGGAGCGGATGACGTCGCCGTACCAGTAGGCCGAGTCCTTGATCGTCCGCTTCAGCGTCTGGTAGTCGACATGCACGAGACCGAAGCGCGACTTGTAGCCCTCGGCCCACTCGAAATTGTCGAGGATCGACCAGTAGAAATAGCCGCCGAAGGGAATGCCTTCGTCCACGGCGCGCTTCACGCCCTTGAGGTAGCGGTGGACGTAATCGATCCGCTGCGGATCATGCACCTTGCCATCGAGCGCGACCCAGTCAGTGTTGCAGAGGCCGTTTTCGGTGACGACCAATGGGAGCTTGCCATAACGCTCATTCTTGAAACGCGCAATCCAGTAGAGCGACTGCGGCATCACTTCCAGCCACGTCAGCGTGCCCGCTGGGCCACCCGTGGGCCACGGGATCGATTCCGGCTTGCCGTCCTTGCCGGCCCGCACTTCGCCGCCGGTGTAACAGTTGAAGCCCATGAAATCGAGCGGCTGCTTGATCAGCGCCATATCCTCCGCCGAGTGTTTCGGCCAGTTTTCTTCCGTGACGGAGGCCGGCCGGTCCGGGTATTTGCCGAGATAGACGGGATCGTTCCAGAGGGAAATGGCCCAGAACGGGTTCTCGTAGACGTCGAAAAATGACTGCCGCGCCGCTTCGATGTCGGCGGGCGATTCGGTCGCGGGAATCATCGCGCTCATGTTCGGCGCCCAACCGATCTTGCACGGTTGCGGGCTCGCCGCGCGGATTGCCTGCACTGCTTTCCCGTGCGACATCAGGATATGGTGCACATTCTTCCACAGGGCCGCGGGACTTTGCCGGTCGCCGGGCGCGTGCTCGCCGCCCTGGTAGCCGAGATTCATGAACACCGTCGGTTCGTTGAACGTCATCCAATGTTTCACCCGGTCGCCGAGGGTATTTGCCATCAGCATTGCGTAATCGCCGAACCAGTCGATACTCTCGCGGTTGTTCCAGCCGCCGCGATGATGCAGGGCGAGGGGGTAGTCCCAGTGAAAAAGTGTCACCCACGGCTGGATGCCGGCCTCAAGGAGCGCATCGACCAGCTTGCTGTAGAAATCGAGTCCCTTCGCATTGGTCGCGCCCGTGCCATTCGGAATCACGCGCGGCCACGAGACAGAAAAGCGGTACCCTTTCAGCCCGATCTCCTTCATCACGCCGACATCTTCCTTGTAACGGTGATAATGATCGCACGCGACATCGCCGGTGTGGCCGAGGTAAGTCTTGTCGGGGCGGTGGCTGAAATCGTCCCAGACGGAGGGACCTTTCCCGTCCGCGTTCCACGCGCCTTCAATCTGGTAAGCGGCGGCGGCGGCGCCCCAACAAAAATCCTTCGGAAATGGAGATGACATAGGGATTCGGTATTAAGCGACCAAGGGGGATTTGGCCACTGAAAAGACGGTTGCCAGTCAATTGGATGACTACCTGCTTACGGCGTGGATGAACCATATTCCGCCCGGTGCTCCGCCCACCAAGCCTGGTAGGGGGCGAGGTATTTCTGGGGATGGATCTTGAACTTCGCGAGGAACGCGGTGGGAAATTTCTCCTTCTTTCCACAAACTTCGTACAGACCCATCATGCCGAAATATTGCACCTCGACATCCGCATTGGTTAGGCATTCTCCCAGCCACGGCACGGCACCCGGATCTTTGATCTGACGATTGGACATCTGCGAGAACGATCGGGCGATTTCCCGCGCAAGGAGGGGTTCGCCATTTAACAGCTTGCGGATTTGCTCCGGATCGATTTGCGACAGGTACCGGGGATTGATCACTTCGGGAATGATTTTCGAAAAAGTATAGTACTGAATTGACTTGGTTTCATAGAGGTTGAAGGCGGTCTTCCAGCCGAGCACGGGGTCGATCTTGGCCAGGGCCGCGAGGGCATCATCGTGCAGCGGGGTTGCGGTTGTCGGCATGGCACTGTCACCCACTTTGATGTTATGCACCCGGGAACGGGACTCGGGTGTGCCCAGCAACTCTGTCAGGACCGCGAGGGTCTTCGCGTCGTTCATCCGGAAATTCTTCACCGTGGCCAGCGCCTGTTTCGCCAGGCTGATATTCTGGACTTCGTAGGTGCCGCCGATGCCGGAAAGCGAGTCGATCACCAGCGGAGCTGACATTTTCACCATGGGCTCATCTTCATCGCCCGCTGCGTAACTTTTCAGGTAATTGAACGCACTCATCTTGATGACTTCCTCGGGGATGGTTTGTGCGGGAATCTCCATGGCCGCCGTATTGAGGACCAGCCACGAATTGACCTGGTTTACCAATTGATAGGCGTTGCTCCCGGTCGTGTCCTTTTTGAGCGCCACCAGCAGATTTTCCTGCGATGGCAGGAGCCAGGAGTCGCCCCAGTAATTTTCGGAAGGTTCGAAGAGGGCGACCTCGATTTCCTGGGGACCCGTGCCCTTCCAATAATGGTCCACGATGAACGGAATGATTTTTCGGCGGGCCTTGACCGTCCTTCCCGAGGCGAATCCGGCGGCCTCGGATTTGAGTTCAACTCGCCAACACCAGCGGAACGGTTGCCAGTAGCGGGAGAAATGGCCCGAGCAAAGCACTTCGGCGTTGTCCAGCACGGCGGGGCTCATACCGGGTTCGCCCCAATAGCTGACCAGCCCGCCGTTGGGCCTGGGCACGGCCCATTGCGCGAGCCAGAACAGCGCGAGGAGGGCAACGGCCGTCCTCAGCCAAAAACGGAAACTGCCGATGGTTTTCCAGACAGCGGAGGAGGGCCGCGGTTGCTGCTCCGATGGGGACGTCGTTGCCGGGGGAATCCGGTTCAACCCCAAGAAAGTTGCGGCGGCTACGCCCAAAAAAAGCAGGACGAAGACGAGGTGCGAAGCGAAGAGATTAGCCGTGGGCATGAAGAGAAGCGGCAGGAAAAAGCCGCCGGGGCCGCTGACGCTCCAAAGAGCCGCCGCAAGGAACGCTGCGCCGGAAAGACTCCGCGCCCATCGGCTGATTGCAAGGCCCAAGCCGCGCGACAAAAACAGCGCGAGGATGAGCATGGTCAGGGCGGCCATGTCCAGGCCGTAGGTCAACCGGCCCACCTGCATAAACGCATATTGGTCCATCATGACGATGGCGGTCGGGACCACGATCAACGCGGACACCACGGCAAACGGAATCACCCGTAGTCCGCCAAAGCGGTAAAGCAGCAGGGCCGTGAGCCCGACAAACGCGGCATACGCGGTCCAGCTCAGAATAAAGATGGACCAAAAGAAGATCATGGTCTGCCCGTACTTGACGCTAGAATCAATTTCTCTTTGCACCAAGGGATTTCAGGCTCGGAACCGAAGTGGAGCCTCACGTCCTAAAACCGCCTTATCTTTACGCCATCGGGATAGGCATTTTTAATGCGCCATCGAAATCACTCTGCCCTCAAGGCACCGTCACTGACTTCGCCAAGTTCCGCGGCTTGTCGACATCGCGGCCGAGGATGACGGCCATGTGGTAGGCGAAGAGTTGGAGGACGACGACACTCAGGACGGGCGCGGCATATTCGGGGGCGTCGGGGATGTAGATGACGTCGTCGGCCTGTTGGAGAATCTCCTCGTCGCCTTCGGTGGCGACGGCGATGACCGGGCCCTTGCGTGCCTTGATCTGCTGCAGGTTGTTGATGTTTTTATCGTAGGCACCGTCCTTAGGGCAGAGGAAAATACTCGGCGTGTTTTCGTCGACCAGCGCAATGACGCCGTGCTTGAGCTCCGCCGTGGGATGGCCCTCGGCGTGGATGTAGGTGATCTCCTTCATCTTTAGCGCGCCTTCGAGTGCGATGCCATAATGCATCTGGCGACCGAAGAAGAGCATCGACTTCGATTTGCTGTATTTCTCCGCAATGGCCCGGATATGCTGGCTCTGACGCAGCACCTGGGTGATCTGGTCCGGCAACGCTTCGACGGCGTCGATGATTTTCTCGCCCTGTGAGGCGGAGAGGAAGCGCATGCGTCCCAGCAGCAGGCCGAGCAACGCGAAAATAATGACCGGCGACGTGAACGCCTTGGTCGAGGCGACGCTGATTTCCGGTCCGGCGTACATATAGACACCGCCGTCAGTTTCGCGGGCGAGGGTGCTGGCGACGTTGTTGCAAATGCCGAGGACGCGATGGCCTTTACGGTGGGCCTCGCGGAGGGCGCCGAGCGTGTCCTCGGTCTCGCCGCTCTGGCTGACCGCGAGCACCAGTGTGCGGCGGTCGAGCGGTGAATTGCGCAGACGGAATTCACTGGCCCATTCGACTTCGACCGGCACGTGGGCCAGGGCCTCGATGATGTATTCGCCGACCATGCCGGCGTACATCGCGGTGCCGCAGCCGGTAATGACGATGCGGTCGATCTCGCGCAGTTCTTGCGGGGTGAGGTTCAAGCCGCCGAGTTGGGCGGTGCTCTCCTCGTGGTTGAGGCGTCCGCGCACCGCATTCTGGATGGAGATCGGCTGCTCGAAGATTTCCTTGAGCATGTAGTGGGGGAAATCGCCCAGTTGGGCCTCGTCGGCCTGGTAATCGATCTGGCTGATCTCCAAGCCTTCCTTGTTTTGCGTGAGCGACTTGAGCCGGTACCCGTGGCGATCGACGGTGACCACGTCGAAATCCCGCAGGTGCGCGACCGTCTGCGTATGCGCGGCCACGGCGGCGACATCGCTGGCGAGAAAATGTTCGTGCGGCCCGATACCGAGGACGAGCGGACTTCCGCGCCGCGCCCCGACCATAACGTCAGCCTGGTCCTGGTGGATGGCGACGAGGCCGTAGGTGCCGGTCACTTCCCGCAGCGCTTCCATGACGGCCATTTCCAGCCGATTGTCGGTCGCGGCATCGAGAGAGTCGAAATAGAAGCCGATCAGATAGGCCAGCACCTCGGTGTCCGTTTCGGTGCGGAATTGGTAGCCCTTGTCGGTCAGCTTCTTCTTGAGTGCGCCGTAATTCTCGATGACGCCGTTATGGACGATGGCCAGCTTGCCGGTCGAATCGGTGTGAGGGTGGGCGTTAGTCTCAGTCGCCTTGCCGTGGGTGGCCCAGCGGGTGTGGCAGATGCCGAGCGAGCCATGCAGCGGACGCGGCCCGAGGGCGCGTTCCAGTTGCTCGATCCGGCCCACTTTCTTGACCACTTCAAGGCCCTGGCCGTTGAGAATCGCCAAGCCGCTCGAGTCATAGCCCCGGTATTCAAGGCGACGGAGGCCCTCCAACAGTAGGGGCTGGGCTTCCTTGTCTCCGAGATAAGCAACGATTCCACACATAAAAGTTAAAAGGCGAACCTCCTTGTTGCCATGTCGGGCAGGTACCGTCAAGGCTGGGAGCCGAATGAAAGTACCGCCGGACCTGCGGCAAGGATTGGCAAAGCCATTTTATTTGCCTAAGTTACAAACATGGAATCGCCATCCCGTCCCTCTTTATTTCAGGCCCGCGACGTTATTTCAGTCATTTTAGGAGGAGGAGCGGGAACCCGATTATTTCCGCTGACCAAGGACCGCTCGAAACCCGCCGTGCCTTTGGCGGGCAAGTACCGGATTGTCGACATCCCGATCAGCAACTGTCTCAATTCCGGCCTCAAGCGCATCTTTCTTCTCACGCAGTTCAACAGCTCCTCCCTGCACAGGCACATCCAGCAGAGTTATCACTTCGACGAATTCTCCAACGGCTTCGTTGAAATCATGGCCGCGCAGCAGACTCCCGGCAGCATGTCATGGTACCAGGGTACTGCGGACGCCGTGCGGCAGAACCTGAGTCATTTCAACAACGCGCCGCACAAGTACGTCCTCATCCTCTCGGGCGATCAGCTTTACCGGATGAATTTCCGCGAAGTCATCCAGCAGCACATCGCTTCCGGCGCCGACGTCACCGTGGCGACGATCCCGGTCAACCGTTGTGATGCCAGCGCCTTCGGCATCATGCAGATCGACGCCGAGGAACGCATCACCCGCTTCGTCGAAAAGCCGACGGATCCGGCGATCCTGGACTCCCTGGCGATCGAGGGCTCGGTCCGTTCCAAGCTCAATATTCACAGCGACGACGTCTGCCTCGCCTCGATGGGTATTTACGTCTTCAATAAGGACGTGCTCGACAAGGCGCTCGCGGGCAAGCATGTCGACTTCGGCAAGCACATCATCCCAAACCTGATCAATACGGGACGCCTTTTCTCCTATGTCTATCAGGGCTATTGGGAGGACATCGGGACCATCAAGGCGTTCTTCGATGCCAACCTCGATCTCGTCAGCGAAATTCCCAAGTTCAACTTCTTCGACACCCAGGCCCCCATCTACACCCACGCCCGTTACCTTCCGGCCAGCAAGATCGTCCGAGGTCATTTCGAAAAAGCCGCCATCTCTGATGGATGCATCATCGTCGATGCCCACGTCGAGCGCGCTCTCATCGGCATCCGCAGCCGCATTGACACCGGGGCCGTGATCAAGGATTCCATCCTCATGGGCCACGACGATTACGAGACCCCGGAGGAAATCCAGGCAGGCCTCGCGCGGGGTATCCCGCCTCTCGGCGTCGGCCGGAATACCCACATCGAGCGGGCCATCATCGACAAGAACGCCCACATCGGCGACAACGTCCGCATCTCGCCCGAGGGCAAGCCCGAGAACTTTGATGGCGACAATTACTACATCCGCGACGGCATTGTCGTTGTTCCCAAGGGTGGAGTAATTCGTAGCGGGACGGTTATTTAGTTCCCTTGCGACCTAGGTGGGGACGAATAAGACTTATCCATCCCCACCTCGCTCTCGACTATTTCCGGGATCGGCCCTAGTTTTGGGGTCGATGGAATTCGAGTGGTCCCTTTACAAGTCCGGCAAGCTTACTCCTGACGAAATCTCCGAGAGTTTTGAGGACTCCTTCAGTCTGCGCCTGTTGCCGGATTCCGTCCGCTTTGCCTCGCAAAACCGGTTTTTCAGCCTTGGTTGCAGCGCCAGCGGGAAGGGGATCTTCGCCGTCTACACCTCCACGGGCAAAGTCGTCCGTGTTGTCGCCGCCCGGCCCATGACGGAAGAGGAGACCTATTTCTACGAGCGCAAAAGCCAGGAGCACCTCTGAGCATGAACATATCTGTCGTCAACGATTGGGAGTCGGTACCGCCTTTCGCCACCGTGGCGGAAGAGGTCCAGTATTGGGAGAGTCACCAGATCGCCCTGCGCCTGATGCAGACCTCGCTCGTCAGCACCGATACCAACGAATCGACCACCATCACCCTGCGCATGGATCCACGCATGCTCTCCCGCCTCAAACGCCTCGCCCGGCAGCGTTATCTCAATTACCAGAGCATGCTGAAGCAATGGGTCGCCGAGCGCCTCGAAAAGGAACTCGATTAGCGGGACTGGTAGCGTCGACCGCCGGGCGACGGTGTCTTCCTCCCCACTTCCCCCATCTGGAATCCTCCGGGCGAAATTTTCCCCCTGCCTAATTTGGTCATCTGGAAAATTTGGTAATTTGGTCGGCTCCCCTAACTCAACAATTTCTCCGAAAACCACTCGCGTAAAAGTCACCAGTGAGCTATTTTAAGCTTAAGCAGAAAGCTGCCTCATTCCTACATCCATGAAACGTTCCTCCCTCTCTTCATGCCGGGGCAAGAAATCCGGCTTCACGCTTATCGAATTGCTGGTGGTCATCGGGATCATTGCGATCCTGGCCGCCGTCCTTTTCCCTGCCGGCACCGCTGCCATCAATGCCGCCAAGCGAGCCAAGGCCAATGCCACGATCAGCCAGATCCAGACCGCAGTCATGGCTTATAACACCGAATACAGCGTCTGGCCGGTTCCCACCGCGACCACCACGGACACTTTGATCGGAGACAGCTCGGCGACCGACGCCACCAGCTGGCAGACCCTGATCTGTGTGTTGTGCGGCAACGTTCATCCCTCGGACGGGACTGCCTTTACGGCTGTCGCTGCCGGCCCGACCAATACCCGCTCGATTGCGTTCCTAAACTTGAAGAGCTCGGATGTTTTCACCACCACGACCGGCAAGGACGCGCCGAAGAATCCCCTGCCGACCAGCACCACGGCCGGTCTCTATTATAATATCGCCATGGACAGTGATTATGACGGCATCCTGGGAGTCAGCCCCAGCTCTGTGACCACGATGCCCAACTTTGCGACCTCGACCACGGGAACCATCAACACCGGTGGCACCAGCACGGCGGGCGTCGCGCTGTGGGGCAATTGCAACGGCTCCGCCACGAGCGCCAATCCCTCCTTTTACGTCAAAACCTTCTAAGGCCGCCATGCAACGAGTCGCCCGCACCCGGCCCAACCGGAAGAAAAGCCAATTAAGCTCCTTTACGCTCGTTGAGCTCCTGGTCGTCATGGCGATCATCGGGATCCTCGTCGCGATTACCCTGCAAGCGGCATCGGGTGTCATGCAGGCCGCTGCGCGGAACCGGGCCGCAGGTGAAATCCAGGGCATGGGAACCGCCTTGGAAAGTTATAAGGCCGACAATGGCGTCTATCCCCAAGTCAATACGATGTTCACCAACAATGCGACGCCTACGCCGTGGTACACGACGGTGGACGGCAGTGGATTGACGACGAATTATACCTATTCTTCGCAGGTTCTTTATCAATCTCTTTCCGGCCAGACCAATTTTCTTGATGCACCCATCGCCGGCATCAAAGTCTACTTCGCGTTCAAGGCCAACATGCTCGGCAATTCGAAGGCCGCTGTGGGGACGGGGGCGACTTCAGGAAATTCGACGTACGTCCAGGATCCTTGGACCTACTCTTACGGATACAACACCGGGAACAGCACCAATTATCCCTACAACGGCAACGGCTTTTACGACCTCTGGTCGACGGGAGGCCTGATCACCACCTCCGCCAACAACGCCTTCACGAACACCGCCGCCTGGAAGTCGAACTGGCAGAACTAAGGCGGCGTTGAGCGAAGCGGCTCCCATCAGATTCGTTGCGCCCGTTGCGTCGTTGCGCGAAACCCTTCCCCGGCCTAGTCTCGGTCTGTCATGGCCCGCATCGCCCGCGTCGTTCCCGAGGTCTCCCTTGACCGCGCCTTTGACTACGACATCCCCGAGGCACTCGATTCGCAGGCAATCCTCGGCGCGAAGGTCCGGGTGCCCTTCAGTTCCCGCGAAATCGTCGGATATATTGTCGAGATTTCCCATCACCCTTCCGACTACAAGGGCAAGCTCAAGCCGATTGGGGAAATTCTTAGCAAGACCGCTTTCCTTCCGCCCGTCCTGATCGAGCTTGCCCAGTGGATGGCCCAGTATTATTGCGCGCCGCTTACCACCGCGCTGATGAGCGTTCTCCCCAAGGCCGTGCGCCGCGCCGACGCGACCTTCAAGCAGCGCCTCTGGGTCGAGCCGCTCACGGCCACACTGCCGGATGAAGCCGCCACCGTCCTCAAGAAAACCCCTGCCCAGCGCAAGGCATGGGATCATCTTCAGCAAAACGGTCCCGGCTGGCTGGCCGATCTCACGCAAATTTGCGGACCTGCCGTCTGGCGCGGGCTCGCCGAACGGAATCTTATCTCCATCGAGTCCCGCACCCAGGACCGCGATCCCTTTCTCCACTCGCCTGTCTCCGAATCGGCCCCGCACGAATCGAACGCTGAACAGAGCGCTGCGCTGAAAATCATCAGCGAGGAGATCACGGCCGAAAAACCGCGCGTGGTCCTCCTGCATGGCGTCACCGGCAGCGGCAAGACCGAGGTTTATCTCAAGGCCATCGCGCAGGTCCTCGCCCTCGGCAAAAGCGCGCTCGTCCTCGTGCCGGAGATCGCGCTTACACCGCAAACGGTGGAACATTTCCGCGCGCGCTTCATCGGCCAGAAAGTGGGTGTCGCGGTTTTGCACAGCCATCTTTCCTCCGGCGAGCGCCACGATCAGTGGCAGCACATCCGCGCCGGGCGCGCCCGCATCGTCATCGGCGCGCGCTCCGCAGTCTTTGCGCCGCTGGAGAATCTCGGAATCATCGTCGTCGACGAGGAGCACGAGCATTCCTACAAGCAGGAGGAAACGCCCCACTATCATGCGCGCGATGTTGCCGTCATGCGTGGGCATCTCGAGCGCGTCGCCGTTGTCCTCGGTTCCGCCACGCCGTCACTCGAGTCCTACCACCACGCGAGGGAGGGCAAGTACCGGCTCGTCGAGCTTCTCCAGCGCGTCGAGGAAGGGCAGATGCCTGTCACGCACGTGCTCGATATCCGCGGCAAGAAAGGCGAACCGCCCGTCCTCGTCGCACCCCGCCTGATCGAGGCGATTCAGGCCCGCATCGACCGCCACGAGCAATCGATCATCTTTCTCAACCGCCGTGGTTATGCCTCTTCGCTCCAGTGTCCCCAATGCGGCCATGTGGAGATGTGTCCCAACTGCAGCGTGGCACTTACGTTCCATCGTCGGGCGGAGAGGCTCCGTTGCCATCTTTGCGATTTCGCCAGCGGCGTGCCGCATGCCTGTCCGCAGTGCGGCTTTGCTCCTTATAAATACGCTGGCAGTGGCACCGAGAAAGTCGAACACGCCCTCGTCGATGCCTTCCCCAAGGCGCGTATCGCCCGGATGGACTCCGACAACATGCGCGGGAAGGACGCCTATGCGAAGACGTTGGGCGAATTTGCCGAGGGCAAGATTGATCTCCTCGTTGGCACTCAGATGATCGCGAAGGGGCTCCACTTCCCCCGCGTGACCTGTGTCGGGGTCATCAACGCCGATCTCGCGCTCCAGATTCCCGATTTTCGCGCCAGCGAGCGGGTCTTCCAGTTGCTCATGCAGGTCTCCGGCCGCAGTGGCCGCGGGGAGGTGAGGGGAGAGGTCTTTGTGCAAACGCACGTACCCTTCCATCCCTCGATCCAGTTCGCGCGTCACCATGACTACACCGGCTTCGCCGAGCAGGAACTCGGTTTTCGGGACAGCCTCCACTATCCGCCCTACGAACGCTTCGTCCTCATCACCGCCAAGGGCCGCAACGAGGAAAAGACCCTCTACATCTTTAGCCAGTTCGCCAAGGAAATCGAAAAACTCAACCTCCCCGACACCGAGATCACCGGCCCCGCGCCCGCGCCGATCGCCCGCATCGAGGAACGCTACCGCTTCCAGCTTTTCCTTCGCACCCGCCGCATCATGGCCGTCACGCCAAAACTTCGCCCCCTCTTCATGGACCGCGCCTGGCCCGACGACATCCGTCTCACCATCGACGTCGATCCGGTGGATTTACTGTAGAAATGATCGATCAGGCATAAGTCCAATAGGTCTGACAGGTTGGATGATGAGGGACTCTCGACAAATCAGCCATCCCGCGCTTTCCTCTAGGCAGTGCTCGCCAAGCTCCTGAAACTTCTCATCGCATTGGCCCTGTTGCCCCTTGTGGCCGCCGAATTCTGGACGCTCTACGACCTCATCTGTGCCGCCGTCCCCCTCGGCCAATGGCCGGGCACACCCATCCTCAGTCTCGTTGGCGGGTTCATCGCGTGGCTCCTGATCTTCTTCTTCCTGCCCAAGCCAATGTGGCTCTACGTCCTTGGCCACGAATTCACCCACGCTCTCGCGGCCATGCTCGCGGGCGGCAAGGTCTCCGCCTTCAAGGTCACTGCTAAGGGCGGCCACATCATGACCGACCGTGTCAACTGGTGGATCGCCCTCTCGCCCTACTTCGTCCCGCTCTATGCCCTCATCTGGATCGCTCTCTGGATCAGCATCGATTTCTATTGTCCATTGAAGGCTTGGCAACCGGTCCTCTTCTTCGGCCTGGGCTTGTTCTGGTGTTTCCATCTCTCCTTCACTATTAGCATGTTTCATCTCCGCCAGACGGACCTCACCGGCCAGGGCATCCTCTTCTCTTTCGCCGTCATCCTCCTTTTTAACCTCCTCATCTTCCTCGCTTTTTTCAGCCTGCTCACTCATGACGTGAGAAAGTCTGGTCAACAGTTCTTCCTGCGCACGGAGCAGTCCTACGTCTACACCGGCCAGCAAATCCGGCACGGTGCTGATGCCGCTCTCAAATACTGGCATGACCAGCATCAGCAATAGTCGTTTCCGATAACCAAACGGCCTTCTCCCCCGTCTTAACTGGCAGGCCTTTATTTTTTCGTGGAACTCGGATACTCTGACCCTTCCCCATGAATACCCCCCGACAGGAAATGGAAGCCCGCGTGGCTGCCGCCGTGCAGAAACTTTTTTCGCCCGTGCCGTCCGCGCCTTATGTCCGCCCCTGTCCCGACGCCCGTCACGGCGATTTTCAGACCAACGCCGCTCTTGTCCAGGCCAAGGAAGCCAAGGCCAACCCGCGTGAGCTCGCCGCCAAGCTGGCCGAGGCCATCGACCTGGGTGATGTCGCCGAGAAGCCGGAGATCGCCGGGCCCGGTTTCCTCAATTTCCGACTCAAGCCCGACTACCTCGCCCGGCAGGTCACCAACCGCTGGCTCGATGTACGGCTCGGCGTTGCCCCTGCGGCCCATCCCGACACCCTCGTCATCGATTACAGCAGCCCGAACATCGCCAAGGAAATGCATGTCGGCCATCTGCGCAGTACGATCCTCGGCGATTGTCTGGCGCGCATCTATTGTTTTTTGGGCCACACCGTCATCGCCGACAACCACATTGGCGACTGGGGCACCGGTTTCGGCATGATCCTCTTCGGCTACAAGCGCGAGGGTGACCCGAAGAAGCTTGAAGAAGATCCCTTCGGCCATCTCGAGGCCATCTATAAGAAGATCCAGGAAGAGGCCAAGACCGACGCGGCGGTGCAGGAGGCGGCCAAGCGCGAACTGGTCCTGCTCCAGCAGGGCGACGCAGGCAACCGGAAGCTCTGGGAACAGTTCAACAAGTACTCGCTCGAAGCACTTGATATCATTTACCAGCGGCTCGGTGTCCAGTTCGACCACACGCTCGGCGAAAGCTTTTACAACGGCATGCTCGCCGATGTGGTGGAAGACCTCCTCAAGAAAGGCATCGCTCGCGACAGCGAAGGCGCCGTCGCCATTTTTTCCGGCGGCAAGCTTCCGCAAAAGGATGACCCTTTCTTCGTCTCCAAGAACGGGGAATATGTCGAGAACCCGCTTCTCGTCCGCAAGTCCGACGGCGGGTTCAACTACGCCACGACCGACCTTGCGACGATTCGTTACCGACACAACGAATTCAAGGCGCGCCGGGCGATCTATGTGGTCGATGGTCGGCAGCAGATGCACTTCAACCAGCTTTTCGATGCCGCCCGGCGCTGGGGCTACGACGACATGACGCTCGAGCACGTCTGGTTCGGTACCATCCTCGGCCCGGACAAAAGGCCGATGAAGACCAAGTCGGGCGAAAACATCAAGCTCAAGGCCCTGCTCGCCGAGGCGGAGGAACGGGCCGGCAAACTCATCGCCGAAAAGCGGCCCGATCTCGAGGAAAGCAAGCGCACTTCTCTGTCGCGCATCATCGGCCTCGGCGCGCTCAAATACGCCGACCTCGCCCAGAACCGGAACCTCGATTACGTCTTCAGTTGGGAAAAGCTGCTCGCCTTCGACGGTAACACCGCGCCCTACCTGCAGAACGCCTACGTTCGTACGCGCTCCATCTTCCGCAAGGCCGGCGAAGCAACTATCGTCGAGATCTTCCAGAAAGTCCGCGACGTCGCCGACCTCGACGCCACACGTCCCGCGATTTATCTCTCCGAACCCGCCGAACTCGAACTTGCCCGCAAGCTTCTCGACTTCGGCGACTCCGTCCAAATGGCCGCCGAGGAATACCGCCCCCATTACCTTTGCCTCTACCTCTTCGAACTCGCCACCCTCTTCCACCGCTTCTGGGAACACTGCCCCGTCCTCACCGCCGAGGACGCCGTCCGCAACTCCCGCCTCGTCCTCTGCGACCTTACCGGTCGCACTCTCGCGCAGGGCCTGAATTTGCTGGGGATTGATGTCGTTGAGCAAATGTAGGATTCGGCATTGTCCTAAACTAAAAAGGCCTCATTTTGCCGGTTCAGCTGGATTAACAATCACGGGTGCTGTTGAGCTTGCTTGCTCGGGAATTGGCGATGCGACGATCTGGGCGATTGGAGCCCAGAGATCACTGTAAGGACACGAATCGAATTGCGGAGGCGGGCCAAGTCCGATTTTGTCGACAAGATTGTATGGAGCCCGCGGATTGTCTGCGAGCTTCTTCAATGCCCAAATCATCCAACCGATCTTCTCTTTGGCACACAGGGCCATCAATCCGGCTTCATGTTCGCGGCACACGGTTTCGTTCTTGTTCCAATGCGTGGCGCCAAATTCCGTGCAAAGAATAGGAACTTGATGGGTGTCGCGAAAGGTGGTCACGGAGTTTTGAATTTTCCACGGATAGTCGTCCTGAGGATAATCATGGAAGGAAAAGACGACATTCTTGTAGGGATCGTCGACGGTTGACGCCACGGCCCCCCAGGTTTTCTCCATCGCCCGCGAATGGCTCCAATTATTGTTACCCAGAATGACGATGTGCCTGGTGTCGACCGTACGGATGGCTTTCAAAGCGCGGGTCAACTTGGAGCTGGCATCCTCGGGAGGTATATCGTGCGGCTCGTTCATCACCTCGTACCCAAGAACAATGGGCTCGTCGCGGTAATGCGCCGCTACCTTGGTCCATCCGTTGAGCCAATGTTGAATCTGGTCTTCGCTCCACGTGTTTGATTTCTGTTTTTCGCGGGCCGTGGCCTCGTCAATTTCCGAACTTAGATACTCGTGGTCGTCCAGGATGACATAGAGATGGTTCCGCCGTGCCGCCTGGACAACGGGATCGATAAATTCGCGAATGTGCTGTTCGATATCAATCGGGTGGTCCTTCTTTCCGTTGAAAAACTGAAGATAAAAGCTTAACCGGACCGTATTGAGGTGGTGCTGCTTGCAGAATTTCATCACTTCATCATCCTGCGCGCGAATGATCACATCCCTGGCATAGCCGATGCCAATGGGAACGAAGGGTTTCTCTCCACCGACACTGCTGGGCGAGGTCACGATGTCCTTTCCCTTTACCCTGAGCCAAAGATAGTCGTCCGATGGAGCCGGTGCAGCTTTGACAGAAAGCGAAATAGTAGCGAGAGCCAATACCGCAAGAAAGCGCAGACAGAAGTTTGATGAGGACATAGTGTCGACGGCGGCGGTGACGGCCACCCGGGAAAGGCGAAGGCTGGCTCGAAAGCCCTAGAGGGTGGCTTCGACGATGCGCAGCGCCTCGTCAATTTCCTCGGCGGTGACGTTGAGGGGCGGGAGGAAACGGACGGTCTTATTCGCGGCGGGGATGAGGATGAGGCCGGCTTGGGTGAGCTTGGCGACGACTGCGGCGGGTTCATCGTCACAGACCATGCCGATAAGGCCGCCGTAGCCCCGGACTTCCTTGATGCTCTTGCAGCCGACGAGTTTTTGCAGGCCCTGCAGGAGCTGCTCGCCCCGCGCGTAGATGTTGTCGGCGAGTTTTTCCTTCTCGACCACATCAAGCACGGTGAGCGCGACGGCGCAGGCGAGCGGCGAGCCACCATACGTGGTGCCGTGGCTGCCGGGGGTGAAGACGTTCTGGTAGGGTTCCCGGATCCAGACAGCGCCCATCGGGAAACCGGCGCCGAGAGACTTAGCCATGGCGATGGCGTCGGGCACGAAATCCTTGCCGCCGGGCACCCCCTCGAGGATCCGTTGGTAGCTCTGCCACCGACCGGTCCGGAAGTAGCCGCACTGCACGCCGTCCCAGAGGAGGAGCAGGTTGTGTTTCTTCGTCAGCGCCCGTAGGCCGAGAAGATATTCGGGTGTCGCGACAAAAACGCCGCCTTCGCCCTGGATGCCTTCGATCTGCACCGCGACGGTCTTCGGCGTGAGGGCCGCTTCGATGGCAGCGAGGTCGTTGAAAGGAACATGAGTGAAGCCGGGGACGAGCGGCTCGAAGCCATGCTTGATCTTGTCCTGACCCGTGGCCGAGAGGGTCGCCATCGTCCGGCCATGAAAGGAATTGGTCGCGGTGATGATCTCGTACCGGCCCGTATCGTGGCCAAATTTCCGCGCGAGCTTGATCAGCCCTTCGTTCGCCTCCGCGCCGCTGTTGCAGAAGAAGACCTTGCCGGAACCGGTCAGCTCAACGAGCTTTTGCGCGAGCCGTCCCTGCCATTCGTTGTAGTAAAGGTTGCAGCTATGGATGAGGACATCTGTCTGTTTCGAGAGCGTCTCCCGAATAGCGGGATGCGCATGGCCAAGGCTGTTGACCGCGACGCCGCCTCCGAGGTCGAGGTACTTCTTTCCGTGGTCATCCCACGCATGCCGGCCCTTGCCCTTGGTGAGGGTGAGTCCCCGGTTGGCGAGCGGCACGACGTACTGGTCGTAAAGCGACTGGATCTCCGTGCGCGCCGGAGCCTCCGCGACGGCAGGTTGCGGTGCGGGGGACGATTTCACAGGGGCGGGAGATGAGGCCAACATCCGAGAATTATCGGACAGTTGGGGGGAGGGGTCAATGCGGTAGATTCAATCGAAGGGAAGGTTTCGCACAGAGGACCGCAGAAGAGCAAAGAGAAAGGAGCGGATCAGTGCGCCGACTGGGACGACGCGCTGATGAAATCAAGCCGGACGCTTAACGCCAGTAACCGGGATAATAGTGCCCGTGGTGGTACCGGGAAGACACGTACACGGCGCCAGCGCGGGGAGGGTAGGCATAATAGCCACCGACATAGACCCAGCGGCCATTGACCCATTCATTGTGCCCGGCGATCCAGATGGCGCTTCTGTAGGGACGGGGCCAAGGCTTATAGACGACTGCGGGCGGTGGCGGAGGAGGTGTGCCGACCTGAATGCTGACACCGACTTGTGCCGAAGCCTGAGTGCTGCTGAAGGACAGGATGGCAAGGGCCGCGCCCGCCAGGGCGACAGTCCGGAGAGGAGTAGTTTTCATATAAACTTGGACTTACTTAACGTCCTAAAGCTTCAAAGTTTTTGAAAACAAACCGCGTAAATAGCTTTGGCTACATGAGATGCAAATCGTGTTTTAAGATTACTTTTCACGCAATCCGTCTTGATGGAGCGCTTGCTTAGAGATAGGGCGAGGGTTGGAAATCGGGGTACTTGTCTTTGAGTTTTTGTTTCCACTGGGCGGCGGACTTGGTGTCGCCGGCTTTTTCGTAGGACTCGGCGGTGCGGGCGGTGGCTTGGGCGCCGATCTTGGGATCGTCGAAGAGGAGGGCGAGGGTGCCGAACATGCGGGCGGCCTGGGTGTAGTCTTTGGCGGCGAGGGCGGTTTCGCCGAGGAGCATGCGGGCGGCGGCGCTGTTGGGACCTTCGGGTTCCTGGGAGAGGGCCTGTTCGCCGAGGGACTTGGCGGCTTCGAAATTGCCGGCGCCGAGTTGGGCCTTGCCGAGCGCGAGGAGGATGACGGTGGCGTCCCTGGAGTCGGGTTTCATTTTGCGGTAGGTCTCGTAGCTGGTGACGGCGGCGGGCCAATCTTTCAGATGGCTTTGCACCTCACCGAGTTGCAACCAGGCGCCGGCGAGGAGGTCGCCCGGATCGGGGTGTGTAGCTACACGGCCGTAGAAGTTCCTGGCCTCGTTCCACTTACCGTCTTTGCGGGCGGTCTCGGCCAGCCAATAGAAAAGGGCGGCGGGGAGGCGCGCGGCGAGCTTTCCCTGGGCATCGGTCGGGACGGGGAGGGCCTCGTATTCCTTGAGGTAGGTGACGGTCTTGTCGTAGTTCTTCATCCCGTACGCGCCGAGGACGAGGCGTTGTGTGGAGGGCTGCATCCAGGTCTTCGCGTCGGCGGTGCGGGCCTTCAGGAGATAGGGTTCCGCGCCCGCGTAATCGCGGTCCTTGAAGAGGGCATCGCCGACGGAAAAAGCGGCCATCGGGGCGAGGGCGGTCTGCGGGAACTTGTCGAGCAAGGTGCGGAAGGTGGCGACCTCGGCCTTGTTCTGCGAGGGGCCGCCGCGGGAATAGATGAGGCCGAGCGACTCGAGCGCCATCTGCTGTTCCTTCGAGCCGTCGGGGGCGAGGGACTGGACGCCTTTCCACGCGTCGGTCGCGGCCATGAGCTGGTTCGATTTTTGCAGACAGACGGCGAGGCGGGCCTGGGCGTTCAGGACCGTCCTGGCGCCAGCGGAATCGCCCTGATGGGAGTGGACGTCGTCGAGAAAGGCCTGATAGGCCGAGGCGGCCTTGGGGAAATTCTCGAGGATGTCGTAGGTGCGAGCGAGTTGGAGAAGAATGTCCTGGTGCGGCCAGCCGGCCTTAGCGGGTTCGGCGGCAAGACCTTCCCAGAGCGGCAGGGCCTCGGTGAATTTCTTTTGCGCGGAAAGCTCCTGCGCCTCGAGCAACTGGACGCGCGCGCGATAGGGCGACTGGGGCCAGGCCTTGAGGAAGGCGTCGCCCTCGGCCAGCGTCTTCGTGTGGTCGAGCTGGGCCACGGCGAGAAAGCGCTGGTAGGCCACGGTCATGGCTGCTTCCTGCGAGGGAAATTCTGCAAGATACTGGTCGAACGCCATGACCGCTTCCGCCCAATGTTTAAGCGTGAACTGGGCCTGGCCGAGATCGTAGAGGACCTCCTCGTGGGCGCTGGTGAGGACGTTGTCCTTTTCGTCGAGGTAGAGCTTGAGCCAGTCGCTGTAGCGCTTGTGCTCGAAGAGAATGCGGAGCAGGCCGGTGTTCACGACCTTGCGGGCATCGCCGGAGACATTGAATTTGCGCGCGGCCTGGAAAAGTTTTTCGGCGACATCGGTCTGCTTGGCCTGCAGCGCGGACCAGCCGCCGCGTGCCGCCGCGAACGCCTTGGCTGTCGGGTCGGTGTCCAAGGCCAGCGCCTTTTGCCAGAGCGCGAGGGCCTCGGGCCATTTGCTTTGGGTGTCGTCCAATTCGGCGAGGGCCTGCGCGGCGTCGGCGGAGAATTTTCCGGGGGGCTGCTGGTCGACAAGGGCTTGGAGCAGGGCGCGGCCCTCGGGCTCCTTTTGGGTGGCGAGGTAGCAGCGGCCCAGCAGATCGTTCGCGGCCTGCTGCAATTCGCCGTCACTCCTGGTGGAGACGAGTTGAAGCGGGGCGATGGCGTCGGTGAGTTTTCCCTGATCGAAGAGGATCGCGCCGCGCCGCAACTGGCCGTTGATGAAGAGCTGGCCATCGGGATAGGTCTGGACCTGATAGGTGTAGGCGGCGAGCGCGTCCTCGGTGCGGCCGAGACTCTTGTAGGATTCGGCGAGGCGATAGAGCGCTTCCTCGCGGCGATTGCTCTGGGGGAAATCGGCGACGAAACTGGAGAAGGCGGTGACGGCGTCGGCGAATTGGCCGGCGTTGTAGAAGGCCATGGCGGTGTCGAAGCGGGCGGCGGCGGGCGTGGTGACGACGATTCCGCCCGCAGCGGGGGCAGGGGCCGTGGCGGTGGCGGGCGCGGCAACTGGAGCAGCCACGGGCTGCGCGACAGGTTGGGCAACGGGAGGCGTCGCGGGGGCGACGGGTTGCGCGACCGGGGGTTCGTCGACCGGTTGGGCCACGGGTGGGGCCGAGGGAGTGGAGGCGGGGGGCGCGACGGGGACGTCGGTTTCCTGAGCGGAGGCCGTGATGGAGAAAAGGGCCAGCGCAATCAGGGCCAGAATGATGGAGGGAAAGGTTTCGCGCAACGACGCAACGGGCTGAGAGGGAGGTTTCACGCGGAGGGCTCGGAGGCGCGGAGAGGGGAATGGGGGAGCAACGGAGGTCCGCTGGCAGGGATGTTCCCCAACATGCCCGCGTGATGGAGTTTGGGAACGAGGGAGAGGCGGGTTGAACTGATCCTTCGTCATGTTTTTAATTCCAATGTTCAGATGCAGAACCGAAAATTTGTACCATCTTTTTGTGCCACTTAGGAGTTTCCCGGATTTGTTCTAAGTTCAATATATCGAGCTACTGCGCCCCAAAAGTTGTACGTGCCACTCTGCCCTCGATAGCCGAAATCTCCAATAACAGGCAAAAATGAGCAGGCAAAAACAACAAGCAAAACCAAAATTTGACATGCCAATCGCAAATTTGAAGTCGATATTTTGGAAGTGAGCCAGAACACTAGTCTGGCTCCAGAATAGAACAACCCAACGTATAGTCCTAAGTAGATACCGCCAAAAATTATCCAACCAACGTCCCATACTCCTGCCATCAGACCAGCGAGAATTAGGTAGCAACAGGGAGCAATCAAGTTGCCCATGAAATAGTAGATATCAACGGGCACAAAGATCATCGCTAGCACAGTAAAGGCGACGATAAACGCGTTTTTGGCCACCCATTGAGTCAAGCAGTACTAGCGACTCTTCCAAGCTCCAATCGTTATGGGGAAAACATTTCAGTGATGAAGGGTTTCACGCGGAGGGGGGAGGCAGTGGAACTGCGCGGACAAGGGCGTTCCCAAGTACAACTTGGGAACGAGAAGAAGAGCGTTTCATTCCGTTGCGCCGTGGTTTCCCGGCCTCCATCGAGTTATTGCCCGGCACCGGGCTTGGTGGGGCGGTTGGTGGCGAAAGCGATATTGGTCAGCTTGGCCGCGCGGCAGGCGTCGAGGACTTCGACGACGTGCTTGTACTCGACGTTCTCCGAGCCGCGCAGGACCACGGCCTGGTCGGGGAAGACCTGCTGGATATCGGTGAGCTTCTGTTGCAACTGGGCGAGGGAAAGGGTGGCCCGTTCGAGCTCGACCGTGCCGTCCGATTTCAGGTTGATGATGACTTCGCCGGGGAGTTGCTTGGGCGGCGTGCCGTTGCGGGCGACGGGCACCTTGACGTCGAGGTCCTGCTCGTAGCGGGCGAGATTCCACGTGAGCAGGAAGAAGCAGAGCAGGAACATGATCACATCGATCATGGGTGCGAGCTGGAGCTGGATCGGCTCCTGGTTGATGCGGCGGCGCAGGTTCATGGCGCGAAACTAGCGGGGAGTCGTCCGGTGGCGTTTGCTCAGGAGGATCAACTCCTGCGTCAGCAGCGTGCCCTCGGATTCGAGGAGGGAAATGAGATGGCCGACGCGGCCGCGGAAGTAGGCGTAGAAGGCCATCGCGGTGATGCCCACGATCAGGCCGGCGGCGGTCGAGATCAGCGCCTGGGAAATGCCGCCCGCGAGGAGCATGGTGCGCATCGGGCTGGCGTCCTTGTCGGCGATATGGCCGAACGAACTGAGGATGCCGACCACCGTGCCCATCAACCCGAGGAGCGGGGCGAGCACGCCGACATCCATGATATAGAGCACGCGCTGGTTGAGCGCGGCGGCGATCCGGCTGCCCTCGGCCTCGGCCACGGCGGAGATGGAGGCGGCATCGGCATCGGGATGGCGCTCAAGGAAGATGAGGATGTGGTCGACCATGCGGGCGGTGGCCTGGGGACGGTCGGCGACATAGGCGGCGAGGCCGTCGAGGTCCTCGTTCTCGAAGAAGGGCTCCATGCGCTCGAGCAGTTCCGGCGTCATGATGCTTTTTTCGCGCAGGGTGAAGAAATTATAGATGATCAGCGTGACAGTGATCATGGAGGCGAGCGCGAGCGGGACCATGACCCAGCCGGCGGCGGCGATCATGCTGAGGACGGAGATCGATTGCACATCCTGCAGGGTATCGTTCTTGTCGGCAGTTTGAGCGAGCGCCGGCAAGGCTGCGGCCAGCAGACCTGCGCCGGTGAGGAGGAATCGTTTCATGGAGGGTAGGGGATGCGTGGCCAAGGGCCGTTAATGGAAACTTGGACGCCAAAATGACGTTACAGGTTCAAATGAACTCGGCAAGACGGGGATGGGACCAAAGGGGGTTGTCTGGGCGCAGGTTATGGGTTACAAGATTTTCATCCTATCGCGTTTTGCGCGATAATTATTACCCAACCCCCGGCTCCCCACTCTTATGGCACAATCCGCACTCGAAAAAGGTCAGCAATTTCTCAAGGACAACGGCAAGAAGGAGGACGTGACGACGACGGCTTCCGGGTTGCAGTACAAGGTGCTGCGCGAGGGCAGCGGCAAGCAGCCGAAGGCGACCGACACGGTGGAAGTGCATTACGAGGGCCGGTTGATTGAGGGGACGGTCTTCGACAGCTCCTATCAGCGGCGCGAGACGATCGAGTTTCCGCTGGATGGCGTCATCGCCGGCTGGACGGAGGGCGTAGCGTTGATGAAGGAAGGGGCCAAGTACCAGTTGTACATCCCGTCCGAGTTGGCCTACGGCAGCTATGGCGCGGGCGGCGACATCGGGCCGGATGAGACGCTGATATTCGATGTTGAGTTGATTAAGGTCAAGTAGGCGGCCCGGGGATCCCGTAACTAATCATCCATGACGCCTTATTCTTTTGCCTTTACGATTATCAGAACTATCGCTGTTTTGATGTTGTCGTTAGGAGTCTATTCGCCGTTGGGGCTGTTCATTTCAAAAATAATCATATCTAAGGGAGAGAATGCCAGTGATTACTCTTTCGTGATGTATCAGTTGTTTACCACGGCTCTTCCTGGATTGCTTTTGTATTTTTTTGCCCATTGGCTTGCCAAGATAGCTACTTGGAAAATTAAAGATTCAAATTAGGATTCGACTGACCGAGTCATGCTGAAAGTCTACACCTACGCGAAGTGCTCGACCTGCCAGAAGGCGGTGAAGTTCCTGCGCGCCCGCCAGATCGAGTTCAAGGAACTGCCGATCCGGGAGACGCCGCCGTCGGTGGCGGAACTCAAGCAGATGCTCAAGAGCAGGGACGGGAATTTGCGGGCGCTCTTTAATACCTCGGGGCTCGACTACAAGGCGCTGGGGCTGAGCGCGAAGCTGCCCGGGATGACGGAGGCGGAGGCGCTGGAGTTGTTGGCGGGGAAGGGGAACCTTGTGAAGCGGCCTTTTGTCGTGGGGAAGGATGTTTTTTTGGTGGGGTTTAATGAGGGGGTGTGGGAGAAGGCGTTGAGCTAGTATTAAGGCGAATAGTTAAGGCGAATAGTTCGATTGATCCGGGCTCGCAGAGAAGAAAAGGTCCCATTTTCCAGGACGTGGATTAGATTCGTCCGTGAAATAGGTCAAACGACTGGGTAACTTTATCTCAGAGTTGTCATTAAGCTTGGCATATTTTAGCCAGTCGTTTTTGTCTGCGTGGCTGAAAGGGGGTGGTTTAGTTGAGCCAGCGAAATCAAGATGCCCTGCCCAAGCCGTGCCGTCCGCTAATTTTCCGACCATGCGCTCATCGCTTAGGATTGCGATTCGAAGCTCTCGATGCTCTCCCTTGAGTTTGCTGGTTTGGGGTTCGCTGTAGGGAAAGAAGGGGCGATCCGTCGCAAAACTCATGCGAATAGCGTTGGTCGTGAGTTCTCCAGAAGGCGTTCGTCGGATCTTAAACGCGGTGATTTTCCAATTGGCCTCAAGATAGGGAGCAAGCCACTTGGCCGAATTTTCCGTCCATTGATAACCATTCTTTTTTAACCATTCTCCGAGGCCTTTGGAGTCTGTTGCCGCAATAGTCACGGCATGATAATTGCCAATGTCCTTTTCGGCGATAATGACTAGGGAGCGGCTTTCCGGAATAGAATTGGTCATGTCCAGAGAGTCAGTGAGAGCGATTGGCAGATATTGTTCCGCGAGATCGAAAATGCGATTGTCTGCTTCCACCAACTCAGGTGTGGTTGGCGTCGGAACAATAAATCCAACGTCCGCATGTTTTGAATCAAAGGAAGCGGAGCGAATAAAATGTTCAGTTTGATGACCTTTGTCCCAGATAATTACAGCCGCTTCGTCATTGATTCCTACAGCGCCACTCTCAGAGATAGCTATACAACCATTTGCGATTTTCACACTCGCAATACTGGCGAGGATTAGCCAAAGACCAATGAGCGACGACCAGTTCTGGCGAGACGGCCTGAAAACATGATGTGCCATTTGCTTCAGACCTTAGTGATTGCGGCCGAATATTCGGGAGCAGAAGGGTAACTTCTCCGTCCTCATCAGGAGAGGTCAGTCGTTAGTTTAGAAAGCCTGTTTTTCAGGCGGAAATAACCCATTAGTGTAGAGCATTCAAGAGTTAGCCAAACCAACAGCATAAAAATAGGATTTCTCAGAAGAGCCATCAATTGGTGCTCAGGAATTTGCAGTAAAATTATGGAAAGAATTCCTACGCCTGAAGAAATAAGGACAAGGGCCAAAATCTGCATCGCGCCAAACTTTGGAGCTGTGAGCCTGCTTGTCGCGCTCGCGCCAATAAATGAAACCCAACAAATTTGAGTAAACCAGAACCACCAATGGGTGAAGTACACCAAAAGACAGATTCCCGTTACATAAAGCGATTGATACAGGAAACGCGTTTGAAGACTCATACGGTGAAATAAAGCTTAGACACGATTCATTGAGCAAACGACTCAGCTCAATCCTGATTATCGACGATGGCGCTGCGGCATTGGTCGACGGCGTCCTGGAGGTAGTCGTTGATCGTTTGGGCGGAGCCGCCGTTCTGGATTTCGAAGATGGCGGTGTGGACGTAGCGGATGGCTTTGGTCTTGTGGCCGTTGTAGCCAGTATAGGGATCGTTGGCCATCAGGGTGAGGGCCTGGTGGAGCAACTGGATCCGCTTCGTGTCGCTGGGTGGCTTGCCGCCGGGGTTCCACGCCTTGTGGATGAGGTCCTGCGCCTGCAACATGAGCGCGTGGCTGACGGCGAAAGCGGGCGTCGAGAAATTCAGGAAAGCGGCAAAAACGGCGATCCAGATCCAGGGGAGGGCGAAGGATTTTTTCATGGAAAGGGGAGAAGCGGTGGGAAGAGTTCGATCAATCGGCAACGCAGTGGAAGCTGCTCTGGCGACGGATTCAGAGTTACTCCTTTTAAGAATAAGGGAAAGTGAAAATTGTCGGCGAAGCCCAACGACAAAAGATTCAACTGCTTTCAGGGTTGGTCGCCTCTTCAATAAACACCCAGGGTAGCTCGTGCCTCGCAACCCTGGGCTATATTATTTTATCCTTTCAGGATAGGGACAACCGATGAGTTTTGCGGAGCTCGGCTCCAAGAAGAGATGTTTTCACGTGAAATCTGGAAAAAGTGGGCTCGATTTCACAAGAAGATTACACTTCCTGCCGCGCAATAAATCTTGCCTCACAGGCCCGATACAGGCTAACTCTCACCCCTTACCTTATGGCACGCCTTCTCGACTCTATTAACTCCCCGGCAGACGTCAAAAAGCTCTCCCCGGAGGAACTTACCACCCTGGCCCAGGAAATCCGGGATGAACTTATTTCCGTCCTGGCCAAGACCGGCGGCCATCTCGGGCCGAACCTTGGCGTGGTCGAGCTGACCATCGCGTTGCATGCGGTGTTCGATACCCCGACCGACAACTTTGTTTTTGACGTCAGCCACCAGGCCTACGTTCATAAGCTGCTGACCGGGCGCCGGGACCGTTTCAACACCATCCGCCAGGCGGGCGGGCTCAACGGGTTCATGCTCCGCACCGAGAGCGAGCACGATAGCTACGGGGCGGGTCACGCGGGCACGGCGCTTTCGGCCGCGCTGGGCATGGCGACGGCGCGCGATCTTCGCGGGGGCAGCGAGCACGTGGTCGCGCTGTGCGGCGATGCGGCGTTTACCTGCGGGATCACGTACGAGGCGCTCAATAATATTTCCACGCACGCCAAGCGGCTGATCGTCATTCTCAACGACAACGAATGGTCAATCGACAAGAACGTCGGCGCAATCGCGAAGTACCTGACCGATATCGTGACGAATCCGCGTTACGAGAACCTGCACAAGAGCATGGAAAACCTGGTCAAGCGTTACACGGGCGAGACGGGCAAGCAGCTGGCGCTCAAGGCCGAGGGCGTGGTCAAGGGACTGCTCTCGACGGGGCATCGTCCCAGCCTGATTTTCGAGGAGATGGGGCTTTCCTACTACGGGCCGATTGACGGCCACGATTTGCCGAACCTGATCAAGACGCTGGACTTCGCCAAGCACCACGAGCATCCGCTGCTGCTGCATGTCATCACGCAGAAGAGCAAGGGGTTTGAGATCGGGATGTCGAAGCAGAAGAAGTATCATGGCGTCGGGCCGAACACGTACGATCCGGAGAAGGGTGTCGAGACGACGTCCAACGCGCCGAAGACGTACTCGCAGGTCTTTGCCGAGACGATGGTCAAGCTGGCGGACATGAATTCGCAGGTGGTGGCGATCACCGGGGCGATGCCGAACGGCACGGCGCTGGATCTTTTCCAGCCGAAGCATCCTGAGAAGTATTTCGACGTGGGCATCGCGGAGGAACATGCGGTGCTCTTCGCGGCGGGCATGGCGACCAAGGGGTACAAGCCGTTCGTGGCGATTTACTCGACCTTCCTGCAGCGGGCGTTCGACCAGATTGTGCACGATGTGTGTCTGCAGAACCTGAACGTCGTGTTCTGTATGGATCGCGGCGGGCTCTCGGGCGATGACGGTCCGACGCACCATGGTCTCTTTGATATCAGCTATCTGCGTTGCATCCCGAACATGGTGCATCTCGACGCGAGCAACGAGGACGAGCTGGCGGACATGCTCTTCACGGCGCTGCATCATGACGGGCCGATTGCGATCCGCTATCCGCGGGGGAACGGTCCGGGTGTGGCGCTCAAGGCCAAGCCGGCACTGATCCCGATCGGGAAGGCCGAGGTGGTCAAGCACGGGACGCAGGCGGTGGTGCTGGGACTGGGCGCGCTCCTGCCGATGGCGGGGGAAGTGGCGAAGGAACTCGAGGCGAAAGGATTTTCCACGGCGGTGATCAATCCGCGCTCGGTGAAGCCGCTGGATGTGGACACGATCTCGTTCTTTGCGCGCAGCGCGGACGTGGTCATCACGATGGAAGACCATGTGCTGGCGGGTGGTTTCGGCAGCGCGGTGCTGGAGGAGCTTTCCAATGTGGGCATCCAGACGCCGGTGGTGCGCATCGGATATCCGGACGCCTTTGTCGATCACGGCAAGGTGGACGCGCTCCGCACCAAGGCGGGCATCAGCGTCGCGAACACGGTCGAGAAGGCCCTGCCGTACCTGAAGGCCAAGCCCGCCGCCAAAGCGACCCCCGTTGTGGCCTAGCCGTTGAGGCGGGCCCTTCGTTGTCCTATGCGTCTAGCTGCTGTCATTCTTCTTTTTAAGGAGCAGTACTTCATTGAGGCGACTGTCCGGGCGATGTACCCGGTGGTCGATTCGATCTGCATCGCGACGCAGTACGACCGGAGCATCGCGGGGCCGTCGGTGACGCCGGACAAGGGGATTGAGGTGCTGTTGAGGATTCCCGATCCGGACAACAAGATCCGGCTGGTGGTGCACCGGAACACGGATCACCTGCCGGGGTCGGATGGGCAGGGGAAGCTGCGGAATGCCGCGCGGATGCTGGATCCGGAAGCGGACTACTATCTGATTGCTGATTCGGACGAGGTGTGGCCGGCGGAAGTCCTGCGCAAATGCTGGGCGGAGGTGCAGCGTACGCAGTATGCGGCGTACCGGGTGAGCAGCCTTTGCTATTATCATTCGTGGAATTACCGGATTGTGCCGAAGGACGAGGGTTACCGGCCGTTTGCGTTCGTGAAGCAGGGGTTTCCGTTCGACAACGACCGGCAGATCAACTGGCGCGTGGGGGCGCGGTGGAAGGAATACCTGCGGACCGGGCGCAAGCCGAAGACGGTCTATTTTCCGCCGGAATGGGCGATCCATCATGGGTCCTGCGTGGGGGACGATGCGCGCATCCTGACGAAGATCAACAACTGGGGACATCGGGACGGGATTGATCCGGAGTGGTTCGAGAAGGTGTGGAAGAATTTCAGCCCGGACCTGCAGAATTTTCACTATTACAAGGGCGGCGGCGACAATTACGAGAAGCTGCTGCACGTGGCGACCAAGGACTTGCCGGAGGAAGTGACGCGGTGCACTTGGCCGGAAGCGTGGATTGAGAAGTAGGTGTGAGCAAGGTTGGCCTGACGCCCTCAAAAAGACGGAAGTTGAAATAGCCGCAGAAGGCAAATAAGTGCAACGGTCATAGACCGCCGCTACATTACGAGACCTTTGTCAGCAAGTAGGCGGGGAGGTCGGCGATGGCGATGCGTTCCTGCTTCATGCTGTCGCGGTGGCGGAGGGTGACGGTGTCCTTGTCACCGACGGCGATGGGGGCGCCGGTGGCGGAGGTGGAGGTTTCCTTGACGCCTTCGAGGGTCTCGAAGTCGACGGTGATGCCGAAGGGGGTGCCTTCCTCGTCGATGCGGCGGTAACGCTTGCCGATGGAACCGGCTTCGTCGTAGGCGACTTTCATCAGCGGCTGAAGGGTCTTCTGGATCGTGCGGGCGAGGGTGGTGAGTTCCGGCTTGTTCTTGAGGAGCGGGAAGATGCCGGCCTTGATCGGTGCGATGCGGGGCACGAAATGGAGGACGACGCGGGTCTCTTCCTTGCCGCTTTCCTCGTCCTTCACCGTCTCCTCTTCGTAGGCTTCGCAGAGGATGGCGAGGACGGTGCGGTCGACGCCGGCGCTGGGCTCGACGACCTCGGCGAGGTACTTCGTCTTCGTTTCCTCGTCAAAATACTCGAGCGGCTTGCCGCTATGCTCTTGGTGCTGCTTGAGGTCGTAGTTGCCGCGATGGGCGATGCCCTCGAGTTCCTGGATGCCGAAGGGGAACTCGTATTCGAGGTCGTAGGTGCCCTGGGAGTAGAACGCGCGGTCCTTCTCGGGCACGGTGAGGACGTGGATTTTGGCGCGGGGAATGCCGACGGCCTCGTACCACGCGAGCCGTTCTTCCCGCCACTTTTCGAGCCATTCGGGACCGGTGCCGGGCTTGATGAAGAACTCGAGTTCCATCTGCTCGAACTCGCGGGAGCGGAAGGTGAAGTTGCGCGGGTTGATCTCGTTGCGGAACGCCTTGCCGATCTGCGCGATGCCGAAAGGCAGCTTCTTGCGCGCGACTTCGAGCACGTTTTTGAACTGGACGAACATGGCTTGGGCGGTCTCGGGGCGGAGATAGGTGATGGCGTCTTCGCTTTCCACGGCGCCGACGTAAGTCTTCAGCATGAGATTGAAGACGCGAGGTTCGCCGAGTTGGGAGCCATTTTCGGGATTGAATTTGGTCGTGTTTTCTACGACCTCTTTTTTGTCCAAGACAAGATCGACTTCGGTGTACGATCGTGACTCGTAATACTGCTTTGCTAGCTTTTCTGCAGAGGCTTCTGGCTTGCCTTTGGGAACGAGAACAGCGAATTGCAAATCGTGAAATTGTTTCTCCGGGCCACCGCTTGGTAAAACGGTTTTCAGATGAGCATTAATCCCCTTGTAGTAATAAACCGTTCCACTTTGCGGCTCGATCTGGTCCGCACGGTACCGCTTCTTCGTCAGCAGACACTCCACCATAGGGTCGGAGAAGGTGGCTTCATGGCCGCTGGCTTTCCAGACGGCGCGGTTCATGAGGATGGAGCCGTCGAAGCCGACGATATCGTCGCGGAGTTGCGTCATCGATTTCCACCAAAAGTCTTTGAGGTTGCGCTTCAGTTCCGCGCCGAGGGGACCGTAGTCCCACGCGCCGTTGAGGCCGCCATAGATTTCCGACGATTGAAAGATAAAGCCGCGGCGCTTGCACAGGGCCACGATCTTGTCCATTTTCGCAACTGCAACTGGTTCTGCCATAAGGAGGGATATGCTCCGGCCAAAGCGTCTTGGCGGCAATGCAAATTTCCAAAGTGTCGCTGCCCATATCGGTCTAAGAAAGGACCTCGCGACCTTGTTATGACAAGTAAGATGTCAAAAATATATGATTGCATTATACTTATATCTGTTCAAGTTAAGTACATGCGTTTAGCAACGTTCGGCACAGCCCTTTTGCTGTTCTCGCTTTCGGGTCTGCAGCAGTCGTCAGCCCAAGTCACATCGCTGATGGCTTATATCGCTGCTCCGAACACCCAGACCTCCTCCCAAGCGGGCAATGTGGGTGCGTTGACGCAGACCTTTAATTCGCTGCCGCTGGGCAACCAGACCACGCCCTACCTTTCGAACATCGGTACCTACCAATTCAGTACCACGGCCAAAGGGGACATCCTGGCCGCGGACCAGTTTGGAGGAGCCAACGGATCGAAATACATGTCCTTTGGCTCGCAGTCGGGGACCTCGGCTCCCATTACGATCAATTTGAATTCGTCGTATAACTACTTTGGATTCTGGTTTTCAGCCGGCGATCCCAACAACGGGATCACCTTTTACTCCAACGGGACGCAGTTTACCCGGTTCAGCACCGCAGACATCGTTTCCCTGCTTTCCGGGGCCACGGTCACCGCCATTAACGGCACCACCTACAATAGCAGTTCGTATTTCGGTAATCCGAACAACCCCACCCAGGACACGGCGGAGTCTTTCACTTATGTTGAAATCGTCACCACCGGTACCTTTGACAAGGTGGTCCTGGATAATTCCGGAACGACCAGCACCGGCTTCGAATCGGATAATCACACTGTTTATGCGGGCAATGTAATCGTTCCCACGTCGGACGTTTTTGTGACCCAATTGACAGTCGTTGTGCCGGAGCCAGCCCATTACATGGTGCTCTTTGGGCTGATGATCGGATGTCTGGTGGCAGGACAACGTTATTTGGGCCGGTTTCGGCTAGTCGGTGCCCGGCTGGCTTAAAGCGGAGGGCCGGTGGCTCATCTGGGGAGAAAGTGTTTTCCCTTCAAATCAACGCACGCGATAGATCACCGTGCCATGCCTGGAGTTGCCGGCACTTCGATGAGAGGCGCCGGGTCGGTCAGGCTCTCTTCCTCTTCCCGGCTCCGCAGATCCGGAGGGCCACCTTCGGTAAGGGGCCAGATGTGAAAGCCGCCGCGGGCATTGGACAACGTCCAAAGTCCCCAGATGCCCTTGCCTTCCCGGTAACCGCGATAGGCGACCTCCGGGCGAGTGGGGTATGTCTTCGTCCAGCTGCATTCCATCGTCCGGCTGTCGTAGACGCCGGTGATGACGAAGGTGTCGAGTCCATCGGCGCCTTCACCGTCGATCCTACCGTTGTGAAAATGCAGGCTCAGGTCCATGAGAAAGCGCCGGGCCGATTTATCATAGGTATAGAACCCGACCCAGGGACCGGAGGGGAATTGCGACCCGGACATGATCCCGACAACATCCCGGGAAAGACCGGCCACGCGCAAGGAAAAATTGCGCCCGAGGGAGACGACCAGACTTGCCCGCTGGCAGCAACGACAGCCGATACGGACGGGGACGTGAGTCCCTTCGCATCGGTGACTTTGAGGGGAAGAGCAAGGGACAGCAGAGGATTGCTGTCCCTACCCAGGGAAGCCCACTTGCATCGACCACAGCACTTGCCGGTGCGGGGGCAAAGATGAGGTTCAAGAGAATCGGTATGCGTGTGCCTGCGGTCGATGCGGGGTAGGTCCTTAGGCCATGGCCAATTTCCTGGAGGAATAGACCAGCGGATTTTGCTCGTCGTTGTCCAGGACCTGGCCCTGGACCAGCGACTTGAAGTAGGTCTCCGAGAGGATGTTCTTCTGGCCGTTGAAGGTGCTGCCTTCGGGCATGTAGGCGCAGGTCATCGCGATGCGGCGACCGCGGGTCATGTTGCACCCGGCGCCGTGGGCGGCGAGACCGTTGTGGAAGCTGCAATCGCCGGCCTTCATCGGGACGGGGACGGGATCGATCTCGCCCATCCTGGGATAAATCTTGAAAAGGTCGCCCATGTTCTGGCCGATGCCGACGTTGTCGTAGGTCGCGTACTTCTGCGATCCGGGCAGGAAGCACATGCAGCCGTTGTAAGGCGTGGCGTCCTCGAGGGCGATCCAGACGGAGATGGCGTGTTTCGAGTAGAAGGACCAGTAAGGATTGTCGAGATGCCAGGCGGTGCCGTTGGCGAAGGGTTCCTTGATGAGCGCCTGATCGTGCCAGACGCGGTAGCCCTCGACGCCTTCGAGCTGGCACATCATTTTGCCCAAGTCGGGATTGAGCATGTAGCGCTTGGCCGTTTCGCTGATCTTCCAGAGATTCAAGCGCTGGGTGAAGACCTTCGAGTAGTAATCGTCCTTTTCCACCATGTCGGCACCGTCACCGGCGACCTTCTTTTTGCCCATGGTGGCGATGGCGTCGAGGATGGCGCCCTTGAGCTCGGCGACTTCGTCCTGGTTAAGGAAGCCGGGGATGTGGAGGAAGCCATCGGCCTGGTATTGCTTGATCTGGTCAGCGGTGAGGAAGGTATGCATAGGTGATGGTGATTGATATAGTCCTTCTATTCGTTACTATCTAAGACAATCCTAAACAATCGTATGGGCAAAGTTCTACAACCACCGAGGATGCTGCGGCGGCGGGACAAGTTTCCCTCGCTGCAAAGGCTCGGCATGGCGGTGGAATATTTTCCGCGTTATGTGAACCGGCACGAGCGCCAGCATTCGCTGGATGTCGTCCTGCTGAGCGTGATCGTGCGCGGGCGCGGGCGGCACGTGATGGGCGAGGAGGTCCATCGGGAAATGGGCGGCTCCGTGGCGGTGACTCACTATGGCCAGGGACACGACATCATCACCGATGCGCGGGGCATGGAGATCTACAACGTCTATCTCGACCTGCGCAATCATGCGCTGCCGCTGGTCCCGGAGAGTCTCCGCGCGACACTGTCGGCCATTCTTCCGGTCCATCCGCGATTGCTACACCGGCTCAACCGGCGGGTCTGGATCCGGATCGATGACCCGGGCCGGCTGGCGGTCAATCTTCGGCGGATTGAGGAGGAGATGAACAGTTCCGCTCCCGGGGCGCTGGAAATCGTGCAGCACAGTTTCCAGGTTTTTCTCATCGATCTTTGCCGCGCGGCGCAACGGCACGGGCTGGAGCTTTCGTCGTCGCAAAGCGGGACCTTTCCCGCGTGGACGGAGACGTTGCGCGAGAAACTAGACCGTGAGTTCGCCGCGCCGCACGAGTTGCCGGCCCTGGCGCAGGAGGCGGGGGTGAGCGTCGCGTATCTCTGCCGTCTTTTCAAAAGCTACACGGGAAAGACGGTGGTGGCGTATCTCGTGGAGCGGCGCATCCAGGCAACGATCTGGAAATTGCGGGAAGGGGACGAGAAGATCATCTCCATCGCGCTGGCGTGCGGGTTCAATGACCTGGCTTATTTCAACCGCGCCTTCCGGCGGATTGTCGGGACGACGCCCTCGGGCTACCGGCGGAAGATACGAGTGTCCGGTCAGGTGAGGGTTCGACAAGTCCGGGACAGGAGATAAGCTGAGGCCATGGCCGAATCCATCCGCACCAATGTCCTCGGCGGCAAATTGCTGCCCTGCTGTTTTTCTCCCATGACCGGCTTTTATCGCGATGGCTATTGCCGGACGGGGCCGGGCGATCATGGACTCCACACGGTTTGCATTGAGGCCACGGCCGAGTTCCTCGCGTTCAGCCGCCGGATGGGCAACGACCTTTCCACGCCGATTCCCGAGTACCAGTTTCCCGGCCTGGAGCCCGGCGACCGGTGGTGCCTGTGCGTGACGCGCTGGAAGGAGGCGCTGGAGGCGGGGATGGCGCCGGCGGTGGTGCTTTCGGGCTGCCATATTTCGGCGCTCGAATTTGTTTCGCTGGAGGAGTTGCAGGCGCATGCGGTGAAGGAGGAGACGGAGGGGTGAGGCAGGCTATTTGGGTCGCGATGCGTTGGTGACGTTTCCGTGCCGGGTGCGGTTGAGGATTGATCTTGGAGGGGCAGTTGGCCATATCGTCGTTGCGCATGAAACGATTTCTCTGCTTCCTTTTCAGTTTGCTTCTGGCGGTAGCGGTGCCGGTTGGGGCCAAGGACGCCCCGGCTCCTGCGGGCATGACGGCCACGGCGTCCGCGCTGCACTATCTCGAGCCGGGGGCCATCGACATCAAGGCCCTGCTGGCGCCTCCGCCCGCGGAAGGATCGGCCGAGACGCAAAAAGAGATCGAGATCATGCTCGAGAAACAGAAGACGCGGACGCCGGAGGAAGTGGCGCGCGCGAAGTCGGAGGTGAAGTTGGATGTCTTCGCTTTTGCCGATGTACTGGGGCCGTGGTTCACGCCGAAGAACCTGCCTTCGACCACCGCCTTTTTCCAGAATATCACCGAGGATGTCCGCACGGTCACCGATGCAGCCAAGAAGGATTTTTCCCGGCCGCGTCCCTATGTGCAGGACAAGCGGATCCAGCCTGCGGTGGACTTGGAGAAGAGCCTTTCCTACCCGAGCGGACACGCGACGCGGGCGATGGTCTATGCCCTGGTGCTGGCCAGTTTGATTCCGGACGAAAAAGAGGCGATCCTTGCGCGGGGGAAGCAGATCGGTGAGGACCGCGTGACCGGGGGCGTGCATTTCCCGAGCGATGTGGCGGCGGGGCAGAAACTGGCGGAGGCCATTTATGCGAAGCTCGTGGCGAACGAAGCTTTTCAGGAAGCCATGGTGGTCGCGCAGACCGAGATCATCGGGGCGCGCGCGAAGAAATAACGATCAGGCCGCGCGACTGTCGGCGTGAGTGAGGCCGTTGCGGTGGGGTTGGGCGTGGCCATTGCGGCCTGCCGTCTCGTGCAGGGAAGGGCGGCCCTTGAGATAATCGAGGAGCTTGCTGAATTCGGAGCGCATCTCCTGGCGGGGGATGATGCGATCGACCAGGCCGCGGTCGAGGAGGAACTCGGCGGTCTGGAAACCCTTGGGGAGGTCCTGGCGGGTCGTTTCCTTGAGCACGCGGGCGCCGGCAAAACCGATCATCGCTTTGGGCTCGGCGATAATGAGATCACCCAGGGTGGCGAAGCTGGCCGTGACACCGCCCATGGTCGGATGGGTGAGGACGGAAATGAAGGGGAGCCTGGCCGCTGCGTGGCGGGAGAGGGCGCCGCTGGTCTTGGCCATCTGCATCAGGCTGAACATGCCCTCGTGCATGCGGGCGCCGCCGGAAGCGGAGAAGATGATGACCGGCACCTGGCGCTCGGTCGCGCGCTCGATGGCGCGGGTGATTTTTTCCCCGACCACGGAGCCCATGGAACCGCCGAGGAAATTGAACTCCATCACCGCGACCGAGACGGGGCGCTGGTCGATCTTGCCGAGTCCGCAGACGACGCCTTCCTTGAGGCCGGTCTTCTTCTGGTACTTCTTGAGCTGTTCGGAGTAGCTGTTGGCGCCGGTGAACTTGAGGATGTCGACGGGGGTGACTTCGGAATCGAATTCCTGCCAGGAGCCCTCATCGAGGAGATGCTGGAGCCGGGCGTGGGCGGTGATGTTGAAATGGTGGCCGCATTCCTTGCAGACCATTTGCATGGACTCGAGTTCCTTGTTGAAGATGTAGGCGCTGCAACTGGGGCACTTGGTCCAGAGCCCCTCGGGCATTTCCTTTTTGCGGGTCGGCGTCTTGCCGTAATCGGGCTTGGGGAAAATGCTGTCAGAAGAGGGGGGGATGGAATCGGCCATAGTTTTTAAAGGGAGGTAAGGGAACGGAGTCAACTCCGTGCGATGGTCAGTACAGCCAACCGGGCCGCCCCGGCGTCGGCCAAGGCTTGAGCGCAGGCTTCAGCAGTCGCTCCTGTCGTGAAGACATCATCAATTATTAGCAAAGAACGACCCTTGACGTCAAACTTCGGTTTCATTTGAAAGGCGCCGGCCATGTTTTCCCAGCGGGCGGCGCGTTCCAATTTTGTTTGGGAAGAGGTCTCTCGATAACGATAAAGGCAGTCTAAAACGGGGATTTTTCGCTTCGAGGCCAAGCCAACGGCCAACTCGCGGGCCTGGTTGAATCCGCGCTCGCGGTGGCGCCGGTGGTAGAGGGGGACGGGGACCAGGGCGTCCCACTTTGTGGCTTTTGCGTGACGATCAAAGGTGTCGGTCAGCCACTCGACCAACTGGGCGTGGTGGAAATATTCATCCCGGTACTTGAAGCCGACGATGGCATCGAGGACCTGGCCATCGGTGAGGAAGCCGGAGCGGGCCCATTCGAAATGCCAGTCATGCCCGGTGCAATGGGTGCAGATGAAGTCGGTGGGGCAGGTTGCCAGGTCGGGGAAGGGCTCGCCGCATTGGCGGCAATAGGGCTGGTCGATCTGGACCGGGGCGGAGAGGGGGCTTTCCGGCCAGGGGAAAGCGAGGTCTAGGGCGCAGCGTCCCCAGTCTCGGGCAAAATTGAGGGATGACGATAAAAACGCCAAAGCCATAAGCCGAGCAATACGAATACCACGGAAGTGATCGGAGTTGAAAGAATATCTCCGGCCAGCCAGGCGACGCGGGGCGGCAGGGTCGGACGGGTGAAGCCGGTGAAGAGGAAGACGGCGAGGATGAGGCCACTATGCAGGCCGGCGTTGAGCCAGAGTGTACCGGCGCGGAGGAAAGCGCCGCCGAGAATCAGGCCGAGCAGGAACAGGTTCAGGCCTTTTCCGCAGAGGAAGTCGCCGTGGATGATTGGAAGAAAGGCGACGCCGACGGCGTTGATGCCGCTCCAGAGGTGGACGGTCTGGTTGTCGAGGCTGGTGGGAACCTTGAGGAAATGGGCGAGCATGAAGATCGCGGCGGTGACGATCCAGCCGGCACGCCAGCCGATGCGCTCGATCAGCTCGCTTTGGAGGAAGCCGCGGAAGATGGTTTCCTCGAGGATGGGGACGAGCAGGGCGGCGGTGAGGGCGAGGAGGAGGCGTTCCTCGATTTCCTGGGTGGAAAGCAGCGTACGGGTGAAGCCGCAGAGGGCGAGATCGAAGCCCATGATGGCCTGGGCCGTGACGGCGGCCATCACGTAGCCGAGGAGGAGTTGCTTCCAGGCGTCGCCGTTCCGCAACCAGAGTCTGGCCAGCGGCAAGCGCGACGAGGCGAGGCCGAGCGCGGCGAGGGCGGAGATGAGCAGCGCGCGATCCATCGCCCGGTGAAAAGGGAGGTACATGAACGTGTTGGCGCCAAAATAAATCAGTGGGCCCAAAATCATCGCCCCGAGGAAAAGGACGAGGAAGAAGGCGGGGAGTAAATATTTGGCAGGAAGTGACATGACGGGGAAAGAGGCTTCAATTGTTAGCCCATGCGCTGCCGGGCCGCGAGGAATATGCGAGTCATGGCCTGAATTGGATGTGATTTCGGCACGTCATGACTAACGTGGAAAGGAGACGAGGCCCAAGAAAACGACATGAACCGGATGGCAAAGATACTCTTTTGCATGGGGATCATCTTCATCGGCGCAGTCTACGCTGCAGAACCTTTCATCCATCCCCACCAGCTTGTCATCGCCATGAGGCCAGTCATGACGCCAGAGCAAGCCAAGGTCAAGTGGGAGCAAGAACAGCAGTGGCGACGCGGTTGGGAATCTGTCCAAGGCACTTCTTTGGTGACCGGCGTGCTTCTCTTGGTCGCCAGCATCGTGACATACCAAGCCTCCCAAAGAAGGCATGGGCCGAATTCCGGCCAAATCACGAGGACACCATAGACCAAAAGCCATTGATCTTTGCCCTAGGGTGCCTCAGAATACCCAATCCCATTTTACCCAGGAACGAAGATGAAATTGACTCCCCTTGAGTTTGAAAAACCGCTGGTCGAGCTCGAAAAGAAGATCGAGGCGATCAAGGTCGAGTACAAGGAGCACCTGACGGATGCGGGCCCCGAGCTCGCGGCGCTGGAAGGCAAGCTGCAGGAGGAGCGGACCCGGATTTATTCCAACCTGACGCCATGGCAGCGCGTGCAGATCGTGCGGCACCCGGCCCGTCCCTACACGTTCGATTACCTGAAGCTGCTGGCAGGCGATTTCATGGAGATGAGCGGCGACCGCTGTTTCGGCAATGACCGGGCGCTGGTGGGTGGCTTTGCGCAGATTGGCGATGAGAAGGTGATGGTGATCGGTCACCAGAAGGGGCACGACACCAAGCAGAACATCCGGCACAACTTCGGGCTGGCCCATCCGGAAGGTTATCGCAAGGCGCTTCGGTTGATGCGGCTGGCGGACAAGTTTGGGCTGCCCATCGTGAGCTTCATCGATACGCCGGGAGCGTACCCGGGCGTCGCGTCGGAAGAGCGGCACATCGCGGAGGCGATTGCGGTCAACCTGCGGGAGATGTTCACGCTCAGCGTGCCGATTGTGGCCGTGGTGCTGGGTGAAGGCGGCAGCGGCGGCGCGCTTGGCATTGGCGTGGCGGACCGTGTGCTCATCATGGAGAATGCCTATTACTCGGTGATTTCGCCTGAGGGTTGCGCGGCCATTCTCTGGAAGGACCAGTCGCACGCGCCCAAGGCGGCGGCGGCGCTGAAGATGACTTCGCCCGATTTGCTGGCGTTGAAGCTGGTGGATGAGATCATCCCGGAACCGGCAGGCGGGGCGCACCATTCGTGGGAAGCGGCGGCCGAGGCGGTGAAGACGGTCGTGCTGCGGCAGATCGCGGAGCTAAAGAAGCTCGATGAGTTTGAGTTGAAGGAAAAGCGGTACGCGAAGTTCCGGGCCTTTGGTGAGTGGACGGAAGCGAAGGTCTGAGGCTGAATTTTAGACGGAAAATCCGTTATCCTGAACTTATCGAAAGACCAGTTAGGGATTTTTTTAGCTAGAAGCCGACTTTTGATTTCGAATGTCCATCGGAGGCTGATCCTTCGACAAGCTCAGGATGACAGACCTTTAAAAGCGAACTTCCCCATGTCCGACGAAATTTTCATGCAGCGCGCGCTGGAGCTGGCCAGGGCGGCCCGTTTGCGGGAAGAGGTGCCGGTGGGCGCCGTGCTGGTGCGTGATGGGGTGATCCTGACCGAGGGGAGCAACGAGGTGGAGACCCGGCAGGATGCGACGGCCCATGCGGAGATGCTGGCCATCGTGGAGGCGCAGTCCCTGTTGAAGACGTGGCGGCTCAACGGCACGACGCTTTACGTGACGAAGGAGCCGTGCCCGATGTGCGCGGGAGCGCTGGCCCATGTGCGGGTGGACCGCATCGTCTTCGGCGTGGGCGATCCCAAGGCGGGGGCGTGCGGGGGGGCGTTCCAACTTTTCGATTTGCCGGGACTGAATCATCGTTGCGAGATCACGCCGGGGGTGATGGCGGCGGAGTCGCTTCAGTTGTTACAGCAGTTCTTTCGGGAGAGACGGGCGGAATGATAAAACCGGAGCTCAGCATCGCTTTGAGGGAAAAGCTCCGGGTGGGCCCTTATTACGCCCTCGCCTACCTTGTTGCCCTGACCTGTCTGGCTTATCTGGTTGGATCGGGGCTGGTGCTGGATGGAGTGCTGTACGTGGCCTTTCTGGGTTTGATACCCACGCTCGTCGCGGCATTGATTCTCCAGGAATGGTTTTGGGCGGCGGTGTCGGCCGTCGCGATTTTCACGGCGATCACCTATCCGAAGCTGTCCGAGGGATTTCACATGCTGGAGGTCTGGCGCGGGAAACAGTACGTGGTCGCGATCGCGCCGTTATTGGACCAATACAAAAAGGACCATGGAAGCTATCCCGAATCGTTGGACGAGGTCGCCAACCTGCCACCTTCACCCGGCCCCATGAAATATGAGGCCTTTGGCGGCGACTATTTCATCACCATCTACGACCCGCAGAATTTCGACTTCGACCGGTACAACAGTGCGATCCAGGTTTGGTACCGGGACCACTAACTCTCAGGGGTTGATTCCTGTCCGGTTGCCTTCTCCGGCTGTGCTTCTGCCGCCGTTGCTTCGGATGGGCTGGATTCATCCGTGATGTAATCGGAGTGCGCGGGGGCGAGCTTGACGAGTTCGATGGAACTGAAAGGGCTCTGCTGGGTGACGCCGATCTGCTTGAGGCGGATGAGCTCGAGGACGGCGAGGAAGGTCACGACGACCTCGGTGCGGGTGGCGCCGTCGGTGAAGAGTTCCTCGAAGACGACGCGACTGCGGCTGGTCATGGTGCCGAGGATGAACTGGATCTTGTCGCTGACGGTGAAGCGGTCCTCGAAGATGTCGCGGAGGTCCTCGTTCTGGTTGGCGCGGTCGAGGATCTTCTGGAAGACGGCGAGCAGATCGAAGAGCCCGACCTTGTCGAAGGGGAGGCTGCCGTCCATTTCCATGTCGGGCTTGCTGGTGATGCCGCGGCCATGGACGCCTTCCTGGCGGACGAGGCATTGCTGGAGCTCGAAAGCGGCGTCCTTGTATTTCTTGTACTCGACGAGCTGGCGGACGAGTTCCCAGCGGGGATCGTCCTCTTCGGCCTCGTCCTCGGGGGGGCGCTGGTCCTGCGGGAGGAGGACGCGGCTCTTGATGTAGAGCAGCGTGGCGGCGACAACGAGGTAATCGCCGGCGACCTCGAGGTCGAGCATCTTGATGATGCGCAGATAGTCGAGGTACTGGCTGGTGATCTTCTCGATGGGGATGTCGTAGATGTCGATCTCGTCCTTCTTGATCAGATATAGGAGAAGATCGAGCGGGCCCTCGAAGACCGGAAGTTTGACGTGGGTGAGGTCCTTGGTGCCGATCTCGGGAAGTTCGGGGGAAGAGGAGATGATTTCGTCGCTCATTGGGTAAGTCCGGTGGCCCGGCGCGCTTTTTCGAGGACAGGCAGGGCGAGTGCGCGGGCGCGGGTGGCGCCATCTTTAAGGATGGCTTCCACTTCGCCAGGATGGGCCTGGTAGTGGCGGTATTTTTCCTGGAAGGGTTGGAACCGCTTTTCGATTTCGGTCAGCAATTTCTTCTTCAAGTCGCCATAGCCGGTGCCGGGGGTGGCGGCCTGCGCGACAAAATCTTGATAGGCATCGGCATTGACCGCCTGCATCAACTGGCCGAGGACGGTGCCTTCGATTTGCTTGGGTTGGTCGATGGGCGTTGAGTCGGTCTTGATGCCCATGACCGGCTTCTTGATTTCCTTTTCCTCGCCGAAGAGGGGGATGATGTTGCCGTAGGATTTTGACATCTTGCGCCCGTCGATGCCGGGGACGATGGCGGTCGATTCGCGGATGACCGGCTCGGGCAGCTTGAAGACCGGGCCGAAACGGTCGTTGAATTTCTGCGCGATGTCGCGGGCGATCTCGAGGTGCTGCTTCTGGTCCTTGCCGACGGGAACGAGGTCGGAGTTGTAGAGCAGGATGTCGGCGGCCATGAGAACGGGATAAGCGAAGAGGCCGTGGTTGGTCTCGGCGCCCTGGGCGATTTTGTCCTTGTAGCTGTGGGCGCGTTCGAGCAGACCCATGGGGGTGACGACCGAAAGCATCCAGGCCAATTCATGGACCTGCGCGACATCGCTCTGGCGAAAGAGAATGGTGCGCTGGGGATCAAGTCCACACGCGAGAAAACCGGCGGCGACATCGAAGGTGAAACGGCGAAGATCGTCCGCCTTGGTCACCGACGTGAGCGCATGGTAATCGGCGATAAAATAGACAGCTTGGAACTGTTCCTGCATTTCGATCGCCGGCTGCATGGCACCGAAATAGTTGCCCAGATGCAGGGTGCCGGAGGGCTGGATGCCGGTGAGAATAATCTTCATGACAAGGGGCGGATAAACTACCAGAGAAGGGCGGGCGATAGGAAGCACGCCGTGCAGGGAATGTGGAGACGAAAAAAACGGGTTTATCTCACGCAGGGCGACGAGCGAGAGGCTTTCCTTTCACGCAAGGATGTTTGGGCGCAACCCCTGTCCTGTTTTTGATCGAGGGTAGGTCCTTCGACTACGGCTCGGGTGAATCTTGTGAGGACAGCGAACCGGTTGGCTCGCCTTCGCTCAGCAACTGTGATTAAAAAATAAGTTTAAGCAGGGCAAGGGGGAGAGGATTTGAGGAGGCTATTGAGGTGGATGAGGAGTTTGCGCATCACGGCAACGAGGGCGACTTTGTGGGCCTTGCCGT